>Ga0194110_10009961_pt1 | contig 10637 bp, 10 predicted proteins | sample TA2Kig1200mmetaG_FD_146192 | JGI IMG/M metagenome (GOLD analysis project Ga0194110, IMG submission 146192) | Freshwater microbial communities from Lake Tanganyika, Tanzania - TA2015032 Kigoma Deep Cast 1200m | ecosystem: Environmental > Aquatic > Freshwater > Lake | place: Tanzania: Lake... | reverse complement strand
ATGTCAAATAAACCAGCCACTAGCACCAGGATGCCGCCGATAATTAGGCGGCCTGTGGCGATAACCCAAGCCGCAATGATATTTATGGCCAGGCCAATCCATGTTAGCGTATCTGGCGTTATCTTACTCTTGCTCAGCATGGTCATGAACGGGTTAGTGAGCCTGCGGGCGGCACTTCTTCTTAACTCTGGTAAAGTAGTCATCTATTCTTCTCGTTGCCTATTGCAGCAAATCGTTGTAGTAATCCATCACCTGGCGGGCTATGTTCTCCCAGCTATATTTCTCAGCCTTGGCCCTGCCCTTTGTTCCCATCTGTTGGCGCGCTGTGCCGTCCTTGAGCAGCGATACCAGCGCATTAGCCAGGGCCTTTTCGTCCTTTGGTGGCACTAATAGCCCTTCTTCACCAGGAGACAGCACGCTGGCATAGCCTTCTATATCTGTTGCTACTATTGGCTTCCCGCTGGCCATAGCCTCGAGCAGCACTATGCCGAAGCTCTCGCCGCCGGTGGCGGGTGCGCAGAAGATGTCTGCGGTGCGGTAGTATTCAGGTAGCTCTGAGTTAGGGACGAAGTTGGTGAATACCACATCAGAGAGTTCCAGGTCCTCGGCCATCTTCTGATACACACGGCGTAGCCTGGTGTTTGGGCCAACCACAATGAGACGGAAATCCTTGAAAGTTCTCTTCATTTTGGCGCAGGCGCTGATAAGATAACCCAGGCCTTTGCGTTTTTCCATGCGACCCACGAAGAGGATGTTGAGCTTTCCGTCGGCTAACTCTTGACGAATGGGGCCACCTGGTGTGAAGAAATCGGTATTGGTGCCGTTGGGAATTATGCGGTATTCGCCGGGCAAATGGCGGCTGACATATTGCAGTGCAGGCTTTGAGACGGCTATTTTCCCGTGCAATCGTGGTAACCATCGCCTGAAAACTGGCTTGCCCAACCAGTAAACCCTAGCCTTGTTGTAGTAAGCATGGAAGGTGCCAACGTTGATACAATTAGATTTGAGTAGAGAACTGATGGGGAGCATAGGCGCAAAAGGTTCGTGAAGGTGGAGTATGTCGAAGTGTTCGCGATCCAGTATGCTACCTATCTGGACAGGTAGCCAGGGAGATACAGGGATGCGGGCTTGCGAGCCGCCGAATGGTATGGGGAAGGGACGGCCTACAGCGGTGACCTGTTCCTCGAAGTAATGGGTATCCTTCTTCAGGGATGGGGCCAGTATCTTTGCTTCATGCCCCCATTGGATGAAGTAGTGTGCCAGATAGGAGATGTGATTGGATACCCCACCGGGGAATGAATAGTCGTAGGGGCAGACTAATCCGATCTTCACGGTCTTATTGTCTTCAATCTTGAAGACCTATCAGGCTTTTTGCTCTGCCGAATTCTTCTTGGCTTTAACCGGCTTCTCCCCGGGCATGTCAGGGAGACTGATGGGGCTTTGTTGTTCCAGGCCGGTGATAAACTCTTCGACGCGCCTGCGAGCTTCGTCATCCGAGTACTGTATGGGTGGCGACTTCATAAAGTAAGCACTGGGCGCAACAATGGTGCCGCCTATTCCCCTGTCCATTGCCAGCTTACAGCATCTAATGGCATCGATGACTACGCCTGCAGAGTTGGGGCTATCCCATACCTCTAGCTTCATTTCCAAGTTCAACGGGACGTCGCCAAAGGTACGACCTTCCATCCTGATATAGCAGTATTTACGGTCGGCCAGCCAGGGAACATAATCACTGGGACCAACGTGGATATCATCTGGGGGAAGCTCATAATCTAGTTGCGAAGTTACGGCATTGGTCTTGGAAATCTTCTTCGATTCCAGACGTTCTCGCTCCAGCATATTATAGAAGTCGGTGTTGCCACCAAAATTAAGCTGGTAGGTTCTCTCCAGCTTGACTCCGCGTTCGCGGAATAACCTGGTTAGTACACGATGTGTGATGGTGGCACCTACCTGGGATTTTATGTCATCGCCGACGATGGGCAATCCAGATTCAGAGAAGCGGTTGTACCAGTATGGTTCACGGGCGATGAACACGGGTATGCAGTTCACCAGTCCGCATCCGGCCGCCAGCACCTGCTCTATATACCACTTGGTGGCTTCTTCGCTACCTACTGGCAAGAAATTGATTACCACATCGGTCTTGGTCTCTTTCAATATGCCTACGATGTTAGCTGTAGGGCCTGGTGCCTTGGTAATGACTTGCGATAGGTATTTGCCCAAGCCGTCGTGGGTCATGCCTCGAGCTATTTTGACTCCAGTATTGGGGACATCGCTGAATTTGAATGTGTTATTTGGTGCGGTAAATATCGCTTCGGCAATGTCTTTGCCCACCTTGTTTTTGTCGACATCGAACGCAGCTACAAAGTTGATGTCGCTCACATGGTAGCCGCCAAGGTTGACGTGCATCAGGCCTGGAATGAATTCATCCTCCTTGGCTTTTCTGTAGAACTGTACACCTTGCACCAGCGATGAGGCGCAGTTCCCGACACCGATGATTGCTACGTTGATCTTGCCCATGATTGCTTCTCCTTTAGGGGGTTGGTCTATTTAGTCCTTGGTCCTAATTCTTGGATTTCATGATGTTCGTTTTAGGTGGCCTTACCAGCCACATCGGCCTCCTCGTTCCATGTAGTACTTTATCTGCTACGCTTCCTATCACCCACCGGACGATGCCGGTTCGACCGTGAGTTGACATGGCTATTAAATCGATTTTGCCCTTTTCGGCAGATTTGATGATCTCATGGGCGGGATTGCCGACAACGATGTCATACTTTGCTGTTATTCCCTTTGCTTTCAAGCTGTCGATAATGCTCCCGAGATAGTCGTTGGCGGCATCCTGCATTGCCTTAAAAAAGCTATCCCATTCAGCGTTACCGAATACGCTGGTTTCCATTGCTCCTGGCGGCGAGATGACCTGAATCAGATGGACCGAAGCGTTTGTCTCTCTGGCCACTAGCTCAACATAATCCAGGGCTGCCTGGCCGGTATCGGAGCCATCCAGGGGAACGAGGATTTTGGAAATGGAAGCACCCTCTTTTTTTGCCTTCGCAGCTTTTTGTTTCTTGCCGGGGATGAGCAGCACGGGAGTTATCGCCTGGCTGACTATTTTCTCGGCCACACTTCCTATCCACCAGCGGGTAACACCACTTCGACCATGTGTGGCCATGACGATCAAATCGATATCGTTCTGTTTGCTGTAACTGAGGATTTTGTCCGCCGCGCTGCCGTAGACAATGACCGGGGTAGCTTCCACTTTCTCGTTACGTAAATCGGATGCTGCGCTTTCTATGTAGTCCTCCAGGAGGCGGTTGACGCGGCGACTCTTTCTGCCGATGCCTGCTCCCAAAACTTCAACCTCTGAGCCAAACCGTTTGGCCAGATACTTGATGTAAGGTAGCACGCTCTCGGCAGTCTTAGAACCGTCAAGCGGGACCAGAATTTTCCTTATAATTCTCTTTGCCATAAAAAACTAGCCCTTGATTATTGCAGTTACGCTTGTCTAATGCAAGTCGCTTGTGGTATTTTTTTAGAAGTGTTATTTGATTTTCATACTCATAGCTTTCACAGCGATGGTGTTTTGTCGCCGATTGAGCTAATTCGCCGTGCTGTTGTCAACGGGTATTCTGCTATCGCTATTACTGACCATGTAGCCCTCGGTTCTCTGGACAGGGTAATCAAGGAGGTCAGTGACGATTGCGCTCTGGCCAGGGCCTACTGGAATATTTTAGCTATTCCGGGCGTGGAGTTGACCCACATGCCACCTCAATCAATTTCTGAAACTGCTCAGAAGGCCAAGGAGTTGGGCGCCTGGCTAGTGGTGGTGCACGGGGAAACTCCTGTCGAACCCGTGGAAAAAGGCACCAATCTTGCTGCTGTGCAATCGCCCTTTGTTGATATCCTGGCTCACCCGGGATTGATAACTCCAGGGGAAGCTTTATTAGCAGCCCAGCATGGCGTGTTTCTCGAGCTTACCGCTCGAAGAGGGCATTCAACAACGAATGGCCATGTGGCGCTGACAAGCCAGAAGGCAAGCGCCAAACTTTTGGTCAACTCCGATGCTCATAGCGAGACTGACTTACTAACTCAAGCTTTGGCGTGGGATATCGCCAGACATGCCGGACTTGGTGAGCGGGAGTGCCAGGAGATTCTGGAAAGCCATCCCTTACTTCTGATAGAGAAGGTAAGGAAATAGCCCCAGCGTTTAAGACGCAGCAGCTTTCAGATTAGCTCTTGCCGATCCGGAATATCTTGGTTCCACAATTGGGACAAGCGCCCTTGGTTGCGGGCCGCTTATTCTTAAGGGTCACGCTCTGGGGATTCTTGATTTCTACCTTCTTCCGACATTTGAAGCAATAAGCCTGTGCCACCTATCCGTCCTCCTTTCTTTCAGGTTTGAATCATACCTATTATATATTGGCTGTCAAGCCTTCAGGCTCTCTTGAATTGCTATCGTCTGGTACGATGAAAACCCTCTTTGGATGCCAGCGCCTTGTCGCTGATGCAAAATGGAGCATGGCGATGAAGTTACCATCCAGGCTATAGACTCGACAATACTGGTTTGCATTGAGATGCTTTGTATCTAACGAGATACATTGGCCATTGGCTATCGCTGATTCTTTTTTCTTGTCTACGATAACAGCCGGCAAGTCCAGTAGCGGACTATCGGTTGGTAGCAAGAGACCTTCTAATGCCCCCTGGTTGGCAGCATCCTCGATTTGTTCTGGCGTTAGGGCATCTTCTATGCAAAAGGTCCCGCATCTCAGGCGGGATAGGTTCTCCAGGTGGGCATAGCAGCCTAGCTTCAACCCCAGGTCGTGGGCCAGTGAGCGTATATATGTACCCTTGCTGCATTCAATTTTGACGGTGGCGAAGGCAGTTTGGTAGCTAACAAGTTCGATCTTGCTGATTTCTACCCGCCTTGGCCTCGGGGTTGACGGCAAGCCAGCTCGTGCCAGTTCATAATACCTCTTGCCGTTGTGCTTTAGTGCGCTGTAGGCGGGAGGCCTTTGCTCTATAAGTCCCTGAAACTCGACCAGTGCCTCTTCTATGCGGGCAGTCGTGATGCTACTTATATCTCCGTGGTGCGTAATGTGTCCTTCTCTATCAAAGGTGTCTGTGGCTATGCCGAGCTTAATTTGTGCAAGGTAGGCTTTGGAAGCGTCTGTGATGAATTGGATGATGCGTGTTGCCTGGCCCAGACAGCATGGCAAAACTCCGGTGGCCAAGGGGTCAAGTGTACCGGCATGCCCGATTCGTTTTTCTCCGGTCAGGCGTTTAAGCCAGGATACTACTTTGAACGATGTAATTCCTTCAGGCTTGTTGATGTTTAGAATGCCGTTAATGCTGGCCATCGTTTTCGGCGTTGTCTGACGTGACCTGCTCGATCAATCCCAGAATCTTAGCGCCCCTCTCAATCGAGTCGTCGAAGTGGAAGCTGAGGTGGGGTACTTGTCTCAACCTCAGGCGATTTCCCAGTTCCCGGCGAAGAAAGCCGGAAGCGGCATTGAATCCATCCAGTATCTCGCTCTTATTTGCTTCACCCCCCAGGGTACTGATATATATCTTGGCATTATTAAGGTCGTGGGAAGTCCAAACCTCAGTTACCGAGATGAGACTGGAGAGACGTGGGTCATTGACCTGTTCCAGGAGCAAGTCGCTTATCTCCTTTCTGATGAGGCTGCTTATACGTTCAGCACGTCTGGTCATCTCTTTCTCCTAGCAATGTAAAATGCTGTATGAAGTATGATGTGGAGAATTTGGGAGGTTGTTTGTATATGAGTAAGGGTCAGGCGACCTTTTCCTGTCGGTAAAACTGCAAGATGTCTCCGACCTGGAAATCCGAGAAGTGCTCTATCTTGACGCCACACTCCATGCCAGTAGCCACCTCCTTTGCATCTTCCTTAAAGCGTCTCAAGCTATGGATACGAGATTCGCGGATTACTTCGCCCTGGCGTATGACTCGAACCATGGAGTCTCGTCTCGCCTTGCCTTCTTTAACCATAACGCCAGCGATTTTGACTTTCTTAGTCGATTCAAATATGGCTATCACCTCGGCCTGTCCATCAACAACCTCAGCGATGACTGGTTCCAGCATACCCTTGAGTGCCTTCTCTACATCGTTGACGATATCATAAATGACGTTGTAATGACGGATGCTGACGCCTTCCGCTTCTGCCAGTCGCTGTGCCCCAGATTCCGGACGAGAATTGAACCCGACGATTATTCCTTTGGAGGCCATCGCCAGCAGCACATCGCTTTCAGTAATGCTGCCAGTCCCAGAGTGTATTACCCTAACTCTTATCTTCTCGTCAGACAATTTCTCCAGCGAATCCTTTATCGGTTCTATGCTGCCCTGGACGTCTGTTTTCAGGATTATGTTGAGGTCCTTGATGCTTCCGGCGCTTATCTGGCTGGAGAGGTCGCTCAGCGTAAGGGTTCTGCCAGCCGTGGCAATACCGTACTGGGTAGCTTCGTGTTTCTGAAGGAGAGCCTTTGCCTCACGTTCAGTGGCAACGACTTCAAAGATATGCCCTGCTTGCGGGGGGGCATTCAAGCCCAGGACTTCTACCGGGGTCGCTGGCCCAGCTTTCTTAAGTTGTTTTCCTGTGTCGCTGAACATAGCCTTGATCCTACCTCGGGTATCTCCTATTACCAGCGTGTCGCCTATCTTGAGAGTGCCCTTTTGTACCAGTAACGTAGCTAAGGGGCCTTTGGTCTTATCAAGTTTGGCTTCGATCACTACACCCTGTGCCGGGCAATCTGCCTCTGCTTTGAGTTCCAGGATGTCGGCCAGGAGCAGCAGGTTTTCCAGTAGTTCTTCGATGCCCTGTTTCTTTTTAGCAGATATGGGGACGCATATGATATCGCCTCCCCATTCTTCAATGAGCAAGCCCGAATCAGCCAATTGCTGCTTAACTCTATCGGGGTTGGCGTTGGGTTTGTCAATCTTGTTGATGGCCACGACTATTGGCACCTCGGCGGCCCGGGCATGGTTTATGGCCTCAGTGGTCTGGGGCATCACTCCATCGTCGGCGGCGACTAAAAGGATGGCGATATCGGTAGAGCGGGCACCGCGTGCTCTCATCGCGGTAAAGGCCTCGTGGCCGGGCGTATCCAAGAAAGTTATTTTCTTGCCGTTTACTTCGACCTGGTAAGCTCCAATATGTTGAGTGATGGCACCGGCTTCACTGGCGATGATGTTGCTCTGGCGGATGGCATCAAGGAGGCTGGTCTTGCCGTGGTCAACGTGACCCATGATGGTTATCACCGGCGGCCTTGGATAGAGCTTGCCGGTACCCCGGCTTACCGCAGAGGGCTTGGCCTGTGTTGTCACAGGTTGCTTTTTGGCTTCGAAGCCGTAGACTTTGGCTATGGTTGCCGCCGTATCGAAGTCGATGGCTTGGTTGATGTTGGCCATGACCCCGTGTCTCATAAGTTGCTTGATGACGTCTACGGCGCTGGTTCCCATGAGATCAGCCAGTTGTTTCACGGTTAAGGCTGCCGGCAGCGTTAACTTGGTTGCGGCATCTGAGGCCTGTTGGCTGTTCTTGGTTTCTTTGTCTAATGTTTCTGGCTTGTCAGCCATATTGTTTTACCTTTCGGGCAAACTTTTGCCAAACTCCGCCAACATCTGGCGCACTTCAGGGGTCAGCTTAGTGCGCAGTGCGTGTTCCAGGCGATTGCCTTTTAATCCTGATTCCCAGCACTGAGCAAAGGGGCACAAATAAGCTCCTCTGCCTTGCTTCTTGCGCTTGGGGTCTATTTCCACAGTGCCAGCATTGTTGACCAGGCGGATCAATTCTCTATTCGCCTTAGTTCCACGACAGGCCACGCATGTGCGCTGTGGTATATGCTTTCGAGGCACCTGTTGCTGCTTGGTGCTGCTATGCAATCTCGTCTTCATCTAGATATTCTTCCCGCCTTGCTCTGGCCTTCTTGGGTTTACCCTTGGCTGCTTTAACCTCTGTCTCTTTGCCGATTTTCTTGGCCTTAGCTTTTATTGCCCTGCCTGGTAGTATGTCTTCTGCGAAACGAATTTGCGCTGGTCCAGCGGTTTGTGCTGTAGTAGCTTCTGAAGCCAGGACAAGTTCAAGTTCATCGGTAGCTGCTGCACCCACTTCTTCGAGTTCTTCTTCCTCGGTGACGGGCTCGAGCTCTGCCGCTGGCTCTGGGATTAGCGCCTCTTCCACGGCGACAAGCTCCGGAGCTTGTTCCTCAACTTCAGGAGCTGCCTCCTTGACTACAACCGCAGGAGGTTTGGCTAGCTTGGCCTTCTCTGCCTCGGCAGCAGCAGAGACGCTCCTGATATCGATCCTCCAACTGGTGAGCTTTGCCGCCAGCCTGGCGTTCTGTCCTTCTTTACCAATGGCTAGTGAAAGCTGCTTATCAGGAACTGTAACAAGTGCTGTCTTCTCGGCTTCATTCAGCGTCACACTGGAAACCTGTGCTGGGCTGAGCGCATTGGCGATGAATACAGCAGGGTCATCGGACCAGGCGACAACATCGATTTTCTCGCCGTTCAATTCGTTAACAATGTTCTGAATTCGGATGCCGCGTAAGCCGACACAGCAACCCACGGGGTCAACGCCTTCCTGTTTTGCAGCCACGGCGACTTTGCTGCGGTGGCCCGCTTCGCGTGCTACCGACTTCAACTGTACGGTGCCACCATAAATCTCAGGTACTTCAAGCTCGAATAATCGCCGCAACAGATTGCGGTGGGCTCTGGAAACTATTATCTGCGGCCCCCTGGTAGTTCTTGCTACTTCCAGGATGTATAGCTTGAGCCGTTGCCCGGTGCGGTAACGTTCATTGTGGACCTGCTCGTTGTTTGGAAGAACTGCCTCGGTCTTTCCCAGGTCGATATAGATTTGCTCTGGGGTGATGCGCTGTACCATCCCGGTGACGATTTCATCTTCCTTGTTGGTGAACTCCTCGAAGATGGCATGGTGTTCGGCTTCATGAAGTCGCTGCAAGATGACCTGTCTGGCAGTTTGGGCAGCGATGCGGCCCGCGTTTGGCGGTGTTGACTCTATACTGACAACTTCGCCGATTTGAGCGTTGCGGTCGTACTTCTGAGCCTCTGGGAGGGTAATCTCGCGAATCGGGTCAGCTACACTCTCGACCACCGTCTTCTTGATGAAGACCTTGACTTCGCCATTGTTAGGATTGATTTTGGCAACGATGTCATGGTTTGGGGTGAAAGCCTCTTTTCTGTATGCGGAAACGAGTGCTGACTCGATAGCGGACAGCACTACTTCCTTGGGCAAATGTTTCTCAGCCGCTAGCTGAGTTAGGGCCACCATAAATTCCGTTTTCATCTCTGCTCGCCGCTGCTCCCGTATTCACTTCCAACAAAAAAGTGGGTGCCCAGCCCCACTTTTTCGAGATATGGTCTTAAGTTGACTGTGCTTTAGTTTAACATAATTTCCTGTCGAATGCAAGCTACTGTGCTACAAACCTGGAACCGAATCACTCCCCTTGGGCCGCACCGTGTAGCTTTTTCGGGACATCTCCTTGCCTTCGGCATTGAATAAGACGGCTGTGTCCGGAATCTCATTGTTCCAGTAGTTACCTGTGCCATAGTTAAAGCTGAAGCCACCGGATTCATCATGGATTTCATCGGTATACACTCTCACTGCTTGATATGGCTTCAAGAACATGGGTTCGGGGTATTCACTTTCAGCCCGCGGGTTGAAAGGCGGAAAGATGAATCTCACGTATCCCTTGGTGATGTTGGTCAAGACCCAGCCACGGATATCCTGGGGCTGGTTGCTAACGTTTTTGATCTCCACGTATTCATCGGGTTCTACCCTGATATAGCACAGGCCTTTATCTGGGTCAGGTGGATAGACCTTGCCCTGGTACTTGATGTGAACTATTTGGACGGGGGAAGTGGAGAGGGCTTCCTTCTTAGCTATGTAATCATCCACCGTGACTTTCCAGCTCTTCTGGTTGGCAGCTATTATCTTCAGGTAATAGTCCAGCCCGCCAGCGTAGATATGAACCGTGTTACTGGTGCTGTTGCCAGAATAGGATACTGTCTCTAGGGGCAATGCGTTTGGCCTGTTAGGATAGACAAACATGTTGAAGATTGTGTATCTGGGGTCTGCGGCCTCGGTTTCCCAGGTGATTTGCCATTGTATGCCTGCTATGTGAAATGGGGGCGTGGTCAGGCTATCCTGTCCGGTGAATGTTTGTATAGTTTGCCAGCCAGTTTGTTCCAAGGGCGCTGCGGCAGGAGCGACTGGTGCCGGCGCTTGTGTTGTGTTCGTCGGAGCAGGAGCCTCGGAAGGAACGGTAACCGAAGGCGCTAGCGAAGCGGGTTTGCTACAGGCTACTGTAGCAAACAGTACGAGAAAAATCAGCAAAGAAGAGAGTGCAACGAACCATGTGCACCTGCTAACAATTATCATGTTGAATATCCTAGTGCGCTTAACCTAATTATATGCATAGCAAGGCTGTTCGTCTATACTCCGAGTTCGTGCTCATTCGCCGATAACCTCGACCTGCGATGGCTTCTTGATGATAATCTCAGGTATGCCGGAACCAGCGGGGTGTTCTTTTATGGTGCCAGTCACCCGCAGCCGCTTGTTCAGGAAATGCGTTTCTGGATTAGGCGGAAACTTTTTCAGAAACTC
>Ga0194110_10009950_pt1 | contig 10643 bp, 6 predicted proteins | sample TA2Kig1200mmetaG_FD_146192 | JGI IMG/M metagenome (GOLD analysis project Ga0194110, IMG submission 146192) | Freshwater microbial communities from Lake Tanganyika, Tanzania - TA2015032 Kigoma Deep Cast 1200m | ecosystem: Environmental > Aquatic > Freshwater > Lake | place: Tanzania: Lake... | reverse complement strand
CCAGTGGGAACATCTTGCTGGCATTGTGGCGGCCGCTGAGTTGCGAGAGAAGGAAGCACAGCAACCGGCCGAGGCTGAGGTGATGGAACGGCAGAGGAAACAGGAGCGGGCGACACGCGATGCCTTACGCCACCTCGACGACGTGGCCTACCTGGCGCGGAGTCCCCTGGCAGAACTGATAGCCAGGGCTCAGGGGGCACGGCCGGATGGCCGAACTCTGCAGCAGACCCTGTATGCGACCATCGGGGCCATGAGGCCAGTTGAAGGCCAGCCCCTCCATCCCCGACAGCGACTGCTCTATGACATCTTGTGCCTGACTTACCTGGAGAGAAAGAGAGCAGCGGAGGTTGCCCAGGCATTGGCTATCAGCGAGCGCCAGTACTATCGGGAGCTCAAAGCGGTTATCCAGACTGTGGCTGAGCACGTACTGGAGACCGGGCCGTAGGAATTGGCAGTATTCTGGCAGAAAAGGCATTGAAAAAGGGGTCAGCTTGTGGTAAACTATAAAAAGCTGCGCCAGGTTTCGCGCTCTCAACGAAGCCAGCCCATTGGTGTTCACTCTTTTCCTTATGTAAATCATCCTTTTCCTTACACTGGATATATCCTTTTCCTTAACCAAAATTCAGGTTTTCCCCTATTGACAGACCACCCAAGGTCTGATATAATAGTGATGACGAGCCATGCGCAATACTGCCTGGTTATGCTTAAGGTAAGGAATAGCTGATGGTTATTGCAAAAAGTGAGGTGTCCCTTGTCATGGATGAGATACTCACAGTCCGAGAGGTCGCCGAGTACTTGAAGCTCAGTCGCACGACCATCTGGCGCTGGTGTAATGAAGGCAAGCTGCACGCCTTCAAGGTTGGGCGTGGCTGGCGGGTCCACCGGTCGGAGATTGAGAGGATAACAGGACGAAATTTCCAGAACCCGGGCGAACCAGAGCGTGACAGGTGAAAACACCGATGCAGATATTGCATCGTGCGTAGCTGAGCACTTCCGGCAATAGGCTATTGTACTGCAACTCAACAGCGAGCACTCATTGGTGCAACCTGTTGAAAGGCCTAGGCCGCTACCGGGCTAAAGGCCAGATGCCTCCGGCCCATTAGACGTTGAAACACGATCACATTAGGACACTGTAACGACCGCATCAGGAGACCACTGAGTTGAAGTGATGCCACCTGTCGCGTGGGCACTTTTGATCACTCTCATTATTGGTATCGTGTTGGTGCTGGGGTTGATGCTTCTTCAGAGGAGGCAACCAACGATTTGCCCCCATTGCCAACGACCGCGCGTACCAGGCCGCACCACTTGTCCTTACTGCCTAACACCCTATGAAGGACCTCGTCCTGCTGGTCGTTCTACACCCTCGACCATCTCACCTCCTGGGATAGAGACTCCCTGGTTGGTTGCATTGGAAGGTCCTGAGTCGGGGCAGCATTTCCCTGTACCAGGGACAAGCTTCACCATAGGCCGTAGCGCAGGTAACCAATTGCATCTGACCGGGCAGTTTGTTTCACGTCATCATGCCCTCATCACCTTTCAGAACGGGCAGTATGTCCTCCGTGACCGCGATAGTACAAATGGCACCTACGTGAATGGCCGGCGTGTCGGTGAGCACGTCCTCCGGTCCGGCGATCGCATTCAGATTGGCCCTTCGATCCTGGAGTTTCGACTGCCTGGCGTGTCGCCAGGGAGAAGCCCGACACCGATCCCCTCTCCCCCCAGCACCCCATCCCCCCCTTATTCTCTGCTCATCCCACGTCTTCAGGGTTACGTGATCACCCCAATCAAGCAAGGAGGCGCCGCCACGATCTACAAGGGAACCCGGTGGGATGGTCAACAGACCGTGGCTGTTAAAGTGCTCCACCATACAGACCCCTATATCCAACAGAAGTTCGCCGAAGAGGCCGATGGTCTACAGGCGCTGAACCATCCCCACATTGCCAAAGCCTATCACTGTGGCCAGCTTGATGGCCGGTTCTATTTCGTGATGGAATACTGTGATGGAGGCACTCTGCGGGATCGGCTGGTGGGCGGTCGTCCGTTGCCTATGGATTTCGTAGCCTTGGTCATCAGACAGACATGTGAAGCACTGGATTACGCCCATCGCCAGGGGGTCATCCACCGGGACATCAAACCTGAGAACATCATGTTTACGGCTCGAGACTATGTGAAAATCGTGGATTTTGGCATCGCCAAGTGGGCCGGTCGGATCACCCGCACCGTGGACGGGATGGTGATTGGCACTCCCTTTTACCTGTCTTATGAACAAGCGCGGGGTATGCCAGTGGATCAGCGAAGCGATATTTACTCGCTGGGGGTGGTACTCTACGAAATGGTGACCGGGCGGGTGCCGTTCCCGGGGCAGGCCCTGGAGGTTATCCGCAAGCACCTGACCGAACTTCCACCCCCACCCCGCCGCTTCAATCCGAGTCTACCGCCCGAAATCGAGAACGCGGTGCTGCGTGCGCTGCACAAAGACCGTCGGCAGCGCTTTCAGAGCGCACTGGAATTGGCAGCCGCCGTGGGCTACCGGGGTAGACCTCCAGTGAGAAGGGAAAGCAATGAGCAGCCTGCGGGCTTCCGGGCCGGCGTGGAGCCGGTGCCACTCCCGAGTCTGACTATCACCAGCGGTCCCTCGCATGGGCAGAGGATTCCATTAACTGCTGTTCCTACAGTGCTGGGCCGCCGCAGTGTGAATCCCCAGGATCTGCAAATCTCCCGCCGCCATGCCCAGGTTGTGGTTCAGGGTAGCACCGTATGGCTGGAGGATCTGAACTCCGCCAATGGAACCTATCATAATGGCCAGCGGATCTTTGGCAAGGTCCTTTTGAAAGGAGGTGATGAAATCCGTTTGGGCAATACAGTCTTGCGAATTGAAGCCTGGACTTGATTCAAGGTCTTGAACTGGCCTTGGAGTCAACCATCGTTAATCGAAAATCTCAAGGAGGTGTATTATGATGAGGCAACGACCATCGGGTATCACACTGGTCGCGATCTGGTTCTTTCTCTCAGGGCTCTTCAATGCCGTTATCGGAGCTGCTGTAGCCTTCTTCTGGGCTGAGGTCTTTCGCTGGCTTGGTTTGGTCGCGGCTGAAGCTCAGACGCTCCAACTTCTGTTTGGCGTTGTGGGCCTCGTATTGATGGCCACAGGCATCGGTATGCTGGTGCTGGGGTGGGGGTTGCTAGAAGGACGGGAATGGGCGCGCACTTGGGGCGTGGCCACCGTTGGCATCTCGGCCCTGGCCAAGCTGATCCTGGCGGTTACCCCCATGATGATGCTAGGCGCATTCTTTGCGTGGCCGCTCTTCGTCCTGGCCACCCCGGCCTTGATTGACCTGTTGGCTCTGTTCTATCTTCTGAGCGAGGAAGCCAGGGCATACTGTTCCGAGTACGTACCCGCTCCAGGCGCATGGCCACCGATCCAGGAAACGGAGCCGGCCGCTCGACCGGTCAGCCCTATTCCGGAAACCCAGCCTCCGACTCCATCGCTACCACGGACCGAGCTGGTGGCCCCGCCTGTCCCGGCTGCCGCCTGGCTGGTCTCTCGCCCACCGGGCCGCGCTGGTCGCCAGTTTCCCCTACAGGCCGGTCGCAATACCATCGGCCGGGACGGAAGCCGTTGTCAGGTAGTTCTGGATGACCCCACGGTGTCCAGTGAACATGCTGCCATCGTGTTCGAGTATGGCCGGTTTGTGCTCTACGATCTGGCCAGCACCAACGGCACCTTCCTTAACGGCCAACGTGTTCAGCGCCAGATGCTCTACGACGGTGACGAGATCCGCCTGGGCAGCAGTGTGCTGGTGTTCAAGAAGGTGTAAAGGAGCGAGGTGAAATGGCAAACTACGAAGACTACGAACAACCCACCCAGCGTGCCCCACGGCCGGAAGAGGGTCCTCAGGAATTGCCTTCGGCCTCACCACCTGTCGGCGCTACCCAGCCCATGCATCCGGGGCCGGAGTTCTTTCCAGCGCAAGGCCCTGAAAGAGAGACGGTCCTCTTGCGGGCCGGCCCGCCCAGTTTCGCCTGGCTGGTGGCGATCAACGGCCCCTGGGCCGGCCGTCTCTTTCGCCTGAATCCCAAGGGTACTGTCCTGGGTCGGGATGCCCGCAGCGACATCATCCTGGACGACGATGCTGTCTCAGGCCTCCACGCCAAGGTCAGGGTGGAAGGCGAGGAAGACGACCGGCCCAAGTTCTATATTCATGACCTGGCCAGCACCAACGGAACGTTTGTCAACGACGAAGCCATCACCAGGTGCCCGCTCAGCGACGGCGACCGGATCGTTGTCGGGCAGACTACGCTTGTCTTCAAGCAAGTGTAGGCGCGGTAAACCACTGGCGGTTAGCCTGCCCGAGCCGGGCAGGCTAGCTAAACCGCGCTTATGCTTTCAAAGTTACCCTGGGGTGACTCAAAGAACCCACGAGGTTATGCTTCGCGGAAAGTAGATGACATCTTGAGTCGCCAGATAAGGGGTTTACGACAGAAAGGAGGCAGTCCCGTGGATCCTTTTCAGATCGGCACGCTCGTTGCCTTTTTGGCAGCGTTTCTCGCAGCCCTGTGGATCTTCTACGACAGCAACCGACAGGGCTATCCAGCTACAGCCTACAAGACTATCGCCACAGCCATGACCGTGCTGACGTTGCCGGGAGTGATCCTGGCCATCAGTCCGGACTTGCTACAGAACGATCCTACCACCAGACAGGTATTGATCTACCTGGGTCTGATAGCTGGTGGGGTGGCCGTGGTGGGCCTGATCTTCTATGTCGCTCGGCTGGGTCTTCCAGTTGCAAGGCGGCAACCATGTCCCAGTTGTCGGAGTCCTCTGGACCCCACCTGGGATCGCTGTCCCTACTGCGGGTACAGCTTTGTGACCGTAGCCGCCGCCCCTGAAGTCCCGACGCCAGCACCGTCTCCACCGCCGGAACCAGCAGTTCCGATGGCCCCCAAGCTGCAGGACACCAGACTCCTGCGGCCCATACCGGGCCATTTCGCCTGGCTGGTGGTGCTCAATGGCCCGCGCAAGGGACACGAGTTCCATATGAAGGACGACGTCTTTATTGGGCGGGATGGCACACGCTGTGAGGTGGTACTGGAGGACCCGGCTGTTTCTGGACTCCATGCCCGTATCAAGCGTGAAGAGGATCAGTTCATCCTGCACGACCTGGGCAGCAGGAACGGCACGTTTGTGAATGGGGAGCAGGTGTACCGCCACCCACTCAACGACAAGGACCGCCTGCAGTTGGGCGAGACTCAACTGATGTTCATCGAGGTGCAAGAGAAAGAAATACAGGCGACGCCGATGACGGGGCCGTCTGCCGGCGAGTGATACCCAGTCAGATGTCGTAGAGCTAAATGGTACTGGATTGAGGGCAGCGCGCTGCCCCTTCCGGTGGTGGAGCGTCTGGAGGATGTCGGCGAACCGCCCCTACTAGGCAAGCCGGCCTGCGCCAACCCTCAATCCGCCCTCGTCGGCGACCTCAGTCTGGGCAAAGGACTGCTCGCTCAATCCACCATTCCGGTGGCAGCGGCTCGATTGAGCAGGTCGTCACAGTGCTTAACGCCACTGCCCCACGCACGGCTTCTGGCATTGCATCATCACGTACAGTGTAGCTCAGGATGTCACCAGGCAGTTCTGAGACATCTTCGCTCTGGAGATTGACGTTGAGATGGCCTTCTGGGATGCAAACCAGGAATTGGGTACGTCTCAGCGGTGCCACGACCTGGGCTGGTGGTGGAGGGGATGAACCTGAGCCAATGGCGGCGGAACGGGTGACGGTGTGCTTTGCCAAGTGGGATGGTTATAGCTGCAAAACTGGGCAGAATTGTACAACACATGGATCTACCTGTGACAAGGTGCAAGTAGAACCGTAGGCCAAGGAGGACAACGATGGCCATTCATGTCATAAGGATGCTACATTCTAGTAAACATAGATCGCCCCTCCGAACTGTGAGGATAGTGTTGTGCGTTCTCATCACAGCCAGCTGGCTCTGTGGGGGGTTCTCTGTCTCTGCTCAAGGAACAGGTCCAGGCCTTATCGCCAGAATCTATACCGCCACTTCTCTTGGTCCAGTTGAGCTATTTGATGGCGAGGTTTTCGCTATCAGTAAGTTCCAATGGCAGGAACACCGTAAGGGTGAAGACGGTGTCACGATACAGCAGCCAGGCGATGATTACATCCGCAGTTACCCGGTGCGCCTGGGTAGCATGTCTATCCCGGTAAACGATCTACTCCAGATGAGACCGCCTGACCCAGAGAAAGATGTCTTCACCTTGCTCTTACGAGCCCAGGTTGACGGAGAGTGGATCAACGCCTGGTGGACCTTCAGTTACGCGGAGTGGCAACGGAACTGGGATTCCCCTCTACTCCAGTACGTCTACGTCTATCCCAAGCTCGATCTGTGGACAGAAAGAGATGGAAGATACAACGTCGCAGACGGGGTTGACAAGCAAGTGTTCGTGCTTGAGACCGAGGTAGACGTCGTAGGCCGTCTTATCGTACACCCTGATCGGGATCCCGTCATCTTGGTGCATGGTATCCATGGTGAAGACGGCTACTGGCACCAGATTCCCCAACAATTGCGAAATCTTGGCCACGATGTCTGGCAGTTTTACTACCCAGGAGACCAGAACATCCGCCTGAGTGCCGGCTTGCTGGCCGAGGCACTGCAGATCGTGCTTGATGAGTATCCAGGTCACAAGGTCAATCTAGTCGGACATAGTATGGGTGGCTTGGTGACCCGTGCCTACCTGGAGGAACTGGGGCTTCTGGCCATTGACGAACAGAATCTTGCGCCGCCCAGCGCCATAGTTCAATACCGGAACGATGTCCAAAAGTGGGTCAGCCTGGGTACACCCCACCATGGCATGTACGCGGCCGTTCAGTTCGTACGAAACCAATACGACAACCCGGGCTGCAAGCTCTGGGAGCAGATCAAGGAGCTCTTCAGAGAAGATTACCGCGCAGAGCCAGCGTATAAGCAGTTGGCTCTGGGCAGCCTCTTCATGTGGGACCTGAATCAGGCTCCGTTCCCGCCTGGCCTGTCGCCCAACCGCGACCTGTTGTCCATTATCGGCACGCGGACGCCGCTTGTGCCGGCTATTCAGGGGTGCCTGGTGACCGATAGTTTGAATGACGGAGCCATCGACCTGATCTCGGCTAGTCTATTGGATCGCGGCATTCCCCTGGTTACCCTATCCAAGAACCACGGTTCGATTGTAGGGCATTCATTTCCGCTCGCATTGAACGAAAACCGCGACACGAGCAATGTGAGTGATATCTTGGATCGTTTCTTCCGCAACAAGGACTACGACATCGGCAAAGAGGACACGCGGATTATTTGGCCTGACCAGGACCCGTATTCAGAAGCGGCCCCGGTTAAGCGGCGTGCGGGTCTGGTCGTTCGTTATGTGGATAAAAAAGATAGAGCAGTGGAGGTTGACCTCCAATTGACCGATCCGGTCAACCCGAACAGCCCTTTGCCTCCGCTCACGGCCTGGAACCCGAACGATTCGTCGGCTGAAAGCGTGCCTGATGGCCCGCCGTTGGGCTATGGGCTTAATGCAGACCTGACATCTGCGTACGCAATCGGTGTGGTGCTGGGGTCAGACAGCCACAAAACGTTCACCCTGACAGCCAATGGCCGCAGTCAGTCCGTCGAGCTTCAATCCGGGCATTTCAAGGAAATAACCATCTGTGAGGATACTACGCCCCTGCATCTAGAACCAGATCCTCCTCAGATTACCTACACCGGGTTAGACGAGGTTACTGTGACCTGGAAAACTAACCGGCCAGCCACAAGCGAGGTGCGGTACGGAATCACGGATAGTCTGGAATTGCGGCAGACAGATCGGCAACTGGTGACACAACACAGGGTCCGGTTGACTAACCTGATACCTTACCAGACATACACGCTCCAGGTGCTATCAGCTAGTGAGTGTGGCGGCCAAGTAGAATCAGGACGTAAGGACTTTCGACCCGGGGAGGAGCCACAACCACCGATTGAACCGACGCCAACCATGACTGTTCTCGTCTTCGACGTCTCCGGCAGCATGGACTGGCGCGATCCTTCCGGCAAGCACAAGATCGAGGCGGCGCGGGACGCGGCTTTGCTTGTGACTCGCATGATTCGCCGCGAGAACGAGCGGCAGGGTACAGAACACGAAGTCGGCATCGTGGCCTTTACCAATAATGCTTGGACGCTGCAGCCGCTGACCTCAGAGATCGCTGACGTAGAACGGGCTATAGCTCGCTTGGAACCACAGAGTGGCACCAACCTGGCTGCTGGCCTGATCGAGGGCGCTCGGCTGCTCCAGGCCGTCACCACGCAGGACCGCAGAATCCTCATCTTGCTCAGCGATGGTGTGCCGACCGTGTACCTGGACGGCCGCGGGGCCTCTAATCGCAGTGAATTGACTGCTCTGGAGCAGGAAGTGCTCGACAAGGCCGTGCCACAGGCAGTTTCGGCCAGCGACTGCCTATACGTCATCGGCTTCGGCGATCCGGACGAGATCGTTGGTGGATGGCCTTCCATTGACGAGGATTTCCTACGCCAGATCGTGGCCGCTACCACCTGTGGTGGATACTACATCGCCGAAACTGCCGATGAGTTGGCCAACCTGTACGTCCAGTTGCGCCACGAGTCCACCGGCACCGTGGTTGGCAACTGGAGCGGCACAGTGGCCCAGGGCGAGACCACTCTACCTGTTCCATTCGATGTACCACCAAACCAGAGCGAACTGCACGTGACGCTGAACTGGCCTGGCAGTCGGCTGGATCTGATCCTGACTGATCCACAAAGGCAAACCGTGGACGATACCTACCCGGGTGCCACCTTGTTCACCGATGAACCACCGGTCTACGCCATCGTTCGCAATCCAGTAGCGGGCACCTGGCAGGCACAGGTGTACGGGGCCGATGTGCCCCAGGGAACCACAGACTACAACCTGATCGCATCTACGCGCAGTGCTCCCGTCGGGCCCACTCCACCAGCCATCGGTGGCAGCGTCTGGACCCCACTGCGCCCTGGTGGCCGGGACCCGATCATCCTTCTGATGACCCTGCTGACGGCGATCGGAGCGGCGCTGGTTATCGTGGCAGTCAGCAGACGCCCGCTGGCGCCTGCGCCGCCCTGGCCACCCCCACCCCGGCCCTTTGGCACGCTTCACTTTATAGCACCAGGCCAGCCATCTCGCACAGTGTTCCTCAGCCGTCTTCCCTTCACCATCGGTCGCCGAAGGGGGTGCGACCTGGTGCTATCTGACCCCCAGGCCTCGCGGACTCACGCTCGTATCTCCGCCCAGGATGGCGCCTTCGTTCTGGAAGACCTGGGCAGCACCAACGGCACCTTCGTCAATGATCAGCGAGTTCAACGCCAGGTGTTGCGTCCAGGGGATGAAATCCAAATCGGTCAAACGCGTCTGCGTTTCAGTCCAGAACATTAATTCCAAATCAAATCACAGAAGGAGGCATTATCATGACGAAGCGAAAGATGTGGATCCTGACTTGCACCATGAGCCTGCTGGCCCTGTTTGTCTTTCCGGGCCAGGTTGTCTCCCAGCAGCCTGTGCAAGTAACCATCAGCCAGATAGACCCAGCCGAGTTCCCCGATCTGACCCTGTACGTGACGGTCACTGACGAGAGGGGTAACCCCATCGGTGGATTGGCTGCCGATGCCTTCCAACTGACCGAGGATGGAAGCCGCGTAAGCGACTTCGATCTCTCGACCGTGGAAGAGGCGCGTCCACCGCTCACCATGGCGATGGCCATAGATACCAGCACCACCATGTACTTCGGCAACGCCATCCAGGAGGCCAGGGTTGCTGCCGCCGAGTTCGTGGCCGGCCTTGGCCCAGATGATCAGGTGGCCCTGTTTGCCTTTAGCACAGAGGTGACCAGGCTCCAGGATTTCACGACGGACAAAGTCTTGCTTCAAGAACGGATTGCCGAGTTGGAAGCCAAAGGCTGGACTGCCCTGTACGAGGCTATTTACCAGGCGGCCTCAGCCATGGCTCCTTTCGCAGGCCGACGCGCCATCGTCATCCTGACCGATGGCCGGAACGAAAGCGAGCTTCCCCGTACAGCAGACCAGGCTATCGAGGCAGCCCAGGAGGCCGGTGTTCCCGTGTACGCCCTGGGCTTCGGTGGTGCCGATGACGCGACCCTGGAACGTGTAGCAAGGGAGACAGGGGGCCGATACCTCAAGCGACCCCAGGCCAGTGATGTGCGAGACCTGTTTACCCAATTGGCCGGCCAATTGGAGAGTCAGTACGTCTTGACCTATCATTCGGCTGTCACTCCTGATGGGAAGAGCCATGATGTGACTGTTCAGGTGACCACGCCCCAGGGCACGGCCAGCCACACCCGGAGCTTTATCGCGATTCCCGTGGCTGTTACGCCAACACCCACCTCCACGCCAACACCCACCTCTACGCCAACACCGACCTCCACATCCAGCCCTGTGCCAACCAGCACGCCGACGGTTACGGCGACCACCGCACCGACTATCGTACTTGCCCCCACCCCGACTGTCACGCCCGAACCGCCGCCACCGCCGCTGGCACGGTGGTTGCCTGTTCTGGGCCTTGCCCTACTGTTGATCGGAGGCGGTGCAGTGGCCCTGGTCGCTGCCACCCGGCCGCGCGG
>Ga0194110_10009949_pt1 | contig 10644 bp, 11 predicted proteins | sample TA2Kig1200mmetaG_FD_146192 | JGI IMG/M metagenome (GOLD analysis project Ga0194110, IMG submission 146192) | Freshwater microbial communities from Lake Tanganyika, Tanzania - TA2015032 Kigoma Deep Cast 1200m | ecosystem: Environmental > Aquatic > Freshwater > Lake | place: Tanzania: Lake... | reverse complement strand
CGAAACGGCCGTTTCTGAGCTCTTTTAGCCATTGCTTTCTTTGAGAAATCATTACCCGGTCGATGTACGGATGATCCATGATGAGATCTGATGAGGCCTCTTCGATGACCCAGGTGATGTGGGCGTGGGGATAAAGTTTCCGCAGACCTGCGAGAGAGGGCAGGGTGTGGATAACGTCACCGATAGCACTCAGTTTGACAATGAGGATGTTCATATCAATTTTATTTTCATTTGCATGATGGGCGGGATGCCTGTGCTACCGTACTTAGGTCCTGTTCATTTAAATTAGCGGACTGCTGTCATTTTTCGATCGTGTATAATCCATGTTACTGCATCGAGTATGTCTTCGGCTATGTAGTCCGGTTGTAACGTTTCGGAGGCATCGGGATTCCCTTTTTCCTCCGGAGGATACTCTGTTGGTATTCTCCTTAAATCCTTTTCCATCGCTTTCAATCCATAACCCGTCTTCACCAGGATACCTTTTGCCCCGACCCTGCTTGCCGCCTCTATGTCCTTGAACATGTCTCCCACCGCGTACGAGCGGTTTAGGTCGATGTTCAACTCTCCCGCTGCCTTAATCAGCATCCCCGACCCGGGTTTCCTGCAGGTGCAGGTTTGCAGATAAATGCCGATCCCTTCCGTTGGGTGATGAGGGCAGTAGTAGAACCCGTCCAAGAAGGCTCCTTTCTCCTGCAGGATTTCCTGTATCTGCCTGTGAACGATCCTGACGAATTCTTCGGTGAAGTATCCCCTCGCCACACCGGACTGATTGGTGATCAACACGGCTTTCATGCCGCTCTCGTTGATCAGTTTTATGGCTTCAGCCGTATTCTCAAAGAGCCTCAGCTTGTCAAGGCTGTCTAAATATCCCACCTCTTCGTTGATCGTCCCGTCCCTGTCTAAAAAAACCGCAGAGTTCTTTTTCAAAGAGTCATTGCGAGCAGAGCGAAGCAATCTCTCATAATTCATCATATAGGTCTTTCCATTTTCTATTTGTACTGTTAATCAGATCGATTTTCTTTTGCCGAGAACCAGCCTTTATCTGCTTTTCCCTGGTAATTGCATTTGTTGATTCTTCGTAAACCTCATAATAGATCAGTTTGGTGGTATTGTATTTTTTTGTGAATCCGTCTGCCATTTTTTGTTTGTGCTCGTAAACTCTCCTTTTTAGATCATTGGTTATGCCAGTGTATAAAACGTTGTTATTCTTATTGCTCATGATGTAGACGTAATATTGCGTATTCATAGTTTTCGAGATTGCCACGTCAGCCTTCGGCTTCCTCGCAATGACGGGAGTAATGTATGTTCTATCGCAATGCTATGAACAGGTTAATAGTTTTTTAGCCGTTTCATAGACGTCATTCACGCTGATCATATCCATGCAGCGGAAGTCCGTCGGGCATGTTTCTTTGAGGCACGGGCCGCACGAAGCGTGCTTGTAGATGACCACACTTTTTTCTCCCACAGGTGAGGTGGTGACAGGGTTCGTCGATCCGAAAATGGCCACTGTCGGGATGTTCAGGGCGCCGGCAATGTGCATCAATCCGGAATCGTTGGAAATGAAAAGGTTGCATTGCGCAATCGCGGAGATAGCCTCCTGCAAATTCGTTTTTCCCGCGATGTTGATCAGAGGATATTGAGAATGCTGTTGGACCCTGTCGGCACTTTCCCTGTCTTCATTACTTCCGAACAGGAGGGTCTGTGCGGACAATTCTTCGATCAACCTGTCGGCAACGGCGGCGAATCTTTCAGGATACCACCTTTTTGCCGGCCCATAGGTGGCGCCCGGTGCGATACCAACGCGGATTCTGTTTCTTTCTAATCCGTGGGTCTCGAATAATGTCTTCGCGAGTGCAGCATAATCGTCCCCGGGTTCGAGCCGGACGTCGGTACCCGCTGACTGACAGCCCAGGGATTTCACCATCTCCATGTAGTATCCGGTTTGGTGCACCTGTAAGATGCTCTTGGTTCTCTGTACGGAATGCGTCAGGAGTAGTCCTCTCCCGTCGGAATTGTATCCCGCCCTGATGGGGATCCCCGCCAGCCATGTGATGATTGCGGCCTCTATGGCATTTTGTAAAAGAATTGCCGTATCGAATTTCATGGCCTTCAACTCCCGGGCAAGCCGGAATATTCCCTGTGTCCCCGAATGGATTCCGGGGCTCTTATACAGCATTACCTCATCAACCTCTCTGCATAGATGAAAGATCTCCGCCACCCAGGGTTTGACGAGAACGGATATCCGGGCATCCGGGAAGGTTTTCCTGACGGCCGATACGGCAGGCAAAGTCATTACCGTATCGCCGATCCAGTTCGTTCCCCGTATGAGGATATTTTTCGCTTCGCTAAAGCGGCGTCTCGTGGTGATCCTGACTTCCATGTCATCTGCCCTCAGCAGATTCCTCGCAATGATCCGCGCTCTGTACTTTCTTTGTTACCTGCCAGGGTTTTGTCTTCCATCTCTGGTGAACCCAGAGCCATTGATCCGGGTATCTCCGGACCGTCTCTTCAATGACTTTCGTGAAGTTCTGCGTGTTTATTAAAACATCCGTGGTCTTTTCCCCCGTGCGGATAACTTCCATCTCTTCTCCTAATACGAGGCGGTATTTTCCGTCCGAGAGTCTCAGCATGTAGGCCGGAATAACCGGTGCCTCCGTATGGAGGGCGAGTAAGGCCAGTCCATCGGTTGTACAGGCAGGTTTTTCGAAAAAGTCTACAAACACACCTTCCTGCCAGGCTACATTCTGATCGATCAGGATGCCCAATATCTCATTGTTCTTGAGGCTCTTGAGCATCTGCCTCATGGCGCGTTCTTTCGGGACCGGGCTGTTACCGGTGGATGATCGCACTTGCAGGACAAGGTTATCAAGGATGCGACTGTCCAGCGGCCGGTAGATCACCACCAGGGGTTTTATGAGCAGCGAGACGGCAACCGCTTCTAATTCCCAGTTGCCGAAGTGAGCCCCGAACATGAGGATACCCTTATTTTTTCCCATGGCTTTTTCGCAGTTTTCTAATCCTTCCACTTTGACCAGATCGCCGATGTTGTCTCTTGTCAGGGAAGGGATTTCGAAGAAGTCCGCCGCCACAATACCCATTGTGCGGTAGACTCCCCGGGCGATTGCAATGATTTCTTCCTCGCTCTTTTCCGGGAAGGCACTTCTGAGATTGTGAACGGCAATCAATCGCTGCCGTGGCACAAGATAGTAAAAAAGACGGAATAATCCCGTAAAGAGGGACATTCTTAGCTTTCGGGGAACGGCACCGAAAATTCTCAGGATAATATCTGCCGTTGCTGATTTCTTCATTTTAGCTTTTCAAGAATCAGTGCCTCAAACTCTTCCCGGGAGGGAAGCACCTCCATCTCTACCCTCAAAATGAAAATGTCTTTCAGGAAGTCGGTGAAATCGTTCAATCTGATGCCGTCCTTTTCCGTTGTCATCACGATCTCTGCCGTGGAAGCGGCGGATACCCTCTCAATATCGGCGATATCACTTACCGTGTAATTATGGTGATCGGGGAAGGGCAGGAAGCTTACGACGATCCCCCCCATGGATTCAATGGTTTCTCTGAATGACTCCGGGAATGCGATTCCCGCAAAGGCACAGATCTTTTTTCCCCTTAGGTATTCCAGGGGGAGTGAATCTCCCGATTCCCCCCGTACAAGAGTTTTCGGTCTCAGGTATGCCGACAGGGTGGGGGAGAAGACCCCTATGCCTTTTTCCTGGTATTTAGGATAGCGGCCGTCAAGGATACTGTCTTTCCATATAAGGAAGTGAGCCCTGTCCAGGGCCTTCGGGGGTTCCCGGAGGGGCCCCCTGGGGAGAAGGAAGCCGTTTCCGAAGGGTTCTTCCCGGTTCAGAATGACGATGTCTAAGTCCCGGAAGAGCTTCCTGTGCTGGAATCCATCATCCAGGATCAGGATATTGGCACCCAGATCATTAATGGCGGCTTTTCCCGTAACGCTCCGCTCCGCTCCGGTAATGACCGGTATCCCTTCCGTGGCGCGTGCGATCAGCACCGGTTCGTCTCCCGCCTCGTGGCAACCCATCGTGATGCGGGAACCGTCCGATACGATGTTCACGGGGTGTTTCGTTCTCCCCCCGTATCCTCTGCTCAACACGGCTGGCCTGTATCCTTTCTCCTTCAGGATTTTTGCCAGCATAATGACCATGGGAGTCTTTCCCGTTCCGCCGACCGCGATATTTCCCACGCTGACTACTTTGCAGGGGAGTTTTCTCTGTGAAAATATCCCGTGATCGTACATCCTGTTTCTTATATTGATGACTGTCCTGTACACCAGAGATGTGAGGAACAGAAGCGGTGTAAGGAGTTTCAAAGTAGGATGAGTGCTGTCGGCGTACCAGATCTGCCTGAGCCGTTGATCGAGAATTTTCATTTTATGACACTACGAGATGTGCGCCATGCAAAGCTTCCCTCAGTCTTTGGCATTGCCGGTGTTTGCATGCTGACTTCTGCTCTCGTCGTTGAACTGCATGTGATAGTATTTGAAATATTCGCCTCTTTTTTCCAGAAGTGATTCGTGGGTACCCTCTTCCACGATCTCACCGTTCGCAAGAACGATGATCCGGTGTGCGTTCCGGATTGTGGAAAGCCGGTGGGCAATTATCAGGGTTGTCCTTCCTTTCATAAGGGTTTCCAGGGCATCCTGAACCTCCATTTCCGCCTCCGTATCCAGGGATGATGTCGCTTCGTCCAGGATAAGGATAGGGGCATTCTTGAGGAGGGCCCTCGCGATGGAGATTCTCTGTCTTTCCCCGCCGGAGAGTTTTGTTCCCAGTTCACCGATGACGGAATTGTATCCGTCGGGCAGGTTCATGATGAAGTCGTGGGCGTTCGCCGCCTGTGCCGCCCTGACGATATCTTCATCGGATTTTTCAATACTGCCGTAAGCGATGTTGTTTCTCACCGTATCGTTGAACAGGATGGTTTGCTGGGTGACGATACCTATCTGCCCCCGGAGGGATCCTATGGTAACGTGACGGATGTCATGTCCATCGATGAGGATCTGCCCTTCCTTGACGTCGTAAAACCGTGGAATCAGATTAACCAGGGTTGTTTTGCCGCCTCCGCTCATGCCCACAAACGCAACAACTTCACCGGCTCTTATGGAGAGATTGATGTTTTTCAGAACGGGCGTTTCGTTGTAACAGAATGTGACGTTTTTGATATCAATGTCCTGTGAAATCTTCGGAAGATCCATGGCATCCGGTTCATTCCTGATATCCGGTACCGTGTCGATGATACCAAAGACCCGCTCCGCACCGGCGACACCCTGCTGGATCGTGTTATTCACATTGGTCAGCCTCTTTACCGGTTCATAGAGCATAATGAGGGCCGTCAGGAAGGAGAAGAAGTTACCCGGCGTCGAATTTCCCCGAAGTACCTCATAGCCTCCGTACAGTACGATAATGGCGATGGCGACACCGCCTAAGAACTCCATAAGGGGGCTTGATATGGCTCGTATTGAGACGGATTTCATGAATAGCTTGAAGAGGTCTTCATTTTCTTTCGCAAATCTTTTCCCCTCGTACTCTTCCATTCCGAAGGCTTTCACAATTCTCGTTCCCGATATGGTTTCCTGGAGAAGGCTGGTAAGGCTGCCCATGGTGACCTGAGTTCTGGTTGCCACATTTCTCATCATCGTGCCGAATTTCGCTATGGGGTATATCGTCAGCGGAAAAACGAACATGGCGATGATGGCAAGCTTCCAGTCGCGGTAAAAGATGAGAATGATAAGGCCGACGATGGTGAAAGAATCTTTGAAAAGACTGGTGACGGCCTCCGAAACGGCGCCTTGAATAAGACCTACATCGTTGGTGATGCGCGACATGAGTGTTCCCGTAGGATGATTGGTGAAAAAGGCGAGAGACTGGCGTTGAATGTGGTCATACAGTTCATTTCTCAGGTCGGTGACTACCCGCTGTCCTATGAAACTCATGATGACTGTCTGTCCGTAGCTGCACAGCATCTTGATGAAATAGATTGCGAGTATCGCCACCGGTATCAACGTCAACATCCGGGCGTCCTGCTTGATAAAGATATCGTCTAAGACCGGTTTCACCAATGCGGCAAGGATTGCCGTCGACGCGCCCACAACCAGCATGCACAGCGTAGCGAAGAAAAACTTTGACAGGTGCGGTTTTGCTAATTTCAAGAGGCGTTTGAATATTTCCATTTTGTATCTATTGAGAGTTTTGGATTTAGTGCTTAGGATTTAACATGTCGCAGGCTATCTTTGCCGCCCTCTCCGCCGCCCCGGGGATTCCCAGTTTGTCCCTTATCTGTTTCAAGTCCTGTTTGATGCAATTCATTCTGTCCGGATTCTTCAGGATATCGCAAATTTCATTCGCAATGTTTTCAGGCGTTGCATTATCCTGGATAAGTTCGGGAACAATTCTTTTACCCCCAATGATGTTGACCATGCCGATGTGATCGACTTTAATTACCATCTTCCCGACAAAATAGGAAGGGGAGGATACTTTGTAGATAATGACCATCGGCGTTTCCATCAGTGCCGTTTCGAGAGTGGCCGTTCCCGAAGCAACCATGACAACGTCAGCGCAGCCGATCACATCGTAGCTCTCATTCTGAATGATCCTGACCGGTATGGGATGTTTCTTGACTATGTGTGAAACGAACGTCATGTCCAGGGTATCGGCAAGGGGGAGTATAAATTGAACAGGTGAAATTTTCTTTGCAATGATTTCCGCGGCTTTAAGCATCTCGGGAAGAAGTCTCACCACTTCGGACTGTCTGCTGCCGGGAAGAATCCCTATAGTGGTGCCACCTTCTTGAAGGCCGAATCTTTTCCGTGCTTCCTCCCGGGTGTACTTTTTTTTGACCGCATCAAGGAGGGGGTGTCCGACAAAGGTGGCATCGACACCTGCTGCGTGGTACATTTCCTCTTCGAACGGCAGAATCACGACCATTTTATCGACCGTTTTTTTATTTTTCCGATCCTTCCTTTACGCCATGCCCAGACCTGGGGACTGATGTAGTAAAAAACTTTAACGCCGCACTTCTTTGCCGATCCCGCCAGGGGGAGGTTGAAATCAGGGTAGTCGATAAGAATAGCCATATCGGGTTTCAACTCCCTCAATGATTTCTTCAGCCGTGACATGACCTTCATGATCATATTTAGTTTCGATGTGACTTCGGTCAACCCGACGACTGCCATATCCGCGGAATCGGCGATCAGATCAACGCCCTCTTCCCTCATCTTCCTGCCTCCAATTCCATAGAATCGGCAGGAAGAATCAATCCGCTTCATCGACCGGACGAGGTTGCCTCCATGGAGGTCTCCCGAGGCCTCACCCGCCACGATCAGGACCAGTTTTCCGGTGCCGGTGCGTTCGTTTCTGTTGCCGTTCGTATTAGTGTGCATTGTTTAGTACGTCACTGATGAAGCGGATTTCTTCACTCTCCAGTTCCGGGAACATGGGAAGAGAGAGGACTTCTCCGGCACACATTTCACTGATTTTCAGATTGTCTTCATCGATGTTCCGATGGGAAAATACCTCCTGCCTGTGCAGGGGAACGGGATAGTAGATTGCGGAAGAGATGTCGTTCTTTGTGAGCGCGGCCATGATGCCGTCTCTTTTTTTCGAGCGGATTGTGAACTGGTGGTATACATGCATGCATCCTGCTTTTTCCACGGGGAGATTGATATCGTCCCTCTCGATGTGTCTCCTGTAAAGGTCTGCGTTTTCCCGGCGTTTCCGGTTGAATATGTCAATATGTTGCATTTTGGTTCGGATTACGGCAGCCTGAATTTCATCAAGCCTGCTGTTATATCCCAGGATTGTGTGGTGGTATTTTACGGCGCTTCCGTGATTCCTCAGGAGTTTGATACGTTCTGCCATCTCCGAATGTTTGGTGACGATCATGCCTCCGTCACCGTAGCCGGCCAGGTTTTTGCTCGGGAAAAAGCTGAAGCACCCGAAATCTCCCATGGTGCCGACCTTTTTTCCGTGGTAAGTCGCGCCGAATGCCTGAGCGCAGTCTTCGACAATTTTCAGGTTATATCTCCGGGCCAGATCGACGATAGGATTCATGTCCGCCGGGTGTCCGAAGAGATGGACCGGGATTATGGCCTTTGTGTGTGCGGTAATTTTCTCTTCTATCTTGCCGGGATCCATATTGAACGTTTCCGGCTCTATGTCCACGAAAACGGGCGTCGCGTGCAGAAGTGCGATCACATCCGCTGTGGCGATGAACGTGAAGGGAGAGGTGATAACTTCATCCCCCTCTCTGATCCCGCATGCCCGCAATGCGAGGAGCAGGGCATCAGTACCGCTGGCCACACCGACGGCGTAAGGAATTCCGTGATACGCGGCAATCTCCTTCTCCAGTGCTGAGACATTCGGCCCCAGAATAAATTGGGCGCTGTCCAGTACATTCTGTATCGCCGCGTCGATTTCGGCCTTGAGTGTCTTATACTGTCTCTGCAGGTCAACCATGGGGATCATGGCAATATCTCTTGTGATTTTTTGATCTTTTCCATGACTGTCAGGGCTAATTCCAACGCATCTCTCCCCTCTTTTCCTGTCACGGGAGGAGGGGTCCTCAGCGTTACCGCGTCTAAGAAGGCGCGGATCTCCTCTTCAAGCGGGTCGGTCTGCGTGATCTCTACGGGGTTCGCGATAATTTCCACATTTCCGCCGGCGGTGTTTTTCTTGCTGAGCGATACCAGCTCCCGCGTCTGATAATCGACGGCGTGATAGCCTTCCATGCCGAAGAATCGTATCTTCTGCATGGTTTTTCCCGTTATCCTACTGGCTGTGATGTTCGCGACGCAACCGGATTGGAAAGTGATTCTGGCATTTGCAATATCTACCTTGTCGGAGAGAACCGACACACCGACGGCCTCCACGGTCTCTACGGGAGATTTGACGAACTGCAGGATGATATCCAGGTCGTGAATCATCAGGTCCAGGATAACGTCCACGTCCGTACCCCGCTCGAAAAAGGGGTGGAGACGATGGGCTTCAATGAAAAGAGGTTTTCCCATGAAGGATTTGAGAGCGACGATAGCCGGGTTGAATCGTTCCACTAAGCCAATCTGGAGAATCAGGTTTCTTTTTCCGGCGAGATCTACGAGTTCGTCTGCTTCATTGAGTGTCGCCGCGATTGGTTTTTCCAGCAGGATATCGATTCCCGCTTCCATGAGGTCTTTTGCGACACTGTGATGGGATACGGTGGGTACGGTGACGCTGACCGCGTCGGCCAGGCCGATAAGCTTGTGGTGGTCTGAAAGAGCGGCGCACCCGTACAATTGTGCCGCCTTCCGGGAACGTTCCTCTATAATGTCCGCGACGCCAACGATTTTACAGTTTGGCAGTTTCTGGTATTTTTGCAGGTGGTAGTTGCCCAGGTGTCCGACCCCCACCACCCCGACCTTGATTTCGTTCATACAACCCCATGTAATAAATTCTGAATCCTAATATCTAAATTCTAAACAAATTCAAAAATTGAGTGCTTGGAGACCTTTGAAAATCTAATCCAAATGTCGTCGCGAGGGTGCAGCCCGCGGCAGTCTCAATATTATCAATGGATTATGAGATTGCTTCAGTCGTTTTACTCCTTCGCAATGACTTTGTGACACAGTCTCTTGGTCGAAATGACAAAGCGGATATTTTTCAAAGCCCCGCTCGTAACGTTTGGAATTTAGGATTTCGTGCTTGGTATTTTTATTATCTGCAGATTCCCCTTTCCGACTTCTCGATGAATTCAAGGAATTGTCTCACTTCCGGGATATATTCAACCCGGCTCCTCACATTTTCTATGGCGGTTTTCAAGAGCAGGGAGGACCGAAATACGATGCGATACGCCTCTTTCAGCGCACTTATGGTTTCCTCTTTGAATCCTCTCCTTTTCAGGCCGATCATATTGAGACCATACAACTTTGCGAAGTTGCCGGAGGCCATCACGAAGGGGGGAATATCTTTGGTGACTGCCGAAGCGCCACCGATTATGCAATGGGCGCCGATACGCGTGAATTGGTGGATACCCGTCAATCCACCGATGATCGCGTAGTCCTCGACGTGAATGTGACCGGCGAGATTAGCCGCATTGGCCATGATGATATAGTTTCCCAATTTGCAGTTATGGGCGACATGGCAATACGCCATGAGGAGGTTGTGATCCCCGATGATGGTTACGCCGATATCTGCTGAAGTTGCCCTGTTGATGGTAACGAATTCTCGAATCGTGTTGTCGTTTCCTATGACGACGCGGGTTTCCTCTCCCCGGTATTTCAGATCCTGTGGAATCGCGCCTATTGAGGCGAATTGAAATATGCGGCATCTCTCTCCGATGTCCGTGTGGGATTCAATAACCACGTGTGGTCCGATGACGGTGTTTTTTCCGATTGTGACATCGGGTCCTATGATTGAATACGGACCGACCTCCACTCCTTCGGAAAGGCGGGCTTCAGGGGATATGATTGCTGTTGAATGAATACTCATGGTCAAATCCTTACAAAAAAATTCTAAATCCTAATATCTAAATCCAAACAGGCAGCTGAAAAAGTCACCAGTAGGTCATTGCGAGCGGAGTGAAGCAATCTCATCTTTCATATAATCAATTTACAAATATCGAAGCTCCAAACGTCTGGATTCA
>Ga0194110_10009939_pt1 | contig 10648 bp, 6 predicted proteins | sample TA2Kig1200mmetaG_FD_146192 | JGI IMG/M metagenome (GOLD analysis project Ga0194110, IMG submission 146192) | Freshwater microbial communities from Lake Tanganyika, Tanzania - TA2015032 Kigoma Deep Cast 1200m | ecosystem: Environmental > Aquatic > Freshwater > Lake | place: Tanzania: Lake... | reverse complement strand
ACGTTGTTCTCCGAAGCCACCTCCAGGCTGCGGCGGTAAGCGCTGGCCAGCAGCTCCGGCGCCCGCTCGCCGTCGCGGTAGTAGACCGGCCCTACGGTGTGGATAACGTGCTTCGCCTTGAGCCGGTAGCCCCTCGTGATCTTGGCGTCGCCCGTCTTGCAGCCGCCCAGGGTGCGGCATTCCTCCAGCAGCTCCGGCCCCGCCGCGCGGTGAATGGCCCCATCTACACCGCCTCCGCCCAGCAGGCTTGGGTTGGCCGCGTTCACGATGGCCTCGGTATCCTGCTTTGTGATGTCGCCCTCGGCGAGTTCGAGCCACGATTGGTTGATGATCACTTGCATATTTTGTTCCTCCTCGGCTCTTTCTCCTGGCATCTGGGTGCAGCAAAGGTGGGCAAGGAACCATCCTACAGTTCCATATCAGGAGGTAGTCGTTCTGCCAAGAATTTGTTAACCTCGCGAGCCACAATCACAATGTCCCGCCTTGGGATGTTGGTCAGCGACGAAGGAATGGGGTGCGCCCTGCTCTGGATGAAAATGATGGGGGAAGTTGTCCAGTTCTCTATGGTGAGGAGCGTTGTCCCAACCAATGACTCTCTGCCTGCCCTTAAACAAGGTGTAAGAGTAGCCGCCGGTCTTCGAGCGATAGAAAAGATCGAACTTATAACCGCCTTCCAGGGTAAATCTGACCTTGGTGGGCAATCTTTCCGACGATATAACATGGATGCATTCTCTCTCGAAAAGAGGCGCTAACTCAAGAAGTTGAGGGTCCATCCCAGGGCCTCTTTCATCACTCGCAGCTTCTCCAGTTCATCGGTCGCTACACCCCATTCTATTGAGGTCTCCCAAGAGGGATGCTCAGGTATCTCTCCTTTTTGCATCCTCCACTCAAAGGTTTCCAGGTCACATCCGTGCTCATTCTCAAACTCTTTGATAATGTTTTCATACGTTCGAGCTTGCATTTCGATGTCTGTCAAGGCCCGGCGGAGCTTATCCGCTTCAATTCGGAGAGGGTACCTTTCCATTACCCGGCTTGCTAATGTCATCGCCATTACCTCCTGGTCTTAATGCTTAAGGTCTTTCTCGCTCAACACTCGTTTCAACAATTGCCCTGTGTACGACTCCTCCACTTCCGCCACCTGCTCAGGAGTGCCCTCGGCCACGACCTCCCCACCGGCGTCGCCACCCTCGGGGCCCAGGTCAATGATCCAGTCGGCCACTTTGATGATGTCGGGGTGGTGCTCGATGATGACCACGGTATTGCCCCTGTCCACCAGGCGATGGAGGACCTTCAGCAGCTTGTCCACGTCGGCGGCGTGAAGCCCCACGCTGGGCTCGTCCAGCACGTACAGCGTGCAACCGGTGGCCTTCCTGGAGAGCTCCCGCGATAGCTTCACCCGTTGGGCCTCGCCCCCCGACAACGTGGGAGCTGGCTGGCCCAGCCTGATGTAACCCAGGCCCACGTCGTAGAGGGTCTTGAGCTTGTGCTTGATCCTGGGGATGCTGCCGAAGAACTCCATGGCCTCCTCGACGGTCATGTCCAACACCTCGGCGATGTTCTTCCCCTTGTAGCGCACCTGCAAGGTCTCGCGGTTGTAGCGCTTTCCTTTGCAGACATCGCAAGCGATGTAGATGTCGGGCAGGAATTGCATCTCGATCCTGACCGTCCCCTGTCCCTGACAGGCCTCGCAGCGCCCCCCCCTGACGTTGAAGGAGAAGCGCCCCGGCGCGTAGCCCCGCACTTTGGACTCGGGCAATTCGGCGAACAGCTCACGGATGTAGGTGAGGACGTTGGTGTAGGTGGCCGGGTTGGAGCGGGGCGTGCGGCCGATGGGAGACTGATCAATATTGATGGCTTTATCAATGTTCTCCACCCCCAACACGGCATCATGGCGGCCGGGTTTGTCCCGACTGTGTTGCAACACCTGGGCTAATCTCCTGTAGAGGATCTCCACCAGAAGGGTGCTCTTGCCAGACCCCGAGACCCCGGTGATGCAGACGAATTTCCCCAACGGGATGTGCGCGTCTATGCTCTTCAGGTTGTGCTCCGCTGCCCCTTTGATGACGATCTCCCTGCCGTTGCCGTTCCGGCGATGGTCGGGGATAGGGATGCGCCGGCGGCCAGCCAGGTAGTCGCCGGTGATGGATTGAGGGCAGGCCATGACGTCCTCTAGCGTGCCTGTTACCACCACCTCCCCACCGTGCTCGCCGGCCCCAGGCCCCAGATCAACGATGAAATCGGCGGCGCGGATAGCCGCTTCGTCGTGCTCCACGATCAGAACCGTGTTGCCCAGATCGCGCATCCCCTTCAGGGTGCGGATGAGGCGGGCATTGTCCCGCTGGTGCAGCCCGATGGAGGGCTCGTCCAGGATGTAGAGCACCCCCATCAACTGAGAGCCGATCTGGGTGGCCAGGCGGATGCGTTGGGCCTCCCCACCCGCCAGGGTCACTGCCGTGCGGTTCAAAGTCAAATAGTCCAGGCCCACGTTCTCCATGAAGCTCAGGCGCGCCTTGATCTCTTTCAGAATCCTCTGGCTGATGATCCGCTGGCGCTCGGTGAGGTGGTTGGGCAGTTCCTCGAAGAACCGCTTGGCCTCGGCCACCGACATCTCTGTCACCTCGGCGATATTCCTCCCGGCCACGGTGATGGCCAGGGCTTCGGGACGCAATCGCTTGCCCTGGCAGGCCAAGCAGGGGGTATGGGTCATGTAGCCGGAGATTTTGTATTGCACGTAGTCCGAGGTGGTCTCGTTGTAGCGCCGCCACAGGTTGGGGATCACCCCCTCGAAGGTAGTCTCGTACTGCCAACGCCGCCCCTCGCGGTTGCGGTAGCGCACCGCAATGCGCTCCTGCCCGCTGCCGTAGAGTATCACGTGCAATTGGCTCCGGGAAAGCTCTCGCACCGGCACGTTCATGGGAATGTCATAATGCTCGGCCACCGCCTGTAGAAGCTGAGAGTAGTAGCCGTCATCTTTTCCGCTGCTCTGCCAGGGCTGGATGGCCCCGTCCCGCAGGGAGAGGTCGGGGTTAGGGATGACCAGGTCGGGGTCAATAGCCAGTTTAGTTCCCAGTCCCTGGCACTCCGGGCAGGCCCCGTGGGGGCTGTTGAAGGAAAAGGTGCGGGGCTCGATCTCCGCCAGACTGACTCCGCAGTGGATGCAGGCGAAGTGCTCAGAGAAGAGCAGGTCTGCTGTCTCCCCCCCTAATTGGGGGGGGGCGGAGGGCTCGGCAGAGAGATTGTGGACGATGACCACCCCTTCGCCCAGTTGCAGCGCCATCTCCACCGATTCGGTCAGCCGGGAGCGAAAGTCAGCCAGGTCATCTACGTGGGGAATGACCAGCCGATCAACGACCACCTCGATGGTATGCATCTTGTAGCGGTCCAGCTCGATCTGCTCGTCCACCTCGCGCACTTCGCCATCCACTCGCACCCGCACGTAGCCCGCCTTGCGCACGTCCTCGAAGATTCCCCTGTGGTGGCCCTTGCGGTCCTTGATCAGCGGAGCCAGGATCATGATGCGGCTGCCCTCGGGCAGGTTGATGATGGCGTCCACCATCTGTTCCGCCGTCTGCCGACTGATCTCCCGCCCGCACTGGGGGCAGTGGGGCACCCCGATACGGGCGTAGAGGAGGCGCAAGTAATCGTAGATTTCGGTCACTGTGCCCACGGTGGAACGAGGGTTGTGGCTGGCCCCGCGCTGATCAATGCTGATGGCCGGGGAGAGGCCCTCGATTTGATCCACGTCGGGCTTCTCCATCTGGCCCAGGAACTGGCGAGCGTAGGCCGAGAGGGACTCCACGTAGCGGCGTTGTCCCTCGGCGTAGATAGTATCGAAGGCCAGGCTCGACTTGCCCGACCCTGAGATGCCGGTGATGACGATGAGCTTGTTGCGGGGCATCTCCACCGTTATGTTCTTGAGATTGTGCTCTCGCGCGCCTTGCACGATGAGCTTATCTTGAGCCATTCTCCGACCTCAATTGCCAGAGTAAGCGTTCAGGTGCCAGGCACTTTCACCGCAGATTTCACGGCAAAAGTGGTTTTCAAATTGCCTTCGGCATTGGAGTAGATAGCTTTTTCGGAAGTGCCTGGCACCTTTTACGAGATATATTCTTCGGCAATATACTATTGTAGCACGAAAGAGGCTCTTAAGCAAACAAGCCAGGGTATCAGGGGACCCTAGCTCGTTGGACTGGCAAATCCTTTGGTGGCGGTTCATCTCACGTTTCACGTTTTACGTTCAGTTTCTTCGTTTGCTTCCTCCGGTATATCGAAGCGATAGCCCACCCCGCGCACTGTGCGCAAATAAGTCGGCGAGCTCGGGTTTTCCTCTATCTTTTCTCGCAGCCAGCGGATATGGACATCCAGGGTTCTGGTATCGCCCATGTAATCGGTTTTCCAGACCTTCTTCATCAAGAATTTGCGACTCAACACTCTCCCTGGGCTGCGCATAAACACTTTTAACAGCTCGAACTCCTTGGGAGTCAATCTCCACTCTTTGCACCCATTGTCAACACAGTGCGTCCCCAATTTTAGCGCTAGCCCTCCTGCCTGCATGATCTTTCCCGTGCCGCTCGTCAAGACCCACTTGATGCGGTTGAACAACTTTCGAGGGGTGAAAGGGGGAATCAGGATAACCGTAGCTCCCACCACATCATCGTCTCTCTCTCCCGCGGCCAGGATCAAAATAATGGGAATCTCTCCGACTTTCTCGTGCAAGGTGTGGCAGATTTTTGGTCCATCTACCTGGGGGGATGTAGCGTTCAATATAATTAGATCGGGCGTCTCGGAAGTCGCCTGTTGGATGGCTTTTTGCTTGCCACGAGCCAATGATACGGTGTACCCCTTCTTCTCCAGACTTTGGAAAATCCAATCTATGGGGGACTTAGCTTTTTCGATGAGCAAAATGCTTGCAGCCATTGCTTTGTCCTATGCGGCTACTGAGATATTCCCCACGAGCTTTGGTCGGCAACGGTATGCAGCAAGAGGGCGGAAATGGACCGGAAGAGTTTGGTCAAAGAGGGAGAGCTGTAGACGGATATATTATAGCGCATTACCCTTTTTAAGGCAACTATGCGGGAATCCCCGGCGGACTAACAGGCATGCCTCACGATGACCACTACTTGTCGTAGATTCAATTCATTAAGAAACCCTATATGTTGCAGGCGCGGGCTCTCGCCGGATACGAAACAGTAGCGATGAGCGGGCGGTGGCCAGCTTGCTCGGTCCTCGGATCCATGAAGCTGGTTCTCGGCCCCAGGTTTGTTGACCTTTTGCCTACACCATAGTATAATCGGTTGGAAACTTCAAATCTCAAACCTCAAACTTCAAACGATCGTTCCCGTAGACTTAAGGCTCGAAGGCCCGTCCTCGGGCCGCCCCGGAGACGGGGCTCGGAGCTTAAGTTGACGCTGATGTTCCAATGATGTATAGAAGCAGGCTCTCAACTCTTAGCATAGTGATCAGTTTGTTTGGTCTCGCGGCCGTTTTCTTCTGGCCGGTTATCTTCGGCGGCAAAACCCTCCTACCTGCCGACAACCTTTTCGCCTTTGAGCCCTGGCGCTCCTTTGCCGATGAGTTCGGCATCTCCGTGCCCCACAATGAACTCTTGAGCGACCTGATCCTGCAGAACTACGTCTGGAAGCGTTTCATCGTTCAGTCCATTAAGGCCCGCCAGATTCCTCTTTGGAACCCCCACATCTTTGCTGGCCTGCCCTTTCTGGCCGCAGGCCAACACTCGGCGCTATACCCCTTCAGCGTGCTCTTCTACGTTTTACCCATCGCTCACGCCTACGGCTATTTCACCGTCCTTCAGCTCTTCCTGGCCGGCCTGTTTGCTTTCATCTACGCTCGGGTCATCGGCCTGGGTCGCCTGGGAGCTACTGTGACCGCTATCACCTACATGTTCAGCGCGTTCATGATCGTCAGCGTGGTCTTCACCATGATCATCGCTGCTGCCGCCTGGCTTCCCCTGCTTCTGGCGATGATCGAGCTGATTATCCAAAAAGCTCAAAGCTCAAATCCCAAAGCTCAAATCCCAAAGCTCAAATCCCAAATGGGCTCTGGATTTTGGACTTTGGATTTTGGACTTGTCTACGTTGTCGTTGGCGCCGTTGCCCTCGGCCTGCAACTTTTAGCCGGCCACATAGAGATCTCCTACTACGTGTTGCTGGTCGTGGCCTTCTATGCCGCCATCAGACTCTTGCAAATCAGCAAATCGGCAAATCGGCAAATCAGCAAATCAGCAATCGGGCGGGCCATTTTTTGGTTGATGGTCATGGTCGTGCTGGGCCTGGCTTTGGGGGCAGTGCAGCTTATCCCACTCTACGAGCTGGTGAGCAGCAGCTTCCGGCAGGATTCGGCCAGTTACCAGCAGGTGGTGGGGTGGGCTTTCCCCCTTCGCCGCCTCATCGCCTTCCTCGTCCCTGATTTCTTCGGCAACCCCAGCCATCATAGCTACTTCGATGTTTTCAGCCGCCAGGTGCTTAACGTGAGCAGGGATTACTTTGGCAACCCAATAAGCAACACCGATTGGGGGATCAAGAACTATGTTGAAGGGGGCAGCTACCTCGGCATCTTGCCTTTGCTATTGGCCCTGATCGCGATTATCAGACGGCGCAACAAGTATACTTGGATTTTCGCCGGCCTGGCTGGCATCTCCCTGGCCTTTGTGTTCGGCACTCCTCTCTATGCCGTGCTCTTTTACCTGTTACCCGGCGTCAAGCAGTTGCACTCGCCGTTTCGCTGGATATTCCCCTACACGCTGAGCGTGGCGGTGCTGGCAGGGATTGGGGTACATCATTGTGAAGCTCAAAGCTCAAAGCTCAAAGCTCAAATTGGGAATTCGGAATTCGGAATTGCTCGCAAGCTGGACTGGGTGGCCCTGCTGGCCGGCCTGGGCCTGGTGGCTATCCTGGCCCTCAGCCTTTTCTTGCCAGACACCGTTATTCCTCTGGCTGAGCGGGTGATGCTCAGCCTGGCCAGGGCCCCGGAAGCTTTCGCCGATGGGCGGATGTTTTACTCCTACCAGTTCCGCAACCTGCTCATTCTTGGACTATTCTGTGCCTCCAGCGGGGCGGTGTTGTTGCTCGCTCGTTCCTCCCTTCGCCTGGGCAGGTATGAGGTGTGGAAGCCTCTGGCTCTGTTGGTGCTGATCTGCGACCTTTTCGTTTTTGGCTACGGCTTCAATCCAGCGGTTGATCCCAGGCTTCTGGATTTCAAGCCGCCGGTGGTGGAGTTTCTCCAGCAGGACAAGAGCCTCTACCGCATCACCACCTACAATGCCCCTGGTGAAAAAACCTTCAACGCCAACGCGGGCATGTTCTACGACATCAGCGATGTGCGCGGCTACGATTCCATTATCCCCAGGCAGTATACCGATTACATGGGCCTCATCTACGCCCAGACCGAGCTCCAATTTAATCGTATTGCCCCCATCTACACCGACCACCGCCAGGCCCTGGACTCACCACTGTTGGATCTGCTCAACGTCAAATACGTCCTGACCACCCAGCAGATCGAGAGCCCCAGGTACACCCTGGTCTACGACGGAGAGGTGCGGGTTTACCGCAACGAGGGGGCCATGCCCCGCGCTTTTTCCCTGCCCGCGAACTGCACTATTGTGACCGATGACGTAGCAGAGGCCTTGCGAACTTATGACCCAAGACGATATGTGATTCTGGAGGGACAAGGGACAAGGGACAAGGGACAAGGAGCAGGAGGCGAGAGGCAGGAGGCAGGAGGCGAGAGGCAGGAGGCAGGAGGCGAGAATCCTGCGTCCTGTATCCTGCACCCTGCAACCGTCACCTCCTACACCCCCAATGAAGTCTTCATTGACCTGGAACTGGAGGAGCCGGGTCTTCTCGTCCTGGCCGATAGCTATTTCCCTGGCTGGAAGGCCTTTCGCCGACCCCAGGGGGCAGGAGAGGGGGAAGAGCAGGAGCTGGGGATTTACCGCGCTGACGGCAATTTCCGCGCCGTTTCCCTCCCGGCCGGCCGATGGACAGTGCGTTTTAAGTATTCGCCCATGTCCTTCAAGCTGGGGCTATTCGTCAGCTTCATGGCCGGGTTGGTGCTCGTCTTGCTGCTGGGTTACTGGCTGTGGGGTCGCTTCTATCGAGAGGACATCGAGGAGTCCGATGCCAGGCGGGTGGCCAAAAACAGCCTGGCTCCTATCGTCCTTCAACTCGCCAACAAGCTCATCGAGACCGCCTTCGCCGCGCTGATGCTGCGCATCCTGGGCCCCGACGATGCCGGCAAGTACTACTTCGCCATCACCATCTGGGTCTGGCTGGACATCTTCACCACTTTTGGGCTGAACATCCTGTTGCAGCGGGAAGTGGCCAAGGACCGCGCCATCGGCAACCAGTACCTGGCTAACACCACCATCCTGCGCTTGTTCCTGGTGGTCATCGCCGCGCCACTCCTGGCCGCCTTCATCGGCGCACGTCAACTCACTCTTCCCCTGGCTGGCGATACTATCATGGCCATCGTGCTGTTGGCCGTGGGCCTCCTCCCCGGCAGCCTGGCCAACGGTCTCACCGCGGTCTTCAACGCTTTCGAGAGGATGGAGTACCCGGCAGCCATCACCACCGTGACCACGGTGCTCAAAGTCGTGCTGGGCACGCTGGTCCTGTTGCTCGGTCTGGGCTTCGTGGGCCTGGCTGGCCTCTCTATCGTGATCAACGTCGTCACCGCAGCCATCCTCCTCTACCTGTTGATCCGCCACTGCTTCCAGCCGCGCTTCGAGCTCGATTTCTCTCTGCAGCGCTGGATGGTTGGCCTCTCCTGGCCGCTGATGCTGAACAATCTTCTTTCCACCTTCTTCTTCAAGATAGACGTGGCTCTCCTGGAGACGATGAAGGGAAATACGGTTGTCGGGTTGTATAGTGTGGCCTACAAGTTCATGGATGCCCTGAACATCCTGCCCGCCTCCTTCACCATCGCCGTCTTCCCCCTCATGTCGCGCTACGCCGCCTCGGCCAAGGATTCGCTGCTGAGGGCGTATCTCCTGTCGGTCCGCCTGCTGGTTATCGTCGCCCTGCCTGTGGCCATCGTTACCACTGTCCTGGCCGAGCCTCTGGTCTATCTCCTGGGCGGCTCTCAGTATCTACCCGATTCGCGGATCGCTCTGCAACTGATGATCTGGTCCATACCCATTGGCTTCATCAACAGTGTCACCCACTACGTCCTCATCGCCCTGAATCAGCAGCGCTTCTTGACCAGAGCCTTCGCCATTGGCCTGGCCTTCACCGTGGTGGCCAACCTGGTATTCATCCCCATCTACAGCTACCGCGCTTCGGCCCTCATCCACCTCTTTTCCGAGTTGGCGTTGCTGCTGCCTTTCTACTACTGCCTGCGCAAGCATCTGGCTCCCGTGCCCTGGGGGAGGCTACTCTGGCGGCCCGCCCTGGCCGCCGCGCTGATGGGCAGCCTGCTGGTCGTGCTGCGCGATGTGAGCTTCCTCCTGACCGTGCCCCTGGGTGGCCTGATCTACTTCCTGGCCCTGATGCTGCTGGGGACGTTCAGCGAAGAGGAAATCACTTTGTTTAAGAGCTTGTTGTCTTTTGGCCCTTGGGCAGTAGGGCCAACCACCGATATACGTTCGGAGGCATAGTAGAGTTCAGTTGTCTGTAACAGCGACCAGTGCTAGGGTAGCTTCATGCATGTTCAAGTTGACCAGAGCGTTAAGATCGGGGACACCAAGGATCCTACGGTTTTAGCGTTCTCAGATACCGAAAGCTTCTCAATCCTAATTCCTGCCAGAGTTAAGCGAGCGTGTTTAAGGGAACTCCGTGGCTGGGGAAAATCGGGGACTACTCTCTATCTACAGCTTTTTGCTGCTGCCTTGTTTCTGCTCTTGAAGGGTCATCTGGATAGAATTACCCTTATCACCATTGACCTTGAATACCCTGGCCATAGCCCGGATATCAAAGAGCACCTTCTAAACCTTTTTGCCCGGGCCGGTTTTTCTGTCTCTGGCGAGATGATCAGGTTTCAAAGGATTGGAAAGCGATCGCCTGCCCATGACAAAGCACTCTATACCCTTCGTGGTGAACTCCGGCCAGACAGAACTATCACGACTGAGGAATTGCTGGCCCAGTTCAAATAAAAAAGATCGGGGACTGCCTTGCGGCAGGTAAACCTAGTTCAGCCCACGGAGTGGTTACCGTGAGGTCCCTAGGCCACCCGATCTATCAATTATTATAACCAGAAAAGCGGCGATTGTCAAATCTCCAAAAACAGCAAGGGGAGCTTTGGGACTACACCGCTTCTTTCTTTCGCTTCCTCCACCGACGCCAGACCATCCAGAGGATGAAGAAGGGGATGGCCATGACTGCCAGGGTGGGCAGGGCATAGATGATCACCCAGATGGCGGCATCTACGATGAACTGGAGGGTTCTGACCAGGGTTCGCAGGGCATTGGCCGCCGTACCACCTGGCCGCCAACCAGCGACGACGATGGGTCTGGCCAACACGTCGGGGATCAATTCGACGCTGATGGTGGCCATAGCCGTCATCTTCTCCAGGTACTGCATCCGCCCTTTGACCTGCTCGATTTGGCCCCTGATGTTGGAGACCTCCCGATGCACGGCCAGAACGTCCTCGGCCTTGCTCGTCCGCTCGCGCACTTCGGTGAGAAGCTCCAGTA
>Ga0194110_10009938_pt1 | contig 10648 bp, 9 predicted proteins | sample TA2Kig1200mmetaG_FD_146192 | JGI IMG/M metagenome (GOLD analysis project Ga0194110, IMG submission 146192) | Freshwater microbial communities from Lake Tanganyika, Tanzania - TA2015032 Kigoma Deep Cast 1200m | ecosystem: Environmental > Aquatic > Freshwater > Lake | place: Tanzania: Lake... | reverse complement strand
TCAAAATTAACGGTTTATCAAACAAACAGATAGCCCCGGCCTATAATTCCCCTTTTTTCAGGTCAAGGCATCCGGCATGGCATTGAAGAGCTGTACGCCCGATATTCGGCAAAATGTTATATTGCCGTCCACTTGATGAAAACGGCACCAAAACGTCCATCAGTACACCATGAGCAGAGAACTCGATACCGCTGTAAAAGCCGCGAAAGCCGCAGGCGAAATCACTCTCCGGAAATTCGGGGAGCTCTCCTCGCGCGAGATCGTGCAGAAAGAGTTCAAGGATTTCGTCACCGAGGTCGACAAGGCGTGCGAAGCGGCCATCAGCTCGCAGATAACGGCAGCGTTCCCTGACGACAGCATGCTTTGCGAAGAGGGCACCATAGCCGAAGGGGGATCCGGCCGGACGTGGATCGTCGATCCGCTGGACGGCACCCTGAACTTTATCCATTCGTTCCCTGTTTTTTCAATCAGCATCGCATTGCAGGACGCCGATGGCGAACTGCTCTGCGGCGTTGTGCTCCAGCCGGTGCTCGACGAACTGTTCACGGCAATGAAAGGAAAAGGCGCATATCTGAACGGCAAACCCGTCAGCATATCACCGCGCACGCAAAAAGAGGCCTTCCTGATCGCAACCGGCCTGCCGTTCAGGGAGTATCACTATCTCGACTCCTATGTAGCCATGCTCAAAGAGGTGATTCACGATTCCGCAGGAATCCGCCGCGCCGGCTCTGCGGCTATCGATCTTGCCTATACGGCGTGCGGCCGTTTCGACGGATTCTGGGAGTACAAACTCTACCCCTGGGACTTTGCCGCGGGCGTTCTGCTCGTGCGTGAAGCCGGAGGAACCGTTACGGATTTCGAAGGCCGGAGCGATGTTTTCGGCACCCGAAGCATTATCGCCGGCAACGCCACGACCCATTCCATGCTGCTTGATAAAGCCCTCAACCACTTTCCGGGAATAAGCGCTTCACGACCATGATCAGAATAGCAACCAGATACTGCTGCATGCTCGCCCTCCTTCTGGCGACACCCCTTCCGGCAGTGGCAGAACCGGCAGCAATACCCGCCGCTGCCGCCACATCCCGGCCGGTGCAGCAGAACACCGCAGCGCAACTTGCACAGGGCAAGGCGCTGTTTACCGGCAGACAGTATGACGAGGCGAAAAAGGTTTTCGAGCAGATCGCAATCAATACCACCGACCCGAAAGCGAAAATCCTGCACACCGCAAGACTCTGGCTTGCGAAAACCCTGTTCATGCAGGGGAAGGCTGAAGAGGCCGTTTCGCAGCTCGAGATCCTCCTGAAAAATCCCGCCGATGATGGACTTGAACCGGCAACCATCTACGAAGCGCATTTCGATCTTGCCGCATGCCGCTTCGCCGGGGGCAAAACCATGCAGGCCGCACGGGACTATTTCATCGTCGGTCAGTCTGCCGCTCCGGCAGGCATGGAAAAAGTCCGCGATATGGCACTTGCAAACACACGCCTGCTGGTCTGCACCATGCTCAATGCTGACGAAACCGCAGAGCTTGAACGCATGGCGAAACACCCCGACATGCAGGCATTCCTCCTCAACGAACGACTGCAGAAACACCTGAGAGGCAGCAACACCGAAGCTTTCAGAAACGCGCTGCCCGGTGCAGCAGCACTGCAGGCAACGCCATCGCTCAGCCCGGTTTTCCGTGAACTGCTTGCCTCCCTGAAAGAACAGGAAAAGGCTGTCGCTGCGGGAAAAATGAACGAACAGCGCATCGGCATTCTGCTGCCGCTGGAGTTTACGGTATATCAGCGGACTCCGGCGCCTCCAGGCAACCGGGTATTTTTCGGCATCTACAGCAGGGTGCTGCAGCAGCAGATCATGTACCCCTCGCACCTGCTCAGCATCGCGACGGCATCGACTGTCCGCAACGGGAAAAACGCGGCCGGCGATGCTGCCGGAAAACTGGCCTCCAGCCACAAACCTGCGGTCATTGTCGGACCGCTGTTCAGCGGCGAAGCCGCTGAAGCTGCACATGCGGCAAAGCGCGAGAAAGTTCCGATGATCACCCCGACAGCTACGGACAGCCGTATCACCGAAAACAATCCTTGGTGCTTCCAGCTCAATCCCAACCACGAGGAGCGCGGAAGGATTGCCGCGCGGGAACTGCTGAAAACCGCGAAACCGGCAACGGCTCTGGCCATCGCCGGAAAAAAGACCATCCTCGAGGAGATGGCCAAGGGGTTTCTTGACGAACTGAAACACGCGGGAACGAAAACCGTGGTGTACAGTCCGTTCAGCGGAAGTGCGGCAGATTCCGCCGCAACGGCAAAAGCAATCGGCCGGTTCGCGGGAAAGCCGTTCGATGCTCTCTACCTGCCCATGGACGATCCGGCGCTCATCGACAAAACCCTCGCGCTGCTTGAAGCCGCAAAAACCGGCAGCAGGCGGTTCCTCGGCTCCGGAGTGTGGGACGACACGAAGATTTACAGCCGTTTCAAATCACGCCTTCCCGGTGACCTTGTCTTTTTCAGCGACTACTACCCCGAGAACCTTTCGGGCAAGGCCGCCGAAATGGCAAGAAGCCAGCGCCTGTTCTGGAACAGCCCGCTCTCGCCCTACTTCTGGTACGGCTACGACACGCTCGATTACCTGGCGAACCTTCTTCTGCTCAAGCCGTTGAAACAGAAGGAAACGATTGCCGGGGCACTGCGTGAAGCTCCGGTTTTCAAGGCGCACTACATCAGCTACCTGTTCGGCGGCGGCAATGTGAACCGGTACATGAACGTACTGCGCTATGACAACAACTCCATCAGACGGATTCGCTGACCCCATGCATGCCGGACGGCTGCCCGCCGGTTTGCTTCCGGCATGATCTTTCTTATCTTTAAGGTTTCAAGCTTTTTCACCGGATATTCATTTTCAGCTGCCGCAACCGGGAAGAGAACGTAAGCACCACACTATGCTCATTCATCAGCGCACACTGCAACAGGAAGTTTCACTTCAGGGAACCGGCCTGCACACCGGAAAGGAATGCACCATCACCTTCAAGCCGGCACCGGCCAATTACGGATACCGTTTCGTTCGAACCGATATTGAAAACCGCCCTGAAATTCCCGCACTCATCGATAATGTCGTGGACGTTCTCAGGGGCACCACCATCGCCTGTAACGACGTGAAGGTGCATACCACCGAACATGTGCTCGCAGCGCTCTACGGGCTGCAGATAGACAACTGCTGCATCGAGATGAACGGCCCGGAGCCTCCGGTCATGGACGGCAGTTCGCAGCCGTTTGCCGAAGCCCTGCTCGGTGCCGGCTTCCAGGAACAGGATGAACCGAAAAACTACCTCGTCATCGACGAGACCGTTGAGTATCACGACACGGAAAACCAGGTCGATATCGTAGCCCTCCCCCTCGACAGTTTCAGGATGACGGTCATGGTCGATTATAAAAATCCCGCGCTCGGCTCACAGCATTCCGGCCTGTTCGACCTGCAGCAGGAGTTCATGAAAGATTTCGCGCCAAGCCGCACCTTCTGCTTTCTCAGCGAGGTCGAGACCCTTGCAAACCAGGGAATCATCAAGGGGGGAGATATCGACAATGCCGTGGTGATCGTCGACAAAACCATGCAGCCCGGCGAACTCGACGCACTTGCCGCAAAGCTCGACATCGAAGCCGATGCACTCAGCATCGGTGACAACGGCATCCTCAACAACCGGGAACTGCGCTACCGCAATGAACCGGCACGCCACAAACTGCTCGATCTGCTCGGAGACATGGCGCTGCTCGGCATGCCTGTCAAGGCACAGGTGCTTGCCGCTCGCCCCGGCCATGCATCGAACGTGGAGTTTGTCAAGCAACTGAAAAAATATGCCGACAAAAACAAGCTCGCGCGCCAGTACCAGCACGAGAAAAAAGCCGGGGTGATATTCGACATCAACGCCATCCAGAACATCCTGCCTCACCGCTACCCGTTCCTGCTGATCGACAAGATCGTGGAGTTCAGGCTCGACGAAAAGATCGTGTCCATCAAGAACGTCACCATGAACGAACCCTTTTTCCAGGGTCACTTTCCCGGGAATCCCATCATGCCCGGCGTGCTGATTCTTGAAGCGATGGCCCAGACCGGCGGCATCATGATGCTCAACGGCAACGACAACATCAAGGAGAGCGTGGTGTACTTCATGGGCATCGACAAGGCCCGCTTCCGCAAACCCGTCCTGCCGGGCGACACGCTCGTCATCGAGGCGATCATGACCAACAAGCGACGGACTGTCTGTCAGTTCGACGGCAAGGCATTCGTCAGGGGAGAGCTGGTCTGCGAAGCATCGCTGATGGCAACCGTCGTGCCGAAGGGAAAGTAACGGTTCCCGGACGCAAAGCGGGAACCCCCCTGAAAAAAAAGAGAGGGTTCCCGCGCATGAGGCAACTCCGGAATGACATGCGGAGAGCGCGCCGGAACAGGTCTTCCCACGCATTTTCAACAGACCCGTCAACAGGTTATCAACATTCCGCCAACAGGCCGAGAAACAGCACGATAACAGCTAAAGCCTTATAAGACATAAGGTTAACAATGTACTGAAAATGTATCATGTTGTTTTGCAAACAGTTATCAACCCAAAGGCCTCTTTGTTGACCAAACCGGCCACATTGCCGGGTGCCCGACAACCAAACCCGCTGAAGAAAAACACCATCAGGAGAAAACAGGGAGTGTTCCTGCTCGCGCTCTATGTGCTCTATCTGGTAACCATGCTGCTTTGAAGGTGCGGGCTCAGCGGGAAACTCATGCGGGAGTGTCCACGGCAAAGTCCCTGAGCCGTATCTGCCACTGTTCCCGGCTGTTCCAGACTCTTTTCTCAAGCGAATACACAAGGGAAAACGGCTTCCCCGGCGAGGCGCTGAGCACCTGGTAGATATCCGGCCTGTCGAACCCGATCACGTCGAACAGCCGGCCGGCAAGGTCTTTGACCGAGAACTTCACATGCTTCTCCTTGAGGAGCCTCGGTCTGCCGGCAAGGACCAGTCCCGAAGAGATGAAGAGCGGTTCACGGTTGCCGTACCCGTAAGGAGTGAACTGCTCCAGCACATTCATGAACTTCGGGGTAATCTCCTCGAGCTTGAGCGGTGAATCGACGAGCAGCTCTTTCTGCCGCTCTTCGGCAGGCAGCATTTCTGAACAGATGCCGTCGAATTTCTTTCTGAATGCGGAAAGCTGTTCCGGGCGGAGGGTTATGCCCGCCGCCTGGTTGTGTCCGCCGAACTGGACGAGCAGATCGCTGCACTCCTGAAGCACCTCGTAGATGTTCAGCCCCTCCACACTCCGTACCGAGCCCTTGATCATGCCGTTCATGCTGCCCATGATCACCGTCGGCAGAGAGTACTTTTCAAGCATCCTCGAAGCCACGATGCCGAGCACGCCGAGATGCCACGATTCGTCGTACAGCACGATCGAGGAACAGTAGGAGGCAAAATGTCCCTCGACCATCCGGTCGGCCTTCTGGAACATGGCGGCATCGACCTCACGGCGAAGCTGGTTGATCCGCTCGAGCTCCTCCGCAGCCTGCCTGGCTTCGGTTTCCGATGAAGCAAGCAGCCACTTTACGGCGATCTGCGCTGAATGCATCCTTCCTGCCGCATTGATACGCGGCGCAAGGCCGAACGCGATATGGTACATGCCGAGCGCCCCGGCTTCGACACCCATGACGGAAAACATGGTGCTGAGACTCTCGCGCCGTGCGCTCCGGAGCCTCTGCAGCCCTTCGCGGACAAGTACCCTGTTTTCCCCTTCAAGCGTCACCATGTCCGCAGCCGTGGCAACGGCAACTAAATCGAGATACTTACGCCAGCTCTCCTCAGGCGAGCCAAGATGTTCGGCAACCGCCTGCACCAGCCTGAAAGCCACCGCACAGCCGCAGAGATCACGGAACGGATAGCTGCAGCCGGATACTTTCGGGTTGAGAATGGCAAACGCCGGAGGAAGCTCGTGCGGTTCATGATGGTCACAGACAATGACATCGATCCCCGATTTTCCGCATCGCGCTATCGCTTCTTCAGCCCGGATGCCGCAATCGACAGTGATAACGAGCGAAACACCCGAGCGTTCGGCAAAAGAGATTCCTTCGGAAGAAAGACCGTACCCTTCGGTGAAGCGGTCATTGATATAGTAGGTAACATCTCCGCCCTGTTCGCGTAAAAAAAGACAGAGCAGGGCGGTTCCCGTAGTACCGTCAACATCGTAATCGCCATACAGCATGATTTTCTCCCGTTTGTCAAGGGCGAGCATCACGCGGTTCACCGCACGCTCCATATCCTGAAGCAGAAACGGCGAGGCCAGCTGGCTGAGTGACGGGCGGAAAAACGACCGGGCCTGTTCAAATGTGGTAATCCCGCGGTTGCATAACGCCCTCGCCACCGGAAAACTGACATTGATCGCTTCGGAAAGCCTGACCACGTGCTGTTCATCAGGTTCGAGCAGTTTCCAGCGATAGCGTTTCATAGGGCGATGTTAAGTCTTGCGGATCGGGAAGATTTTCTATATAACATTTCGGCACCTCTTCACAAAAAAACCGCTGAAACCACCCCACCCCGGAGCATTTGAAAAATAGGTCGAATTACTCTACATTGAACCCTACCGTTTTTTCCCGGATTACCGCGCAATTACCGATCCATCAACCAGACCAACATCCCGAACCATGAATCTCGTCACCATCGAACGGCATATCCTTGAACAGCAGAAACTATTCCCCGAAGCAACCGGAGAACTGACCGATCTTCTCAACGATGTCGCTTTCGCAGCCAAACTGGTTCGTCGGGAAGTGGTACGGGCAGGCCTTGTCGATATTCTCGGCTTTGCAGGCAGCACGAACGTTCAGGGAGAAGAGGTAAAAAAACTCGACCTCTTCGCCAACGACAAGATCATCAACGCCATCGGCCAGCATGGACGATTTGCGGTAATGGGTTCGGAAGAGAACGACGGCATCATCATTCCTCCGAAAAACGAAACCGGCAGCTATGCCCTGCTCTTCGATCCTCTCGACGGTTCATCGAACATCGACGTGAACGTCAGTGTGGGAACCATATTTTCCATCTACAAACTGAAAGGCGACGACCCCGGTCAGGCAAGCCTCAATGACTGCCTGCAGCACGGTTACGAACAGGTTGCCGCCGGATACGTCATCTACGGCTCTTCTGTTGTGATGGTCTACACCACCGGCCACGGCGTCCACGGATTCACCTACGACCCCACCATTGGCGAGTTTCTGCTTTCGCACGAAAATATCGTGACCCCGAAACGGGGCAAATACTATTCGATCAACGAGGGTTCGTTCGAACAGTTCAACGAGAGTACGAATAATTACCTCAGCTACATCAAAGCCGAGGACAGTTCGACGGGCAGACCCTACAGTACCCGTTATATCGGATCGCTTGTCGCGGACTTCCACCGGAATCTCCTCACCGGCGGTATCTTCATCTACCCGCCAACCCTGAAACACCCGAACGGGAAACTCAGGCTCATGTACGAAGCCAATCCGCTCGCCTTCATCTGCGAACAGGCCGGCGGTCGTGCCACTGACGGGCGCCAGCGAATCCTCGACATCCAGCCGACGGAACTGCACCAGCGCACGCCGCTCTTTATCGGCAGCGAAGAGGATGTCATGATTGCCGAAGAGTTCGAGCAGGGATTGCGGTAAGATACCGGTATTCAGTATTCAGTACAGTAATCGGGAGTCGGAAAAATTGCTGGCAGTGGGCCGGCTGGAAGAGCGGAAGCGGACTCTGGCCCACTTCCGCTCTTTCGTTATCCTTTCCGTAAGCTGTCAGTCCATCTCTCCCCTCTCGAATTCCGGATAAAAGATGCGCCTGATCGCGACGGCCTTGCCCGTAGCGGTATCGAGCGAGATCACCACTCCCGAAAAGTGCACATCATCGGCCGCACATTCATATTTGTGCGGTGTCTGGAAAAGCATCCGGTCAATGGCGGTTTTTGTCTGCATGCCGATCACCGAGGCATGCGGGCCGGTCATGCCGGCATCGGTGCAGTACGCAGTACCTTTCGGCAGAATACGTTCGTCCGCCGTCTGCGCATGGGTATGGGTGCCGATCACCGCCGATACCCGGCCGTCGAGATACCATCCGAGCGCTATTTTTTCGGCGGTTGCTTCGGCGTGCATATCGACGAAGATATATTTCACCTGATCCTTTACCTGCTTCAGTACCCAGTCGGCCGTACGGAACGGACATTCTATGGGGTACATGAAGGTTCTTCCCTGCAGGTTCAGTACCGCTATGTCGCCAAGGCTCCCCGGCAGCCTGTAGATGCCGTATCCGCGTCCATACGTGCCTTTCGGATAGTTCTGGGGCCTGAGCACCTGGGGATGGCTTTTCAGCGTCTCGAAAAAATTGAAGTTGCTCCAGGTGTGGTTTCCGCCGGTGATGACGTTCACGCCTGAGGAAAGCAACTGGTTCAACGCCTCGAGGCTCATGCCCTTCCCGTGATGGGCGTTTTCGCCATTACAGATCACAAAATCGACGTTGTACTGCCTGACAAAGTTTTTCAGCCACAGTTCAATCATATTGAGCCCCGGCGTGCCGATCACATCGCCGATGAACATGACCTTGAGGGTTTTGCCTGCCATACAGCCTTCCTCTTTTTCCGGTTGTCTAAAGAAATGAAATTGCTCAAGTTACATATTTTCCGTCAGCTCACCGAAACGGATATGAACTTGTTGGGCATCTCTGCGGGTTACAGGTAATACAAGCACGGTTCAGAGATCATTTTCAATCTGCACGCATGTCTGAAGCTCGCAACATCCGGATGGTTTTCAACAGCAAACCGGTGCTTGAAGGAGCCGGCGTACGGCTGAAGCGGGCATTCGGGTTCAGCCAGCTTCCCATGTTCGATCCTTTCCTGCTGCTTGACGATTTCCGGTCAGGAAACCCCGACGACTATCTCAGGGGATTCCCGTGGCATCCGCACCGGGGCATTGAAACCATCACCTATGTTCTTGACGGATATGTCGAGCATGCCGACAGCATGGGAAACCGGGATGTCATTGCGGCGGGCGGCGTTCAATGGATGACCGCCGGGAGCGGCGTTATCCATGAAGAGATGCCGTTCGGCAGCGAAAGGGGCGACATCGCCGGGTTTCAGCTCTGGGCGAACCTGCCTGCTTCGCAGAAAATGACTCCCCCGCAATACAGGAAAATTCCGGTCGGAGAGATTCCCGTCGTGCAGTTGCCGAACAAGGCGCTCGTTCGCATTATCGCCGGATGTATCGGAAAAACGACCGGTCCCGTCAGCGGTATCAGCATCGATCCGGAATATCTTGACGTCACCCTGCCATCCGGTACGGTATGGGTACATCAGGTAACGCCCGGCAGGAATGCGTTCGCATACGTCATCGCCGGAAAAGCGCTCTTCTGCAATGATGATGAGCCATTCAGCCATGTTACGGCAGGGGTCAGCTATTTCGACATGGAACCCTCCCCGTTCATCGAGAACGAAACCCTTGTTCTCTTCACTGACGGAGAGAGCATCACTGTTTCCACAGAAGATGAACCGGTACGGTTCCTCCTCGTATCCGGAAATCCGCTTCATGAACCGATCGCATGGCATGGCCCGATCGTCATGAACACCCGTGAAGAACTTCGCAGGGCATTCGAGGAGTTCCAGAACGGCACGTTCGTCCAGCAAACAGGATACCCTCTCCCCGGCAATGAATAAGGTCGTGCTTCTCCGCTCTGGTGCCGTCGCAATCGCTGCGATGGTGCTGTGGAGCATCGGAGTGATGAGCCTCGGCGAAAAGGTCTCGCCGGAGGCGTACCAGGCTGCATATGCAGCGCTCGAAACCTATCGGATCGCACATCCGGATGAACAGCCTCGCTCGCTTGCCGTTGTGGATTACTCGAAACCGTCTTTTTTCAGGCGCATGGCGCTCATCGACCTCACCACCCGCAAGCAGACCTTTCATCTGGTCGCTCATGGCAAGCGCTCCGGCGAACTGCTTGCACGTCGCTTCTCTGACATCCCGGAATCGAACATGAGCAGCCTCGGACTGTACAGGATCACGGGCAATATCTACAGCGGAGACCATGGAACGGCCCTGCGTCTCGAAGGGCTGGAACCCGGACGCAACGGCAATGCCTTTCGCCGCGATATCGTGCTGCATGCCGGCGACTATGTTTCGTTCCACTCCATTCTGCTGAACCTCGTCACCTTCGAAGGCCCGAGAATAGGCAGAAGCAACGGCTGCTTCGTGGTTTCACCTGGAGAGATCGCCGAGGTGACGCGACAACTCGCTTCGGGAGGGTTCATGTATGCCTGGGCCGAAGAGGAAAAAGAAAGGGACTGATCCGACCGATCGGACGGATCAGTCGAATTCAAAAAAACAGCGAAGAGGCTGTCTCAGAAGCAACACTGAGACAGCCTTTTTATTGCTCCCCACCGAACAGGATGATCAACGGCACAAGAAAAAAGCGGGATATCATCCCGCCATCCTGGCAATGTTGTGTGCCATTGCCGCCAGTTCCATTTCGATTTCCCCTTTCTTAAGGCCTCGCACTCTGAATCGCTTGAAATTTCTGTTCTGTTGGAGCTGCCCGAAAACCGGTTCCACATCAACGGATCGTTGTCTTCGTCTTCGGACACCTTCTTCTGAGAGCAGCAACTC
>Ga0194110_10009934_pt1 | contig 10651 bp, 10 predicted proteins | sample TA2Kig1200mmetaG_FD_146192 | JGI IMG/M metagenome (GOLD analysis project Ga0194110, IMG submission 146192) | Freshwater microbial communities from Lake Tanganyika, Tanzania - TA2015032 Kigoma Deep Cast 1200m | ecosystem: Environmental > Aquatic > Freshwater > Lake | place: Tanzania: Lake... | reverse complement strand
GCGCGGAGCGGTTCGCCGTTCACGTCAAGGGACAGGAGATGCCCTACCACGACCCCCGCATCCAGCACGGCCTGGGGCTGGGCTACGCCGTCTCCTACACCGGCGCCGATCACATGCACAGCGCGTTCGACAGCAACTACGAGCACGAGGTGGGCATGGACAGCGTGCGCAACCTGGGCGTGCTGGAGCCAATGCCAGCCACCTGGCTCGGCCCGGAGAAGGTGCGGGCTATCCTCTATGGTGGTCTGCGCCAGCATTTAAACAACTGCCTGTGCCTGTGCAGTTTCCTGCCCTATGGCAACGATCAGGTGGTGGAAGTGGTGCGGGCGGTGACGGGCTGGGACACCACCGCCTGGGAACTGTGGAAGGCCGCTGAGCGGCAGGTGACCCTGGCCCGCGCCTTCAACGTGCGGCAGGGCTTCACCCCCGCCGACGACCGCTTGCCGCCCCGCATGGCCGAACCACTTGGCCCCGGCGCGCCCATCGTCCCCGCCGCGGTGGAGGCCGCCCTGCCGCTTTACTACGAGATGATGGGCTGGGACCCGGCCACGGGGATACCGCGCCCGGCCAGGCTGTACGAACTGGACATCGGATGGGTGACGAGTTTGTTGGAGTGAGGATGAGCATTCACCCCTCCCTCCCAGGGAGGGGTAGGGGGAGGGTGGATCCCCACAAACAGACGAATTTCCTACGAGTGAGGGATAGCCAATGGCCAAGGGATTAACTCCAATGCGCCGCCAATACTTGCAGATCAAGAAGCAATACCCCGACACCATCGTCCTCTTCCGCCTGGGGGATTTCTACGAGACCTTCGACGAGGATGCCAAGATCGTGGCCCAGGTCTGCGACATCGTCCTCACCTCGCGGCCGGTGGGAAAGGGCCAGCGGGTGCCACTGGCCGGGGTACCCTATCACGCCGTCGAGGGCTACCTGGCCAAGCTCATCAAGGCCGGGCACAAGGTGGCCATCGTGGAGCAGGTCAGCGGCGACCAGCCCCTGCGCGGGCTGATGCCCCGCGAGGTGACGCGGGTGATCACGCCGGGCACCGTAGTGGAACCGACCCTGCTGGAGGAAAAGCGCAACAACTACCTGGCCGCCTTAGTGATCGAGGACAACAGGGCAGGCATCGCCTACGCCGACATCACCACCGGCGAATTCGCCACCACCCAGCTCTCAGGCGACAATATCGAGCAAGCCGTGGTGGAGGAGCTAGAGAGACTGCACCCAGCCGAGTGCCTGATCCAAGACACTTCCAATATCCAATATCCAATATCCAATATCCAACTTCAAACCTCCAAATATGATAGCTGGCGCTTCGAGCTGGGCAACGCCCGCCAGGCCCTCCTCGATCACTTCGAGGTGGCCTCGCTGGCTGGCTACGGCTGCGAAGGGCTGCCCCTGGCCGTGCGGGCCGCCGGGGCCATCGTCCAGTACCTGCAAGAGACCCAGAAGGCAGCCCTGGCCCAACTGAGCGATCTGCGCACCTACTCCACCAGCGAGTTCATGACCCTCGACGCCTCCACGCGGCGCAATCTGGAACTGACCCAGACCATCCGCACCGGCTCGGTCAAAGGATCATTGCTGGGCGTGCTGGACGCCACGGTCACGGCCATGGGCGGACGACTGCTCCGCCAGTGGCTCAACCAGCCGCTGCTGGACGTGGATAAGCTGGAGCAGCGGCTGGACGCTGTCGAAGCTTTCTATCGGGACACGCCGACCCGAACGCAGGTGATGGCCCTGCTCGAAGAGCTGGCCGATCTGGAGAGGCTGACCAGTCGAGTGGCCCAGCGCATTGCGGTACCGCGGGACCTGGTGGGGATTCGCCAGAGCCTGGAGAAGGTGCCGCAGATTCGGGAGGCGCTATCACAGGTTGAAGGGATTAGGGACAAGGGACTAGGGACTAGGCCCTTGTCCCTTGTCCCTTGTCCCTTGTCCCTGATCCCTCAATTGGATCCCTGCAAGGAGGTGGCCTCTCTCATCGCCGAGGCCATCGTGGACGACCCGCCGGCTACGCTGGCCAGCGGCGGGGTGATCAAGGCCGGCTTCTCGGCGGAGCTGGACAGCGTCGTCGCCGCCTCCAGAGATGCCAAACGCTGGGTAGCCAATTTAGAGCAGACTGAGCGGAAGCGCACGGGCATCAAATCCCTGAAAGTGGGCTACAACAAGGTGTTCGGCTACTACATCGAGGTGACCAAAGCTAACCTGGATGCCGTGCCTGAGGAGTACATCCGCAAGCAGACCCTGGTGAACGCCGAGCGCTTCATCACCCCGGAGCTCAAGGAGTACGAATCGCTGATCCTGAACGCCCAGGAGCGCATTCTCGACATCGAGGCCCGCCTGTTCCGCCAGGTCTGCGATCAGGTAGCCTCCGCCGCCGAACGGCTGCTTTCCACCGCCCGCGCCCTGGCCCACCTGGACGTCTACGTCGCCCTGGCCGAGGTCGCCATCGGCAACAACTACGTCCGCCCCATCCTGACCGATGGAGATGAGATCGAGATCATCGCTGGCCGCCATCCAGTGGTAGAGCTCACCCGGCGGGAGGAGCCCTTCGTCCCCAACGATGCCCACTTCTCCCAGGAGGAGATGATTCTGATCATCACCGGCCCGAACATGAGCGGGAAAAGTACTTACCTCCGCCAGGTGGCCCTCATCGTCCTCATGGCCCAAATCGGCTCCTTCGTCCCCGCCGACGAAGCCCGGCTGGGGCTGGTGGACCGCATCTTCACCCGCATCGGCGCTCAGGACGAGATCTGGGCCGGCCAATCCACTTTCATGGTGGAGATGATCGAGATGGCCAACATCCTCCACCATGCCACCAACCGCAGCCTGCTCATTCTGGACGAGATCGGGCGGGGCACCAGCACCTACGACGGCCTGTCCATCGCCTGGGCGGTGGTAGAGCACATCCACAACCATCCGCGTCTCCGCGCCAAGACCCTGTACGCCACTCACTACCACGAGCTGACCGAGCTGGCCAGCCTCCTGCCCAGGGTGCGCAACTACAACGTGGCCGTGGCCGAGGAGGGCGACGACGTGATCTTCCTGCACAAAATCGTCCCCGGCGGTGCCGACCGCAGCTACGGCATCCACGTGGCCCAGTTGGCCGGCCTGCCCAGGACCATCATCCACCGCGCCGAGGAGATCCTGAATGAGTTGGAGCGCGATGCCCAGAGAGCCCCCATCAGACCCCGCCGCATCGCCGAAATCCGCCAACTGGCCCTCTTCCCCGAGGCCAGTCCCATCATCGAGGAGCTGAAGAAGCTAGATATCGAGTCCATGACCCCGCTGGAGGCACTTAACAAGCTATACGAGTTGCAGCAAGGAGTGAAAAGCTAGGGAGGTAGCAATGACAACCAGAGCGATCACCGTACATCTGCCCGAGGAGGCAGTCAAGGAATTGGAGCAAACCGCTGAATTGAAGTGCTATAGTTACAGCGCACAGCAGGAGGAGACAATGCCCACCATCAAAGTCATTCTCAACCCCGCCGCAGGGCGGGGAGCTGGCCAGCGGACGGCGGAGGTCATCCGCCATACGCTGACGGAAGCGAAAGCAACGTTCGACATCGTCGAGACGACGGAGCAACTCTCGGCGGTGACCCAGGCCGCGCAGGCGATGCGGGAGGGATGGGAGATCATCGCGGCCGTGGGCGGCGACGGCCTGGCCAACGAGGTGCTCAACGGCATCGTCGTCCCCAGCCTGGGCACGCCGGCCTGGGAGGCTGGAAAGCCCGCCGCCGCGGCCCTGGGCCTCATCCCCATCGGCACCGGCAACGACTTCGCCTGGTGCATGGGCCTGCCCATCGGCGACGCGGCCGCCGCCTGCCGCGTGCTGGCCGCCGCGAAGACGCGGGTGGTGGACGTCGGCCGCGTGGAAGACGAGCTGGGGCACGTGCGCTACTTCGGCAATAACTTCGGCGCGGGCTTCGACGCCGCCACCACGGTGGAAAGCTACAAGCTGCACTACCTGCGCGGGTCGCTGGTCTTCCTGGTGGCAGTGCTGAGGACTATCTTCCTGTACTACAAAGCGCCCCTGGTGACGGTGCGTTACGACGAGCAGGAGATGGAGCTGCCGCTGTTGATGGTCTCCGTGGCCAATGGCCGCCGCACGGGCGGCATGTTCATGATCGCCCCCCAGGCGGTGCAGGACGACGGCCTGCTGGACGTGACCCTGGCCCGTCAGGTGAGCCAACTGGGCATCTTCCGCCTGCTGCCCTATTTTATCCGTGGCACCCACGCTACGCAGCCGACGGTAACAGTGGATCGGACGGCGCACATCGTCGTCGCCTCGGAGCAGGGCTTGCCAGTGCACGTGGATGGGGAGATCATGCGCACTGATGCCCATCGGCTGGCGGTCAGCGCGATGCCGCGCCGTCTACGGGTGGTGTGCTAGAAACTAAGGTTGGGCGAAGGTCTCCGACCGAGCCCGCCTCGGTCAGAGACCTTCGGCGAACGAGAAGTCTACGGGTGGTGTGCTGACGTTGATAGTTCATTTGCTTTTGGCCGCCGTGTTCGGCTACCTCATCGGCTCTTTCCCTACCGGCGTGCTGGTGACCCGCCTGCTTAAGAAGCCGGACCTGCGTTCCACTGGCAGCGGTCACACCGGCGGGCTCAACGTGTCCCGCCTGGCTGGCCTCGCCTGGGGTGTGGTCACCGCGCTGGTGGATGCCAGCAAGGGGGTGCTAGCCGCCTGGCTGGCGGTGAGATGGACAGGGACTCCGTGGGCACTGCCGGCCGCGGGCGTGGGCGCGGTGGCCGGTCATTGTTGGTCGGCCTACGTCGGATTCGCTGGAGGAATGGGACTGAGCACGCTATCGGGACTGTTCCTCTGGCAGCAGCCGCTGGCGGTGCCCATCGCCGTGGCTCTGTGGGGGGTTGGCTACTTCGTACTGCGCAACAGCCCGCGGGCGGTAATGCTCATGACCGTGCTGATGGTGCCCGTCTTCTGGCTGCTGAGGAGCGTCGGCTACGTTTCGCTGGAAGCGGCGGTGCTGGGCATCGGGGGCGTGGGGGTGATCTTCATCCGTAACCTCACCCAACTGCGCGCCTACGACCAGCGAGCACCGGCTGAGAAGTAGGGCAAGCTGCCAACTTGCCCTACAGCTAAATCTGAGCATAGGGAGGATAAGCATGGCTATTCCTATTGCCCTACAACTGTACACCGTGCGAGAAGCCCTGGCCAGGGACTTTGCCAGGGTAATGAAGAAGGTCGCCGACATCGGCTACGTCGGCGTGGAACCCATCTTCGATCTTCCTGGGACGACGACCGCCGAAGCCGCCAGGCTCTTCAGGGAGATGGGGCTGGAGGTACCCTCCGCGCACACGCCCCTGCCGGTGGGCAAAGACAAAAACAGGGTGCTGGACTTCATGGCCGCCATGAACTGCCAGCGCATCGTCTCTGGGAAAGGGCCTGAGGGCTTCGAGACGATGGGCCTGGTCAGGCAAACCTGCGACCTGTTTAACGAGGCCCACGCGGTGGCCGCCGAAAACGGCCTGGCGTTCGGGATTCACAACCACTGGTGGGAGTTTGCCCAGGTCGAAGGCCGCTACGTCTACCAGGTGATGCTGGAGCACCTGGACCCGGGCGTGTTCTTCGAGATTGACACCTACTGGGTCAAGACGGCGGGCCTGGACCCGGCCAAAGTGGTGAAGGAACTCGGCCCGCGCGCCCCCTTGCTGCACGTCAAAGACGGCCCGGCCGTCAGAGACGAACCGCACGTCGCCGTCGGCGATGGCGGGCTGGATTTCCCCTCCATCGTCCAGGCCGCCGAGGGTGCGGTGGCGTGGCTGATCGTCGAGCTGGACCACTGCGCCACCGACATGCTGGCAGCGGTGGAGAAAAGCTATCAATACCTCGTGGGAGGAGGTTTAGCCCGTGGAAACAAAAGTTAACATCGGTATCATCGGCACGGGGGACATTTTCCAAGCCTACGTGAAGGGCTGCCGCGTCTTCGACGTCCTCGACATCGCCGCCTGTGCCGACATTGACCGCCGCAAAGCGGAGGCCAAGGCCGAGGAATTCGGCGTCCCTCGCGTTTGCTCGGTCGAGGACCTGCTGGCCGATCCAGAGATCCAGATCGCCGTCAACCTCACCGTGCCCAAAGCCCACGCCGAGGTCAGCCTGGCGGCCATCAGCGCCGGCAAGCACGTCTATTCCGAGAAGCCCCTGGCCGTGACCCGCCGAGACGGGCAACAGGTGCTCGCCGCTGCCCAGGAGAAGGGCGTGCGGGTTGGCTGTGCGCCGGACACCTTTCTGGGCGGGGCTCAGCAGACGTGTCGCAAGCTGATTGACGACGGCTGGATTGGCCAGCCGGTGGCGGCGGTGGCGTTTTTGCCCGGCCACGGACACGGCCCCGAGTCCTGGCATCCGAACCCGGACTTTTTCTACCAGGTAGGGGCAGGCCCCATGCTGGACGTGGGGCCGTATTACATCACCGCCTTGGTTCACCTGCTGGGACCCGTCCAGCGGGTGACCGGCCTGGCCCGCATCTCCTTTCCCGAACGCATCGCTACCAGCCAGTGGCATCGCGGGCGGAGAATAGCGGTCGAGGTGCCCACGCACGTCACCGGAGCGCTCGAATTTGTCAGCGGACCCCTGGCCACGGTTATCACCAGCTTCGACATCTGGGCCGCCAGGTTGCCTTACATCGAGGTCTACGGCTCGGAGGGCACCCTCAGCGCCACCGACCCCACCGCTTTTCGCGGCTCGGTCTGGATTCGTCGGGCCGGGGGCGACGAATGGAGCGAGGTGCCCCTCACCCACAGCACCGAGGTGGAAAGGGGAATCGGCGTGGCGGACCTGGCCCACGCCATCGCCTCCGGTCGCCCCCATCGGGCCAGCGGCGAGCTGGCCTATCACGTGCTCGACGTCATGCAGGCCTTTGGGGAATCTTCGGACACGGGTAAGCACATCGAGATCACCAGCCGTTGCCCAGGACCCGTCCCCCTGCCGTTGGGGTTGATGGAGGGCGAGCTAGACTGAATTGCTATTCACCCAACCAGTTGCAACCCCCTTTCGAAGCGCGTTGCACCCTGAAGATCACACTATCATCAGGAGAAAAATATGGAAACCAGACCGTTCGGCAAAACCGGGGAGTCGTTCCCCATCCTGAGCTTTGGCGGGCAACGGATTGTGGACGAGCACTACTGCACGGAAGAAGAGGCCATCGCCATCGTCAACACCGCCATTGACCGAGGCATCCGCTACTTCGACGCCGCCTGGATCTACTCCGATGGGCAGGCGGAGACGCGCCTGGGCAAGGTAGTCAAACACCGGCGGCATGAGATGTGGATCGCTACCAAGACCTGGGACACCACCCGCGATGGGGCCCGCCGCCAACTGGAGCAGAGCCTGACGCGGCTGCAAACCGACTACGTCAACGAGTGGCGGCTGCACAACGTGTGGGACTATGCCCGACTGGACGAATTCACCGGCCAGGGCGGCGCGCTGGAGGCGGCGGTGCAGGCCCGCGATGAGGGCCTGGTGCGCCACATCAGCATCAGTTGCCACACCGACCCGCAAATCCTGATCGAGGCCCTCAACCGCTTCCCCTTTGACAGCGCGCTCATCGCCCTCTCCGCGCTGGATCACTTCATCCTCAGCTTCGCCGAGGAGTTCCTGCCTGTGGCCAACGCCAGGGGGGTCGCTACCATCGGGATGAAGGTGCTGGGGCTGGGCAGCCTGACCCACGAAGTGGAGCGTTCCCTGCGCTACGCCTTCACCCTGCCGGTCAGCACCGTCGTCGTGGGGATGGAGAGCATGGCCCAACTGGAGCAGAACCTGGCCATTGCCGAGGCCTTCCAGCCGATGACCGATGAAGAGCGATTGGCCTTCTTCAGGGACATCATCCCGCTGGTGCGGCCAGAGAAGATGCGCTGGAAAGCGACCGACTGGGGCCATCCGACGGAGTGGGTGCCGCGCGGCCGGGGTTTGCGTTCGTGATCGAGGTGGCCAACTTTGAAGTTTGACCTAATCGCTTTCGACGGCGACGATACCCTGTGGCACAACGAGATCCTGTATGCGGAAGCTCAAGACAAGCTCAAGGAATTGCTGTCGAGCTATGCCGATGGGGAGACAGTTGCTCAGCGGCTCTATCAGACGGAGATGAGCAATCTCCAGTACTATGGCTACGGCATCAAGAGCTTTACCCTTTCCATGATCCAAACCGCCGTCGAGTTGACGAGGGGGAAGATACAGGCGGCCGAGATCCTGCAGATCATTGGCTTTGCGAAAGAGATGCTCACGTCCGAAGTGCAACTGGTTGAGCACGCGGCGGAAACGATTCGCGAATTAGCCAAATCGTACGAGCTAATGATGATCACCAAAGGTGACCTCCTCGATCAGCAGTCGAAGCTCTCGCGGTCGGGCCTCGGCGACAGCTTTCGATACGTTGAAGTTGTGAGTCAGAAGACCCAGAGGACTTACGAGACGCTGCTGGCAAAGTACAGGATTGAGCCACAGCGATTCCTCATGGTGGGCAATTCGTTGAAATCGGACATCTTGCCTGTGCTGGCCCTGGGTGGGTACGCTGTGTACATCCCATATCACATCATCTGGGCCCACGAGACGGTAGATAGCCAGCACGTCGGGCACGATAGATTCTATGAGCTAGAGCACCTGGGCCAATTACCCCCGTTGATTGAACACCTGGTAGTCTCCCTCTAGAGTGTTGCTACCCTAAGACAGGCTGTTTGTGTCATTGCGAGGCGCGCCGTTTGCGCCGAAGCAATCTCCAGCAACGTAGACCAGGCTCTTGCCATCCTGCAAAGCTACAACATTGATTTTGAGGGCGGCCCGCCCCTCCATTACCTGATCGCCGACTCGTCAGGCCGCTCGCTTCTGGTGGAGTTCTATGAGGGCGAGATGGTGATCATCGTGCACACCTTCTCCCTGAGTTTCGCGGACGAGTAGCGATCCATCATCTGCTCTGGTGGCCATCTCCCCGCCGGCCTTGGCAGGTGCCGGCGGGGAGTTTTTTGTTTTCAGCATTGACGAAACTGGGATGGCGTAGTATAATTGGGAAATTGGGAGCAACAATCAGGAAGAAAAGCCCCGGCGGGTTTGATGGGAACCATTGTACGGTGAAGGAGGAGGGAGTGACATGGCTGTTTCAGAGGTACAACTCAAAGAACTGGTCAAACGGGTAGAATATCTGGAGAGAGGGCTTCATCGGCTGGAGATTGCGCTGGAGCCACTTGTTGCCCCAGCGTCCGAAGTCTCGCTGGAAGGACTGAGCGAGAAGGAGCGGGGGTTAGCTGCGCTGCGCCGGGCCGGGTTACTGGTAGATCCCCCACCCCACATCCTGGCTGCAGCAGAGGAATGGCGCCGGATTCCTGAAGAAGAACGCCGGAGAATTCAGGCTGAATTGAGAACCTTGCGTCTGGACCCGCCGTTATCGCAAATCATCCTTGAGAGCCGTCGCTAAGGGGTTGCGCCATGGGCTTCTTCTAATCGTGCACAAGGAAGTACAGGGCAAGAAGCCCATCTATGGCTCGCACCTTCAGTAGGCCAGACAATGGCTCCAACAACGTGGAACATCGAAAGGACATCGAAGCACCACGATGCAAATCAAAGTTGACCAGAGCGGCAAGATCGAGAGAACACAGCGGAACACTGCCCTGGCTCTTTCAAACGAGATCCAATACACTGTGCTCTTTCTGGCGGTGGAGAAGAGGAAAACCGTCACGCAACTACGTCAGAGGGGAGAAAGCGGGAAAACACTGTATCTGAAGATCTTTGCTGCAGCCCTGTTCTTACTGCTGGAAGACCATCTGGATCAACTCGATGAAGTCGTGATTGATCCGGAATATCCAGGAAAAGAAGCGCAAATCCGAGAGCTGCTCCTCAACCATATCTGGAAAGTGGCCCCGTCTTTTCCACGAGTGAGGATAGTTTTCCGGCAGATCGGCAAGAAGTCACCAGCCCATCGCAAGGCTCTGGCGGTCTATCGTGGTGATGTCAAGGCAGACCGAAAGATCAAAACAAGGGACATTTTGCGACTGTTGAAATAAAACAACCGGGGGATCCTGGCGGCTCCCCGCTCACCGCGGATCATCGCCGTATCAGGACCAGACCTTAGCTCAGCCGTCCGGTCAAGGATAGGGGTCACTAAGGCACCCGGTTTAACACTATCATACCACTTTTTTGTCTTTTTGTCAAGAGAGGTTCTCGAATTTTGTCTTACATCACCCGCGACTTCCCCATCGAATTCGTCAACGCCATCGTGCACAAGGAAGTACAGGGCAAGAAGCCCATCAATACACCGCTGGTGGGCAGTGTGTTCAGGGTGCTGACCAACCAAACGCACCATTGCTCAGTGCTCAAGAAGCAGTTCAAGATGCTGAACGGAAGAAAGCCACCTCCTGCATTAACCGTGCAGGTGGCTTTTTTGCTGTTGCAAAAGGGGGTGAAATGTGGCAACTATACTTTCCACGGTCATAAAGTTTCATTAGCAATTGAGCGGGGTAAGGCAGATTTGCAGCTTTGTCTTCAGTGAATATAATCAGAGCCTGTCAACATGCAATAGCTGGGAGGCGACAGGTGATAGAAATCGAGTTCACTGAGGAAGAGATTGAAAAGCTGCACTATGAACATCTTCACAACTCTCACCCGCGCGTTCGACAACGTTGTGAAGTGGTGTACTTGAAGGCGCTC
>Ga0194110_10009932_pt1 | contig 10653 bp, 10 predicted proteins | sample TA2Kig1200mmetaG_FD_146192 | JGI IMG/M metagenome (GOLD analysis project Ga0194110, IMG submission 146192) | Freshwater microbial communities from Lake Tanganyika, Tanzania - TA2015032 Kigoma Deep Cast 1200m | ecosystem: Environmental > Aquatic > Freshwater > Lake | place: Tanzania: Lake... | reverse complement strand
TGCTGGTGAGGACCTCGTGGGGAATCGTGCCCGCCCACGACGCGAGCTCCTCGATCGTGATCGCGTGGTCGCCCTCGCCGCCGAGCAGCACCGCCTCGTCGCCGTTGTGCGCGGAGTCCCAGCCGATCGACACCATCATCTGATCCATGCAGATGCGGCCGACGACGGGATACCGCTTGCCGTGCACGATCACCTCGGCCTTGCCGCTCATCGCGCGCATGTAGCCATCGCCGTACCCGGCGGGCAGCGTCACCACGCGCGTGAGCTCCGCCGGCGCCCATGACGAGCCGTAACTCACCGGGTTCCCGGGCTTCACGACCTTGAAGTAGACGACGCGCGTCACCCACCTGAGCGCCTGCCGCACGGGCAGCGTCGCCGGCGTCTCGGGCGACGGCCCTGCGCCATAGAAGAGGATGCCGGGGCGCACGAGGTCGAAGTGACTCTCGGGCAACTGCAGGATCGCGCCGGAGTTCGCGGCGTGGCGGAGCGGTGTCGGCAGCGAGCGGCGCTCGTAGAACGCCAGCACTTCCTGGAAGCGTTCGAGCTGCAGCCGCGCGTGGGCGAGATCGCCGCCGTCGGCGTTCGCGAAGTGCGTGAAGATCCCCTCGACGCGCACGTGGCGGCACCTGAGCGAGGCCTCGAGCAAGGGCTCCGCGCTGTACCAGTGCACGCCGATCCGCTCCATGCCGGTGTCGACTTTCAGATGCACCTTGGCCGGCCGGCCGGCGACCGCCGCGTGCTCGTCGATGGCGCGCAGCTTGTCGACGGACGACGCGGTGATCGTGAGGTCGTGCTCGAGGAAGCGGGGCACCTGCCAGCCGACGAGCCCGCCCATGACCAGCACCGGCATCCGGATCCCCTGCCGCCGGAGGTGGAGCCCCTCCTCGAGATACGCCACGCCGATAGAGGGAGCCCCGATCGCCTCGAGCTTGCGGGCGACCTCGACCAGGCCATGGCCGTACGCGTTGGCCTTGAGGATCGGCATCACGCGCGCCGGCGCCACGTGGCGCGCGATCACGCGGTAGTTCTCGGCGAGCCGCGCGAGGTCGACCTCGAGATGGGTCGGCCGGAGCTCGTCGGTGGCGATGGTGGGCTCGTGGAGCGTCGCCATTGGCTTACGATACTCCACAACTATGAGTGTTATGCTCACAGTGGATGCCCTCGACGACACGCCCCGTATGACGCAGGACGCGCAGCTCGAGTCCTCCGTCGCCCAGAGCTTGATGGCCGTCAGCGCGGCGCTCGCGCGGGGCGCGCCCGCCGTCGAAATCCTTCGCAAGATCGCGGGAGAGGTGCAACGGCTGAGCGGCGCGGAGAGCGGCGCCGTCTATCATCTCGACCCCGACGCGCGGATCCTCCGCCCGATCGCGGGATACCACATCCCGAAATCGATTCCCGAGGCGCTCCTGCGGACGCCGCTGCCGCTTTCGCGCTGGCCGATCATCGCGGCCGCCCTGCGAGACCGGGAGACCGTGAGCTCGCAACACCCCGATTGGGCGCGCGGCGCTCCACCCGCCTTCCTCGGCGCGTTGCCACGGCACGCAGCGCTCATCGTTCCGATGATCGTGGGCGGTGAGCCCGTCGGAATCTTCTACGCCGCCTGGTGGTCGCCGAGCGCCGAGCTGCCGCGGCTGCCTTCGTGGGCGCTTTCGACGGTCGCGACCAGCGCCGGGGCCGCGATGCAGGCGCTCCTCGTGGGCCGCGACACCGTCACGAAGCCCATCCAGGGCTATCGCCTGCCGCCGCAGGATGTCGATGCGTTGCGCCGTCTCACGCTCTCCGTGAAGACGAGCGCGTTCTATGCCGCCGGCGTCGCGGGGCGCCGGGCGATGTTCTCGCCGAACGTCGCCGAGGAGCGCGGCATCCCCGAGGCGATTCGCAAGGCGACCGCGCACCGCGCGCAGATGTTCGTGCCCATCGTCGCGCGCGATCGCCTCGTCGGCTGCCTCATCGCGCTCTGGGTCTCCCGCACCCCGGAGCTCCAGCCCGCGGACTTCGCGCTGATCGAGTCCATTGCCGCCCAGGCCGGGGTCGTCGTCGAGAACGCGCGCCTCTTCGAGGCGAACGCACGCCAGGTCGAGGAGCTCTCATCGCTTCACGACCTCGCCCGGAACGTCACGGGCGAGCTCGAGCGCAGCGCCATCCTCGGGGCGCTGCACGAGCCGCTGCGCCGCGGTCTCGCCGCCGATACCGTCGAGCTCTACTGGCGCGCCAGCCGCGAGGCGGACCTCGAGCTGATCTTCCAGATCGGGACCGACGCTTCGGACGTCGCCGGCTTGCCGGCGGCGGTCCTTCGTGAAGCGCAGCCGATCCACGAGACGCGGGAAGGCCGCCAATGGCTCGGCGTTCCGGCGCTGGCGGGGGAGGACATCCTGGGCGTCCTCACCATCGCGAAGACCGGCGCGCCGTTCACGGCATCGCAGGAGAGCTTCCTGCGCCACGCGGCGCAGCTCGTCGCGCTCGCGTTGCGCAGCGCGATGCACTACGACGAACGCGTCCGCATCCACGAGGAGCTGCTCCGGGCGCAGGAGCACCTCGTCCGCGCCGAGCGTCTGCGCGCGCTGGGCGAGATGGCGTCGGGCATCGCGCACGACTTCAACAACCTCCTGGCCGCGATCCTCGGCCGTGCGCAGCTCCTGCAGCAACACGTGAAGGACGCGCGGATGCTGCGCTGGCTCCGCGTCATCGAGCAGTCCGCGCTCGACGGCTCGAACACCGTCCGCCCCCCTGCAGGACTTCACGCGCGTCCGCAAGGACCGCCCGCTCGCGCCGGTCGATCTCACCCAGATCGCCGAGGACGCGATCACGCTCACCGAGTCGCAATGGCGGGACACGGCGGCGCGGCACGGTCTGCAGATCACGGTCTCGCGCCAGCTCACGCCCGTGCCCGCCGTGCTCGGCTCGGCGTCCGAGCTGCGCGAGGTGATGACGAACCTCATCCTCAACGGGGTCGATGCGATGCCGCAGGGGGGCCGCCTCACCGTCGCGACGGCGCACGGCGGCGACCGCGTGACCGTAACGATCGCCGATACGGGGATCGGCATGACCGACGAGGTCAAGCGTCACCTCTTCGATCCGTTCTTCACGACCAAGGGCCCACGCGGAACCGGACTCGGTCTGTCGGTGACGTACGGCATCGTGTCGCGGCACGGGGGCGAGATCACGGTCGACAGCGCGCCCGACGCCGGCACCACGTTCCTGCTCAGCTTTCCCGTCGCGACGGCGGCGCCGGAGCGCGAAGCGCCGCCGGCGGCGCTCGCACCACCGGCGCCGGGGCTTCGATGTCTGGTGGTCGACGACGAGGCCGACATCGCCGAGGCGATTCGCGACATTCTCGAAGCGTACGGACACGAGGTGGTGACCGGCGATCCGCCGACGGCCCTCGAGCAGCTCGAGGACGGACGCTTCGACGTCGTCATCGCGGATCTCGCGATGCAAGGCGTCACCGGCTGGCAGGTGAGCGAAGCGGCGAAGCTGCAGCAGCCGGAAGTGCCCGTGATCCTCATGAGCGGGTTCGGCATCGAGATCGACGCCGAGGAGCGCCGCCGTCGGCGGATCGACGCCGTGCTCTCTAAACCCATAGCTATCGAAGACCTTTTGACGGCGATTGCCGCCGTCACCGGCCCCCGCGCGCGCTCCGCCTGACACTCCGCGCTTGACAATCTCGCGCCCCCGACAGTAAAAGGCGGGGGCTACCTTTAGCGGCTGGAGGCGCCCCGCACACGTTTCGACTTCGGGCGTGATGGCGTCGGCGCGGCGCAGGCGCACATCGACGCGCACCGCACCCGCCGCCACGCCAACCGCGTGCTTCACGGTCATCCGTCCCCGCTCTTCTGGCTCGAGCGCGACGTCCTCGTCGCCGACGTGATGGCCGAGCGCGCCGCCTCGCAGCGCGAGATCCCGAAGCAGCTCAACCTCTACGTGGCGACGCCCTGCTGCCTGCCGACGGATCCGGACCGTTGCGGCTTCTGTCTCTTTCCGAGCGAGGTCTACCGCAATCGCACGCAGCTCGACACGTACCTGCGGTACCTCGCGCGCGAGGGCGCGATGTATCGCGAGTATTTCGCGGGCGAGCGGCTGGCCTCGATCTACTTCGGCGGCGGGACTTCGAACCTGTACAAGGCCGACCAGTACGCGACCCTGCTGGACATCGTCCGCGCCGTCTTTCCCGCGCTCGGCCCCGAGACGGAGGTCACGCTCGAAGGCATCCCGCAGCTCTTTACCCGCGAAAAGCTCGTCGCGATGCGCGACGCGGGCGTCAACCGGGTCAGCATCGGCGTGCAGCAGCTCGACGACGAGATGATCGCGATGAGCGGTCGCAAGCAGAAGGCCTCGCAGGTGTTCCAGACGATCGAGTGGTGCCATGCGCTGGGCCTGCCCGTCAGCGTGGACCTGATCTTCGGATGGCCCGCCAGACCGTGGCGGGCATGCTCCACGATCTGAAGGCCGTCGTCGCGGCCGGTGTCGAACACCTCACGCACTACGAGCTCAACGTCGCCGGGCGGACGGATTTCGCGCGGAACCGGCGAGACGAGCTGCCGTCGCCGGACGAGAACCTGCGCCTCTACCGCGTCGGGCGCGACTTCCTCGCGGCGAACGGCTACCGCCAGGTGACAACCTACGATTGGGAAAAGATCGTCTCCGTGGCGCCGTCACCGTTGCGATACGAGGACCAGTGGCGCCATCGCTTCGCGTATGCCGCCGACGGCACCGTGACGGGCTCGCAGACGTGGGGCTGGGGCTTTGCGGGGATCTCGCACTTCTTCGGCACTCGCGCACACCCCGGCTGGACGTACATGAATCACACGCATGTCGACGAGCACTTCGGTGCGATCGATGCCGGCCGATTCCCGATCGAGCGCGCGTACCACTACGAGCAGGCCGACCTGCGCCTGACCGTGCTCTACCAGTTCCTCGTCTCCCATGCCGTCGACCGCGATCTCTATCGTGAGATCACCGGGCTGGACGTCCTCGACGAATTTCCTGACATCTGGGAAGCGCTGGCGAAACGCGACTGGGTCACGGTGCATGAGGACCGGATCACGCTCGTCGGCGACGGCGTGTTCTACACGCCGCTGATTCAGGCGCTCGTGGCGCACGATCGGCTTGAGGAGATGCGACAGGGCCGCGGTGCAGGTCGAGCCTGATGGCGACGGCATCGCGCCACGGCGCCATCGGCGCGCGAGACGAGGGACCGCACGTCCCGCGCACGCTTGAGGCCGTCACCGCCGACGGCGTGCGACTCGCGCTCATCGAGTTCGAGCCCCGGGGCCCGACGCGCCGCACCGGTGCTGCTGACCCACGGCACGTTCTCGAACGGCAATGTCGTGACCCGTCTCGCCGCGTACCTGGCCAACTACGGGTTCCCCTGCTGGGTCCTCGAGCTGCGTGGTCATGGGGCGAGCGAAGGACGCGACCGTCGCACGATCTTCGAGGACTTCGGCCGCCTCGACGTTCCCGCCGCCGTCGAAGCGGTGCGACTCCGGGCGCAGACCGACCGCCTGTTCTATGTGGGCCACAGCGGCGGCGGCCTCGCGTTCCTGATGTACCTCGCACGAAACCCGCAGGCCGCCGGGCGCGCGCAGGGCGTGGTGACGCTCGCAAGCCAGGCGACGGGTGCGGGGCTCGGCTGGCGGGGTCTCGCGACGATCACGGGCATCGCCGCGGCGAACAGCCTGGGGAGCCGCGCGCGGAGCCGCCTGCTTCGACTCGGGCCGGAAGGCGAGTTTCGTGGGGTGGTCAACCAGTGGTTTCGCTGGAACTTGACGCGCCGGTGGCGCGGTCGCGACCGGATCAACTACCTCTCGGCCCTGGCCTCCGTGCGCACCCCCGCGCTCTGCCTCGCGGGCGTGGGCGATCGTTACATCGCGCCCGTCAAGGGTTGCGTCCGGCTGTTCGCCGCCCTGGGTGCGGCGGACAAGCGCCTCGTCATCTGCGGACGTCGTCACGGCTTCAGCGAAGACTACGATCACGCCCGGATCGTCGCGAGCCGCGGCGCCCGTCAGGAAGTGTGGCCGAAGATCCTCGAGTGGCTCCAGCAGCGTTGCGAGGCATCCCCCGGTATATAGTTCGCACCGGGGGAGGGCGTCGATGAAACTCGGGATCTGCGTTCCGCACTACGGACGGCCGATCGAAGTCGAGCGCATGCTCGCGGTGGTGCGCCACGCGGAGGAAGCCGGGCTCGACTCCGTCTGGGTCACCGACCACGTGATCGTGCCGCACGACGTCGACGTCATCTACCGCCACGACATGCTCGACCCGCTCGCGGTGCTGCCGTGGCTCGCGGCGGCGACCGAGCGCGTCTCGCTCGGCACCAGCGTCGTGATCCTCCCCTACCGCACGCCGATTCCGGTCGTGAAGCACCTCGCCAGCGTCGACGTGCTGTCCGGCGGGCGTCTCATCGTCGGCGTCGCGATCGGATGGATGGAAGGCGAGTTCGCGGCGCTCGGCGTGCCGTTCAAGGAGCGCGTGAGCCGTTCCGAGGAAGCGATCACGCTGATGAAGACCTTGTGGACCGACGCCACGCCGGAGCTGAAGACCGCGCGGCACCAGCTCTCCGGGCTCCAGGTCTCGCCGATGCCGCTACGCAAGCCGCGGCCGCCCATCTGGATCGGCGGCATGAGCGAGCCGGCGCTGCGGCGCGTGGCGCGCCTCGGCGACGGGTGGCACGCCACCGGCGCGACGCCGGAGACGTTCCGTCAAGCCAAGCACAGCGTGATGAAGTTCTGGAAGGAAGAAGGACGGGAAGGCCAGCCCGCGTTGTCGCTTCGGATCGCGCTCTTCATCGACGGCGTGCACGAGTGGGCCGTGGAGGAGAAGTTCCTGCGCGGGCGCCATCCGATCAAGGGCACGATCAAGCAGGTAGCGGGCCAGCTCGCCGAGTACCAGCGCCTCGGCGTCGACCACATCGCGCTCGAGGTCTCGTACTCGACCTACCCCGCGATCATGGAAACGATCGACATCCTCGCGGAGGAGGTGAAGCCCGTCCTCGACCGCGGCTAGTCAGGCGGCCGGCTAGGACGCCTCGTCGTGGATCTCCCAGACGGCGTGCGCGCTCTCCGGGAGCTCCCGATACGCCGAGACGCACACGTACTCCCTGCGAAGGCCGACACGGCGCACGTACCAGAGCGACGCCTCTTCGAGCCGCGCGTGGCCGGTGCAGTAATGCTCGCTGAAGGCCGGTGACGCCGCGAACGCGGCCCACCGTCCGGGCGCCGGCGGAGCGGGAGCGGCGCGAAGCCCTCTGAACGTCCTGGCCAGGATCATGGTGAGACCGTAGCTTACGCGCCCGATTCGGGCCGTCAATGACCGGATGGCTACGCGAGCAGCGCCATGTGGCTATGGCGCGGCCGACGTAAGATACGCGGCGATGACATCGGGCGAGGGCGCGTGCTCGGCGCGGACACGACGCTCGTCTTCACCATGCGCGACGCGCACGGCGTGTACCTGCCGCTCGCGGGGTATCACGTGCCGAAGGCCATCCTCGATCCCGACTACCGCATCGTGCTGACGACCTTGCCCGACTACGTCGTCGAGGGCTTGACGACCGGCCGTGCCGTCGTGACCGACGACGTCGCCAACGATCCGCGCTTCAAGGGGTCGGGACTCGCGACCCTTCCCCGCGTGCCCCGCTCGCTCGTCTTCACGCCGGTGGTCAGCAACGGGCAGGCGCGGGCGGGCGTGGTCACGCTGTCCTGGTCGGAGCGGCTGCCGGTCACGGACGAGCAGCGTGCCATCCTCGGCGCGATCGGCCAGCAGCTCGGGCGCGGGCTCGACCGCGCGCGGCTCGCGGTGGAGAGCGAGGGGCGGCGGCGTGCGGCCGTCGCGCTCTCGGAGATCAGCCGGCGGCTGGCGGAGACGCACGAGGCGGAGCTGGTGGAAGGCGAGATCGCCGCGACCGTGAGGCGTCTCCTCGAGGCGGCCGCGGTCGTGATGTTCCGGGTCGATCGCGAGACCGGGACGCTGGTCTGCGTGACCTTCGCCGGCGATCTCGGTCCCTCACTGCGGCCGCCGTACAACTTGCCGCCGGGCGTCGGCGTCGCGGGGCTCGCGGTCCGGGAGCGCCGCGTCGTGAGCACGGGCGATACCCTTGGGGATCCCGCGATCGTGCTGACGGACGAGCTCAGACGTCGACTCGGCGGGATCCGCGCCGCGCTCGCGGTCCCGCTGGTCATGCACGACGAAGTGATCGGCGCGGTCACCGTCGCCGACCGCACGGGCCGGATCTTCAGTCCGGAGGAGGTCGGGCTGGTCCAGGCGTTCGCGGTGCAGGCCGTCCTCGCCCGGGAGCAGCGGCGGCTGCGCCGGGAGGTGATCGTGTCGGCCCACGAGGACGAGCGCCGACGGATCGCCGCCGACTTCCACGACGGCGTGGCCGAGCTCGTCGTCAGCGCGCGCCAGCACGTCGAGAACTGCGAAGCGCTGTGGCGACGCGCGCCCGGGAAAGCGTGTCTCGAGCTCTCGAAGGCGCACGACCGCCTCGCGCGCGCGGTCGACGAGACACGCCGCGTGCTCAAAGCCTTGCGGCCCACCTCGCTCGAGAGCGCCGGGTGGATCGCCGCGATCCGCGAGCTCCTCGCCGACGTGGGCGCGGAGCGGCGGTGGACCGTGACGCTGTCCGAGAATCTCGGCAACGCGCGGCTGGACGCCTCGGTCGAGATCGCGGCCTACCGCATCGTTCAGGAGGCGGTGACGAACGCCGCGCGTCACGCCGGCGCCGCCTGTCTCGAGCTCGCGATTCGCCAGGACGTCGAGTGGCTGCACCTCCTCGTGACGGATGACGGGAAAGGGTTTCCGATGGCCGATGGACTTCGCCGGCGGGAGCCTCGCGCTCGACGCCGCGCCGGCGGGTGGCACCACCGTCTCCGCGCTCCTTCCCCTTCGCCCGCGACGGTCGTGAAGCGCGCCCGGCACGTCAAGGTGGTCCTCGTCGACGACCACGCGATGGTGCGCGAGGGCCTCCGCAGCATGTTGAGCGCGGCCTCCTTCGACGTGGTCGGCGAAGCCGCGACGGGCGCGGAAGCGCTGCCGACCGTCGAGCGCACGCAACCGGACGTGGCGCTCCTCGATCTTCAGTTGCCCGACGAAGGCGGCCTCACGGTCCTGGCGCGGCTCAAGAGCGCCCGGCCGAGCTTGCGCGTCCTGATCCTCACGATGCACGACGATCCGGCGCTCGCGCGGCAAGCCATTTCCGCGGGCGCCGCGGGCTATCTCCTCAAGGGAGCCTCGCGCGCGGAAGTGCTGGCCGGGATCCGGGCGGTGGCCAACGGGGAGTCGGTGCTTCCCACCGAGCTCTTGCGATCGGTGGTGGCGGACAGCGCCGCGGCCGCGCGAGCGGGCAGCGCACTGCGCGCGATCGAGCTCGACGTCCTGCGCCTCGGCGCGCGCGGCCAGACGAACAAGGAGATCAGCGCCGCGCTCGGGTGCAGCGTCGCGACGGTGAAGAAGCATCTCGCGGGCATCTTCCTGAAGCTCGGGGTCGCCGATCGCACCGAGGCCGCCGTTGCCGCGCAGCGCGAAGGTCTGGTCCCGTAGGTAGCCACGTGGCCTAGCCATCAGGATCGCTAACGAGATGCTAACGCCGTGGTAGATACGGCGTGTGCACCGTCGCGTGGGCAGGTTGGAGAGATAGTGCAGTCCCGGCCACGGCCCGGAACGGGTCTCTCCAGATTCCTCTCCGAAGATCGGCGTGCGCGCTTGCGCGAAACCGCGGGCACCGTTGGCGTCGTCGCGCTCCTGGTCGGGGCGTTCTGCGCGCTCGTCGCGCTGTTGCTCGGTCTGCTCCAGTGGCTCGCCTTGACGACGTGACGGGGTGAGCGCCGAGGAGGAGTGGCTGAGCGATGTGCTCGCGGCGATGCCGCTCGAGGGAACGGGACGTCTCTATGCGGAGAAGGAGTTCGTCTGCGAGGTGACGTACCGCCTCATCGGATGGTGCGAGTCCGGGACGACGGAGAGCGGAAGCCGCCGGACGGTCGAGATCCGAGGGGCGCTGCGCCGCGTCGATTGCCGGATCCTGACGACGTGGGGAAACGCGGTCTCTCGCGAAGGGGGCCTTCACCGGCGAGAACGCGCCGGGCCATAGCCTCTCCTCTCGGACCGCACTATCATGCCGGGCATGCTGACGGTCGGGCGGCTCTCGGATGCGGCGGGCGCCGAGGTGACGGGCATCGACCTGTCCCGGCCACTCTCACCCGCGCTCAAGGACGAGATCCTGGCCGCCTTCCTCGAGCATCACCTGCTCGTCTTCCGTGGCCAGCGCCTCACCGCCGATCAACAGCTCGTGCTCACGGAGCAGTTCGGCGAGGTCGAGGGGCACGTCGGCCGCGCGCCGGACGGCACGCGCTGGCCGCTGGTGCACACGGTTCACAACCTCGACGAGCACGGGAATCCGACGGCGGAGCCGGACAGCGTCGGCAACTACTCCTGGCACACGGACAAGTCGTATCACGCGGAGCCGTCGCTGATGACGATGCTCCACGCGCTCGAGCTGCCGCCCGACGGCGGTGACACGCAGTTCGCGAACTGCGCGCTCGGCTACGTCACGCTTCCCGGGGACCTCAAGCGCGCGATCGCGACGCTGCAGGTCGAGCACAGCTGGGAGGCGAGCCGCCGCAAGCTCGGCGGACCGCCGGCGACCGAAGCGCAGAAGCGCGA
>Ga0194110_10009927_pt1 | contig 10655 bp, 8 predicted proteins | sample TA2Kig1200mmetaG_FD_146192 | JGI IMG/M metagenome (GOLD analysis project Ga0194110, IMG submission 146192) | Freshwater microbial communities from Lake Tanganyika, Tanzania - TA2015032 Kigoma Deep Cast 1200m | ecosystem: Environmental > Aquatic > Freshwater > Lake | place: Tanzania: Lake... | reverse complement strand
TTGATTTGGAGTTCCAAAAGGACTTGGGCTCGCTAATAATGTTGGTGTTGATACTGCCTCGTTCAAATTCGGTGTAGTAGGTAAAGGTGTTTCTGTTGGTTTAGTTGAGTCCAAACCCAAAAACACTCTCACTTCAGGAACAAGCAAAACGCCTGCTACACATCCAATGATTGTGGACATTCCGACGATAACTTTGAATACGAAGAGAATTTTCCTTGTTGCTATCATCATTAAACCCCTTTGCGTTTTGATTATGAAGCGGCTCGCCCAACTCGGGATTGTACGGAAGTGCCGCCTGACATCCCAGAAGGCTTAGCTGCGGCCTTGCCCGGCCCCGCCCTCTCCCGCCCCCAGCCGGCCTACTGCCACCCGGTCGCCTGGCCGCCTGACAACCGGACAGCCGTACTAGAGTGGCGGCAGGGCAGGCGACCGCCCCGCTGACCATAATCAGGTAGCCTTGCGCCTCTTCCTACTGCCAGCAATGAATAGGATAATCAATTGGATTATCGGAACCCCCAAGTAGTTAAGCCATGGGGTCGAAAGAGTTGGTATTAAGGTACTAATATAGCCAACAAGTATCGCGAAAAGGCCTAACAGCAACAATGCTGGTATTTTATTCTCAGGTCCAAAAACGCCAAAGAGCCCAAGAACTGCGAAAATGATCCAGATTGACGCCCCGCTTATAGCTTTTCCAGCAGTGACCGGATCAGCTACCGCTGGAAACGCAAAGGGGCTAACCTCGCGCCTGGCAAGCTCTTCCACCGTGGATTTGTAGACCGGATAAAGTTCAGTATTGGAAGCAATGCCTTCATTAGCAATAACCTGCATTTCTTTCAATAAACTCACTTTTTTTTGAAGGCTCGAGTAGTAGAAATTTCCTGTCCAATACTCAAATGCCAAGACTGATAAAATGGCAAAACACGCTAACGCAAAAATTAGAATCCATCGAAGTCGCAAGTTGAGATCCTGGAATAGACCTGTGAGAAGGCTGGCTACCTTATCCATGTTTTCACCTCACTTTTCGCTCAATATGGGCCATTGTGACACTGATTTTACGCAAAAAGCACAGGTGCTATCACTGCAACCCCCGAATTCTGCGTTACAGTGTCTACATCTGAACCCACCAACAGGTAAAAGAGCCATTGGTAGACATAAAGATACGAATGGTTCTCGTCAGACAATGACACCTTTTGCCTACCAATTCAGGGATCCTAATCGAAATGTTGGCAACCTTGGATGGAAAAACTGGCCTCCCCTGGTTTTGCGTAAAGAATGGAATGGCAAGGCTCAGTTACTCGCCCTTCAACTTCTCTATCAGGCGTTTTCTCAGCTCTGGATCAAGACTCTTCAGGTAATCCTCATCGACAAGAATTCGATCAAGTTGAACCATCAATTGTTGGGCTTTTGCTATTGTGTTTCGACGCCTCTCGTATTCTAGATTGTCGAGATTCCGCTGAATTGCTTTAGGATCCGGAACCTTGAATGTTATCGCATTCGGATCCGAAAGTATCTCTTCGATTTCCTGAAATAGCAGCTCAGCCCGTTTCCCAACCCCCGTGAGGATACACCAACCTCGTGTACGAGTCATAGCAGTAAATGCCATATTGCGTTCCTGAACAATAAGCTTCGGGTTTGAGTCCACCTGCTCAAAACCCATCACATAAACAACTGGAGCTTCGTTCCCCTTGGCATGGAAGATGCTACTGAGGGTAACGTGGTTCGGTTGTGCGAATGCGCCTGTAGGCATATCCCCGCGAGAGCCTGTTCTTGCTGATTTTATATCCATTGCAAGCAGGCGCCGTTTCAAGGCATCAAAATCATCTGGCATACTCTTCCAGTCAAGAGATATAACAGCTATTTCCTCGGGTTTCAACTCATCATCCTCGATATTGGCTCTGATCTGTTCAGCTATCCAATTAAGTTCATCTTGCCTGCTGTTGAAGGCCTTCCAGGACATTAGTCCATTGTAACCGACGAGCTTCTCAAGCGCATGTGGCGAGTTGACTTCAGGTCGCCGTATAGTGACTTCTTCGCCAGGTTCAAACTTACCAGCTAGTATTTCGTACCCAATGTCTTCCCATGCTCCTGGGGCAAAAATGAACTGAACAGCTCCCCTAGGACGCAACAAACCCATACCGAATATATGGGCAGCTACTAGAACCGGACGGGGTGTGCGGTAGCATTTCTTAAGAATCAACTCTTTTTCAACACCATCAGCATAAACACCTTCCAAGCTCACAACTGGTGTTCCATCGGACTTTGTTCCAAATATGTCTATAGTAGTAGGAACTGCCAGGCTCTCCAGGCTCTGGACATCATCGTAGGCCCAGATTAGGCGCTTAGGCTCTCGGAGGACAGCATAGCAAAGATTGTCAAATGCGAAATGAAAATCTTGTGCTTCGTCGATCAGAATAGCATCGAATAGCTCGGGAATATCCTGATTAGACTCTAGGATCTCTTTGCAGCAAGTACCCAAAAGTTCGTTGTACTGGCGATAGGAAAAATAGTTCTTGGCCTTGGTGTAAGTTCTATATGGTCGCTGCATTGCCCGTGTGATGAGGCTATACAATCCTGGAGTGTCCTTGGCTCCCCATCCGTGAACTACTTTCAATTTGTCCCAGTTGGGGTCTTCACTTGTCCAGTAACGATAGAAACGCGTTATAAGACTCTTGATCATGCCATACAGACCACGGGTATAGAAGGTGTAGGCAATATCCCACTCAGGATGTTTAGCATGCATGCAAGCCGCCTTCATTGACAAGACCACAGTCTTGCCTGAACCTGCTAGCCCTCTAATCCTTTGTGGGCCAGCCGGTGTGGGAACCGCTACATTTTCTTGCTCCCGGTCGATGGTCTTGATTTGTAGCTCAGCTTCTCTTAGAAACGCCGCTTTTGAACTTAGATTATTCGGCTGGGGCCTTGGCGCATGTCGGAGTACGGGGACTCCCTGGAGGACGCTCCTGGCGCTCAGCCATTGTTCGTTCGTCAGTGACTCTTGCTTTTCCTCAGGGGGGATACTCTGAAGGCGTGCCCTCAGGGCTTCTGGCTCCAGATCATCTGCGAAGATGATTGTGTTCGGAGATGCGGGAGAAACATCTAGCCCTTTTTGTTTCCAGTTCACCTTGGTTATGAAAGGCAGACCTATGAAGACATGACCTTGAATCAAATCACGCCTGCCACTTCGCAGGCAGCTTTCGTTCCTGAACTTGTTCAACACCATGAACATCTGGTCTTCTGCTTGAGGGTACGGCGTTTCTTCAGGGGAGTGCCAGTTTTCCATAATCCAAACAGAACCTTCTATTCGGCTGACGTTCTCGATATGGCAACCTTTGCACTCGATGACGAATAGCCCCCACTGCCGATGAAGAATCAGAATATCCGGCTCACGGCGCGATCTATCAGCCGAGAATACCGGATAACGATAGTAGCAAACCCCTTCATCGTCTGCGAGAGCATCCCTTAAAGCAGACCAAATTCTCCGTTGGGCGTTATTGGCATCAAAGGGCTCTGAAGGTATGAATTCCATCGTACTATCTCCTCTAGTTTATACTTTTGGTGGCAACGATGCGCCAACTCCCTGGATTCTGCCGCACCTGTGATCTAGTAATTCCCTTTGTGTAGGTACCACCCAGCCTGGTGAGGCGCGCCAGCCGCTCGGAGCGCACAGAGCGCGGTTGGACGGGCGACCGCCCAGCTGACCGTAGCTATGCTGCACAATTCGGTATAGGGCTATGGAAAATTCAAAAGATGAATTTCTTGAGAGTCGCGTCTGGCTAGAATCCTTTGAATAAGTGATCGCTCAACAGGCCAATTGTCAGCAGGCGCAAGTGCAATTGCTCTATTCAGTTCACCCGATGGGTCGCTATTTCTTTTAAGAACTGCTAATGCCCGTCCGACTAAAGAATGTATTACTCCCCATTGGCAACCAAGTTCTTCATATGCTTTCGATATGCTATCGTACTCTTCCAGCGTCTCCCTATCGCTTAAACGACGACTTTCGAGAATTGAAAGCATGCAGTGTGTAGCTTCCAACCGATGCGAGATAGAAGCGGAAACATCTAGAGCCTTTTCCGCAAGTGGCAGAGCTTTCTCCAAATCATGGGTTACACGGGCTATTTCGGCAAGTCCCAATGTTGTTGTAGCTATCCCATATTTATCAGCAATGTTTTCACAGATTTTCTGTGCTTTCTCATAGACTTTCATGGCTTGCTCATTCATCCCCCTGCAGCGATAAGTTTCAGCCAGGGCAATATACATCCATGCGCGACCATAAGGTGTCCCGAGTCGATCAACTAAAACCTTGCCCTTCTTACATGTCGCAATTGCTAGATCATACTGCCCAAACATGCGGTACATTTCGGCCAGCCCAAATAATGCTTCAGCTTGGCGATAAGTATCAGATGCGTTACGTGCCAACTCTTCAGCTTGTTTATAGCCTTCTAATGCTTCTTTGTGCCTGCCCAGCATTACGACGGTTCTTGCTCGGCCCCACGCCGTCTCTGCACGTCCGTACTCATCTGCATATCCCTGATACACGGCGCTTGCCTGTTCATAGGCTTCGAGTGCGCTGTAATAATTGCTTGTCAAGCGTAGCACTCTCCCAATTCCACATAGTGCTATACCCCTGTTCTTAGAATCGCTTGCTTCCTTTGCAATATCAGCCGCTGATCTGTAGGCAGATAGAGTAGCGTCATAGTTTCCCTGCATTCGGCGTGTTTCAGCAAGGCCACAAAATGCTTCTACTTGCTTGCTTTTGTCGCCCAAACGACGAAATTCGCTTTCGGCTTCTTCGAAAGAAGTAGCAGAGTGTTGAAACTTACCAGCCATGCGATACGCCCATCCTTTTGCAAGGGCAGCGTTTGCACGCCAATGGGGTGTAATATCACTTGTGCTAATTCGCTCCAATAGTTCAAGAGCGGATTGGGCTCGTCCCGTGTTGACTAATATAGTGATGTTGGCACTCAAGATTTCAACCGCTTTCTCTGCGGAATTGCCCTTGATGAAATGATATGAGGCTTCAATAAAACCTCCTTCGCGCACGAAACACTCGGCGACTATTCGATGAAAAGAGGCTAAGTTGTGCGGGTCAAAAGATGCCTTATAAAATCCATGCAAAATACTGTGAAGAAAATACTTCCCGCCTGCCCTTATTTCCAAAAAATGCCGACGAGCCATTCGGCGGAGTAACGAAACTAATCCCTGCATGGCGAAAACACAACCTAATGTATCAGCGGACACTGGCCCGCGAAACTGTGAGATGGATTGAACTATCCTTTGCTCGTCTGGTGTCAATGTTTCTGAAATCCTTGTCAAAATATATCCAACAGTCTCGCTCCTTTCTGGGAGTTGGTTGACAAATTCTCGAATTGCGGAGGCGGTACGGGGCTGAGCAGTTGCCCATTGAACGAAGAGACTGATGAGTTTTGCATTTCCTGCGGTTTTCTCCCAGAGTTCCTTTCTTAGTGGCTTTGAGATTTGTAGTGGAGTATGGTCTAGCCATTCATCCATATCTCGCTTGCTCAACCCCTGCAATGGCGGGCTATCATCATCTGCCATAAACTTTGGCTTTTCAAACCCAATAATTATGACGTTTGTAGTAGAAGGTTTTGTGGCTGATAATCGATTGCGTAATTCCGCAAAGAAAGAGTTGATTTGTTGGTCATTTTGAATGACTTGGAAATCATCGAAGCATAATAGAAGGCGATGTTTAGAAAGACTCTGCACAAGTTGCCCTACTTTGACATTTAACGGATAGGGTCTTTGGTCTTGAAGCATTTGCCACAACTCTGGTTCATCATGAATAGCAAGAAAGACGCTCAATTCCCAAAGCAGTGCTTCAAGAGTATCCCGCAATCCAGGGCGAAAAGTAAACCAAAAACAACTCACTCCCCTTTGGCGTTTCGCAATTCGTGCCCCAACCCAAGTTTTGCCTACTCCTGCCATGCCATCGATAGCCACAAACCCTTTCTTCAATCTTCGCTGATATTCTTGGATTTCCGCCTTTCGTGCTACAAAGCCAGGGGTGAGGGGTGGCGATTCCAGTTCAAAAAGGCTGATGGTCAGAGGGGTTTCTGGCTTAGACTTTACTAACTCTGTCAATCTGTGTTCCATCTCCGATAACCGTCTGGTTATGCGGAGAGTCGACAGGCCAGTAACACTGCGCTCTCGTTCTTCGTATGTGGAGAAAAAATCAGAAATCAGTTTTTCGAGGGTAAGGTTGTCATGCTCTAGTATTCTCCAGAGGATATAGTCATTTCCAATTTGCAGTCGGAGTTCGTTTTCTAGTTGCCCGTAATCAATTGGTATGCCGTCAAAAACGTATTCATAGAGCCTTTTACTGACTATGTCTTTCCGAAAAAAGTCGTAAATGTCCTGGAGTTGTCGTTCTGGATGATTGTGAAAGTAAGCCGCATAAGTTTCTGTAACTATCTTGCGATATTGGTCTTCCGTGTCTTTGTCGAGCAGGCCAAGACGGACTCTTAGTACAGCGCCGATCCTGCGCTTACCGAGTAATTCTTCTCCACCCCATTTGAGCAAGTCGGTGGCTAGGTTTGAGGCGATGCCTAGGATGAAATCAGGAAACATTGCTGAAATTACCAGTGTGTTGGGGTAGAAGCGACTCGTTCTGCAATATCCTAGGCGATAGGTTTACGGACAGGGGTAATTGTAGAACGAGCGGCACAACGGCAAGCGCATCAGCCGTGCGCGGTCATAGCGGCTGGCGCTGATCGGCTGTGATGATAGCTGGCAAGTCATCTCTGATTGCGGCGCGTAGCGCGTCGGCTGGATGCGCATGTGAAGAATTTCCCACTTTGGCATCGTAGGTCAGAATGGCAAACCATTGTTGCACTATTAGATGGCCTCTTGCTTACACTCTGCGAAACCAAATTGCCGATTGGTTTCTCACGCAATTGCAGATTGCAATCTAGTTTAGAGCCTATCTGAAATCGCTGCAAGGATGCTCAACTTGCATAGACTCGCAAATACTCACTCATCGCTATTCTATCAACGTCTATATCAAATTCCTCTGACTTGGTGATTGGAATCCACAGCAATGACTCGGCTTCATTGTTCTCGATGGTTCCTTCCCACGCTTCAATGGCGAAATAGTGGATTCTCTGAAACTCCTGTGAACTATGAAGTAGTGTGCAGATATACCTGATAGTGCATGGAACAATTCCCAACTCTTCCTTTGATTCACGATAGAGGGCTTCTTCAAGGCTTTCTCCATCATCCATGTGACCTCCTGGAAGCGCAATTGCCCCAGGGTCAACTTGCTTTGTAAGTCTTCTTTTTTCTGCTAGAACTAGGTCGCTCTTGATGATTATAAAAGCGACACAATCCAGTGGTGTCATGTGATGTTGTTTCATAATCTCATCAGTGTATCAGGGCCCATAGCAGTAGGGCGGCCAGTCACCTGCCCTCCCTCCGCACAGACCCCGGCGTGCGGCATTATCGCACCGGGCTCGCCAAGTACACTCGCTTTTGCCATTCGGCTGATACCAAAAGCGGCCATTTTGACAAGCCTCACCGCGGAGAACGCTGAGATTCCGCCCTTTTCGGCGTCCTCCGCGGTGTACAACCTATGCTCTGTCCTCAGTCCCAGAGCCTGCCCGGAGCCTGACGCAGGGTCGCCGGACTTCGGACGTGGGACTGAGGACTTCGGACTATCCCCCTGCATCTCCACTAACATCGGCGAGCATAGCAGGGTGGTCGCTTCGTTTGGGAGTTGCTGGTCGGTGAAGCTGCGCTGCGTCTGTTGCGTGAAGCCTCGCATTTTCGGGATGTTCTCCGCAATAACTATTGCGGGAATCCGGACGGGGAATCGTCCCTCAAGCAAAAGCCGCCCTCCTGCCTATTGCAGAAAGGGCGGCTGCGTGGTAGATGTCGGCCGGCCTTCCTGGGGGCAACAGGGAACCGGAGAGCTTTTCTCTACCAGAGGATTATATCACCTTTTACACCGCCTGGCAAGATGAAAGGTGTTCCACCATGGCTCTCTGGTCAGGGCCACGAATCATCCAGATACTTCCGCCAAGCCTCCAGCGTTTAGCATTCCATAAAGCCTTCTTTCGTTGGCTGTTACTGAGACTCCTGATCCTCCAATTCGTCCCCGCCGCCCTCAGCAGTGGCGATCATCTGCTCATACTTATCAATAATCTTCTCAAACCATAACATCGCGGCCTCGCCATTCTTCTGTTCAATGTCGGTGGGTTTGCGGTTATGTTGCACGCAGTTTCTGAGTTTGCGATAGGCGCTGCTGTGGCGTTCGAACTCCTCTTTTCTCTGGAAGGATCCCTCGAATTGCCTCCAGTTTTTGAGGATTATCTTCTCGTAATGGGAAACGTCGCAGAAGTCCAACCGTCGACGCGCCGAGAGAAACTGTGCCTGATCCTCATATGGATGTCTCGATAACAAGTCTGCGATTAGTTCTTTCACGTCAACGATCACATCTCCAGGCATTGCCTGCTTCCAGTAGTTGGGGCCTAGGTATGCCGTGAGCACATGATCTATGAAGTCGCGCAGGCGAATCTCCAAGGTGTCTACCTCACTGACAGGCGGAGTCTCCAGCCTCACAGTGATTTCTGCGCAGCCGCCTACCAAGAGTCGGTTTAGCTCGTCTGCGATGCGCTTAGCTCGTTCTTCTATGAAAGCGTTGAAGTCATTCTTCCATACCGCGCCAGCAGGAGCAACAGGCAATATATGGGACTCCGCCGCTGCAGCAAACTCAGGGTTAACACTCTGGTACTCAGCGAAATACTGGGCAGGAGCGCGATTGCTGATTTCCCTGTTCAAATCGGCAGGGATTAAACAGAAGTTTGGGAGTAGGTGTACCTGTGTCGCCGGAATGTCTCGTGACCTAAGGTAGCCGACCGGGAATACATGGTGCCGTTCAGGGCTCTTTAGGTTGGAGAAGAAGCTGTCTTTCAGATTAACTGGGCTACCATCCTTGAGATTTCTCGGTTGTTTTAGCGCCAGCATGCAGAGGGCCGCATTTCTGAGCGAAGATGTTGTGCTGGTCATCCGGGTACGGGCTACAGATTCAGGCGTCACGGTAGATGGGTAGTTGAATACTACTTCTTGGCCGTCTATCAAGGTCCGCAGCTTTTTAGCGTCCTCGGCCATTCTGGACGGGCTGGTGGCACTATAGCGCTCAGAGAGCGTTACACGCCAGAACCAGTTCCACAGAGCTTCTCGCTCCTTTGCCGTGATTGCGCTTGTTGGCGCGTGGTAGAAATAGTAGGCCAGCACAACGATGATGCCACTGTAGGGTAAGTACTCAGCATGCCTGACACCAAGGTTGTTAACCACAAAGTCTATTGCTAGGTGCAAGGCGCGCAGAACTCCTGTCCACACACCCAAGATTTCATCTGTTTCCAGAGACAGCTCTGCTACGGTTGTGCACTGATCCTTCAAGATGAGCGCGAATGTTTGAGTGAAGATGGTTTCATCAATTGCGCCGAACCCTTGCAGGGCATACCCTCGGTTCAGGTCAGCAACGCGTTTCCTTAGGTCGAAATCATCCGTCCATACATTCGCGCAGACCAAATCGTAGCGGCTAAGTCGCTGTCCTGCTTGGTTTATGCGTTGAAAGATCACAATGGCATCCTCCAGTGTTTGCTCCTGAATCCATACTACAGAAAATGGATAGTTATTGCGCAAAAGATTGGAGGCCTTGTTGAAGGCAGGTTGCCAATTCTGTAAGATATTGTTGTAGATCGTCAGGTTGTCTGGACCCACCAAATCCTTTACGGCTACATAGCGGCGATTGTCGCTGCTACGATAGACAAAAATCTCGTCTTTGGAGTCCTCTTCCTTTTTTTGGTCATACTGTGTCGCGGTCTCGAGATCAATGCAGATACGGCCATAGTCCCGCCACTCCACTCGAATGCCCTTGATTGCTACGTATAGAGAAGCCAAGCGCTGCTGACCGTCTAGAATGTAGGAGACAGGCATCCCCGGCTTTGGTTCCGGAATGCCCATGTCTCCCAGTGGGCGATATAACGGCTGACTTCCAGCCGGGGCGCGCCACAGGAAGAAAGTGCCAATTGGGAACTCCTTGTAGATGCTATCTAGGAGTTCTCGCGTCTTCGTCAGCGGCCAGACGAATTCACGCTGGAACCTGGGCACCTGCAAGTTTCCTGTTTCCATATCGTTCAACAACTGTGGAAGCGTCCGATCCTGGACGTCGATTTTTGGTAGTTGCATTTACAAGCTCCCCAAATTAGTTTGGAATCCCCCACCCAGCCCGCCTACTGGTTGGTCTTCTCTACCAGGGATTATATCACCTTTTACACCGCCTGGCAAGAGGAAGAGGGCCGGAAAGGCCAGGCCCAGACCCGTGGCCACATAACTGGGGGCGGCGTACCGGTTCACGTAATTTTTCTGTGGGTTTCTGTGTCCTTCTGTGGCTGCCTCCCCGCCAGCGCTATGCGGCAACGCGTCTACTATCCCCGAAGCCGTAAACTGTATTCGGGCATTGCCAAAAAGCAGGGAAGGTTGTATAATGCCTGAAGCAAACCTTCTGTGCTTTCTGTGTTCTAGCAGCCTGTCGGAGAGACTCTTCCCGACAGGCGCGATTTGTGCTAAACTGTGCACAGGACCAGATTGCTTCCACTCATTGCGGGAGGTGACACGCACATGTCGCGCAAGTTCAA
>Ga0194110_10009923_pt1 | contig 10657 bp, 6 predicted proteins | sample TA2Kig1200mmetaG_FD_146192 | JGI IMG/M metagenome (GOLD analysis project Ga0194110, IMG submission 146192) | Freshwater microbial communities from Lake Tanganyika, Tanzania - TA2015032 Kigoma Deep Cast 1200m | ecosystem: Environmental > Aquatic > Freshwater > Lake | place: Tanzania: Lake... | reverse complement strand
GTTCTACGCCGGTGGGTTCTCGAACCAGACTGTGGCCCATGACTGCAAGTTCTGGGCGTACAACGGCAAGTGGTACCGAACGAACGTCTCCGGCTCGACAGGCAACACGGTCGTGACTGGGGTCAACGTCTACAACAGCAGCGAGGATGTCTACAACAACAATCCGGCGCAGACGATCGAGAGCTTGCTGGGGGCTCCGGGATCGATGCGCTTCCTCACCGTTGACTCCTCCATGCTCTCCCCTCCCCCCCCGCCGCCCCCGACGTGCCCTGGCGACCTCGATGGTGATGGTGTGGTCGGCGGCGCCGACCTTACAATACTGCTCGGCGGTTGGGGCGCCTGTCCGTAATGAACGCCGGTAGGGGCCGCATCAGCTGCCTGAGCTTGTGACCAACAGGGTGCGCAGACGGTCCTCGGGATCTCTGCGCACCTGTTCCATGGTGCCGTCCCCGTTCAGTGCGGTCGTGGATGCCCACGAGCGGCGGCGGACACTTCAGTCCCAGTGGCGATCGCGCTTCGGCCTGCGTACGCGCTTTTGCAACAAGGGGTTGCGTGCGTGGAGATCTCTTGCGGTGGGCCAGCGCGGTGGCGTGGCCGAGTGCCTGGCCGACCGTCGCGAGCTTGCTCGCGGATTGTCTCTCCGCGCATCGCGAGACCTCGCGCCCCGAAAGGTCTCTGGTTCATAGTTCCTGAGGCCGAAATGCACGAACTCATACGCAAGCAACCGGGGCGCTTCGGGCAAAATCCGGACGGCGCGGAGGCCGCGGAAGTACCGGGTAATGAGTCGGGGTGTCCCTGTGCGCCCGACATCCACCGCGAGCCGACACTCATGCCGAGACGCTTGATGCAGCTGCGGTCGAAGTCTTCATGCCTTCGGCTGCGCCCAACGAATGGACTTTCTGATCAATCCTCCGACGCCGAGACCCACCGCGATGACCAGAGCAACGACTGGCGCTCCCACGAGCAGCGTGCTTCGAATGTCGATCTCGAGGCTACTGATCGGAACCCCTCGCCACAATTGGTCGATTGCGACCGCGAGCGTCCCCCAGCCTACGAAAGTCCAGCTACCGATTGCGTAGGCGATCGCCGGTCGTACACGCGAAAGCCTAGCACACAACACTGCTGGCACAACGGCCAGGACGACGACCGGAACGATGACCCAACCGATCGGGTTGAGTATCGGGAGCCACTCGTTCAGCTTCATCAAGCCAAACCAATATCCGAATCCAAGCAGCCCTCCAACCGCGACCCCGGCGACGGACATCACCATGAGTTCGACTCTTTGCCGTCGTTTGCGAAGGTCGCACACGCTTCGCGGGTCGGAGGGGTCGATCGCGAACCCGCATTCCGGACAACGGCACGGGATCGCATTTCCCAACGGCTGCAGGCAACGGCGGCAGCCGAGATGCACGGCGTGCACATCACTCGTGCCGTTTGAATCAGCGAGAGCGGACTGGGCTGGCGCGGCTCCTTTGCTTTCCACGGCTGCGCATTCTCCTCAAGGTTCGGGATCTGGGACTTCTATACGTGGGCGACGATTTTGTTCAGCGCCCTTTTGACCATTTTCGTCAACGCCCGATCAGGCTCGCGACCGACGCCAGCCCCGCGGACTGACGAACCGCCTGATCCACGAAGAATTCCGACGCCCTCCGCCAAGAACGCGGAGGACTTTCCTTTCGGCTGCGGAGATAAAGGGGTGGAGGCGTGCGCCTCTGATCGAACCCTCCGCCCTCTGCATGTCCCACCCAGACGAAGACCCCAATCCCCCACGCTGCGCCGCCTGCGCATCCCGGCTACTGCGCCCGCACCGCCTCGAACCGCGCGCAGTCGCCGCGCTCGTTGCGGAGCGTGAGTACCGCGCCGCGCGGACTGGAGGCGATCGTGGCCGACCGTACCCCGCCGAGCATCGACGTGAACGCACCCTCAAGCGCCATGCGCTCGGGCGGTCCAGCCATCCGCGTGGCACCGACTGGGCCGAATCGCAGCGGCACGTTGTGTGCGTTCATCGAATTTCCAACGGTCGCTTCGGCAAAGTAACGATTCACCCCGGCGAAGCCGGAGGCACGACCCTCGGCCGAGATGAAGAGCGAGGGTGGCTGGTCGGTGACGGCGATCGGCTTGCCATCGGCGTCGGTCAGCTCGACGCAGGTCCACTCGGTGCGGTCGATGCCCGGCAGCCGAGTGAGCGTGCCGGAGTTCGGCGCGGCGGGCCGTGGATCCGGACCCGATGCGCACGACGCGAGCGTGACCACGATTATGGCTGCGGCAGCGAGTGAGAGGATGCTCCTGTTCATGGAAGTGAGGGTACCGCCCACGAAACCCCTCACTTCACCAGCACGCCGTCTTGCGACAAGAGGTTTGCGTGGGCAGAGGCCTCTCAGCGTAGGCCAGCGGAGTGGCGTGGCCGAGTGTCCGGCCGAGTGCCTGGCCGACGCTCGCGGAGGTCTCGCCGGGTTGTCTCGATGCTGTGGTGCTATGCGTATCAAGAGACCTCGCGCCCCGAAATGTCTCTGGTTCACGATTCCCGGGGTCGATCGCTGACGCTTCGCAGGTGAATCAGCGACCCGCCAGGAACGGAGCAATCGCATCGCCGACCTTGGCGAACCGTGCCACGAAGTGATTGATCGCCTCATCCATGTGCTGTCGCGCAGTGACGGAATCGAGTCCTCGGCCGGAAAGCGGTGCGATTACCCGATGGGCCAAGAACACCCACTGCTTCGGAATGCCGGGGACATTGATGAAGTGCTCCCGTCGAATTCCAAACTCCTTCGGATCACGGAGCAGCCGTTCCACGATCTTCATCCGAAGCGGCTGATCCGACATCGGCGAGAGCAACAGACTCAAGCAGAAACCAGTCTTCTGAACTCGATCAAACCACATCCCCAGCCACCACGACGGTTCACACCCAATACCGCGGCATAGCGGTGGCAACGGATGCGGCCACGCGGCGGGAACAAAAGGCCAGAGTCGATGTTCGTACCCACCGAGCGGAATGATGTCAGGGTGAGCCAGAACAGTCTCTCTGGCGACCGCGAAGAGGTCGCATTCGCCGGCAACTGTCTCCACTGGGGTGCCAAGCTCTTTCGAGCCCAAGGGCCTGGCTTACTCGGTCAGTTCAACTGCTGGCGGCTCCAGATCGATGCGAAGCTCCTTCACAACCTGCTCGATCGCGTCCGCCGAGAGACGAGTCTGAAGGAACTTGACCAGCTCGTCCTGTCGCGGCTGTCCGAAGACCATTCGATACAGGGTGAGTGCCGACCGGAGGGCTACGAGCTTGTCACCATCCCGGCTGAGCGGAAGCGTGGGTACGTGACGTTCGATGACCGCCCCGTCAGGCGTGGCGAAGACCCAGAACGGCTTGAGCTCGTTGGTCGCGTTCGCGTGCTCGCTTGCGGCGGCATCGAACGCCGCGTTCCAGCGATCGGAGAACGGCGAGCACTCTTGATTGCCGTAGGTCCTCGCGATGTTCTTGCGGACAGCGTGCCCCTTGTACCTGTGGATACGGCCTTCACGCTGCTCAAGATCAACCGGGTTTGACGGCAGATTCCAGTGCACGATCGCGTGGCAGTAGTGATGGAAATCCAGGCCCTCTTGCCCGACAGAGGTGCTGGCCAGCACGAAAGGCCAGAACGGCGAGTTGAAGGCCGCCCGCACCTGGCCGGCACGGTCTCGATCGTTGTCCATTTCGCCCTGCTGCTGGCCGAACCGAGCCGCAAAGCGTGTCCTCATGCGGTGTTCGGTGTGAGTGACACTCTTGGTCTTGGTGTCTACCCGGATTTCGTCGACGCCGACCGCTGCCGTGCGAAGTCCGATCGCCTTGGACATCTCGGCCGCAACAGCGTCGGCGGCCTCTTCATCCGGCACACGGCCTACTCCGAGGCTGTCTTTCAGCACGTGGGCGTACTCATCGAGCACGGCCTGAAGACAACCGTCGACCGCATACTCGATCACCCGCATCCAGTACGGCTCGGCGTTGTTCAAGCCGCGCACCAAGGCAATGACCTCGTGAAGGTTGAACAGATTGCGGAGTCTCCAGGCAACACGCCCGGCGGCAAGACGGACATGCACGTCGTCCACGGAGCAATCCCGAAGCACCCGGACGAGCGAGCGCAACGCGACGACCGCAAGGTTGCCGAGGCACGCCTTCGCCATAGCGTCAACCAGGTCCGACGGCGGCGCGCCGAGTGGCCGGACGTGCGGACGACAGGCATCCATGAGCAGTTCACTCGCCTGTCGCACGTGTTCCGACCACGCAGTCTCCGTCTCTTCCTGTCCCGCTTCAAGCTCCGTGGTCTTGTCCCCGGACCAGGCCTCTGGCAGCGAGCCGTGGGACCAGAATCGCGTCGTGTTAGAAAGATCAGCGAGCACATCGAGCAGGATCGGGCACGCCCAATACCAGCGCTCGTCGATCTCGCCACCCTTCGACCACCTTGCCACCGCCCGATCGACAGCGGGTCGCAGCACGTCCGTGGCAGCACCTATCGCCTTGTCAGCAGAGCGCGAAGACGTTCCCTGGTGCGCCGGATCGAAGGCCCCCGCGAGAGCACTGGACGGGTAGATCAGGCCGAGCACCGGCATGCCGGTGAGACGGCCATCTGCGCGCGCAAAGCGAAGGAGTGCGGCGATCTTCTTGCGCCCATCCGTCGAGTTCTGAACTGTGACGTGGCCGTTGCGCGCATAGCTCGCAGCCATCATGCGCCTCTCGACCTCGTGGCTGAGGACGCTGGCGATGACCTTGGGAACCACCTTCCAAGACGAGAATACCAAACGCTTTGTGATCCCGTTCTCTTGCTGCGTAGCGAAGGGGCCCGATGGCCGGTAGTACGGAAGGCTGGGCGGAAGCCACAGGAGCTTCCACACTCCCGAATCGACTGTGTCGGCAACGAGCGTGCGCAGTCGCGCGTTTGCCGGGTCGATCGCGCGATACGCCGTGACGTCCTCCCACTGCAGTAGGCCCGCGCCCGCCCCGGCGAGCGCGGCCGCGACAGCGCCAGACTTCCCGGATTCGATGGTCTTTAGGAGCTCCCTCTTGAGCTCATAGTCATCCATGAAGTTGAGGAGGTAAGGCGCGGCCTTCCAGTACTCCACGATCTCCCCATGATCGAGCGCCTGCGCGACGTTCGCGGCGGTCATGTACTGCCGAACGTCCGACGGCTCAAGCCGGGCTGACGACGGAATCTCCCGAAGCATGCCGCTGCGATCGCTCGTTGCGGCAAGCCGCTCGGTCCTTGACATGACACGGCGCAGCCGCCGCTCGATTTCCGACTTAATCGGGCGCAGATCGGCCACGCCGCTGCCGCCGAGATTGAGGATGGCGGTGCGGTAGTCCTTCAGCAGCCCTCGCATCGCCCGATTCTCTTCGGGCGCGTGCTTCACCAGAAAGTCGTACGTCGCGACGAAGTCCTCGTAGTGGTCGCTCTCGCCGTTCTCCTGCTCGTGCTGGAGCGAATACATCTTGTACGGCGTCGCGGAGAGCAGGAGCACCCGAACCGCCTCGTGATGCTGTTCCTTCGTGTCCGCGTATTCAAACAGCGACTTTGCGAGCTCGGCGACCTCGTCGTCGGGGTTGAGCAAGTGCTTGAACCGCTGAAACTCATCGAGAATTACCAGGTCGGGCCGCAGCGCTGTGATGCACGTCCTGCCCAGGATCGCTCGAAGCTCGGCGATGATGGAACGCCGGCGGTGACGGAGATCCTCGTCGGACTCAGAATCGTGATCGCTGCAAGCAAGGCTCAGGGTCCGCTCCCGCAAGCTGGGCAGGCCGGACTTCCGCGCGATGGCGTCGAGGCGGTCGAGCTCGCGAAGAAAGCCCGCCTCGAGTCCAGAGTCGACCGACCGCTCAGCCATCCAGTCGTGAACCAACGACTTGACCAACGACTTGAAGTTTGATCGCTTCACGACACCCCGAAACAGCCCCAGGCCGTCCCTCTCCGGAATGCGCCAGTGGTCCCTGAGCAGATGGAACAGCAGTGCTCGTTCCTTGGCGATCCCCATCCCGCCGCTCGGCTCAAGTGAGGTTCCGGGCGTCATGGAGACGTAGTTCACACGCCGCTTCGCCATGTCGCGCAGCTCGATCGGCAGCAGAGTGGCCCGGCTGGCACGGGCGAACTCGTGCGACTTGTCGAGACGGAGGCGGTTGATGTTCTGGCGAGCGATGTCGGCGTTCGAGCAGACGTACACAACATCGATGCGGTCGACGGAGTTCCACAGGTGCTCGACAGCCTTGGCGATAACGCCCCGGGCAACCATCGTCTTCCCGAGCCCCACCTCGTCCGCGACTAGGAAGCGGTGCGTGGAATCGTCATCGAGATACAGCCGACGGAAGGCGTAGTCAACGGTTCGGCGTTGGAAGGCCTTCAAGCCTAACAACGCCTCACGTGCACTGGGTGGTAGATCGGCCGGACCGCTCATTGTCCGCCCCCTGGAGCATTGTTCGCGATCTCCCTGCGCACCTGGCCGATCGGCCCCCATACCGCTTCGAGTTCTGGGGGCAGAATGGACCGACCCTCGGGGGTCTTGCGAAGGTCATCGATGAGTCTTTGAACCTGATCCAGCTTCCCGGGGCTGCGGTGAAGTGCCGTGAGCATGTGCTCCAAGAGCGGTAGGCCGTCATGGCTGGGAGCCGCGCCGTTCGCAGCTGAGTCCGCGGCGAGCTCGCGCAGCTCGTTGAAAAGTCTTTCGGGATCGTCAGACAACAGCATGAGCAGGAACCGGATGAGCGTGCGCGAGTCCGAGAGCAGGTCACGCAGCAATCGTTCCTTCCGATCAGCCGGCGCGCCCACCAGTGGCAGATTCAGCACAAACGCCTCGGTGCGTTCGGCCTCGCCGACTTTGGCACTGACCTCGAACGAGATGAACGACGAAACAGACTGGATCGCGTGCGGACCGAAGGTTGCCTTGATGACCTGCCCGCTCGGCAACGCCCGCGCTTCCACCACCAGCATGGCGGGCCGGCATCGCACCGTCGCTCCTGCACCGATCGTGAGCGGCTCCGATGATCTGAGGGTCGTGGTCACCGCCTTGCTGTCCATCGCCGCCGGCTCGACGAACAGCTCCATGTTCATCATCACCAGTGCGCGACGGATCGAGTCCACCAACTCTTCGCACGCTTGGTCATCGGCACCGCGTGTCACGGCCTGGTCTTCCGGCGTAAATGGCGCCAGCATTGAACGAAGATTGGGCTGGTTGTCGCCCTCTCCAATCGTGGCATCCACGCCAAGCTTGGACTTCTTGCCAACCAACTCCACGAGGAACTCGACATTGCCGCTGAAGGCGGCCGAAGTTGCGTTCGCAGATCCGGTCCAGACGTGTGCGTTCCACCCTGCATCAGCAACGAAGAGCTTCGCGTGCAGGCCCGAGAGTGACACTTCTGCACGCTCAGTGGAATCGTCTGGCCCCGCGATCGCCTCGCATCCCTCGTCAAGCGTGTGGCACGACCAACACTCGCGGAGCACCCCGGGATCGATCTCGCGGAGCGGCTCGGAGCGGCTGACCAGAAACTGGGCTCGCCCGGGCGCTGCGAGTCGTTTGAGGAAGTCCGGCGTGACGAAGGGCGACACGACCAACAGGCGATCGATCCGCTCGCCGAACGGCCATGTGCCCTTGCCATCCATGCCGAGTGGCCAGAAGCGGATCGAATCCACGCCGTCCGGGAGACTCCACTTGACCACCCGCAACTCGTCAGCAATCAGAGCGGTGTCGGAGACTGCCTGTGGGCTCAATCCTGAAGTACGAACGACGAGGCCCGAGAGTCCGCCGACGAACCCGGCCAGAGCGCGGTTCTTGGCGATGCCCTTCTGCCTGTCAGACCGATCGCCTTCGAGGACCAGCACCGTGTCCCAAGAGCGGTCGAACGTGAGATTCCGGGTCAGGCAAAGGAGCCGGTATCGCACCTTGTTGCCGTCTGACGAATCCACGAACCGCAGCGCCCAGACCTTCGGATGAAAGACACCGGCACGCCCTTCCCGAGCCGATGGCGGAATGACTTCAATGACTGACTGCTCCAAGTAGGCGAGCAAACGCTGGTTCGCAGGCGGCACCTTGATCTGGCCGGCTTGGCAAAAGATGTGGATGCGGTCGGCACACCGCCGAAGCGACTCGAGCAGGGCGAGCGGGTCTCCCTTGCCAGATGCGGGATCCGCAGCCAGACGTCCACCATCGTCCTGCCAGTCAAACATCGCGAAGCCCAGCGGCGCGGTCAGAAGCGCGATCAGATCCAACGCAAACGTTGTCCCAACAGCGCAGTCAAAGCGGTAGCCCTCAGGGGGCCGCAGGGATTCGAGCAGCATTTGCCTTCCGCGTGGATCAAGCATGGCTCCTGCCCCCTCCGGAGTCAGGAGCCAGCCCGCGAAGAATGTCGTTCAGGATGATTTGCGTCCGGTCCCAGCGATAGTCGATCGGGCCACCTGAAGGGTCACCCTTCCACCGATCTCTGGCTCGCAGATTCTCCGGCAGTAGTCTGGCTCCTTCCCCTTTGAGTTGACGCTCACGGTTCGCGATCAGTCCGCCCACATGCTCATCGTCCCACACGCGTTCTCCGGCCGCAGCGCGGAGCGCGATGCAGATCCACCGTTCGGCGAACTCCTCTGTCCGGGCTGAGATACGCGCGTTCAGGCGACGCACCAGTTCCCAATACGCTGCCCGATCCCAATGCTGAAGCCCAGACTCGTCGGAACCCACTGCTGCCTGCCACTCACCGAGCGCTGACTCTAGCTGGCCCACCAGTTCTTCCGACCCCGATTTCATTCGAGCCAGCCGCAGGGAGTAGGCGAGTGGACCGCCCCACGCGCAGAGCGCAAACAAGCGAGCGTGCTCGATTTCCGCAAGCAGCTCAGCGGGCATCGACCGAACAACCTCAGCGTCCCAGAGATACCGTGCAGCAAGTTGCTCGTGACCGCTGGCCACAAGGCGTGCAAGCAGAGACCCGGGCTGGCATGTGCAGATCCGATCACGGAGGAACTCAGACTCCTCCTCACGCAACTCCAGCGAAGTCGACTCAAACATCCCGTCCGGCTCGCTCGGCAGCCCGAGATGCCAGTCTCGCGACACGCCATCCATAGGCTCACCGTCGTCTGAGGACAGAGGTCGCGAGGCGGCACTGCCCTCCCGCGACAGTCTGCGAGAGTACTGCTCGATCGATCCATCGAACAGGCGAATACCCCAAAGCCGCAGCCCTCGCCAGTACACGCTGCTGGGCATCCTCTGAAGGCCTCCTTGGGCTTCACGGCCGATGATGCCCGTAGGATCAGCACAGCCCTTCAAGAGCGCCTGGATGAGTTTAACCTCTCGCCGCCGGAGCTTCGCGGCTCGCTCCCGGGCCGTGAGCTCTCGCTTCTCGTAGCGTTTAAGGATCCAAGGCACGAAGAGGAAGTACCGAGCCCGAGTCTGAATCGTCGATGTGCCCGGAAAGAAATGATCCGCGAAGGCGTCTCGGATGGGCGAGAAGCCAAGTTCGTCAACGGTGTTCCTTTCTCGGAACAGATCGATCACCTGCATCGCGCGTTGGCGATCAGATTCAGCGAAATCGAGCCAGGAAAAAGCGCTTTGCATGCGTCGCGATCCGCTCAGTAGTATTCCTTGATAGACCCATCGGCCCGCTCGAACAGCCCGTTGTCTTGGTGCAGTTTGTACTTGAACAGCGGCTTGCGGAGGGCGATCTTCGCCTCGCGCTCGCTCGCGTGCGTGTTCTGCCATCTGTCGAACCGCACTGCACGCACGATCTCGTCGATGTCGTCCACGACGCGCTTCACCATGACCGGCGTGCTGCCGTTCTTCGCCTCCTCGAACAGCTGCGTGAGCGCAGCCTTGCCGTGGTCGATCTCCTCAGCGGCGGGCGTCTCGCGTTCCAGCCGGACGACGTCCTTCGCCAGATCGAGCAGCGCCTTCAGGAAGTCGATGCTGACCAGCAGCCCCTGCTTGTGCCGATTCTTGAGATCTTCCAGCCGCTCCGCGAGGGCCTTGTGCTTGGGGTTCCCCGCGTGCTTGCGGAGGCGGGCCGTCAGCTTGATGCTGATCTCCCGCCCCTTCTTCTCGGGGTCGGGGTCGCCGATCACGGCCTGCAGGAGGTCCGCATCGAGCACGAGCGTGTCGAGGTCATCGCGCACGGTGTTGTTCGCCAGGCATTCCTGTGCCGCGATGAGACCTGCATACCCCTGCAGCGTGCGGTCGCACCCCGCGAAGTAGGCCAGGCACTTCTGCATCGCGGCGGGCAGCTTGCCAACCAGCTCGGCAATGTTCGACACCGCCTTGCGCACGCCCTTCTCGTCGAACTGGAGCGCCTGGGCGACATCACCGAATATACCGAAGTAGTCCACGATCAGGCCGTGGGTCTTCTCCTCGCTGTACGGACGGTTCACGCGGCAGATCGCCTGCAGCAGGGTGTGGTCCCGCAGCGGCTTGCCCAGATACACCGTCTGGAGGATCGGTGCATCGAAGCCCGTCAGCAGCTTCGACGTGACGATCAGGATCTTCAACGGGTCCTTCGGGTCGCGGAAGCGGTCCAGGAGCTTCTCCTCGGCGTCCAGATCGCGCTTGTATGCGTCGTACTCGGTCTCGCCCGAGTCCACGGGTCTGCCGGTGTAGCGATCGAGCGGCGTCAACTCGCGTGCTGCCGCCCATGTGCGCAGATCATCGATCGATCCGATGAACCATGCAAACT
>Ga0194110_10009917_pt1 | contig 10662 bp, 10 predicted proteins | sample TA2Kig1200mmetaG_FD_146192 | JGI IMG/M metagenome (GOLD analysis project Ga0194110, IMG submission 146192) | Freshwater microbial communities from Lake Tanganyika, Tanzania - TA2015032 Kigoma Deep Cast 1200m | ecosystem: Environmental > Aquatic > Freshwater > Lake | place: Tanzania: Lake... | reverse complement strand
CCACGGCGGTTCTCTCCCTTCGGTTTGGACTTCCTGGGCGCCATCTTACCAGATCGCGCCCGAGAGAACCGCCGCTCCTTCCTCCTTCACTTTCAACTACGGATGGGACAGGCTCCGCGTCCGAGAGGGCGATTCTCTTGCTTGCGGAGGCAGCTTGCCCACACCTTGGGTCCGACCGCCTGACCAAGATGGTGAAGGCGTCGAGGGTCGAGGTGGGCGTGCTCTTCAGGACCCTCAACCCCCGGCTTCAGCAGTACCGCGCCGAGCAGGCCCTTGCCAAGGTCAGCCCGTGGGACGAACTCGAAGGCCTTGCCGCCCTCTTCTACGAGTTCCGACGGCACAGGAACGACTCCGGGCACCCCACGGGCCGCACGCCTGACCATACGGACCTCACGACATACCTGGCCAGCTTCAAGAGCTACGCCCGCATCCTCACGGGCCTTCTCGCGTACTTCAGAGGGTTGCCGCCGCCGAACGCTGCCTGACAGCGCGCGCTCCGGGGTGCCGCATCCGGGGGCGCCGTGCGCCCTTGAGGTGCCTGCTATGCCCTTCGCCAAGGTCTCCGCCAAAGGCCAGATCACACTACCCGCAGCGCTGCGCCGGGAGTTCCGCATTGCGCCGGGCTCTACCGTCGAGGTTACGGTCGTGGAGGGCGCCCTGCTGGTTCGCCCTGTCACGGGCATCGGCCGGCTGTTCGGCATCCTCCATGACCGGATCCCTCCCGGCGAGCCCCTTGGCTGGGAGGAGGAGCGCTGGATAATGGAGGAAGCGGTGGCTCGCGAGGTCGTTGGACGGCGCTGAGCCTATGCGTCGTTTGCGCTACCGCGACGGTTCTGCTTCGTCGGGGCGCTCGCCCGTGGGGTCGGAGCCTCGACCGTCGCGAGGACGCCGCGCGCCCAGTCCATGAAGCGCTCGGCCTGTTTCATCAGCCGGTCGAGCTTGCCGGCGGGGAGGGGCTTGCCGAGGTACTGGACGGCGGTCCTCTGGGCCAGCATCTCCCGCAGTTGGCGGCACCTGTCGCTCGCTTCGCTCTCCCACTCCGTCCCCCGGCAGGCCTCGGTGAGGACCATCGCGGCCTCGGTGTGCGAGTCGCCCTTTGGCTGTCGGCGACCCAGGCGCAGGCAGACGGCGTCGTTGGCGGCGATGACCGCCATGATGGCATTGCTTGCCGCCGGGTTGCCGAAGCGGGACTTCGGGTCGTATCCCGCGTGGGCGAGGTCCCAGAAGCCTCCCGCGTCCCTCCAACGGTCCTGCCACGTTGCCATCAGCCGATCAGCCTCCCGAGCGGCTTGCCTGCCAACGTGAGGCCCTCGACCAGGACGCCTGCAAGGAACTCATTGCCCTCGGCGTGCCACTCCCGAAGTTCGTCGAGATCGGCGACCAACCAGGAGAGGGCCAGTTGGTGCTCCGCGGCGAGCCGCGCACAGGCCTCGCTTACGCGGTCCTCGAGCCGCTTGGTCTTCCTCTCCAGCACGATGAGCAGGTCGGTGTCGCTTCCAGGCCACGCCTCTCCGCGAGCTTCGCTGCCGTACAGGACGATGGAGAGGGCCTCCGGCATCTGTCCAGCCAGACTCTCCACGATCTGCCGTCGCCGTTTGACCTCGGTGGCGAAGAGTTCCTTCAGGCGGAGGGTGATCTCCGAGCGAGGATCGGCGAACTCATACGTGTTCGCTCGGCCATGATCTCGGCTGAGCACCAGGCCCGACGACACGAGTTCGGCCAACACGCGATGGGCGTGTCCAGGAACGAGCCCCGCTCTGCGCGCGATCTCGCGCCCGTTCAAGGGGACGGAGGTGCCCGAAAGAACCCTGAGCGCCGCCACCTTGCTCTTGGAGGACAGAAGGTCATTGAGCGGCATGTTGAGCCACACGCCGGCACCTCCCGGGCGTCCTCGTGCCGCCACGAAGTACGATTCAGAAAAGCGACATATGTCCCTTTGCAGAATCATCATACCACATCGGCTGCGGTTGGCAAGAGGCGTTCCCGCGGGGTGCTGGCCGACGCAGGTACAGGCGTGCCGCTGCGCGAACGGGTTGGCGATGGCTCCCACAGGATGCTCCTTGCTGGCCGACTGCTACCGACTGCCTCCCCGCCTGGCTCTGACCGCTCCTTCGTTGCGGCGCCGGCGCCCCGCGCGCTGGCAGGTGTGCCAAGCTGTGGTGCTCGTACTGCTCGCGGCCATCTGCGGCGGGTGTCGCGGACGGGAGCGGGTCGCCCCGAAGCCGCGGCCGGAGCCGGAGATCGGCACGGTGGAGTTCGGCGGGCGGCGGTTCACGGTGTGTCGGGTGGACCTGGCGAGTCAGCAGCTCGAGCTGTTCTGGCGGGACGACAAGGGGGCGGCGTTCAGGAGCTTCTCGGCGCTGGATCAGTGGCTGCAGGGGCGGGGGCGCAGGCTGATCTTCGCGATGAATGCGGGCATGTACCGCGAGGACTTCTCGCCGGTCGGCCTGTACGTCGAGCACGGGAAGGAGCTGCGGCCGCTGAACCGGGCGCGCGGCGATGGCAGCAACTTCTGCCTGCTGCCTAACGGCGTCTTCGCGCTCACCGACTCGGGCGCGGTCGTGGTCGAGACCCCGAAGTACCCGGGAATCGCGGCGAGCACGTCGCTCGCGACGCAGTCCGGCCCGATGCTCGTGATCGACGGCAAGCTACACCCCAGGTTCGGGCGCAACTCCACCTCGCGCTTGATCCGCAACGGCGTAGGGGTCATCTCGCCCACGCAGGTGGCGTTCGCCATCTCCGAGGACCCCGTCAACTTCCACGAGTTCGCGACCTTCTTCCGCGACGAACTGCACTGCGACAACGCCCTGTACCTCGATGGGACGGTCTCCAGCCTCTACTCGACGACCCTGGACCGCAACGATCGAAGGGCGGACCTCGGACCGATGCTCGCGGTCGTCTGGGTAGGGAAAAGAGGGACACCATACTCATTTCGCGGGACGTCTGCGAAATGAGTATGGTGTCCCTCTTTTCCCCGCGTGTGCTATAATGCCGCGGCGGCAGACTGCATCCGTTGCCGGGAGGAACTGCGATGGCATCGAGAGCGAGGGTTGTGCCGGAGAGTCAGGGAGCCGTGGCCCTGGAGGTAGAGGCGCCATCCGCGCGCGACCTGGAAGCGCGGATGGAGGCTCTTGAGGAGCAGCTGGACCAACTGCACAACAACATGCACCGGATGCTCGCCGACCTGGAGATCCGCATCGTGGATGGGTACATCGTCAAGGCCTGGCTCGACGTTGAGACGGGCGAATGGGTGGCCGAGTGCCCCAAGGTCGGGGCCGCTGTCCAGGAGCCGTCGCGCGACGAGGCCCTGGACGCCATCGGGACCATGATCGCGGAGATGCTTCAGGTGAAGCACGAGTTCGGGGACCCAGTCCCCCCGAGGGACGTCTGACGATGGGCCGCTCCAGGCTGGGGGCCCTGCCGTCGCACGTCCTCGCCCCATCCCTAGAGTCGAGCCGCGGGTCAGAGCCACGATGCAGAATAGGGACAGATGTCCCTTCGGAGCATCATTATGCACCTGCCACGACGCTCGGGGAGAGGGTCCCCTCACGACCGCACTGAAGCTCGTACAGTCGCACCTACCTCGTCGCCCTCCTCAACGCCGGAAGCTGCGCCATGAACGGCTCGGGGATGAGCCCCTCGCGGCTGGTAGGGAGGTCCCAGGAGATGACGCCGCCCTGGGCGTTGATGTGCCGCGTGTAGCCGACCACGAGTTCGTCGGGGAAGCGCGGCAGGCCGCGGCCCCAGTAGGGGCCCAGGAAGGTCAGGATGTGGTACTGCGCGCCGTCGATGGTGGGATTCGGGGACACGATCCCAATCCCAGACGACGCGGATTGGGTCATGTCCCCGAATTCCACGGGCTTGTCGTCGCGACCCCAGAAGGCGTCCATGAGGACGGGCAGGGAATCGGCGATCTCCCCGGCGGTGTAGTCCTCGTGCTCGGAGTGGCAGATCACGGGGACCTTCACGCCCGGGTTGAAGGCGATGAGGCTATCCGGGTTACCCGCCTTGGCCGCGGCGGCGAAGCTCGCGAAGTTCGGCGCGTCGGGGCTCCGGTACATGACGTCGGCATTGTAGGCGCCATCGATCCACCAGCCGTGGCAGCCCGTGCCCCAGCGGAGCGACCACTCGCGGATGACCGCCTCCCAGTTGCGCTGGAACTCGGTCATGCGGTCATCGACGCCCGGGACCGGCGTGTACAGTTCCGGGTGGAAGCCGATCCTGTGCGGGTCCCACGGCGGCGTGCATTCCAGGCGCTCGATGGCCTGACGATCCAGCGCGGGCGCGGAGCTGGTGAAGTAGACCATCATCCGGATGCCGCGCGGGCTGAGTTGCCGGATCAGATCGGCGACGAGGTCCCGCCGCGAGCAGCGGCTCGGCGAATGCCCGACGAGGGAGTCGTACGTCTCGTTCGGCGAGAGGTAGAAGCCCGAGTTCTGCCCGAGGGTGATGAAGAAGTACCCCGCCCCTGCCTCCTCAAGCTGATCGGCGAGGCCCTGCACGTCGAACGCGTCGACTCGCCGGTTCCAGTCCTCCGGGGCGAGGTCCGGCACCTGCGTGTTGCTGGCGGCGTCCGCCAGGTAGTGGACGAATACGCCCCACTTCGCCTCGCGGAACCAGTCTGTGTTGGCTCGCATCAATGGCCTCCTTCGCGGAAAAGAGGGACACCATACTCATTTCGCGAGACGTCTGCGAAATGAGTATGGTGTCCCTCTTTTCCTACGTGAGCAGTGCCCGCGCCTTCCCGACCGCCGACTCCACCAGAGCCTCCAGGATCCTCTCACCCAACCCCGGGTTCGCGTCGGCGATGTGCGTATAGACCTCTGGCGAGTTCGCGCGGAGCTGGGACGGGAGAGAGCTGTCGGCCAGGTGCGGGAGGCGCGAGAGATCGACCCACTCGGGGCGGATGGCCATGACGAGGGAGGTCTCCCAATGCGTGCCGTGGCCGCCGGAGAGAGGGTCCGCCTGCTGCAGCTCGGTCAGGAAGTCGCCGAGGAGGCCTACCGTGCCGCCGCCGTAGAAGCGCATGTCGCCGATTCGGCCCTGGTGGCGCTGGTGGAGGCCCTGGAGGAGCAGATCGGCGGGCCAGTGGCCGCCGAGCGCGAGACAGGCGCGGAAGCCCATGTCGGCAAGCGATTCGAGTAGCTCCGTGTAGACGAGCTCGCAGGCCTCGCGGCTGATCCAGAGGCTCGGCGGGAAGAGCCTCTCCGGGTCGGCAAGGCGGAGTTGCTCCCGCGAGTAGCCGGGAATGCCTGCGGGCGCGAGGGGCACGCGCGGGAAGACGATGCCGCCGACGATCTCCGCCGTACGGAGGCAGACCTCGTAGCATTGGACGTAGTCAGTGCCGAGGGCGTTGTGCAGGCCATGCTCCTCCATCGCACCCGCCGCCCAGTAGGCGATCGGCGCGCGCTCGAACTCAGCCATGAACTCCTCGGGCAGCAGTTCCTCCCAGCGATGCGTGCTCTTCATGCGTTGTGGGCCTCCGTTCAGGCGCGGACAGGCAAGAATGCCCTTTTCCCTGCGGCTACGGCGGACAGGCAAGAATGTTGATTGCCAGCATGCGTAACGCTCGTTACGATGGGTGGGAATGTGACAGAGGAACAGCCTCCGCTGCCCCAAACCACCCACTACATCCTAAATGAGCGCCTTTGGTGCCGTTGATGATGTCAACGGGCATCTCACGCACCCATCGCGTCTAGGGATGCTCCACGTCTGGAGCGGGCCTCAATGATGAGCAAGCGTTACGCTGGTTTGGCAAACCACAGGAATGCCTGTCCTCCTGCTATGGCGCGGGGTCGAACCAGGCGGCCTCGGTGAGGGACAGATAGGGCGGGACGCCGATCAGGTCCACGCCGATGTCGCCTGCAGCCCAGAGGACGACGCTCCAGAACTTCCCCGCGTCTGCAGCGGCGGGCCGGATGACGATCTCACCGAGTTCCGGGTGGGTCGGGGGGATCGGCTGGCCCGGCGGGGCTCCCGCGATCAGCGCGGCACCCGGGTTCGCATCCTGGTGCTGGCCCGCGATCTGCCCGCCGGGTGTCAGCACCACCGCGCCATACCCGCCTGTGTGCACACCGACCAGCTTCAGGCGGAACTCGGTTGTGCCTGCGGGGACGAGGAAGTGGAACTTCCCCTTGCCCACGCCGCCGATGCGGAACTCGGGGCCGGTCTGCATCACGACTCGGAGATTCGCGCCGCTCAGCGTCCAGACGCCCCGCTGGTCGTCGTTGACCACAACCTTGAACCAACCGCCCGGCTTGCCCTTCAGTTCGCAGCGGAACTGATGGGGGCCATCCGTGCTGAAGGTGTCCTGGCCGACGGGCGTGCCCGCGGCGTCAAGCACCTGAAGCGTGCCGGTGGGCGAGCGCTTCGTCATGGCGCCGTGAGGCTTGCGCTCCGCAAGTAGCTCCGTCTTGCCGACGGTCAGCTCCACGAAGAAGACCTTCTCATCAGGGGCGCGCACCGAGTGCCGTGTGGCGTCGGGGGTCTTGGCCATGATGCCCGCGTACCAGACCGGGTCGCCGCTCAGCACGTTGGCGCCCTTGTCCGGCCGGGCCTTGGCGTAGTGCTCCTGAAGCAGGGCGAGTGTTCCCCCCGCAAAGTGGAGTTGCTGGCCCAGTGACTTGCCGAAGCTCTGCCCCCCGCCGACCGCCACGGCTGTCAGCGACTCATCCACGATGCGCCAGAGCCTATCGTCGTTGGTCAGGTTGGCCACGTAGGCCAGGGGTTGGATGATGAGCATGTTGAGGCCGGTGGTCGGCGGGTACAGCGGCGTTGCGTCCGTCGTCGCGGAGTACGGCCAACCACCGGCCCCTTCGTCCCAGGACTTGGCCACCCATTGCGCGCCGGAGGTGAGCGACTTCTCGACCGCGGCGTCGTGGACCGCCTCGTCGTAGGCCTGCATGCCGCCGAGGAGCACGCCGATGAGGAACAGGTTGTTGCCGACGACGTTGGGCTGTTGGTTGCTGTGGTCGAGCGGCAGGATGTGCGGCCAGGCGCCGCCCTGGTCGAGCTTCTGCTCCTTGAGGGCCACCGCGGCGATGCGGCCGGCTGCTCCCAGGTACTCCGGGTCGTACGTCTGCTGGTAGATTGCCATGATCGACTTCAGCGACCAGCCTGCCGACCGCTCGTGCGTGCCGAGCGCCTGGAACGTGGGCGACATGGCCCAGGTAACATGCTCTCCGAGTTCCAGCGTGCTCTGCATGATGTCTGCCTCGCCGGTGAGACACCAGGCGTCCACCATCCCGTCCGCCCAGTTGTGACCGTTGGCGCCCGTGACCATGCCGTCGTAGCGCGTCTCCCACGTACCATGTGTCGTGCGCTCCGTCCAGGCTCCGGTGTGGCCGACCGAGTGCGGCACCATGCCGCCGACGTAGAAGGCGTCGGGGTACGCGTGGATGATGTCCACATCCGCCTGGTGGCGCGCAGCGACGAGAGCCCAGCGGAAGTACTCCCGGTTTCCGGTGCGCAGGAACTGCTGGAAGAGCCCGTGGGCGAGGTCGTACTCGTTGTTGCCCCAGTTGCGCCCGCGCTCGCCGTACCAGTCCCCGTAGTTCAGGAACCCGTACTCGCGGGCGCGCTCCTTCTGGGTCATATAGGCCCTGAAGCCGTCGGCCGCGTACTTGTCCCAGACCGCAAACTGCTTCTCCAGCGGCGCCGCGATGCGTCCGAGCGCGCGGGTCTTCGCGTACCACTCGGCAGGCAGGACAGGCACGACGGGCTTGTTGGCGTCGGCGTACGAAGCCTCGGGCGCGGCCTGCGGGTCGAAGTCGAGCGTGAGGCGCTCGGTGAACGCCATCCCCCACTTCAGCCGGTACTTGCCGCTGCACAGGTTGAACAGCAGGTAGTGCGGCAAGTCGGTGCCGTAGTCTGGGCCGGGCTGGACCGGGAGCAGCTCGATCCGCGCCTGCTGGCCGTCCGCGCTCAGGCCCTTGGGCCAGCGCTGCCAGAAGTCGTGCAGGGCCACGGTCACCGTGCCCCTGCCGCCGCCGCAGCGCATGACGCCCGGCGCGCGCCCCGAGGTCGTGGTTCCGGCCTCGGTGGTGAGCAGGCTCTGCTGGTCGTCCTTCTGGAACAGGCTGAGGGTCTTGGCGTCACGGGCCTGCAGCTTGCCGGCGTCGTCGGTGAGGTAGACCGAGGACTGCTTCAGCCCGCCTGTCGGCACGAGAGGCAGGATCAGGGAGGTGAAGTCCGTGAACTCGGTCTTCAGGTAGTCATTGAGGTGCGTCCAGGCGACCGTCACGCGCGAGGAGCTCGCGCGGAAGGTCAGCCGCGCGAGGTACCGCATGTACGTCTCACCGTCAGCGGCGGCGTAGCGCCCCTCGACGCGGACGACGACCTTCTGCGGCCCTTGCTCCTCGATCGCCATGCTGTCCGGCGGCAGGCCGCTGCTGGCGAAGACCTTCCCGTGCTCATCGACGAACACCATGCCCTCAGGGCTGGGCTCCAGGGCCTCCTCCTCGGCGGCGAACTTGCCGTCACCGTTGGCGTCGAAGGCGACCTCGCGGAAGAGGTTGAAGCGCTGCTTGTCCAATACGGCCCGCAGCGGGCCGGTGACGACCGTGACCTGGCCCGCCTCGTCACTGACCTTCAGAGGAGTGGGGCTTGCCGCCCGTTTCACCGAACTGCCCAGCTCGATGGTGCAAGACCGGTCTTCGCCCGGCTTGAGGTCGGCAGCGAAGTCCACAAGCACCCACTTGAGGCTGCCATCCGGCCAGAACGCGGTCGCGGTGAACTGAGCGGGAATCTCACGACCCTCCGCGCCGAGAACGCGGAGTTGGGTCAGGTCGAACACGCCGCCCTCGGGGCAGGGGAAGCCGAAGCTGATCGGGCTGGCCGGCCGCGCGACGCCCGCGTCTTCGAGTAACGACACGGGCACAGAGACGGTGCTCAACGAGCCCGCCTTGCCTGGTTGCTTGCCTGAAGCGCTGAAGGTGGGTCGCGGACAGGGGCGGCCGGGCTTGAAGGGCTGGGCGGGGGTGACCTGCTCGGCACGCAGGCCTTTGTCCTCCAGCTTCTCGTACTTCACGAGGTCGTCGTGGTAGCGGTAGTCGTCCAGCGTGCGCAGATCGCTGTCGCGCCCGGGAGCCAGCGCCGGCGCCTGTGCCGTCCCGCGAGGGAGCTGCGCCACGTGGTGCGGAGTCGAGTCGCCTCGCCCGTCGCCGCGCTGGGACAGGAGGTGGATGCCGAGGGGGATGGGGTCGCTGTCCGGCAGGGGGGTGTCGAGAGTCACGTACAGGGCCCCACCCACGCGCGCGCCGCGGATCGCCGTGTTCCTGTCCGAGTACGCCGCGTTGTGGAACGAGGGGCCGACCTGCTGGTTGTTGAGCACGACCATGAGATCGACGCCACCGTGGTACTGGTCCTCGCGACCGGTGGCGGGGTTGTTGTCCAGGTCGAGGTAGATGATGAAGGTGGCGCCCGCGAAGTCCGGCGGCGCGGCGAAGCCGACGCGGAAGAGCACCCGCTGCCCGCCAATGTGGGCCGCTTCCAGCGAGACGATGTCGGGGGCGTTCACGAGGGCCTGCTCGGATGTGTAGCCCTCCTCTTTGCTCGTGGTGACCGCGATGAGCTTGTCGGTCGCCCCCGGCGGCAAGCCGAGGCGCTGGAGAACCTCAGGGCTGAGGCTCTCGGTGTTCGGCGGTTGGGCAGAGGCCCCGGTAGCCCAGACCAGCACAGCCAACGCCGGCGCGCAACGCAACATGGCAGTCCCCTCTCTCACCTGATGACCAGCGTCTCGACGACGCGGATCGCGTAGTCGGCCGGGTAGCGCTCGATGGCGGTGCCGGGATCCTCAGGCGCGAGGCAGCCGCAGCGGATCGTCACCTTGCGCGGGTACGGCGGGCCGACGCGGAAGTAGGCCGTGTTCTCATAGAACCCCATGTAGTAGCCGCCGTAGTACCCCTCGCTCAGCTCGCGGAGACAGTCGAGCGCGCTCTGGATCTTCCCCGGCGCGATGTCGCCGAACTCCACGCCGGAGGCCTTCCCAAGCACCAACAGCGACCAGATGCTCGGGTGCGTGCCGTTGAGGTTGTCCGCCCGCTGCCGCTTGACGAGCTGGTCCTTGAAGCTCTCGACGTTCTCGTCGTCATCCCACCATTCGCAGATGTTGTAGCCCCGTGGAGCGCACCCGCTGCCGACGACCGTGACCGCCAGGATCGGCTGCTCCTCGGCGATGGTCAGAGAGCCGTCGTTGGCCTTGAACTCGATGCCCTTGGTGGGATCGATCTCGTAGAAGTTGCCCACCTCTACGTTCGGGTACATGAAGGGCGTCGCGTAGACGTGCCGCTCGGCCTCCGAGATGACGTCACGCTCCCGCCCGGGGCCGAATTGCCGTCGCTGGTCCTCGGTGAACCGCTCGTAGAGTGGCAGGTGATCCATGCGGTTGCTCCTCTCGCGAAGGTCACGTTCGTCGCCAGCCACGGGCGCCATGAATGGCGCCCCTACCCGAGGAACATCAGCGTCGCCGTCATGTAGGGGCACGATTCAGATTGCGTTGAGAAAGTGCCCCTACGGACGAGTCGGTTGGTTAGGCACGGGCCGGACAGGCCCGGATCGGGTCAGGTCGGTTGGGTCCGGCGTCCGAGCGCCGGGGTCGGAGGCCGCCGCAAGTGGTGGCCACGGCAGCCAGGACGGCGGCGAGCCACGGGAGCGCGCGACAGA
>Ga0194110_10009911_pt1 | contig 10666 bp, 7 predicted proteins | sample TA2Kig1200mmetaG_FD_146192 | JGI IMG/M metagenome (GOLD analysis project Ga0194110, IMG submission 146192) | Freshwater microbial communities from Lake Tanganyika, Tanzania - TA2015032 Kigoma Deep Cast 1200m | ecosystem: Environmental > Aquatic > Freshwater > Lake | place: Tanzania: Lake... | reverse complement strand
CGCCGTGAGCATCGCGGCCCCCGACCTGCAGTTCGCCACCGAGGTGACGGTGCTCGGGCTTGCGATCCCCATCGGGGTCGAGCTCGCCCCGGGGGTCGCGGACGGCGACCTGACGCTGACCCCCACTTCCTTCCAGCTCGCGGGCAACGACATCGACGCGGACAGCCTGCGCGGTCAGCTCGGCGGCCTGGCCGACGGACTCGTGGCCACACGGAACCTCTGCATCGCCGACCAGCTCCCCGCCGGCCTCACGCTCACCTCCGTGACCGTGCAGGGCAGCGACGTCGTGGCCGGCCTCGCGATCGACGGCGGCATCATCGTCGACCCGGCGCTGCAGGAGAACGGCACCTGCGGCTGACACCCCGCGCCGCAGTCCGTCGCAACCAGGGGGAGATCGGCCAGCCGTCGGGGGTGACGGACAGCGAGGGACGGTACCGCACCACGATGCGCGTGCGGAGCGGCGCCGCCGCCGCCTCCGGCACCCTGAGCGTCAGCTCGGCGTCCGGCGGCGCGGTCACGGCCTTCGAGATCCGCGAGCCCGCCGTCGTGGTGCACGACGACACGGGTGCGTCGACCCGGGTGATCGCGCTGCCCCACGGCAGCCAGAGCGCGACGAGCGGCCTCGAGAACCGGGCCTTCTCGCACAGCGACCCCCAGCCCACCGGGCGCGGCTCGGCATCAGCCGCGACGGCTCGCGCCTCGTCGCCACCTCCACCGGCGAGGTGCTGCACGAGTACTTCACGGGCAAGCCGTATTACAAGATCACGGTCCAGGATGCCGACGGCACCGAGCTGCGGACGGTGACCGTGAACGGCGACGACACGCACGACAAGCTCGTCACCGCCCTCGACGGGACGGCGGTCGGCGACGGCTACCGGCTCGTCGTGGAGGCGCAGGAGCCGAGCCGGGTCCGGGTGTGGCAGAACAGCGAGCGCTCCGGCACGCTCTCCTCCACCCCGCAGACCCTGGTGGTCCGCGACGGGCGCTTCGAGGTCTGACGCGCCGGTCCGCGGCGGGCAGACGCGGGACCGGGACGGCATACGTCGTGCCCTAGACTGCAAGGACTGCCCGCCGCGTGACGCCCCGCGGGGGTGGGTGCCGTGATCCGCGGCCGTCGCGTCGCCGCAAAACCGATTGGTCCCTCCGTGTCCGCCTCGCACTCCGCGCCCGTGCCCGCGTGGCTCCTCGCCCCGGCCGAGGCCAACGAGCTCGTCGCCCCCGTGTGGCCCGCGTCCGCGCATCGCGTCGACGACGGCTCCGTCGAGATCGGCGGGGTCTCCGTCCTCGACCTGCGCGACTGCTTCGGCACCCCGCTCTACGTGCTCGACGAGGACGAGGTGCGCGCGCACGCGCGACGGGCCCGGGAGGCCTTCTCGTCCGCGGCCGCCCGCCACGGCGTGTCGGCGCGCGTTTACTACGCCGGCAAGGCCTTCCTCTCGACCGAGGTCGTCCGCTGGGTCGCCGACGAGGGCCTGGCCGTCGACGTGTGCACCCGGGGAGAGCTCGAGGTGGCGCTGGCCGCCGGGGCCGACCCGGCCCGCCTCGGGTTCCACGGCAACAACAAGCGGGTCGACGAGCTCGAGCGGGCCGTCGAGGTCGGCATCGGCACGATCATCGTCGACAGCGCCATCGAGATCGAGCGGCTCGCCGCCATCGCCGACCGCCGCGGCGCCGTTCAGTCGGTGCTCGTCCGCGTCCGCACGGGCGTGCACGCCGAGACGCACGAGTTCCTCGCCACCGCCCACGAGGACCAGAAGTTCGGCTTCCCGCTCGCCGGTGCGGCCGCGGCCGTCGCGCGCATCCGGGAGCTGCCGAGCCTGCGCTTCGTCGGACTGCATGCCCACATCGGCTCGCAGATCTTCGACGTCGCCGGCTTCCGCGAGTCCGCCGCGCGCCTGGTCGACCTGCACGCGGAGCTGCTCGCCGGGGGAGACATCCCGCTGCTGAACGTGGGCGGCGGCTTCGGCATCTCGTACACCTCCGTCGACGCGCCGCGGCCGATCGAGGAGATCGCCGACGGCATCGTCGACGCGGTCGCCGACGAGTGCGCCGTCCGCGGCATCCCGATGCCTGACATCGCCTGCGAGCCCGGGCGCGTGATCGTCGGCCAGGCCGGGGTGACCCTCTACGAGGTCGGCACGGTCAAGACCGTGCCGGTCGGCGACGACCTGGACCGCGCCTACGTGAGCGTCGACGGGGGCATGAGCGACAACGCTCGCACGGCGCTCTACGGCGCGCACTACTCGGCCCGCATCGTCTCGCGCACGAGCGACGCGACGCCCGCGCTGTCCCGCGTCGTCGGCCACCACTGCGAGTCCGGCGATATCGTCGTCGACGCCGAGTACCTGCCCGGCGACGTCACGCCCGGCGACCTGCTCGGCGTCCCCGCCACCGGCGCCTACTGCTTCTCGCTCGCGAGCAACTACAACTACACCCCCCGCCCGCCCGTGGTCGCCGTGCGCGACGGCCGCGCCCGTGTGATCGTCCGCGGCGAGACCGTCGACGACCTGCTCGCGCGGGATGTCGGGGTCGCGGCATCCGACTCCCGCGACGCCACCGCGTCGCCTGCCTTCCGCGGCCTCGCCGCTTCGACGTACGGAGACACCGAATGACCGACTACCGCACGCTCCGGGTCGCCCTGCTGGGCGCCGGCGCCGTGGGCTCGCAGGTCGCCGACCTGCTCCTCAAGCACGGCGACGAGCTCGCCGACCGCGCCGGAGCCACGCTCGAGCTGTCCGGGATCGCCGTCCGCAACCTCGACGGCAAGCGCGACGTCGACCTGCCGCGCGAGCTGTTCACCACCGACGCCGAGACGCTCATCGTCGGCTCGGACATCGTCATCGAGCTGATGGGCGGCATCGAGCCGGCCCGCACGCAGGTGCTGCAGGCGATCAACTCCGGCGCCGACGTCGTCACCGCCAACAAGGCGCTGCTGGCCACGCACGGCACCGAGATCTTCGACGCCGCCGACCAGGTCGGCGCGCAGGTGTACTACGAGGCCGCGGCGGCCGGCGCCATCCCCATCATCCGTCCGCTGCGCGACTCGCTCGCCGGCGACCGGGTCGTGCGCATCATGGGCATCGTCAACGGCACGACCAACTACATCCTCGACCGCATGGACACCGAGGGCGCGGACTTCGCCGACGTGCTCGCGCAGGCGCAGGACCTCGGCTACGCCGAGGCCGACCCCACCGCCGACGTCGAGGGCTACGACGCCGCCCAGAAGGCCGCCATCCTGGCGAGCCTGGCGTTCCACACGACCGTGCCGCTCGAGGCGGTTCACCGCGAGGGGATCACCTCGGTGGATGCCGCGATGATCGAGTCCGCGCGGCACGCCGGCTACGTCATCAAGCTGCTCGCCGTGTGCGAGCGCCTCTCCGCCGCCGACGGCGAGGAGGGCGAGTCCATCTCGGTGCGCGTCTACCCCGCGCTGGTCGACCGCGCCCACCCGCTCGCCAGCGTCCACGGCGCGAACAACGCCGTCTTCGTCCAGGCCGAGGCCGCGGGCGACCTCATGTTCTACGGCGCCGGCGCCGGTGGCGTCCAGACCGCCTCGGCGGTCCTCGGCGACGTCGTCTCGGCCGCACGTCGCCACATCGCCGGCGGTGTCGGCGTGGGCGAGTCCACCCGCGCCAATCTGCCGACCGTGCCGATCGGCCGCGTCATCACGCGCTACCAGATCACGCTCGAGGTCGACGATAAGCCGGGCGTGCTCGCCACGGTCGCCGGCATCCTCAGCGACGGCCGCGTCTCGATCGCGACGGTCGAGCAGACCGTCATCGAGCCGACCGCGGACGCGACGGGCGCATCGGCGCGCCTCGTCATCGGAACGCACACAGCCCGCGAGCAGGACCTGAGCGAGACCGTCGAGCGTCTCGCCGCAAGCGGCGTCGTCGAGCGCGTGGTCTCCGTACTGCGCGTGGAAGGGAACTGACATGGCACACGTCTGGCGCGGAGTCCTCCGCGAATACGCCGACCGTCTGGGCGTCACCGACGCCTCCACCGTCGTCACGCTGGGCGAGGGCGGTACGCCCCTCATCCCCGCGCCGGCGCTCTCGCGCCGCACCGGTGCGGACGTCTGGGTGAAGTTCGAGGGGATGAACCCCACCGGCTCCTTCAAGGACCGCGGCATGACCGTCGCGCTGTCCCGCGCGGTCGAGCACGGCGCCAAGGCCGTCATCTGCGCCTCGACCGGCAACACCTCCGCGTCGGCCGCGGCCTACGCCGCGCACGCCGGCATCACCGCCGCCGTGCTCGTGCCCGAGGGCAAGATCGCGATGGGCAAGCTGAGCCAGGCCGTCGCCCACAACGGCCGTCTCATCCAGATCCGCGGCAACTTCGACGACTGCCTCGAGATCGCGCGCGAGCTCGCCGACCACTACCCGGTGCACCTGGTCAACTCGGTCAACCCCGACCGCATCGAGGGTCAGAAGACCGCCGCCTACGAGGTCGTCGAGGTCCTGGGCGACGCCCCCGACTTCCACTTCATCCCCGTGGGCAACGCCGGCAACTACACCGCCTACTCCCGCGGCTACCGGGAGGAGGCCGCCCGCGGCGCCGCCCGCACGGTTCCCCGCATGTTCGGGTTCCAGGCCGCCGGCTCGGCCCCGCTCGTGCGCGGCGAGGTCGTCAAGAACCCCGAGACCATCGCCAGCGCCATCCGCATCGGCAACCCGGCCTCGTGGGACCTGGCGCTCGAGGCCCGGGATGCCACCGACGGCTGGTTCGGGGCGATCGACGACGAGCGCATCCTCGCGGCGCAGAAGATCCTCGCGGGCGAGGTCGGCGTCTTCGTCGAGCCCGCCTCCGCGATCAGCGTCGCCGGTCTGCTGGACCGTGCCGAGGCCGGGGTCATCCCCGCCGGCGCCAAGGTCGTCCTCACCGTCACCGGTCACGGCCTGAAGGACCCTCAGTGGGCCCTGCGCCAGAGCGACGGCACCGACGTGCAGCCCACGGTCGTGGACGCCACGACGTCGGAGGTCGCCTCCGTGCTCGACCTGCAGCCGGTGACCGCGTGACCGAAGCCCTCGGGCGCCGGGTCGCCGTCCGCGTTCCGGCCACGAGCGCGAACCTCGGGCCCGGCTTCGACACCCTCGGTCTCGCGCTCAGCGTGTACGACGAGCTCGAGGTCGAGGCACTCGAGGCGGGTCGCCTCGAGATAGAGGTCGCCGGCGAGGGCACGGCGGACGTCCCGCGCGACGCCTCCCACCTCGTCGTACGGGCCATGGCCCACACGTACGCGGCGGTGGGCCGTGAGATGCCGGGCCTGCGGCTCTCGGCGACCAACGTCATCCCGCACGGCCGGGGGATGGGGTCGTCCGGCGCCGCCGTCGTCGCCGGCATCCTCGCCGCGAAAGGCCTGCTCGCGGACGAGGTGCAGCTGACCGACATCGAGCTGCTGCGCCTGGCGACGGAGATGGAGGGGCACCCCGACAACGTGGCGCCGGGCCTCTTCGGCGGCCTGACCATCGCGTGGATGGATGCCGCCGGCCCGCAGCACAAGCAGCTGATCGTGCACCGCGGCGTCTCCCCGCTCGTGCTCGTGCCGAGCTTCACGATGTCCACGGCCGTCGCCCGGAGCCTGCAGCCGCTGCAGGTGCCGCGCGAGGACGCGGTGTTCAACGTCTCGCGCTCGGCGCTGCTGATCGCGGCGATGACGCAGAGCCCCGAGCTGCTCATGGCGGCGACCGAGGACAAGCTGCATCAGAACTACCGCGCGCAGGCGATGCCCGAGACGGACCGGCTGGTCCGGGCGCTGCGGGCCGAGGGCTACGCGGCGGTCGTCTCCGGTGCGGGGCCGAGCGTGCTGGTGCTCGCCGACGGACCGGGCCAGCGCCTGGCCGCGGCGGATCTTACGGCATCCCTCGTCGACACCCCGTGGGAGGCGCTCATGCTGGCCGTCGACGTCAAGGGTGGTACAGTGAGGACCGCAGAGGGTTCCGCGTAGAGACGCGAATCTGAGCCTCTGCACCCCGCGAAATCCGCAACAAATCGCGAACCCGGCGTCGGCTGCAGTCTTCCGAGCCGCTGGTGAGTGTCTTCGTCTGCCGTCTGCACCGACGACCCGCGATCTGATCACGTTTCATTTCTGAGGAGCAGTCGTGGAGTCCATCTCCGAGACCCAGCCCGTCGACGCGCCCGAGGGCGCCGACACCACCCCCGAGGAGCAGCCCGCCGCGGCCGCCGAGCAGACCGAGACGTCTGCCGACGAGACTCCCGCCGAGCCGACCCTGTTCGACGAGGTGCCCGCCGACCAGGACACGGATGCCGCGGCCTCCGCGGCCGAGGACGCGGAGCCCGCTGCGGCGGAGCCCGCTGCCGAGGAGTCCGCTGCGGCGGACGCGCCGGCCGCGGAGGAGACGGCCGTGGAGGCCGCCCCCGAGGCGCCCGTCGCCGAGCCCGTGACGGAGGCCGCCCCCGAGGCGCCCGCCGCGGAGGAGCCCGCCGCCGCGGAGGAGCCCGCCGCCGCGGAGGAGAAGAAGCCGGCCCGTGCACCGCGCAAGCGTGCGCCCCGCCGGGCCAAGAGCGCGCCCGCCGACGAGGCGCCCGCTGCGGAGGCCCCCGCCGCCGAGGCGCCGGTCGAGACCGCCGCGGCCACCGAGATCCCCGCCGAGGGTGCCGCACCCGAGGCTGCGACCCCCGCCGCCGACGAGGCGTCGACCGCCGTCGAGTCGCCCGCTGCCGAGGTCGAGACGCCGGCCGCCGCGGACACCTCCGCCGACGCGACGCCCGACGCAGCGGCATCCACCGCTCCCGCCGAGGCCGAGGCCGAGACCGCCACGACCACCGACGGCGACGCGACCCCCGCCGCCGCGGGCGAGGACGCCCCGGCCGCGACGCCCGAGAACGGTGAGAGCGCCGACGAGGCCCCGTCCCGCAGCCGCAGCCGCAGCCGGTCGCGCAACCGCAACCGGAACAAGGCCGACGCCGCCGACAAGCCGGAGCCGGCCGAGAAGCCCGCGCCGGCCGAGAAGGCCGACGAGCCCGAGGCGCCGCAGCAGGGCGCGCAGCAGGCGCAGCAGCAGCAGGCCAACGGCCGCAACCGCCAGCGCAACAAGCGCCGCGGGCAGAACACCACGGGCGACGAGTTCGAGACTGAGATCGGCGAGGACGACGTGCTCGTGCCGATCGCCGGCATCCTCGACGTGCTCGACAACTACGCGTTCGTGCGCACCACCGGCTACCTGCCCGGTCCCAGCGACGTCTACGTCTCGCTCGGCCAGGTGAAGAAGTACAACCTGCGCAAGGGCGACGCGGTCGTCGGCTCGATCAAGCAGCCGCGAGAGAACGAGCAGTCCACCCGCCAGAAGTACAACGCGCTGGTCAAGGTCGACTCGATCAACGGCCTCTCGGTCGACGACGCCGCCGCGCGCGTCGAGTTCGGCAAGCTGACGCCGCTGTACCCGCAGGAGCGCCTGCGCCTGGAGACCGCGCCCGAGAAGCTGACGCAGCGCATCATCGACCTGGTCGCCCCGGTCGGCAAGGGCCAGCGCGGACTCATCGTCGCGCCGCCGAAGGCCGGCAAGACGATCGTCCTGCAGCAGATCGCGAACGCCATCGCGCACAACAACCCCGAGGTGCACCTCATGGTCGTGCTCGTCGACGAGCGCCCCGAAGAGGTCACCGACATGCAGCGCACGGTGCGCGGCGAGGTCATCGCCTCGACGTTCGACCGTCCCGCCGAGGACCACACCACGGTCGCCGAGCTGGCGATCGAGCGTGCGAAGCGCCTCGTCGAGCTGGGCCGCGACGTCGTCGTGCTCCTGGACTCGATCACCCGTCTCGGCCGCGCGTACAACCTGTCGGCGCCGACCTCGGGCCGCGTGCTGACCGGTGGCGTGGACGCCTCGGCGCTCTACCCGCCGAAGCGCTTCTTCGGCGCCGCGCGCAACATCGAGAACGGCGGCTCGCTGACGATCCTCGCGACCGCGCTGGTGGAGACCGGCTCGAAGATGGACGACGTCATCTTCGAGGAGTTCAAGGGCACCGGCAACAGCGAGCTGCGCCTGAACCGCCAGCTCGCGGACAAGCGCATCTTCCCGGCGGTCGACGTCAACGCGTCCAGCACCCGCCGCGAGGAGATGCTGCTGTCCAACGACGAGGTCAAGATCACCTGGAAGCTCCGCCGCGCGCTGGCCGGTCTCGAGCCCCAGCAGGCCCTCGAGGTCGTGCTCGGCAAGCTCAAGGAGACCCAGTCGAACGTGGAGTTCCTCGTGCAGATGCAGAAGTCGATCCCGGCGCCCGCGCGCGGCGGCGACGACAACGGCATCCGCTGACCCGTGTCGCCTGAGCCCGCCGAGCAGTCCGGCATCCTCGAGTCCGTCCGCGGACTGCTCGAAGAGCACCGGCAGGTCGAGCTCGAGCTCAACGACCCGGCGGTGCACGCCGACGCGGCGCGCGCGAAGCGCGTCAACCGCCGCTACGCCGAGCTGAACCGCATCGTGCACGCGCACGACGCGTGGCGGGCGGCATCCGACGACCTGGATGCCGCTCGCGAGCTCGCGCGCGAGGACGCGGCGTTCGCCGACGAGGTGCCGGCCCTCGAGGAGCGGGTCGCCGAGACGCAGGAGCGTCTGCGGCGGCTGCTGATCCCGCGCGACCCGGACGACGCCCGCGACGTGATCATGGAGATCAAAGCGGGCGAGGGCGGGGCGGAGAGCGCGCTGTTCGCGGCCGATCTTCTCCGGATGTACCTGCAGTACGCGGCATCCATGGGGTGGAAGGCCGAGCTCCTCGAGCGCAACGAGTCCGACCTCGGCGGCTACAAGGACGTCCAGGTCGCGATCAAGGGGTCGTCCAGCGACCCCGCGCAGGGCGTCTGGGCGCACTTGAAGTACGAGGGCGGGGTGCACCGCGTGCAGCGGGTCCCGGCGACCGAGTCGCAGGGGCGCATCCACACCTCGACCACCGGCGTTCTCGTGTTCCCCGAGGTGGACGAGCCCGAGGAGATCGCCATCGACCCGAACGACCTCAAGATCGACGTCTTCCGGTCGTCCGGACCGGGCGGGCAGTCGGTCAACACGACGGACTCCGCCGTCCGCATCACGCACGTGCCGACGGGCATCGTCGTGTCGATGCAGAACGAGAAGTCGCAGCTGCAGAACCGCGAGGCGGGCATGCGTGTGCTGCGCGCCCGTCTGCTCGCCAAGCAGCAGGAGGAGCGGGACGCGGTGGCCGCCGACGCGCGCCGGTCGCAGATCCGCGGCATGGACCGGTCGGAGCGGATCCGCACCTACAACTTCCCCGAGAACCGCATCGCCGACCACCGCACCGGCTACAAGGCGTACAACCTCGACCAGGTGATGGACGGCGCACTCGCGCCGATCATCGAGTCGGCGATCACCGCCGACGAGGAGGCCCGCCTGGCCGCCCTCTCCGACGCCTGACCCTCACCCTCCCCGCCCGCCCGCGGCCTGCGCTCACGCGTGGGGCTTCTCCCCCCTGACTTGCCGCAAATTCACGTGTGGGGGACGGCTGCGTGTACATCTGCGCCAAGTCAGCGCCCGGGGTGGGTGTTCTCGGCCGTGACTTGCCGCAAATGTACGTGTGGGGGACGGCTGCGTGTACATCTGCGCCAAGTCAGCGCCCGGGGTCTTCACTGTCCGGTCACCGCCCAGGGTGGGTCTTCTCCGCCCTGACTTGTCGCATTCGTACCCGGACACCTGGGGAAAGCTCCGCGGGGCTGTGAACAACCCCGGATGAACGGATGCCGGTGGGCAGACTTCGAAGCATGGTTGTCGACCCGGGTGGGTGCGTTCACCACGGCCCAGGCACGTTTACGCGGCCTCACCCGCCGACAGGTGGACGCGCCGGCGTTTATCAGGCCTTTCCATGGGGTCCGGTCCTTCGCCAGAGAGCACCCGGACGACGTGCACCCGGCGCGACGACGAGAGCTCGAAGTCCTGCGTCGGGCAGAGGAGTACGCGGTCCTCCTCGCGCCGGGACAGTTCTTCTCCCATACGACCGCCGCGCTCTTGTACGGCATCCCTCTTCCGCCATTGCCGGACGAGGACATCCACGTCTCCGTCCTGCCGCCCCTGCGCGCACCGAGGGGGCGCGGGGTGCGTGGCCACCAGTTGCGGCCGGCGGGAGTGCGCCTCTCCAAGAACGACGTCGGGATGCCGCTGACCAGTGCCGCGACGACGTGGGCGCTGCTCGGCGGCACGGTGCGGCATCCCTTCGACCTCGTCGCCGCCGCGGACTACCTGGTGACCGCCCCGCGTGTGCCGGGCCCCCGCGGACGGGTGTTGCGTGAGCCGCTCGTAAGTATCGAGGAGCTCGAGGCGGCTGTGCTGCGCGCTCCCAAGCGACGGGGCATCGTCGCGCTGCGTGAGGCGCTTCCGATGGTGCGGCCCGGACCGGCTTCCCGGCGCGAGACGTGGACTCGAATGATTCTTCTGGACGGCGGTTTGCCCGAGCCGGAGCTGAATCACGATGTCTACGACCACGACGGGTTCGTCGCCTGCGTCGACCTCGCCTATCCCGAGGCGTTGGTGGGGGTGGAATACGAGGGGGACCAGCACCGCAGTGACACCCGGCAGTGGTTCCGCGACATCGAGCGTTACGAGCGTCTCGCCGCGGCGGGCTGGCACATCGTTCGAGTGACCAACGACATGCTGTTCTCCACGCCGGAGACCCTCGTCCGTCTCGTGCTTCGTGCGCTCGA
>Ga0194110_10009907_pt1 | contig 10669 bp, 10 predicted proteins | sample TA2Kig1200mmetaG_FD_146192 | JGI IMG/M metagenome (GOLD analysis project Ga0194110, IMG submission 146192) | Freshwater microbial communities from Lake Tanganyika, Tanzania - TA2015032 Kigoma Deep Cast 1200m | ecosystem: Environmental > Aquatic > Freshwater > Lake | place: Tanzania: Lake... | reverse complement strand
CGTGGGGCGCCGGGACGCCCGGTCGTCCTGCAGACTGCACGACGCGCAGGTGCGTCAGGGACGGCGGGCACCCACACGGCGCACGCGCACGGCACACGCGCACGGCACACGGCGCACGCACACGGCGCACGCGCACGGCGCACGACGCACGCGCATGGCGCACGGCACACACCGGGCGGCATCCGGAGCCCCGTACCCCCTCGGCACACAAACGACAACCCCGCCCCGGGCCCGCGACGGCATTCCTAGCGTGAAGACGTGCCCATCGAGCCCGACCAGCCGTCCCGACCGCTGCGCGACTACGCCGCCATCGGCGACGGGCGCACGGTCGCCCTCATCGGACTCGACGGGTCGGTGGACTGGCTCCCGCTGCCGAACATCCACTCGCGTCCCGTATTCGCGCGGCTCGTCGACGAGACGGCCGGCGGCTGCATCCGGCTCGCACCGGTCGGCGACTACGAGGTCTCGCGCCGCTACATCCCGCGGACCAACGTCCTCGAGACGACGTTCACCACCGAGACGGGCGTCGCGACGCTGACCGACGCGATGGTCACCGGCATCGCCGGGCGACTGCCCTGGGCGGAGCTCGCCCGCCGCGTGGAGGGCGTCTCGGGCGAGGTCGAGTTCGCGTGGTGCGTGCAGCCGGGCACCATGCTGCGCTCCGCCGCGCCCTGGACCGAACGCATCGACGGCTTCTCGGTCATGCGCATCGGGCACGTCTCGCTCGCCGTCGTCGGACACGAGCACGGACTCCACGGCGACCCGGATGCCGGGAACGAGAGCATCGACGGCGGCTTCACGACGTCGAAGGGGTCCCGGCACCTGCTGGTCATCGCCGCGACCGAGGGGGAGCCTCTGCGCGTCCCGAACGCGCAGAACGTCGACCGCGGCATCGACCGCACGATCGGCGGATGGCAGATGTGGTCCGACGAGTTCTCCTACGACGGACCGTGGGCCGGTGACGTGCAGCGCAGCGCCCTGGCCCTGAAGCTTCTGCTGTTCAGCCCCACCGGCGCGATCGCGGCGGCCGCGACGACCTCGCTGCCCGAGAACCCCCGCGGCGGCAAGAACTGGGACTACCGCTACGCCTGGGTCCGCGACCTCGCCTACACCGCGCACGCGTGGGTCGGCTTCGGCCTGCGGGAGGAGACGCACGCGGCCATCTCGTGGCTGCTGCGGACCATCCGCAAGAACGGCCCCGAGGTGCAAGTGATGTACACCCTCGACGGCGACGCTGAGATCGGCCTCGAGAAGCACGAGGTGCCCGGGTGGAACGGCAGCCAGCCCGTCGTCACCGGGAACCCCGCGCAGGGGCAGCTGCAGCTCGGTGTATACGGCGACCTCATCGCGCTGTGCCGCACCTATGTCGAGGCCGGCAACCGCCTCGACACGCAGACGGGGCGCCTGCTCGCCGACGTCGCCGATCGCACGTGCGACCTGTGGCGCCGCGAGGACTCCGGCATGTGGGAGCTGCCCGAGCTGCGTCACTACACCTCCTCCAAGATGGGCTGCTGGAAAGCCCTCGACGACGCGCAGTGGCTGGCGCAGAACGGCCACATCCCCGACAACGGCGATCGCTGGCGCGCGGAGCGCGACCGCATCCACGCCTGGGTGAGCGAGCACTGCTGGTCCGAGAAGCTGCAGTCCTACGTCATCCATCCGGGGAGCGAGGACCTGGATGCCTCCGTCCTCCTGCACGCGCCGACCGGCTTCGACCGCGGCGAGCGGATGTCCCGGACTCTCGACGCCGTCTTCGACCGTCTCGGCACCGAGAACCACCTGCTCTACCGCTACAGCGGCATGGACCAGGAGGAGCACACCTTCGTCGCCTGCGCGTTCTGGCGGGCCACGGCGCTCGCCTGCGTCGGCCGCCACGAGGAGGCCGTCAAGGCCATGGACGCTCTCGTCGCGCAGGGCAACGATGTGGGCATCTACTCCGAGATGATCGCCGAGTCCGACGGGGCCTTCTGGGGCAACCTCCCGCAGGCGCTCAGCCATCTCGCTTTGATCAACGCCGCGCTGGTGATCCGCGAACTCGTGGATGCCGCCGAGCTCGGCGATCGCTGAACCGACCACGTCCGGGGCTTCTCGCCCTGGCATCCATCCCCTCCAGGAAAGGACTCGCCATGAGCAACCAGTACACCTTCACGGACCCGGCCAAGCTGTATGCCGACATCGACCCGAAGGCGCAGGACCAGCCGGAGCCCGGCCTCGACGCCGAGCTCACGCCGAAGGCGGCCCTCGGGGAGGACACCTACGAGGGCAGCGGCCGCCTGAGCGGCCGCAAGGCGCTCATCACCGGTGCCGACTCGGGCATCGGTGCGGCGACAGCGATCGCGTTCGCGCGCGAGGGCGCCTCGGTCGCGATGTCGTACCTCCCGGAGGAGAAGGTGGATGCCGACCGCATCGCCGGCATCCTGCGCGAGGCCGGCGCCACCGTCGTGCAGATCCCCGGCGACCTGCGCGAGCGCGAGTACGCCAAGACCCTGGTCGAGGAAGCCGTCGCGGGGCTCGGCGGCCTCGACATCGTCGTGAACAACGGCGGCAAGCAGATCTTCAACGAGGACGTCACCACGCTGACCGACGAGCAGTTCGACGACACGTTCAAGACCAACGTGTACGCGATGTTCTGGATCTGCAAGGAGGCCGTGCCGCACCTCAAGCCCGGCTCGACCATCATCAACACCACGTCGATCCAGGCGTACTCGCCCGCGCCGATCCTCGTGGACTACGCCTCCACCAAGGCGACCATCAACACCTTCACGAAGGCGCTCGGCCAGCAGCTCGCGCCGAAGGGCATCCGCGTGAACGCCGTCGCGCCCGGACCCATCTGGACGCCGCTTCAGGTCACCGACGGTCAGCCCGACGAGAAGGTCGACGAGTTCGGCGAGGAGACCCCGCTCGGCCGCATGGGTCAGCCGGCCGAGCTCGCCCCTGCGTACGTGTACCTCGCCTCGGCGGAGTCCAGCTACGTCATCGGCGAGACGCTCAACGTCAACGGCGGCATGCCCACGCCGTAAGCAGCAGCCGTCGGGGCCGTCGTCCGTTCGCGGACGGCGGCCCCTTCGCGTGCCGCGCGCGTGAGGAGGACAGGGGATGCCGAGGGGACAGGCGGACCGAGCGGGGATCGGCCTGTCGCGGGCGCGCCGCCTGCTGCGGGAGCGTGTGCGGCGCGGGGCGGGCGCCGGGCTCAGGCGAGGGACTTGCGGTAGTAGATCTCGCCGTCGTCGGTGACCTCGCTGCGCTCGTAGCCCTCGCGCTCGTACAGGTGCTGGTTCGCCTCGCTGAGACCGCCGGTGAAGAGCTCGGCCGTCGTGGCCCCCGCCTCGTCGCGACCGCGCGCCTCCACGGCGGCGAGAAGCTGCGTGCCGAGGCCCCCGCCCTGCCGGTCCGGGGCGATGGCGAGGCGGCCGATGAGGAGCAGGTCGCCGTCCGCACGGGCCCGGACGGCCCCGACGATGCGCGGGCCGACGAGGGCGACGCAGCCGAGGTTGTCCACGAGCTCGGCGCGGAGCTCCTCCAGCGTCTGGGTGAGGGGCGGCATGTCGGCGTCGTCGTAGATGCGCGCTTCGCTCGCGAACGCGGCGCGCTGGATCGTCAGTACCTCTCCCGCATCGTCGGGGTGGATGGGGCGGATCTCGGTGTCGTCGGTCATGAGCTGCTCTCGCGTGGTCGGAGGGGCGGACAGTTCCATTACTATCGGTGCGGACTCCACGCCGGTGGAGCGCGGGGGAGATGACCGGGTTCTTCGATACGCACGTCCGCACCGACGACGTGACAGAGACGCTGGCGTGGCTTCAGCAGGCCTACGGCCACGTCGACATCCAGGCGGACACCGCCTCGTTCGCGGAGCGGGCGGTCGGTGACGACGAGTTCGCCCTGCGGAACCTGGTGTGGGACTGCCGCGCGGAGGTCGTCTACGAGGCGGACCGCTTCTACGTCGCCACCTCCACCCCCGGCTACAGCTGGCGCATCGGCCGGCACTCCGGCGACTTCAGCGTCGAGCCCGCCCTCATCCAGCCCGGGCACGAGATGATCGGCCGCCCCGACCGGACGGAGATCCAGCTGCTCGCGTTCGACACGCGGCGTCTGACCGAGGCTGCCCGTGTCATCTACGGCGACGACGAGCTGGAGGCGCGCTTCGACGGACTCCACCCGGTCTCGCGCCGTCTGCGCGACTACTGGCTGGCCACCCTGCGGTGGTCTCTGACGCAGACCCCCCTGCTGCACGAGCCGCTCGTCCGCGCCCACGTCCGCCGGTCGCTCTTGGCCGCCACCCTCGAGGCGTTCCCCCTCGTCGGGGACCCGCGTGAGCGCCGCGCCTCCGCCGTGGAGCAGGCCTCGGTCTACGCCGCCGCGGCCGCCTGGATGGACGACCATGCGTCGCTGCCCGTGACCATCGACGACGCCGCCGCGGCGGTGGGCACGTCGAGGGCGGGACTGCGCCGGGCCTTCGCGGCGAACGGCCAGTTGGCATCCACTCCCGAGGACTATCTCGCCCTCGCCCGCGTGAGCGCAGCGCACGCCGATCTCGTCGACGCGGATCCCGGGGCGACCACGGTGACCGAGATCGCCCTGAGATGGGGATTCATGGATGCCGCCGCCTTCGCGACCGCCTATCGTGCGGCGTACCGCGTCGATCCGGAGCACACGCTGCGTCGATGACGCGTCAGCGGTCGCGGTCGGTGTACTCGCCCGGGTCGCCGACGTCCTCGCGGACCTCGTCGCCGGAGGGCAGCTCGACGTCGGTGTAGGCGCCCGGCTCGTCCGTGCGCGGACGCGAGGCGCTGCCGTCGGCGTTCTCACGGTCGACGTACTCGCCGGCGAGGTCGGAGGTGCCGTGATCCCGGGTCCCGTCGGGGCGCTCGACGTCCGTGTAGGCGCCCTCATCCGGTCCGGTGCCGTGCGCGCCCGTCTCGTGCGCGTGCTCGTGTGCGTCGTGGCTTCCGTGCCCGTCGGCTTCGTAATGGTCCATGCTGACCTCCCGGTGTGTCCTGCTCCGACGGTAGACCCGGCGGCCCCTCCGGGAGCGAGGCCTTGACACGAGGCGGCAGGGGAGCGGCGAGGCAGCCCGCGGCCGGGTCAGATCGAGAACAGGTCGCGCAGGCGGGGGCGGCGCGCGGCGACGACGGCGTCCAACGCGGGTCCGAGACGCGGATAGCGGAATGCGAACCCCGCCTCCTGCAGAACACCGGGCACGACCCAGCGGCTCTTCAGCACCATCTCGGGCTCGGCGCCCAGCACGGCCAGCGCCGGCTCCAGCATGAACCGTCCGGCGGGAAGGCCCACCGGCATCCCGACCGCCCGGCGCAGCTCGCGCATGAGCGTCCGGTTGTCGACGGGCTCGGGCGCGGCGAGGTTGACCGGACCGGAGATGTCGTCGCGATCGCGGAGGAAGCGGACGGATGCCACGACGTCGTCGATGTGGATCCAGCTGAACCTCTGCCGGCCGCGGGTCCGATGCCAGGGCGCCCGCACCGGGCCCGACGGGTGGGCGCCGATGCCGCGATAGCGGCGGTGCGGGAACCACCAGCCGTCGAACTGCGGCCCACCGAGGCCGGTCCTCGCGAGAGCGAGCAGCATGCGCGTCGCCGGGCCGTCCCCGACGACGATCGCCATGCGCAGCGCGACGCGGCGGGTGCCCGGCAGGTCGCCGGCGAAGAACGCGCGCTCCCAGCTCGTCGCGACGTCGACCGAGAAACCGGAACCCAGGATGCCGTCCCGTTCGTCGTTCGGACGCTCGGTCTCGTGGCGGTAGATCGTGGCCGTGGAGGCGTTCATCCACACGCGGGGCGGATGCTCCGCGGTGCGGACGGCGTCGTGCAGCGCCCGCGTGGTGTCCACGCGCGAGCGGAGGATCTCGTCGCGGGCGGCGTCGGTGTAGCGGCAGGCGACGATCTTGCCGGCGAGGTTGACGAGGACGTCCGCACCGTCGACCGTGCGGGCGACCGCGGCGGGGTCGGACCAGGGCACCGGTCCGGACCGCCCGATGGTGTCGACGTCGTACCCGTCGGCGCGGAAGGCCTCGACGACCGCGCGTCCGACGAATCCGCTGGCTCCGGCGACGACGGCGCGAGGTCGATTCATGAGCCCACCCTAGGGGCGGGCGCGGCGCCCGACGCGCGGCGAACCCGGCCCGGGACTGACACAATGGACCGCATGCGACGACAGGCCCGGGTCACGAGCGTCGCTCGCGGTGCCGTCGCGGCCGCCGTCGCCACCTTCGTCGCCCTGCTCTCGCACGTCACGGCCGGCGGCGAGATGCCGGGCTGGGTCGGCATCGCCGTGCCCCTCGCCTTGTCGTTCGTCGCGTGCAGCGCCCTCGCCCGCCGCCGCCTCTCGCTGTGGCGTCTCTCGCTCGCGGTCGTCGCGAGCCAGGTGCTCTTCCACACCCTCTTCGTCCTCGGCAGGTTCGACGCCGCCGCCGGTCACGTCCACGGCGTCGCGGACGTGTCGACGGGCCCGGTGGTCGCGAGCGGACCGATGGATGCCGCCATGCTCCTCGGCCACGCCGTCGCCGCCGCGGTGACCGCTCTCGCCCTGCACCGGGGTGAGCGCACTCTCGCGCTGCTGCGCGTCCTCGCCGTGCGCGCCGTCGCCTGGCTCCGCGCCCGCGTGCGCGTCACCGTGCCGTTCGGACCCGCCCCGGCCCGTCGCGTCCTCGCCGACGTGGTCGCTCCGCTGCGTCCCGTCGCGGTGCTGTTGGCCGACACCGCGGACCGCCGCGGTCCGCCCGCGCTCGCGCACTGACGACGCGCGCCCGCTGACGCGCGTCCGAGCGGGCTCGTCCGTCCCCCCGCGGACCGACGTCCCCCGGGCGGCACGACCGTGGAGATCCCTCGCCGACGTGCCTCCGTCGCATCCCCTTCTTCCTCACCCGCCGGCGCGGCGCGCCGGCCTCGTCCGCCCGCGTCCGCGACGGTCCTGACCGTTCGCGGCACGATCGCGCACGCGTGACGTGGTGTGCGGACCGGCGACCGCTCGACGCGGTCCCGTCCCGTCGACCGTCCCCGTGCCGCCGCGCGTCCGCTCCGCCGGCCCTCCGGGTCGGACGACGAGCGGCCCCGGGTGACCCCTTCCGAAAGCGAAACCCATGTACCGTCTCCGTCCCCTCCTGGGCGGGATGGCCGTGGCCGTCGTCGTCGTCCTGACGTCCGCCGCCCCGGCATCCGCCCATGACGAACTCCTGTCCAGCTCACCCGTCGCGGGTGAGAACCTGCCCTCCCCACCCGAGGAGATCACCCTGACCTACTCCGCCGACGTGCTCGACATGGGCGCGGAGGTGGTCGTCGCCGACGGCGACGGCACCGACTGGGTCGCGGGGGATCCCGTCGTGGCATCCGGTGTCGTCTCCGTCCCGCTGCAGGAAGGCATGCCCGACGCGGGCTACGAGGTGCGCTGGCGCGTCGTCTCCAGTGACGGGCACCCCATCTCCGGCCTCATCCCGTTCACGGTCGGGGACGGCGCCCCCCTCGAACGGACCGCGTCGAGCCCCACCGCCGCCGCCGACGACGCCGCGTCCGTTCCCGCTGAAGCCGGCGGCATCCCCCGTCCGGTCTTCGTCGGTGCCGCCGGTGCCGTCGTCGCCGTCGTCGCGTTCCTCGTCATCCTCCTCGTCCGCCGCGCCGCGCGCGGACGCCGCTCGTGAAAGGTCCTCTCCCCATGTCTCTGCGCACCCCGTCCGTCCGTGTCCTCTCCGCCGTCTCCGTCGTCGCCGCGCTCGCCCTGTCCGGGTGCGCCGGCGGAGAGGCGTCCAGCACGCCCGTTCCCGAGGCAGCCGACTTCCACGCGACCGACGCGTGGGTCAAGGCCGCCCCGGCCGACGAGATGACGGCCGCGTTCGGCGAGCTCGTCAACGACGGCGACAACGACATCACCGTCGTCTCGGCCACCAGTCCCGCCGCGTCGATGATCGAGCTGCACGAGACGGTGCAGAACGAGTCCGGCCAGAGCGTGATGCGGGAGGTGGAGGGCGGGTTCACCATCCCGGCGCACAGCACCCGCGAGCTCGCCCCCGGGGCCGACCACCTCATGATCATGGGCGCCACCGCGCCGCTGCTCGCCGGCGAGGAGGTCGCCATCACGCTGACCTTCTCCGACGACTCGACCGCCGAGATCACGGCCCCCGTCAAGGAGTTCGCGGGAGCGAACGAGACGTACGAGGGCGGCGACAAGTGAGACCGCGGTCCGCCGGCGCCACCCGGCGCCAGTTCCTGCTCGGCGGCGCGGTCGCCGGGGCGGGGGCGGTGGCCGCCGTCGGCCTCGACGCGGCCGTCTCGGCCCGGGGGACGGATGCCGCGGCCTCGACGCCCCTGAACGGAGACGTCGTCGTGCCGTTCCACGGCGCCCACCAGGCCGGCATCGACACCGACGCGCAGGCGCACGCGACCCTCGTGGCGCTGGACCTGGCCGCCGACGTGGACCGGGACGGCCTCCGGCGTCTGCTGCGGACCCTCACCGACGACGCCGTCCGGCTGTCGCGCGGGGAGGGGGCGCTCGCCGACACGGAGCCGGAGCTGGCCGTCGCCCCGGCCCGGCTGACGGTGACGTTCGGCTTCGGGCCGGGCCTGGTCGCCCGGGCAGGGGCGACGGCACCGGACTGGCTGCGGCCGCTCCCCGCGTTCGCGATCGACCGCCTGCGCCCCGAGTACGGCGACGGCGACCTGCTGCTGCAGATCGCCGCAGACGACCCGGTCACCGTCGCCCACGCCACCCGGATGCTGCTGAAGGACGCGCGCGCCTTCGCCTCCCCGCGGTGGGTGCAGCAGGGGTTCCGGCGGGCGCACGGCACCGTCCGGCCGGGGACCACCATGCGCAACCTCTTCGGTCAGGTCGACGGCACCGCCAACCCCGTGCCCGGCACCCGCGACTTCGACGAGGTCGTGTGGGCGCGCGACGGCTGGCTCGCCGGCGGGACCGGCATGGTCGTCCGCCGCATCGCGATGGACCTGGACAAGTGGGACCACCTGGACCGTCCGGGCCGCGACCAGGCGGTCGGCCGGACCCAGGCGACGGGCGCGCCCCTGACCGGGACGGACGAGTTCGACGAGCCGGACTTCCACGCGAAGGACGCGCTCGGCTTTCCCGTCATCGCGGAGTTCTCGCACTTGCGCCGGTCCCGGCCGGACGACCCGTCGCAGCGGATCTTCCGCCGCGGCTACAACTACGACCAGACGCCGCCGGCGGGCCTGGTCTCGGATGCCGGCCTGCTGTTCGTCTCGTTCCAGGCCGACATCGACCGTCAGTTCGTCCCCATCCAGCGGCGCCTCGACGAGCTCGACCTGCTGAACGAATGGACGACCCCCATCGGTTCGGCGGTCTTCGCCCTGCCGCCGGGATGCGCGGAGAACGGCTTCATCGGAGAAGGGATCCTGACATGACCGACGTGATCGAGCGGGCCGAGGCCGCGGAGCCGGACCGGGCGGCATCCGCTCCGCCGCGCCGCCGGGGGTGGTTCGCCGCGCTGCTGCGGAGGCTGCACTTCTTCGCGGGAGTGCTCATCGGGCCGTTCATCCTCGTGGCGGCGGTGAGCGGAGCGCTGTACGCGGTGACGCCGCAGATCGAGCGCGCCCTGTACGCGCACGAGCTCACGGCCGGGTCCACGCTGGCGGCGCTGCCCCTGGCCGACCAGATCACCGCGGCGGAGGAGTACGTCGGCGACGGCGCCTCCCCGGTGGCGGTGCGTCCGGCGCCCGCACGCGGCGAGACCACGCGCGTGATGTTCGCCGACCCGAGCCTCGGCGAGAGCAAGACGCGGGCGGTCTTCGTCGACCCCGGGACCGCGGAGATCCGCGGCGAGCTCACCGCGTACGGCACGAGCGGCGCGCTGCCCGTGCGCACGTGGATCAGCGACCTGCACCGGTCGCTGCACCTCGCCGAGGCCGGCCGCTGGTACAGCGAGCTGGCGGCATCCTGGCTCGGAATCGTCGCGCTCGCCGGTCTCGGTCTCTGGATCGTGCGGTTCCGTCGGAGCCGCCGTGCCCGGCGGGACCTCCTCGCCCCGCGCCGGGGTCTCCGCGGCTACCGCCGGGCGTTCGGCTGGCATGCCTCGATCGGCGTGTGGGTCGTGCTCGGCGCGCTGTTCCTCTCCGCGACCGGGATCACGTGGTCGACGTTCGCCGGGGCGAACGTGTCGCAGCTGCGGACCGCGGTCGGCGAGGGCACGCCGTCGCTGACGACGACGCTCGACGGGGCGGCATCCACGGGGGGAGACCACGCGCACCACGGCGGGGCCGCGACGGCGCCCACCGGAGCGGCCAACCCGGCGACGTTCGACGCCGTGCTCGCGATCGCGCAGCGGATCAACGTGAACACCGGTCAGGTCGAGATCCGTCCGCCGGCCGAGCCCGGCCGGGCGTGGGTCGTGCAGGAGATCCAGCGCAGCTTCCCGACGGAGGTGGATGCCGTGGCGATCGACGGATCGACGATGGAGGTCACCGACCGGGTGGACTTCGCCGACTTCCCGCTGCTGGCCAAGCTGTCCCGGTGGGGCGTCGACCTGCATATGGGGACGATGTTCGGGCTGGCGAACCAGCTCGTGCTGTTCGCCCTGGCGATCGGCATCGCCGCGCTCGTCGCGCTCGGCTACGGGATGTGGTGGACGCGGCGCCCGACGCGCGGGTTCGCGGCCGCCCCTGCCCGCGGGGCGCTGCGCGGGGCGCCGTGGTGG
>Ga0194110_10009905_pt1 | contig 10670 bp, 8 predicted proteins | sample TA2Kig1200mmetaG_FD_146192 | JGI IMG/M metagenome (GOLD analysis project Ga0194110, IMG submission 146192) | Freshwater microbial communities from Lake Tanganyika, Tanzania - TA2015032 Kigoma Deep Cast 1200m | ecosystem: Environmental > Aquatic > Freshwater > Lake | place: Tanzania: Lake... | reverse complement strand
GCTTGAATTTTGAAGTTGCTGGTTAACCTGCTCTGTAATTCCCCTCAACTGGGCATTGATGGCATCCTGTTGCTGGGAAAGTTGGGAAATATTTCTGGCAAGACCATCATTCATCTGTTCTCTCAATTTTTCAACCTGTTGTTGAATCAATGCCCATACGGTCTGTGAGGATTGAGCCTTGGTCACTTCTTCGGTTATCTTCCGCAACCGCTGCTCCATCAGAAAGAAAAAAATGGCAGCCAGGACGACGACCACTCCCAGGAGAATATAGATTCCTTCCATGCCTGCTCCTCTATACAGAATCAAACTCAAAACCCTAAACACAAAATCCTAAATAAACCCAAATCTTAAAACTCAAATATTTAAAAGTTCTTACGCCATGCCATTATAAGTTTGTAATTTGAGCATTTGAGTTTGTTTATAGTTTAGTGTTTTGAGTTTAGGGTTTACTTCCTTTTTTTCAAATTTTAATCTCAAAACCCTATTGGGTTCAATCCATTCTGGATTAGGGATGTTGAATGATCAGATGTCCTTCTACTCTGCTCTCAAAAGGGTTGGTTACGGAGATTTTCCATAACCTCTCCTGCTGAGATGCTCCTGTGAAAAATGGCAGTTCGATTTTAAGCGGACTTTTCCCTGAAACGTAAGGAAAATCCTTAACATTTTCTGGTTCTCCGAAAGAAAGCTTCAGGGAAGTATCCGCTCCCTCCCATCTCACTTCCATCTTTATTTTTTCTGAAAATGCTTCATCCTTTAGGGGAAAGATGGGAACAAAAAATGAAAACTGTTCCCTCCCCTGCGCTCCGATCTGAAAGGGAAAGATGATGAATCTTCTTTCGAGAACATTATTCTCCATCCGGATGTCATCCGGACGAAGCTTTGGGGCGATGGAGACTTTTATCTTCGAGATCCCCTTGAGGCTAACCCGATAGGGGGGCGAAAGGGTGTACAGGTTTTTAGAATAGGCCTTGAGTTCCTCTGAAATGAAATGTTCAAAATCTGAAATCTTCCGGTCATTCAAATGAATCTGAACCCGGAAGATGACACCCTTTCGAAGGTCCACCTCTCCTGCGTTGGAGAGGATGATACTCAGTTCCAGATCCTCTGTCAAATCAAAATCCTTGATCATAATGTCCGGACCAATGGGAAGCCCTTCGAGGATCTTCTTAAACTGGTTATTCTTTTTGTCCAGTTCTCTGAGATCAGGGGAAGTATTCAGTCGGACCTCTACCTCATGTTTTCCAAAAATGGAAAATGGCGTGGACAGGACAATACTTTGCTGGGGTTGAAGGAGAGCCATGTCGGAGAGGCTCTTAAGTTCATACTGCTTTTCAAACCGACCATCCACATGCAGGATCAATCCCCCGCTTTCCATCGGAAATGGGGCGGTGCCAATGTTGGTGAGGGTGGCAATCAAATGTCTCTTCTGTATGAGAAAAAGGTTTGAGATCGTGATGTCAGGAAGGCTTAAAGGTTCCTTAGCGGGTTCGGTTGGTATCGGGGCGGGCGTGAGATGACTCAGTTCCTCTTTCTTAATTTTTTCTTCCTCCTTCTTCCCCTCCTCCTTTACCTCTGCCTTCTCGACCTTCTCTGTAATTTTTTCTTCCAAGGGAATCCCGGAGAGATATTCATCGAGATAATAAATGAACTCTGCGGAAACGGGGGGAGATAGGGGCTGGACCGTCATTCTGGTTGAACACCCGAAAAGAAAGAGGAAAAAGGCGAGAAATAGGATCGCTCCTTGTAACATGAATCGAATCCCAACCTCCCTGTCCAATAAGATATCTCATCGCTCTATCAAAAGCAAGCCATTTGACCAGCATCCATCGCCCTCCTATTGCTATCCGAAAAAACTTCGTTTATAGTTTCTATCAAATATTATTTGAGGAGGAGATTGCTTTATGAGAACGATCAGGTTTTTAATGTTGATTTTCTTGGTGTTAACACTGGGAATGGTATGGGCAGGTTGCGCAAAACCGCCTGAAGCAGAGAAAGAAGCGGCTAAAAATGCAATGGATGCTGCCATCTCTGCCGGCGCAGAAAAATATAGCCCAGTTGATCTGGAGGCTGCCAGAAAGATATGGAATACTGCAGAATCCCAGATGAAAGAGAAGAAGTATAAGGAAGCGAAGCAGGGGTATATTGATGCCAAAGCAGCTTTTGAAAAGGCAGCCGCAGCTGTTGAAGCCGGGAAGAAGACGGTGACCGATCAAGCGAATGTCGCCTTGAAGGCTATTCAAGAAGATTGGAAAAAATTGCGTGCGACCGCCAGCAAGATGGAGAAAAAACTGAAAGACAAGAAACAGGCCTGGACAGCTGATGTCAAGGCGATCAATGACGGTTTGACAAAATCAAAAGAGATGATTGCCACAGCACCTGCCGAAGCCAAAGCGAAACTGGATGAACTGAAAGCCCTGATCGAAAAATGGGGAGCCACCTTCAAAGAGATGGCTAAACCAGCCCCAAAACCTGAAACAACAAAAAAGAAAAAGTAGCCGTGAGGCCTCTTGGAGTATCACTTTCAATTTAGAGTGGAGACGAAAGATGAAAAAATGGATTGACCTCAGAAGTGATACCGTCACACGACCTACCCCAGCCATGAGAAAGGTGATGGCAGAGGCAGAGGTAGGAGATGATATCTTTGGTGAAGACCCTACGGCCAACGCCCTCCAGGAAAGAGTGGCTAAATTGCTTGGGAAAGAGGCGGCCATCTTTGTTCCTTCAGGAACTATGGCCAATCAACTGGCAATAAAATCTCATACCCAGGCGGGTGATGAGGTGGTCATTGAGGCCACCTCCCATCCCTATAACTTTGAGGGGGGAGGAGGGGCTGTCCTTTCGGCAATCCAGTTTTACTGTCTCAAGGGGATCAGGGGCATTCTCGATGCTTCCCAGATCGAAGAAGCCATCCGGCCGGATGACCACCACTTTCCTGTAACACGACTCATCTGCCTCGAAAATACTCATAACCGGGGAGGAGGGTCTATCTATCCCATTGAGAAAATGGCAGAGATCCATCGGCTCGCAAAATCAAAAGGCCTTCTGATTCATCTTGATGGGGCCAGGCTATGGAATGCCTCCGTCGCCACTGGAATTCGTCCCCATGAATATGGTCAATGGGCTGACTCTGTCTCGGTCTGTCTCTCAAAAGGATTGGGGGCTCCTATTGGATCTCTGGTCGCAGGTTCTAAGGAATTTATTCACCGGGTCCACCGTTTTAGAAAGATGTTCGGAGGGGGAATGCGTCAGGTTGGAATCATAGCCTCTGCTGGTCTTTATGCCCTGGATCACCACATGGATCGTCTGAAAGAAGACCATCAGAATGCAAAACGTCTTGCAGTTGGATTGAAAGAACTGAAAGGAGTTTCTCTTGATCCAAGGCATGTGGAAACCAATATTGTCATATTCGATGTAATGGAAACTGGGAAAACAGCGTCTCAGATCGCAGAAACCATGAAAGGCCAAAATGTCCTCATCCATCCCTTTGGAAAAACACAAATTCGTCTGGTCACGCATCTCGATGTCACGGAGGAGGATATTGAGACCGCCCTCAAGACATTTAAGAAGGTTTTGGGATAGAAGGGAATGGTGAACCAATAACCAAATTCCCTGCCTACCGGCAGGCAGGCAAGCACCAATAACCCAATAATAACCAATGACCAAAATTCAAAACCGGATTGAGGAATATTTGTTTGGGTCATTTGAACATTGGTTATTGGAGCTTATTTGGAAATTGTAATTTGGTTATTGGAATTTGCCAGACTCCGGCGCAAAAAGCCATCCCTCACTCATATCAATGAACATGGAGTTCCAACCAATCATTGTACTGGTGACTTGTGGCTCTGAAGAAGAGGCATTAAGAATTTCAAATACCCTTGTTGAGGAGAGACTCGCTGCCTGTGTTAATCTCATCTCTCCAATCCGTTCTATTTACCGCTGGGAGGGAAGGATATGGGATGAAAAGGAATGGCTTCTCGTCATTAAGACGCAGAAGAAAAAGTTCGATGATTTAGAGAATAAGGTAAAGTCCCTTCATTCCTACTCCGTCCCTGAAATCATATCCCTTCCCGTTATCGCAGGTTCCTCTTCCTACCTCGAGTGGCTTCTGGAAATGACCACATAGTTAATTTCGGATTGCGGATTTCTGATTTCGGAATTTATTAGAGGAGCGTCGGTTTCTTCTGATGGAAGTCCGTGTTTTGCTCGAAGGTAAAGGCTGCCTGTAAAATTTTCCCTTCGTCGAAATGTTTTCCCATGATCTGGAGGCCAATGGGAAGACCCTCTCTGCTCAGTCCGCAGGGAATCGAAATGGCCGGGATTCCGGTCAGGTTGACCGGAATCGTTAAGATATCGGAGAGGTACATCTGAAGAGGGTTTTCTACCTTTTCTCCAACCAGGAAAGCTGGCGTTGGTGCCGTGGGCGTCAGAATCACATCCACTTTTTCAAAGGCCTTCTCAAAATCGTTTCTCATCAGGGTTCTGACCTGGGAAGCCTTACGATAATAAGCCTCATAATATCCTGCCGAAAGAACATAAGTCCCTAATATAATCCTCCGTTTCACCTCTTTGCCAAAACCTTCCGCACGTGTCCGGGTATACATCTCCATCAGGTCTTCATGCCCTCTGGAGCGGAAACCGTATTTAACCCCATCGTAACGGGCAAGGTTAGAACTCGCCTCTGCAGTGCAGATGATATAATAGACGGCTACAGCATAAGGGGTATGGGGGAGTGAAATCGCTTCTACTTCTGCGCCTAAATGTTTTAATAGGAAAACCGCCTCTCTGACCGACCTTTCGACATCTGGGTCCATCCCTTCGATGAAATACTCATCCGGAATCCCGATTCGAACCCTCTTCACATCATTGATTAGGAATCGCTTATAATCAGGAACCTCGACATTGACCGAAGTGGAGTCAGAGGGATCATAACCGCTGATCCCGCCAAGCAGGATGGCACAATCCTCCACATCCTTTGTGATGGGGCCGATCTGATCCAGCGAAGAAGCAAAGGCCACCAGCCCGTATCTGGAGACCCTGCCATAGGTCGGTTTTAATCCAACCACGCCACAGCAAGATGCAGGCTGTCTGATTGAACCTCCTGTATCTGTGCCGAGGGCCGCAATGCATTCATCCGCTGCCACAGCGGCAGCAGAACCGCCACTTGACCCTCCGGGGATACGCTTCAAGTCCCAGGGATTTCGTGTGGTATGAAATCCCGAATTTTCCGTGGAGGACCCCATGGCAAATTCATCCATGTTCAATTTGCCGAGGAAGACAGCCTCCCTCTCTTTTAGTTTTTTAATGACAGTACCATCATAAAAAGGAATATAATTCCCCAATATCTTCGAGCCACAGGTCGTTCTTACTCCTTTAGTGCAAAAGATGTCTTTAAGCCCAACCGGAATGCCTGCAAGGTCCCCTATTCTTTCTCCTTTGGCAATCTTCCGGTCCACCTCATCCGCCTGGCGAAATGCCTCCTCCTCCGTCAGCATGAGATAGGCTTTAATCTTTCCATCCGCCTCTCCGATTCTCTTGTAGAGGGCCTCGGTCGCCTCCCTTGAGGTTACCTCTTTCCTCACAAGAAGGTCATGGAGTTGATGGATGGTTAGTTCGTGAAGTTTCATTACCACTCCATAATGAACTAAAGTGTCTAAAGTGCGCTTAGGTTTTAAAACTTAAAATATAGTCCTTATAACTTTAGGCAATTTAGTCACTTTGCAACTTTAGCCACTTTCTTTACTCAATAATCCTTGGCACCTTTAAATGGTCATCTTCCTGATCAGGCGAAATGCCTAGAACCTCTCCCCTGGGAAACGAGGACTTGACCTCATCCTCCCTGAAGACATTGACAATGGGAATGGCGTGAGAAGTCGGCTCTACGCCTCTGGTGTCAAGCCGATTCAACTGCTCCATATAGGTGAGTATCTGCTCCAGCTGGTCTCCGAATGTCCTCCTCTCCTCTTCGGATAGTTCAAGTCGGGCCAGCCTCGCCACTTTCTCGATGTCCATCTTCATTGTTTGAGACTCCTATAGAACAAATAATCCTCCACAGGTAATCAGGTTACCAGGAAATCAGGAGGCAGGATACCAAACTATCAGAATATCAGGTAAAAGAAACTTTAAGCCTGATAACCAGATATCCTGATAACTATAACCTGTTAACCTGATTCTCTGATAACCAATGGCCGTGCTTCCGATATTTCTTAATCTAGCATTTCTCTGATTTTGACCAGGCTCCCTTCCAGTTTTTCACGCTGGGAGAGAAATTCCCCTGCCTTCTCTCTCACTTCCTGGACGACTTCAGGAGGAGCCTTTGAGAGAAACTGCTCATTGGAAAGTTTCTTCATCACAAAAGCGCTCTCTTTCTCAATCTTCAGGATCTCCTTCTGAAGCCTTTTCGCCTCCTCCTCCATCCGGGCCCGGTCCATCGGGACAAAGATCTCAACATCCCGCACAACCGCATAGGCGCTATAAAGGGGTTTCTCGATATTCTGTCCAATATTCAATTCTTTTACCGATGCGAGGAATTGAATGAAATCGTCCTGTCCCCGTAACCGCTTCACTGCCTCATCACTCTTCGTGCGGAGATGGACGGAAATCTGTTCTGAGGGCGGAAGGTTCATCTCGCCCCGGATGTTCCGAAGACCATTGACCACCTCTATGACCCAGGCCATTTCATCTTCCACCCTTTGATCGTCATAGCGTGGATCGGGTTTTGGAAATTCAGAAACCATAATCGATTCATTTTCTTTTTGAACAGGAAGTCGCTGCCAGATTTCCTCCGTGATAAAAGGCATAAACGGATGGAGCAGACGAAGGATGGCATCGAGTACCTCTACAAGCGTTCGTCGGGTCGAGTCTTGCCTCTTTGAATCCCTCTCCCTGTAGAGATAGAGTTTAGCCATCTCCAAATACCAGTCGCAGAATTCATGCCAGATGAACTGATAAAGGACATGGCAGGCCTCATTGAACTTATACTCGTCCAGCGCTTTTCGGACGGACCGTATCGTCTCATTCAATCTTCTCCGGATCCATTGATCCGGAAGGTTCAATTCCTCCGGAGGTCGTTTGCCAGCGGTCTCATCAGGGATTAAGGCTTCAAGATTCATCAGGGCAAAGCGGGAAGCGTTCCATATCTTATTGGCGAAGTGGCGGTAGCCTTCAGTCCGGGACTCTGAAAGTTTTAAATCGCTGCCAGGCATGGTCAACGCCGCCAGGGTGAAACGGAGGGCATCGGCTCCGAAGCGTTCGATCAATTCAAGCGGGTCCACCACATTCCCACGGGTCTTCGAATATTTCTCACCTTTCTCGTCTCTGACCAGGCCATGGATGTAAACATCTTTGAAAGGGACATCTCCCATGAATTTAAGTCCCATCATCATCATCCGGGCCACCCAGAAGAAGAGAATGTCGAAACCCGTTACCAAAACAGACGTGGGATAAAAAACCTTCAACTCCGGTGTCTTTCCAGGCCATCCCATGGTGGAGAAAGGCCACAGCGCAGAACTGAACCATGTGTCCAGAACATCGGTCTCCTGTCTCAATTGATTCGACCTGCATTTAGAACAGGAATGAGGTTCCTTTTTGGCTACTATGACCTCACCGCATGCCTCGCAATACCAGGCAGGGATCCGATGGCCCCACCAGATCTGCCGGGAGATGCACCAATCCTTGATATTCTCCATCCACTCATAGTAGGTCTTCTCCCAGAGTTCGGGGACAATTCGCGTTTGACCCGTTCGGACGGCCTGGATGGCTGTCTGGGCAAGAGGTTTGGTCCGGACAAACCACTGGAGGGAGAGATTGGGCTCGACAATTGTCTTACAGCGGTAACAGTGGCCCACCTTGTGATGATAATCCTCTGTCTTAAGAAGAATCCCTTCCCGTTTAAAATCTTCGACAATCCTCTCACGGCAATCAAAACGATCCATCCCGTGATAAGGACCGGCATATTTACTCATCCTGCCTTCCTCATCAATCACCTTGACCTGCTCAAGGCCGTGTTTCAACCCGATCTCAAAATCATTAAAATCATGGGCAGGGGTGATCTTGAGACAGCCCGTCCCGAACTCTCTATCCACATAGGGATCACCGACCACCGGAATCTCCCTGCCGATGACCGGCAGGATGATCTGTTTCCCGACATCCCCGTGATAGCGATCATCCTCCGGATGAACGGCAACCGCTGTATCGCCCATCATCGTCTCTGGCCGTGTCGTTGCCACGATCACGAATCGATCTCCCTCTTTGAAGGGATACCGGAGGTGGTAGAGTCTCCCTGAAATCTCATGATGTTCTACTTCGAGGTCAGAGAGGGCGGTCTGGCATCTCGGGCACCAGTTGATGATATAATGACTGCGGTAGATCAACCCCTCTTGATAGAGGCGGATGAAAACCTCCCTGACCGCTTCGGAGAGACCTTTGTCCATGGTAAAACGCTCTCTTGACCAGTCGCAGGAGGCTCCTAACTTCTTCAACTGGTTGATGATCGTCCCACCAGATTGCTCTTTCCACTTCCAGACGCGTTCGATGAATTTATCCCTGCCCAGAGCATGCCGGTCAAGGCCCTCTTCCATGAGCTGCCGCTCAACCACATTCTGGGTGGCAATGCCGGCATGGTCTGTTCCGGGCATCCAGAGGACACTGAAGCCATCCATTCTTTTAAACCGTATTAGAATATCCTGCAGGGTATTATTCAGGGCGTGTCCGATATGCAGGACACCGGTGACATTGGGAGGCGGGATGACAATAGAATAGCCTGGGCTTTTTGAGTCTTCATCTGCCCGGAAGTAATTTCGTTCCATCCAGAAACGATACCATTTCTCCTCCACCTGGTGGGGATCATAAGATTTGTCCAAGATAGTTGAAGCCATGTTTGCAATCTTCTGCCTCCTTAACGAGAGCTCTAAAAATTACCTTTCGTTCTCTGAGATTTCTATACCTTTTTAGAAATCTCTTAATCCTTTTCTCCCTTCTGAAGCCGCTGGATCTCTTCCTGAATCGCCTTCTCCGCCAGATCAGGAATCACTTCCTTGACCATTGTCTCAATCCGTTCCAAGGTAGAGGTAATCATATGCTGGGCCATCTCGGGAACGATTTTGGTCACAAAATCCTGCATCATCTCCTCCACGCCTTTGGTGATGACCTCTTCGATTTTCTGGTCCAAACGTATGGCAGGAGGGGGAATCTCTTTCAAAGGAACTTTTGGCATTTCTGTGATCTCAGGAGCAGCGACTTCCACCTCCCTAAGCTCCTCCACTGGAGCCACCTCTTCCACCGGGGCCATTTCTTCTACAGGAAGTAATTCTTCTACAAGAGGAGGTTCCTCTGTACGGGGCACCTCTGGCAATGCCTGTTTCGAAGGTTGGATCTCTTCTCCCAAAAGTTCTGAAATCTCTTCTTCGGTCATTTCCTCTTCTACCACTACGGTCGTCTCTTCAGACCTCAATTCCTCTTCCTCAAGTTTCTCCAGTTCCTCTGTAAGCTCTTCCAGAAAGATCTCTGGAAATTCTTCCTCTGCAAGTTCCTGGAGATTCAGTTCCGCAGGGGCTTCTTCTGGGGTCGCCAATTTCGGAGCCTCCTGCTTCGTCTCCTCGATGAAAAAAGGCTGAAGTCCTTCTTCTATGGATAGTGACTCGGTCTTTACTTCGCCCTTGAGAGCGGCTTCGAATTCATCAAAACCTGCGTAGCGCTCCTCGGCCTTGGGTGTGGGAGGGACAATCTTTTCCGGAACCTTCTCTGGAGCCTTCTTCTCCCTCTCTTCACGCCATTCCTTCTCAATAGAGGGGGTAAGCTTCTCTACTTTCCGCAGGATATCCTCTAGTTCGATCTTCTCAAATAGTTCATCTTCAGGTAAAACTTTTTTCTCTAAGATCGGTTCATCAATCTGGAGGGAGAACTCCTCAATCTTCTCCTCCTTTTCTTTGGGGGGAGGAAGAAACTCTTTTCCTGCCACGACCTCTTCTCTTTCCGGCTTTTCCCAGGATTCAATGGGAATGATTTCTCCGAACAGTTCCTCTTTTTGCTGAAGGGCAAAGTCATCGATGCTCATCTTCGATTCAGGCTCTTCGACCACATCAACCAGCTCGATGATCTCCTCCTCTTCATCTACGCCACCCTCACCATCCAGAGAAAACTCCTCTTTCTTTCCAGTTTCTAACCCCCTAATATCAGCAAATGATTTCCAGTCCAGATTGTCTTCCAAATGAACCTCATCCCCCGCCCCTTCTTGGATTCCTTCGATGAAAGGGTTGACCGTACTTAAAACCTCATCCTCATTGAGCGGCCTCGAGATCATCCCATCCGCGTTCAATCGTTTGCGTTCCTTCTCTGATAAATCTTCAAACATATCAAGCAGGATGATGAATCGAATCTCTTTCAATTCTGTGTCGGATCGAATGCGCTGACACAGGTCTCTTCCCCCGATAATGAGATCCGGCTTAAAGAGTCTCCCCCGCAGAACGGCTTCTTCATCATTGTTTGTAAAAATGAGATGGTGACCCTTCGCTTCAAAAATCCGTTCAAACTCCTCCTGAGCCATCTTGTCTGCTTCGGCGATGAGAATCTCTTTTGCCATTTTTCAACTCTCCTTTAATGGGAGTTCACCCCGTTAGCAATTAGGGAAGGCGGATGGACCCTTCATCAGAATTTTTTTGAAACATAACCCTCCT
>Ga0194110_10009895_pt1 | contig 10676 bp, 13 predicted proteins | sample TA2Kig1200mmetaG_FD_146192 | JGI IMG/M metagenome (GOLD analysis project Ga0194110, IMG submission 146192) | Freshwater microbial communities from Lake Tanganyika, Tanzania - TA2015032 Kigoma Deep Cast 1200m | ecosystem: Environmental > Aquatic > Freshwater > Lake | place: Tanzania: Lake... | reverse complement strand
GTTCGATCACAATCTCGGACCCGCGCGTGTAGTTGACGATCCGGTTGCCGTCCCAGTCGACTTCGATGTCGTCCCAGCGCTCGACGAAACCGAGGATGCCGGGGCAGGCAACCTGGGGAAAACCCATCGCGATTTCACCGCGCCAGTAGCCAGGCGAAAAGCTCTCAGCGATCACGCCACGGATGCCCAGATGGCGCATCGCGATCATCGGCGGATAGTGCGGATGCCCGTAACCGAAATTGTCCGCGCCTACCAGCAGGTCGCCAGGCCGCACCTGCCGCGCAAAATCAGGGTCGTAGGCCTGCATCGCCACCGCAGCCAGCTCGGCCGGATCGCGCAGCTTGATGTTCTTGACGCCGACGATCTGGTCGACATCGAAATCGCGTTCAGTGAACATGAAGGCCACCCGGCCCCGCAGATTGCTCAGTGCCATCGGCGCACCCTCAGAGGTAGCGGCGCGGATCAACGATCCGGCCTTCGATGGCGGCCGCTGCGACCGCAGCCGCATTGACGATGTAGATCTCGGAGTCGGGACTGCCCATGCGTCCGCGCACATTGAGGGTGCCGGTCGAGACCGCCCGCTGACCCGCGGTCATGACCCCGAGCCGGCCGAAACAATAATCGCAAGACGGCGAGGTCACGAACGCACCCGCCGTAATCAGGTTGGTGAGCAGGCCCTCCTCGGCCGCCTGTCGCATGATCTCCTGGCTGGTCGGCACCACATGGAGCTGAAAACCGGGGCGGATGCTGCGCCCGCGCAGCACCTGAGCGGCAGCGCGCAGATCCTCGATGCGGCCCGACGCGCAGGAGCCCAGGTAGCCGACCTGGACCTCGGTCCCGAGGACCTCGGAGAGATCGCGGGTATTGGCCGGGCTGGGCGGGACCACGACCACCGGCTCGAGATTTGTCAGGTCGATCGTGTGACGAGCCGCATAGGCGGCATCGACATCGGAGTAGAGCGGCTCGATCAACAGCCGCGCCCGCTCGCGCGCGTAGGGCAGCGTTACCTGGTCCGGATTGATGATCGCGGTGATCGCGCCGGTAAACATCGCCAGACAAGTGATGGTCTGACGTGCATCGATGCTCATGTCCGCGAGCGCCGCGCCACCGATCTCGAGTACCTGAAAACGGCAGCTCGCCGGCCCCAGCACGCGCACGATATGGTGAAAGACATCGCGCGCCATTACGCCCGGGCGCAGGTGACCGGTGAGGTCGACGCGCGTCGTCGCCGGCACCTTGATCAGTATGCAATCCTTCACAAAGGCCTCAAGCAGCTGCCGACGTACGCCGATCGCCAGCGTACCAAAGGTGCCGAGCTGGGAGACGTGGCCGTCGAAGTGCACAACGAGAGCGCCAGGCGTAGCATAGCCGAGCTCGGCGGCGACCTGATGTCCGATCCCCTTGCGCTCATGCACCGGGACCGCATTGGCCGCGCCCCAGTCGCGGGTGTTTTGGTGGAGGTCCTCTTCCTGTGGGGTGACTGCAGGCACCATGTGGTCGATGAACAGCACGAAGCGATCGGGCTCGCGGACCTTGTCGATCCCAAACTCGTCTTTCATCTGCCGGAAGATTACATCGGTGTAGCCGGGGAAGTCGTACGAAACAACGAAATCGGGCTTGGCACGAACCTCGTCGCCCGCCCGGACTGCTGCCCCGCCACTCGCGCGCGCCAAGATTTTTTCAGTGATCGTGTATCCCATCGCTCATCAGCTTCGCCGCGGGCCCATCCTCCCTTGGCAAAACGCCTAGTCTACTGTTGTTATGGGTGGCACGACAACTACGGCCTGACCCCCGCCCCACCAATAAAAACGATGTTAATTCGCCATCAGAGCGATGGACCGATTACCCCCAGGAAATCAGCGCGCTTGCTTGACGAGACAGGCGTGTCCTCCGCGTCCTCTCCGAACGGCGGGGTCGCGAGCAGGCAGGAGAAGATGTAGCGGTGCCGCTGGTTCATGACACCGAGCAGCACCCGGGTCGCCCGCGCGCCATCACTAACCCGCAGGGCCGCGATCAGTTGATGCCGCTCGGCAAATCCGAAGTCGGTCTTCTGGTCATACCGGTGGGCCAATTCATGCATCAGACCCTGCAAGGTCGGGGAGTTCATCGCGAGCACAGGGTTGCGGGTCCAGGGGGCCAGGATATTGTGGAGCTCGAGGTTGAGATGGAACCTTTCGGCATGCCGCCCCGCCAGAAACATTCGTTCAGCCTTGCGGATCTTGTGTTGAGCAGACGGGAGTCTTCCTCGCTGGCCCGCTCGCAGGCGATGCGGATCACGATCTCGGCAAGCCAGATGCGTGCCTCGGCCAGTTCCTCGGTTTGAGATTGCCACGGGTCAGCAAATCGCGGAAATTGGCGGTCACCGCCTCGAGATTGCTGGCCGTGACGAAGGCACCACCGTTGCAGCCCTTGCGCAACTTGATGACGCTACTGATTTTGAGGGTACGCGGGGGCTCACGCATCGCCGACCGGCTGACGCCTAGATGCTGGGAGAACTCGCGCTCAGGCGGCAGACGGTCCCCGGGACGAAGGTGCCCGTTGGCGAACATCGACCGCAACTTTAGTGAGACCTCCTCGAAAGTACGCTGCGTAGACTTCCCAAAACCGGCGACAAGATGAAAATGCCTCTCTTAAATTCCGTATGGGTGGGGGCCGGGGTCAAGGGCGGGCAAAGCCCGGCGGAGCGAACCCTTGACGCCGGCCCCCAACCTCTACGCTATCGGTCTGGCCGATGCGGCACCCTGACGCATCGGCCATGACGCACAGGAGCGATTCGTATGCATGACAGATTGTTCGAGGCAGCACTTGGCATTGCGCCACCGTGGTTCGTTTCCGGGATTCGCTTTGACCAGGCGAGCAAAGTCCTCACGGTCGCGATCGACTTCAAGCAGGGCACCCGGTTCGCTGCCGATGGCGCCAGTGGCGAGCATCCGGTCCACGACACGATGACCAAGACCTACCGGCACCTGAACTTCTTCCAGCACGAGTGCGTGCTCGAAGTGCGCGCCCCACGCGTGAAGTTGCCCGATGGCACGGTGCACCTGGTCAAGCCGCCCTTTGCCGGCAAGCTCTCCGGCTTCACGCTGCTTTTCGAGGCTCTGGTGCTGGCGCTGGCCCGGCAGATGCCGTTTGCCGCCGTGGCGCGCATCGTGGGCATCTCGGCCCACCGGGTGCTGGCGATCTGCAAGCGCTACGTGAACCTGTCCTTGAAGCAAGCTTGCTTTGGCGAGGTCAAGGCCCTGGCCATCGACGAGACCTCGCGGGCTCGCGGTCACAACTCCATCACCCTGGCGGCCGATCCCAAGGCGCGCCGCGTGTTGGCCGTGACCGAGGGGCGCAACGCCAGCGCGGTGGCCGCCATCGCCGATGCGCTTGCCGAGCACGGCTGCCCGCCCGAGCAGATCGAGTCCGTCAGCATCGACATGTCCCCGGCCTTCATCAAGGGCTGCACCGAGGAGTTGCCCAATGCGCGCATCACCTTCGACAAGTTCCACGTCGTCTGGCATGCCAACGCAGCACTGGACAAGATGCGCCGCATCGAGCAGCGCAGCAACAAGTCCCTCAAGGGCATGCGGTGGGCGCTGCTGAAAGACCGCGCGCGCCTGCGCCCCGAGGCCGCCGCCGATCTGGATGCGCTGATCGCCAAGATGACCACCGTGCGCACCGCACGGGCCTGGGCCTACAAGGAGCAATTGCGCGAGATCCTCGAGCGCACGCAGATCAACGTCGTACGCGAGATGCTCAAGCACTGGTGCACCTGCGTGATGCGCTCCAAGGTCGAGCCCATGAAGGAGGTTGCCGCCATGGTGCGCCGCCATCTGGAAGGCATCGTCGCTTGGGCAGAAACGCGCCAAACCAACGGCTTCCTCGAAGCCATCAATGGGCTGTTCCAAGCCGCCAAACGACGGGCTCGCGGCTTTGGCAACTTCGAGACGATCAGGACTGTCATCTTCCTGATCGCCGGCAAACTCGACTTCGCCGCCGTCAACCCTCATGCCCGGTAACCCACACAAAATTTAATAGAGCCTCAGTGCACAACCACCAGCCCCAAGCTGCACAAGGTGCTGGGGGTCGAGTCGCCCGTCTTCGATTGAGGCTTGTAAGGCAGATCGGCGACAGACCGGGCCGGTTTTACAATCCGGCGAGAGCTAACGCTCGATTCATCATCAACCCGTCGCCAGGGGAGTCCCGAAAGGGGCTGAGACTGCGCTCTTGCGCTGACTCTGGAACCTGATCCGGCTCATACCGGCGGAGGAAGCGCGACATGTTTTATGCCACTCTGGCGGCCTTGGCTGCCTGCCTTTTGTTTTTTGTTTGGGTCGCTTTGCGCGGCCGCAGCGCCGCAAGCAGTCTTGACGACTACCTGACCGCCCGAGGCTCTCAAAGCGCAAGCACTTTGGGGCTGTCTTTCTTCGCCTCGGGCCTGGGCGCCTGGATCCTCTTTGCGCCGCCGGAGATTGGCGCCTTCGTTGGTCCTGTGGCCCTGGCCGGCTATGCCCTCGGGGCGGCTTTGCCGTTTTTCCTGCTCGCCGCCTTCGGGGCTGAAATTCGCCGCCGCATGCCCCGCGGCCGTACGATTGCCGAATTTGCACAGGAACGTTTTGGCCGTCCGATGCGGCTATGGGTTAGCGCGCTGTCAGCCCTCTACATGCTGTGTTTCATTACCGCAGAGCTGACCGCCATCGGTGGAATCACGGCGCTGCTGTCAGAGGTCCCTGGGGCCTGGGTGATCGTCGCCGTGGCGGCGAGTACCCTGGTGTATACCACCTGGGGGGGCCTGCACGCCAGCCTGATCACCGACCGCTGGCAGGCCTGGATGCTGTTGGGCCTGCTGGTCCTGGTTGTTGCAGTGCTGCTGATCAACCTGCCCTCGCCGAGTCATCCCTGGCAACAAGCGCCCTTGAATGTCTCGCTCAGCGTCGCGGCCACCCTGGTGATCGCCGTCACGGCAGCCAATCTCTTCCACCAGGGATATTGGCAGCGCGTCTGGTCAGCCCAGGACGATGCGCACTTGCGCCGAGGCGCCTGGCTGGGCGGCCTGATGAGTATCCCGGTCATCGCCCTCATCGGTTTTCTTGGCATGCTGTGCGTGGCATTGGGCAAAAGCCCGGGCTCACCCCCGATGCCCTTCTTCGCCTTGCTCAGCGACGCGCCAGCCTGGTTGGCTGTGCCGGTGCTGTTGCTGGCGGTCGCCCTGGTGGCCTCATCGGTGGACACCCTGCAAAGCGCAATTGCCTCGCTGGTGGTCACTGCCAGACCCGAGGTTTCACTCAAGGCCGCGCGCTGGGTCACCGTGCTGCTGATGCTGCCTGTGATCTGGGTATCGCTGCAGGGCCTGTCCGTGCTGCGCCTGTTTCTCATTGCCGACCTGCTCTGTGCCACAGCAGTGGTGCCCATCCTGCTGGGGCTGTGGCGGCGGGTGAATCCTGGTGCCGCAGTGGGCGGCTGCTTGGCTGGGCTGCTCGGTGCGGTGCTACCCGGGTGGTGGGCCGGGGGCAGTCTGCAGGCCGGACTGCTGGCGGCCAGCTTCCCCAACAGTATCCCGACCCTCGCACCCTTTGCCGCCGCCTTGCTCGCCTCAAGCGCCATCAGTCTGCTGCTGGTCTGGATCAGCTCTGCTGCGGGGCGGGGACGGGCCGCCTGAACTCAGGCTTGCGGCAGACGCAACATAGCCACCGGGGCGTGGCCGTGGCACAGCGGCCCGTGCCCGCCTCCGGTTCGCACATCGGCGCCCCAGCGCAAAGCTTGCGTGATGTAGTTGCGCGCCTGCACCACAGCCGTCTCAAGTGCCAAGCCTTGAGCCAGGTAGGCTGCGATGGCCGAAGAAAGCGTACATCCGGTTCCGTGAAGGTTGCGGCTATGAATGCGGGCTGAGCTGAGCGCCAAATCCGGCCCATCGGCCCGCACCAGTAGATCCGTCAATTCATCGCCGGCCAAATGGCCGCCCTTGAGCAAGACCGCACGCGCCCCTTGCGCCAGAAGGTCGTGGGCGGCAGCCTGCAAGTCCCGCGCATCGGCAATGGTGCGACCCAGCAAGAGTGCAGCCTCATCGAGGTTGGGGGTGATCACCGCGACACGCGGGAAAAGCTCCTCACGCAAGATCTGTACGGTAGCCTCCTCGATCAGCCGATCGCCGCTGGTGGCCACCATCACCGGATCGAGCACCACATTGGAGAGACGGTAGTGATCGATAGCCCAAGCCACCACACGGACGATCTCAGGGGCGTGCAGCATGCCGATCTTGACGGCATCAACGCCGATATCCTCAAGTACGGCCTGCAATTGAGCTTTGAGGAACTGTGCAGACACCGGCTCGATAGCCCGTATGCCCAGGGTGTTTTGGGCCGTCAAGGCAGTCAGCGCCGTCATACCAAAACAGCCCAGAGCGCTGAAGGTTTTAAGGTCGGCCTGGATGCCAGCGCCACCGCCGCTGTCGGATCCAGCGATGGACAGGACGCGGCAATAACGCCACGCGGTGAAGTCTTGTAGGGCAGAAAAACTCATGGGTTCGATTATCGGCACCACTGGGGGGATGTGATGTAATTCGAATCGAGCGAAACAGGGGTATCCGCTGACTCCGGACTGAGAAAGACCCTCGCACCCGATCCAGATCATGCTGGCGTGGGAAGTTTGCGCCTGAGAACGGTCGGCCGACCTGCCCTGCGAGCTCAAGCAAAAGACCAATGAGCTCCCCTAAGAAACGCGTTGTTGTTTTGGGCGCTGGCCTGATGGGCCGGCTGCTGGCGCTCGACTTGGCGCGCCGCGGTCATGCGATCGAGCTCTACGAGGCCGGAGCCGCAGACGGTGGCAGGTCAGCCGCTCGCGTGGCCGCCTCGATGCTTGCGCCCTTGGCTGAATCGGCCGTCACCGAGGCGGTGGTCGTGCGCATGGGCCAGTACAGCCTCAAGCGCTGGTCCGAACTGATCGCCTCGCTGCCCGAACCGGTGTTTTTCCAGCAGGAAGGTACCTTGATTGTCTGGCACCAGCAGGACCGGCCGCACGCCGAGCAATTGCGCAGACACCTGCAGCGCACTGCCAGTGAGCATCCGGGCTTGCCTCCATTCAAAACGCTCGATCGATCGGCCCTCAGTCTGCTGGAGCCGGCGTTGGCCGGCCGCTTCAGTCAAGGCCTCCTTCTTCCCGGTGAGGGCCAGCTCGACAACCGCCAACTGCTGCAAGCCCTGTTGTCTGCGCTGCTGGCCACGGGGGTTCAATTGCACTGGAACAGCCCTCGCGCGCCCGAATCCTTCGAGCCGCGTGAGCAAGGTCCCCGGGACTGGCTCATCGACTGCCGGGGCCTGGGCGCCAAACCGCAGTGGAATCAACTGCGCGGGGTCAGAGGTGAGGTACTCCGCGTGCACGCGCCCGAGGTGCACTTGAGCAGGCCACTGCGCCTGATACATCCGCGCTATCCGCTTTACATCGCCCCAAAGACGGATCAGATATTTGTCATCGGCGCGACCGAAATCGAATCGGAGGATCGCTCGCCGGTGAGCGTGCGCTCGACCCTGGAGCTCATGAGCGCTGCCTACTCAGTGCACAGCGGCTTTGCCGAAGCCCGGGTGCTTGAGCTGGCCACGCAGCTGCGTCCCACACTGCCCGATAACCTGCCGGCTCTGCGGCGCCTTGGGCCGCGCCAGTTGCAGGTCAATGGCCTGTATCGCCACGGCTTCCTGATTGCTCCGGCCCTGCTTGATGTGCTGGTCCAAATGATCGATGCTGGCCACAGCCGGCTGGCCCACGATTTCGGTCTGCGTGTCGAAGGGCTCGAGTTGCAGGCGGCCGCCTGGACACCATGAGAACAATCCACATACGCGTCAATCAGAGGGCCCATGAACTGAGCGCCGGCTGCACGCTCGAGGAAGCCCTCGCAAGTTTGGGCTTCAAGCCCCCTTTCGCGGTCGCTCTCAATCTCCATTTCGTACCCAGGGACCGGTACGCCGACACTACCTTGAAAGACCAGGACCAGATCGAAGTTATCTCACCCATCACCGGCGGATGAATCTACCACCATGAAGCCCCAGCCTCTTTCGGATCCTCTTGTTCTCTACGGTCACGCCTTCCCCAGCCGGTTGCTTTTAGGCACCTCGCGCTACCCGTCACCGGCCGTTTTGCAGCAGGCCTTGAGCGTCGCCCAACCTGCCATGATCACTGCGTCGCTGCGGCGGCAAACGGCGGCCTCAGTCGACGCGAGCCAAGGCTTTTGGCAATTGCTCGGCGACAGCGGTGTGCCGGTACTGCCCAACACCGCAGGGTGCCACACCGCGCAAGAGGTCATCACCACCGCGCAAATGGCGCGCGAAGTTTTTCAAACCGACTGGATCAAGCTCGAACTCATCGGCGATGATTACACCCTGCAGCCCGATACCCTGCAGTTGGTCGAGGTGGCCTCGACCCTGATCAAGCAGGGCTTTAGGGTGCTGCCCTATTGCACCGAGGATCTGCTGGTGTGCCGCAAGCTGGTCGATGTCGGCTGCCAGGCCGTCATGCCCTGGGCGGCGCCCATAGGGACGGGCAAGGGGCCCATCAACCCCTACGCCATGCGTATGCTGCGCGAGCGTCTGAGCGTGCCCATGATCGTAGACGCGGGATTGGGCCTGCCCTCGCATGCCTGCCAGGTGATGGAATGGGGCTATGACGCCGTGCTGCTCAACACCGCTGTGGCCCTGGCCACCGATCCGGTCACAATGGCGCAAGCTTTTGCGCTGGCCGTACTCGCCGGACGACACGCTTTCATCGCAGGCACCATGAACGAGCAGGAGGCAGCCCAGCCGAGCACGCCTGTACTGGGCACACCGTTCTGGCACCAGTCATGATCAGCGACATCGAAACAAGCGCGCAAGCCATCGTTGCCCACCACGGAAGGACCTTGGGCGTGGCGGGCTGGACACCGGTGGCCTGCAACCTCGAGCCGTGCCGCACCCCCGTCGAACAAGCCGTGAGGCTGGCTTGCCGGCGCATGGCCTTCGACGATATCGACGGACAGCTTATCGGTCAGGCGTGGCAGCGGCAAAGCGAGCGCCTGGGGCTGTTTGACCCGCGCGCCTGGCCGGACCAGCCCGAGGATTTTCAGATGCAGCCCTGGCCGCGCGAGCAGGCCTTTGCCATTTGCCCGAAAGATCTTGGGCTCTATGCGGTGGTGCCGGACGCGGCCTGGGTGAGCCGGCTGGCTCAGGCTGGCGTTACGACCTTGCAACTGCGGCTGAAGTCCGCAGACCCCAGGGTCATCGAACGCGAAGTCCGGGCGGCGGTGGAAAGTACCCGGGGCAGCGCGAGCCGCCTGTTCATCAATGACCACTGGCAGGCTGCACTGGAGGCCGGAGCCTATGGGGTACACCTCGGACAGGAGGACCTGGAACAACTGTTCGAGTCTGATGGGGAGGTGTTGCGCCGATCAGGTATTCGCCTGGGACTCAGTACCCATGGCTATGCGGAGATGATGCGGGCCGATCGATTGAGCCCGAGTTACCTGGCCCTGGGGGCCGTGTTTGCAACCACACTCAAGCGCATGGCCACCGCGGCTCAAGGCACTGGACGCCTGGCCCGATATGCCCGCCTGATGCACCACTATCCCTTGGTAGCGATCGGGGGGATAGACGACGAGCGTCTGCCTGCCGTCCTCGCCAGCGGGGTGGGCTCGGTGGCGGTGGTGCGGGCGATCATCTCTGCGGCCGATCCGCAGGCCGCGGCGCAGCACCTCATGCGCAGACTGACTCAACTTCGCGCATCTCAAGCCGATACCTGACTTGGAATTGCATGCCCGCTCATCGCCAGCCCCCTCCGGACAGACCCGATGCTTCGCCAGTCCCTCATCGACCCCGGCTCCGAGCCACCGACCGGCTCAGCAGTCCTCGCAAGGCATGCGGCCCGAGGGTTGATCGCCTGCATGACCAGCCTGGCTCTGTGGCCCCCCATCGCCCTGGCCAGCACGCCCCCTGCCCAGTCGGGCCCCAAATCGACGCAAGCGGGCGGTCTGTCGCTTCAAGCCTTAACGCAGATCGATTACCCCGACTTTGCGCAACTGGCCAGCGACTACCAAAGCCGCTTTTTTGCTCCGATGTAGTTCTGGTCCATCGAACACCTCAGCCGCATGGGCACGCGTAGAACGATATACCCATTTTCCGGGCCCGATGTGATCACGCCGCTCGCCCTGTTTGGCTAGGCCGGCCATTTGATTCTGGTCGCCGATCGAATGCCCGAGTTGTCGGCCTCCGACGGCCAGACGGCGCAACGCATCCACAAGGAATGCCAAACCCAGAAATTTTTTCGCGTCTGGGCCACTTCCGAACCAATGATCTCGAGGGCAAGGGATCTGTCAGGTCCCGCTTTACCAAAATGCTGGTCTATAACGCCCTGATCAGCGGCAGCACCATCGAGCGCATGATTGCCCTGGACATCCTGCCCGATGGGAAGCTCTGAGAGATGGAGCCGGCCAGCTTCAGCGGCTACGACGGGCTGAGCATGGTCATCAAAACTCCGGAGCAGCGCAGAGTCACCGTCGACTACCTGCGTATCAATCTTTCCAGCAGTGGCCTCAAACCCGATTTACTGGAGTGGCGCTTCCTTTCAGAAGCCTCTCTTAAATTCCATGTGGGTTGGGGCCGGGGTAAAGGGCGGGCAAAGCCCGGCGGAGCGAACCCTTGACGCCGGCCCCCAACCTTTACGCTAGTGGTCTG
>Ga0194110_10009891_pt1 | contig 10679 bp, 9 predicted proteins | sample TA2Kig1200mmetaG_FD_146192 | JGI IMG/M metagenome (GOLD analysis project Ga0194110, IMG submission 146192) | Freshwater microbial communities from Lake Tanganyika, Tanzania - TA2015032 Kigoma Deep Cast 1200m | ecosystem: Environmental > Aquatic > Freshwater > Lake | place: Tanzania: Lake... | reverse complement strand
TCCAAGTCAATATACTGGCACTTAACCAGGCAACTAATAGCTTTGCAGTCGGCGCATTTTGCTTTATCGAACTTCAATTCGGGCATCTCAATATCCTCCCTCCAAACCGTATTATCCGCCAAACATACGCCTGCGTCAATAGTATCTTGTGCAGCTAGAGGATTTCCTCTCTCCTTGCGAAGGAGAGAGTGATGAGGAGATAAGGTTGAAATCAATATATAAACGTTTTCCTTTCGTTTTCGTTCTACTATAATAGACACCAGGTAAACTGAGGTTAGCCTGGTGTTAAATGAAGAATATTTAGTACAGCAGGCGGTAAATGGCGACCAAGCAGCCTTTACTGAGTTATATGACAGGAATTTTGACAGGATATATCGTTATGTTTATGTCAAGGTCAGAAATCAAGCTGAGGCGGAGGACTTGACCCAGGATGTATTTATGAGAGCTCTGGAAGCAATCGGCTCCTACAAATGGCGGGATTTACCATTTGCCGCCTGGCTATTCAGGATTGCGCATAACAGGATAATCGACCATGTAAGGAAAGTGTCAAAGGAAAAAAGAGCCAGTCTGGATGAAGCACATGCAGTTAGTACGGAGGACCCGGTGCATATTGCGGAGCAGCACTCTGAAGCACAACATCTGAAGGCGGCACTGGAACGACTGCCTGAGGCTCAGCGAGAGGTGGCCACACTCCGCTTTATCGCCCAATTGTCCATTGCCGAGGTTGCCAAAATGCTGGGCAAAAGCGAGGGAACAGTAAAGGCTTTGCAGTTCAATGCTACGGCATCGCTGAGAAAGACCTTTTCCGGAGAATGGTATGGCTAGAGAACTAGAAGATATATTCAACGAGTGTTACGAGCGAATACTCCAAGGCGAGAGCTTCGATAGTTGCCTTGCCAGGTATCCACAATACGCAGCTAAGCTTGAGCCACTGCTCAGGACAGCCTTTGGCTTCACCTCGAGAGCTTCAACTCTCCAGCCTCGTCCTGCTTTTAAACACTGGTTGCGGGTTCGGCTTCAGGAGGCACAACTCCATCCCAGGCAACAAGAGCAACCACAAAGGCCTGGCTTCTTTAGCTGGCAGCGAGCCTGGGCAGTGGCTTTGACTGCCATACTTGTTTTCCTGCTTACCGGCGGTGGCACTGTAGCTGCCGCCTCAGATGCTCTGCCCGACCAACCTCTCTACCCTGTGAAGCTGGCCACAGAGCAGGTGAAATTAGCTTTTGCTTTCTCCGACACCAGCAAAGCAGAACTTTATGCCCAGCTAGCTAAGACCAGAGCTGTGGAAATAGAAACTATGATTAGCCAGGGAAAGACCCAACAGGCCGCCATTACTGCCGAGCGACTGGCGAACCGCCTTGAGCAGGCTAGTTACACAATCGAGAAGATAGAGACCACCAGAGCCGGAGCTGTACCCTCCATGCTCGCTCCAGAGAAAACGGCCCCGTCGCCGGCACCATCTGTGGCCACCACCGAGGATGCGGCCAAGGCTGAAAAGACCGAACAGGTCAAGGAATCACTAGAAGAAAGCACTTCAAGAAGCTTGACAGCACTGCAAAATGTCTTAGAGCAGGCACCACCAGAAGCTAAACCTGCTTTACAACAAGCTATCGACAGAATATCAGAGAAAGCTCCTAAGAAGCCCAAACAAGAGCCAGGCATTCAGGAAGATGATAAGGACAAGGATAAAGACCAGAGAAAAACCGATGAAGGCCGGGAGAAAGATAACAATAAAGGCAAGGGGAATGATGAGACCAAGCCAACCCCGACCAAGCCCGAGCAAAGCGAGTCTTCCCCTCAGAATGGGGGCAAAACCAGAGACGAAGCTGCACCTTCCACGGTTACGCCTGAGCAAGGTCGGCCTTCCTCCATCAGTGATAACAACACCAAGAACAAAGCTAACCCCGTCCCGTCTGAGCCTGATAAGCATCAGCCCTCTACCCAAAACCATTCGAAATTCGAGAAATAAACGCTAGTAGATAATTAGCAAATGCTCAACCGTCATTCTGAGCCTTTCATTAGCCACTCTGAGACTTTAATCAGTCATTCTGAGACCTTCGCTTGTCATTCTGAGCCCGATTTATCCCGACTTATCGGGATTTATCGGGAGAAGAATCTCACGCTGCTCAGGGTAAATCCTGGACGGGAATCCTTGGTGTCTTTAACACTGTCAAGAGATTCTTCGGTCGCTCTGCTCCATCAGATGACACAAGATAAACCAAGGAGGTCGAGATGAAAGTCAGCAAAACGCTTACCGCAGCCCTTATAATCGTGGCCATAGTCGCTAGCGGTTGTGCAGTACAGCCAGCACCTACCCCTGTCATGCCGTCATTCACCATCCCTCCAGCCAGTGAATTGTCAAATCCCAAGCTAGCTATGGCTTCGGCTTACAAAACTACTTCTTTCAGCTTTACCCCAAAAAGCCCAGCGTATTCCCTGCCCCTGGACCTGAATCAAGTAGCCAACTCAAAGCAGATACAGGGTGAGTTCAACCTGAACCCTGCACAGGAAGTCCTGCTAAATAAGAACGGTTTCGTGGTTATCCCGTGGAGCGGCGATGATATAGTACAGCCATACAAGAACCTGAAGAACAGTGATGTCCCTATCTTCGTCACCACCGACACCCTCCTCCACCTGTATCACATTCAGTTCAACGAGATTCTCAAACGAATTGAAGAAGAGGAGTTCTACAACCAGCTTATCGACATGAGCCAGGCAATGCTGAAAAGAGCCGAATCCGATTACCAGGCTTTCACCCAGCCAATGCTGAAAGAAGCCGCCAGGAGAAACGTTGCCTACTTCGTTGTAGCTCTGAGTTTGCTCGGAATACCCTCCAAAAAGATAGACTTCTCCATTCCGAGCTATGTTAAGAAAGAAGTCAGCCAGGAAATCGCCAACATCGAGGCCCACCAAGGCTTTAAGCCCAGCGCCATCTTCAACTCACCGGATTCCCAGAACCCCTATGAGGAGGACTACTCCCAGTACGTGCCCCGGGGACATTATACCCGCAGCGACATCTTGAAGAGTTACTTCAAGGCGATGATGTGGTACGGCAGGATGGCCTTTTTACTTAAGGGAGGCAGTGATGCCTTGATTTCCGAGGAGGATGCCGAAGTCGCTACCATTCAGGCGTCTCTCATTTCCGCCGAGCTGCCCAGTGTCCAAGTCGGCGATAATACCGTCAAAGATATCTGGGGCAGAATCTACTCCGTCACCTCGTTTTTCGTCGGCACCGCCGATGACCTGACGCCATACGAATACTTGACCGCCCTGGAGAAGGTCTTCGGCCGGGAATTCGCCCCCAACCAGCTTGCTGCTGAAAACAAGATGCTCGAGTTGACTGCCGAGCTGGCTCAGATGAGAAATCCAGAAATCTACGGCGGCTCGGGAATTTGTCTTATAGACCCTCCTGTGACCAAAAAGCAGCTCCACGAATGTCTGGCCAAGACCAAAGGGATGAGGCTTATGGGACAGAGGTTCGTCCCCGATTCCTATATGTTCCAGAACCTGGTGACGCCGGCGGTCGGTATGTATGTCGGCAAGAGCAATCCTTTCACCATGAAGATGACCCAACTTGGCCCAGCCAGATGTTTCCCCAGAGGCCTTGATGTCATGGCCGTCCTCGGCTCGGACAGGGCCTATGAGATACTGAAACAAGAAGGAGATACCGAATATCAGGGTAAGGACACCAGCTATGATGCTCAGCTCAAGCAGCTCAGAGATGAGTTCGCCGCCTTCAATGAAGATGACTGGCAGCGCAACCTGTACTGGGCATGGCTCTATGCCCTGAAATCGTTGCTCGATAAATTTGGCAAAGGCTATCCCGCATTCATGCAGACCGAAGCCTGGCAGGATAAAGAACTCAACACAGCTCTAGCCTCCTGGGCTGAACTCAGGCATGACACCATACTCTACGCCAAGCAGAGCTACACCCCTCGTTTGTCATCGGCACCACCACCGCCGAAGCCGCTGCTGGGCTACATCGAGCCCGTGCCCGATTTCTATGCCCGTATGCTCGACCTTACCCGAATGACCAGGCAGGGACTATCTCAGCTCGGAGCTTTGAGCCAGGAAGAGGACCGTCGTCTTAGCAGCTTGGAGGTTGTGTTGGATAAGTCGCTCCGCATTGCCATCAGCGAGCTTGAAGGTAAGGAGCTAACCGACGACGATTATGACTTCATCAGGGACTTCGGCAACAGCCTTGAGAATATAATCTGCGGCGTTGAAGCCGAAGGCAAGGAGACGACTATTGTGGCCGACGTCCACACCGATACCAATACGCCAGAACAGGTTCTTGAAGAGGGAGTGGGCTATGTTGACCTCATACTTATAGCTTACAAAGTCCCTGACGGCAGAATTATCATCGGCGCCGGTCCAACATTAAGCTATTACGAGTTCAAGCAGCCCATCAACAACCGCCTCACCGACGAGGCTTGGAAAGAGATGCTTAAGTCAGGCAAGTCACCACCACGACCTGCCTGGGCAAGCAGCTTTTACCAACCATAACCTGGGCACAACCCTGCAACCCCACCAAATCCCAAACAGTATCAAAATCCAAGCTAGCCAAATTCGAAACATCCCGGGGCTCCCCAAAATGTCATTGCGAGGCGAAGCCGAAGCAATCTCGGTGGAGAAGTGGTGGTGAGACATGACTAGACGTCTCGATTCACTTATGTTTGTGGTTTTGGATTTGTTTAGAGATTAGAAATTCGAAATTAGGTTTTTTTACTAGCAAGACATATAGCCGCGGGGCTTTGGTTTCGCTCAACCTCCTGCTCCACCGAGCATAAACCTTTTCCTCATTTCTTCGTTATTAACTAGCGACAGGACGGAATTCTGCACAGAAAACCATTCTGTCAGAAAGCAATACAAAAAGGAGGTTCAAGAATATGAAAAAATGGAGCATGCTATTGATGATAGCCCTCGTTGCACTAATCATACCTGCATCTACGGCTATGGTCAACGCCCAGGGGGAACTCAGCATCAGCAAAGAGGCAGACAAAACCTCAGCCTCTGTGGGTGAAACAATCACCTACACTTATACCATTACCAACGAAACCGACAATGTCACTATCAGTAATATCATCCTGAAAGATGATAAGCTGGGGACAATCTCGCTGAATGGGAATGACAACATAACGCTTGCCGCCGGCGATAATGTGACGGCTACCGCTACCTACACAGTGAAAGAAAACGACCTTCCAGGCCCACTGGTCAATACCGCTACCGTTTCAGGCACCGACCCTGATGGTGATACCATTACCGATGATGCCTCATTTGAAGTTAAACTAACATATAACAAGCGCCTTTTGACCAAGGCTACAATACTCAGGCTCAGCGGAGTACCAGGCAAAGGCATTTTGGATGCGCCGGGATTACAGAAGTTGTTTAATCCAAAATCCCAGGCTGCTGAACATGCTGGCAAGAAGGACAAGGATAAGGAAAAAGAACAGCTCAGGATAAGGCAGATGACGGAGAACCAGGGCGCTGCTACAGGACAGCTCAAGATAAGACAGAGGGTAGAGAACCAGCCTTAATCAAAATCAACAAACGTTCGATTACTATCCAGCCCCCCAGCCTCAGGGCGACCTTTCAAAGGTCGCCCTATTTCATTCTGCCCACCGATATCACATACAGCGGGACTTCATCTGGAGACATGCCAATGATTTTGGCCACTGCAGCATCCTCAAAGGCACCAATGGTCACCACACCCAGGTCCAGAGCAGTCGCTTGAAGACAGATATTCTGGGCAGCATGACCAACCTCGATGTGGACGTACCTTTCGCCTCTGGAGCCATACTTTGCTGTCGTCCGCTTGTAGACAGCAGCAATAACAATATCTATGGCCGCATCGGCCACGGAACTCTGGCCCAAGGATGCCAAAGCCAGACTCTTCCGCACATCTCCTTCTTTGAGAAGGCTCAACTTATTCTGCCTGGGGTCGTACCTATAGACACCTGGTGCCAGGTTCTCGACATTTCCCACCGCTACATACAGCTCAAGGGGGTACAGCGCGCCAGCCGAAGGTGCAGTTCGGCCACCCCATGCCACGGTTATCCCCTGTCCTGCCCAGAGCAGCTTCATCACCTCTTCCTGCATTAGAGGAGCGTCAGTATAATTTCTGATTGACCGCCGCTGTCGCAACAACTCCTCCAGAGAGGCAGGTTTCACTGTGGCGATTTCAGCTCTAAGCCTGTTCAGCTCAGCGTTGGCCGTGTCCAGTTCAGCCCTTAGCGAATTACACTCACTGTCTGAAACAGGCGCGCAGGCGGCCATACCAAACAGAAGCACAGCTATAAGCATAAGCATCATCGTGGAAACAGATTTATTCTTTGACATCATGACCCACCTCCTTCTGCCCAGAAGGGAAGAATTGCTCCAAGCCCACTACTCGACAGCGCACTACTTCTTAAACGCTCCCACGGTCTCCAGGTACTCCTTGTATTCCACCATTTTAACCAGAACCTTGGCGGCTTGTTTCCCAGAAGGGTAGGCATAGTGTGAGCCCTGGAGACGAGGCTGGTCTTGCTCAAAAAATGTGGTGGTAAGCACCGGCTTCTTGCAGTCTTCCACCCATTGCTCGGCTAATGCCACTAAAAAACGAGCGATCGCTTCATGAGTAGTGGGTGGGTTTTGAATTCCCATCTCCGCCAGGGCGGCAGAGCCGGGTGGCAGAAATGCGCTGATGAGCATCGGTGCATTAAGCCTTCCAGAGGCAATAGCAGAGGCAACCAAATGCGTCAGTTCATCAACTTCTTCTTCATTGTAAAGGCCCATAATCACAGAAACACCGGCAACGACAGGACGTATTGCTTTGCCAATCTCTGCAGTATCTTTCAAACTGACCGCCCTGGTAAATGATATGGCAAGCTCACGGAACTGTTCCCTTGAGGGAACCCACGAGGCAACTCCTTCCGCGTAGCCGGTGTCTGCGGAGAGGAATAGCGAAGCGAAAATGGAAAAGCCACCAAACCCCATAAAAATCAGCGAATCGACCTCATCCACTCTCAACAGCTTCACTGGAGCCGTGAGAAAGGTAATGAAGTTCCTATCTCCAGCGGGGTCAACAGGGTTGCCATGACTCCACCGCGGGGGAAAAACCTTATCAAGAGCGGTAATAACTTTGTCAGGCAACTTGACCACGTTGAGTCCTTCTGTGGCACAAGCCTCGGCACACAGAACGCCGTAGCTTCCGCCAGGGGTCAGGATGGCAACGTTTCTACCTCTGGGGAGCGGCTGGGTGATAAATCCGATGGCGATATCCAGTAACTCCTCTGGACTCTCAACCCGCGTCACCCCGATGCTTTTGAACGCTGCCTCATAAGCCTCATCAGAGCCCGCCAGCGCACCGGAATGAGACACTATCGCCTTAGCACCGGCCTCCGTTTTGCCCGGCTTCAGGACAATGACCGGTTTCTTCGGTGTCACTTTCTTCACCTTCTCCAAGAAACGCCCACCATCAACCAGACCCTCTATGTATGCCAGAATGACCTTTACCTGCGGGTCATCACCGAAATACTCGATGTAGTCCTCAATCTGTATATCCGCAGCGCAGCCACAACTTACATAGCGATGAAAACCTACTCCTCGCATGTACCCGGATGTGACGACGGCACCACCAACGTTTCCCCCTTGTGATACAAAGGCCAAGGGCCCATCTTTAACCGGCAATGGAAACATAAATGCCCTCAATTCAGATGAGGCACTCCAAAAGCCCATGCAGTTAGGACCGATGAAACGAATACCGCCTTTTCTGGCAATCCGCAACACCTCGTCCTGCAGCTTCTTTCCCTCTTCTCCAGTCTCGGCAAAGCCGGCGGTAATAATGACACCGGCCTTAACCCCCTTGGCCACACAGTCCTCCATCACCTCGGCGACGTTAGGTGCCGGTATAACGAAGACAGCCAAATCAACCGGGCCCGGTATATCGGTTACTCTAACATACGCCTTATGGCCCAGGACTTCGCTTTCCTTGTTGTTCACCGGGTAAACTGGCCCGCGAAAACCATCCAGCGCACTGGTGAACGTGGAGTATCCCCACTTGTTCCAGTTATTTGTTGCCCCGATTACGGCAACAGATTTGGGATTGAACAGCGGCTCCAGCTCTTCAACTATAGATCGGCCCATTTACTGCCCCTCTCTGAAATAATAGCCCAAAACCAATGAGGCTAAATGGCTACGAAGTTGCTTAGCACTGAGATATTATAGCAGATTCGTCTTTCCGGTATTCTATTTTGTGCTGACTGGATGTATAATCAGGCATTATATATCTCAACATGTTGAAGCCCCAGGAGGTGTTCACATGACGCCGCAGAAATCAACGGCTAAGAAAGAGCCGCAGATACTCCAGATACCATCACAAAAGATGGCTGTCATCTACACCAAAGGTGACCCCGGCAAAGTAGCATCCGAACACCTGCCAACGCTCTACGGCTCAGTTTATAAGCTAAAATTCGACCTGAAAAAGAAAGGCACCAAGTTTAAAGTCACCGGGCTTCGAGCGCGCTGGCCTGACGCCCACCTTGTCCCAAAGAATGAATGGCTCGGCATCTGGGGCCTGCCTATCCCAGAAAAGACGACCGCTATACCACAAAAGACACCCGGCATAGAGGTTAAAGTCGAGCAGTGGGACTATGGAACTGTGGCCCAGACACTCCATATCGGCCCTTACAGCGAGGAATATCCCACAGTTCAGCGACTGCATAAATTCATTGAGGAAAGCAGCTACGAAATAGCTGGCGTTCACGAAGAAGAATACCTGACATCACCTCGAGCTAAAGTCCAGAAGACTATCATCCGATACCCGATTAAGAAGAAAATAGGGTAGTGCCTGACTAATGAATCTGACGGAGGAGTTCAACCTTGCCGGTCCCTGTGGCATATTCTGCGGACTGTGCACCAAATACCAATCAAGAGCACCAAGCAGATGCTTGGGCTGCCGAATAGGTGAGCAACACTCTTGGTGCAGCATCTACAGATGTTGCATAATGAAAAAAGGACTCACCACCTGCATCGAGTGTGAAGATTATCCCTGCGTCAGATATTCAAGAAGAGGCTGGGGAAAAGACCAATGGACTCGAACCGCCCAGGATAACCTGGAAAGCATTAAAAGGAATGGGATGGCGCACTGGCTTGAGGAACAAAGAGAAAGGCGATCGGCAGTAGAGGAATTGCTCGATAACTACAACGACGGCAGGTCTATGAGCTTCTACTGCATAGCTTGTAGATTGATACCTATCAACCTTATCAGCCAGGCTATAGCTGAATTGAAACAAATAGTATCCGACAATCAAACTGATGGCTCAGACCTGAAAGCCAAGGCAAAAGCCTTGAGAGCAATTATCCAGCAGTTGGCTTCACAATCTGGCATCGAGCTAAGACCATGAATAAGCAACAAGTGGCTGAGTTTAGTCAGAAATCAAGATGCCACGGGAATGGCTCACTGATATAAACTTTGAAGGCGTTAGTTCGTTTTGTTATGTAGTGCGAGGCTATATCCCGACCAGTCGGGATAAAGCCTCGCCTGGTAGCTTCACAAGGAGGCACAAAGTGAATAAACTGATTAAAATCGCGATACCTATACTTCTAATTCTGATTCTGGTTTTGACTGCTGGCTGCGCTGCCAAACAAGCAACAGTTCCACCACCAGAACCACCAGCATCATCTGGGGTGATTAAGGAGTACATTTACGGCGGTGAATCCCGCGCTGTTCCCGAGGAATCTAACCAGGCAGAAACAGACCGCAGGCTGGTGAAGACCGGCTACTTAACTCTGGAGGTGAATGATATAGATGAGGCTATGAGCGAGGTCGCTGGCGTAGCCAAAGAACTGGGTGGCTATGTAGTTTCCTCCATTAAGCGGGGAGATAAAGACGCAGCCTCTGGCCGAATTTCCATTCGTGTACCTGCTGACCGTTTCGATGAAGCCTTCGACAGGCTACGCCATTTAGCACTAAAAGTGCCTCGTGAGAGTACAGAAAGCCAGGATATAACCGAAGAATATACCGACCTGCAGGCTCAACTACGCAACCTGGAGGCGACTGAAGCTCAATATCTGGAACTGCTGAAAAAGGCGGAGACGGTTGAGGATATGCTGGCTGTCCAGCGGGAGCTTTCTAATGTCAGAAGGGAAATCGAGCGGGTTAAAGGCCGCATCCAGTACCTGGAGCGCACCTCGGATATGGCTCTTATCGAGGTAAATCTACAGAAAACACAGCCTTTAGGTCAGCCCGGCTGGAGCGCTCTTAAGACCCTCAAATCGGCAATCCGCGGCTTCACTACCTTCGGCAGAGTACTGGCCGATATAGCTATCTGGCTGGTAATCTTCAGCCCCGTTTGGATTATCATCCTGGTTGTGGTACTCTACTTCAAGCGATGGCGCAAGGCGAAAGCCAAGACTTCCCGCTAACCCGCCGTACGCAAGCCAGAAGGAGGAAGCTATGGACAAAATAGTTGCCTATTGTGGAATAGTTTGCACTGAATGCCCGGCATTTATAGCAACGCAGAAGAATGATGACACAGCCAGAAAACAGGTAGCCGAAGCCTGGTCTAATCAGTACAAGATGGCAATAAAGCCAGAAGACATCAACTGCGATGGATGTACCCCCGAGGGTAAAAGGCACATTGGCTATTGCAACATCTGCGAGGTCAGAAAATGCGGCCGGGATAAAGCGGTGGTGA
>Ga0194110_10009876_pt1 | contig 10688 bp, 10 predicted proteins | sample TA2Kig1200mmetaG_FD_146192 | JGI IMG/M metagenome (GOLD analysis project Ga0194110, IMG submission 146192) | Freshwater microbial communities from Lake Tanganyika, Tanzania - TA2015032 Kigoma Deep Cast 1200m | ecosystem: Environmental > Aquatic > Freshwater > Lake | place: Tanzania: Lake... | reverse complement strand
GATCAAAGGGGTGACATAGCAATCCTCTTTTCCCCTATTGGCTCGGATCAATGATAGTATGGCCTCCCGCATATCCTCCTGACTATACCGGCAGTTTAGGCGGACCATCTTCACCGAATCCATGAAACGACGCAAATGTTTATCCAGCCTAAAGACAAATAGCTGTTGGCTGTCTGCGTTCCAGTACGCTTTGATTCCCTCGTAGATCGAAGAGATGGTGCCATGGCCCAGAAGGTTGACATGAACCCTAGCTCGCTCCCAGGGAATGATCTCGCCCCCCATCCAAATGAAGTCCGCAGTCTTGACTCCAGGTGTCATCGCTAGACCTCCGCAATAGGGCAAAGCTGAGGGTACAGAAGACACGCCTGAGCCAGGATCGCCACCCCCAGCGGCAGCGCTTCCTCATCGAAGTCGAAACGGGGGTTGTGGTTGGGATAGTTCAGGCCACGCTCCGCATTAGACGCACCGAGAAACATATAGCAGCCAGGGACCTCTTGCAGGTAAAAGGCCGCATCCTCGCTCCCCATCGTGCGCTCACTGCTACGAACATTCCCTGTCCCCAACACTGCCTCGGCGGCGGCTCGCATCACCATTGTCACAGTGGGATCGTTGACCAGCGCTGGACAGGTGGAAATGATACGCAGGTCTGCGTGGGCTCCCATTGCGCCACAGATGCCCTCGACGACCTCCTGAAAACGGCGGAGCACTATTCGGCGCGCTTCCGGATCAAAACTGCGGATGGTGCCGGTTAGCTCTACCTGTGAGGGAATGATGTTGAAGGCCTGGCCGCCGTGAATGGTGCCCACGGTGACCACGACTGGCTCCTGGGGATCAATGGAGCGGCTGACGATAGTCTGCAAGCCGACGATCACCTGAACCGCAGCAACGACGGGGTCAATCACCTGGTGGGGCTTTGCCCCGTGACCGCCTAGCCCAGTAATCGTCAACTCCCACCGCTCCGAAGCAGTCATGATCGGCCCCGCTGTGACTATTGCCTGGCCCAGCGGCAAGCTGTTCCATAGGTGAAGGGCAAAGACGACGTCCACCGAGGGGTTGCGCAATACCCCCTCCTGCACCATCATCTGGGCGCCACCCCCTCCCTCCTCTGCTGGCTGGAAGACCAGCTTGACCGTTCCCGTCCAGCGGTCACGGTGTTTGGCCAACAGCTTCGCCAGACCCAGCCCAATAGCTACATGGCCATCGTGGCCGCAAGCGTGCATCTTGCCCGGAACCTGTGAGGCGTACTCCACCTCGTTTGCTTCCTGTAGCGGCAGGGCATCCATGTCAAAGCGGAGCATCACCACCGGGCCAGGGCCGGAGCCGTCCAGCAGCCCCATCACGCCGGTCCTGGCCACGCCGGCTTGCACCCGATAGCCGAAGCCGGCCAGTTCCTTAGCCGCGATGCCTGCGGTGCGCGTCTCCTCAAACCCCAGTTCAGGATGCCTGTGCAAGTCGCGCCGCCAGGCGACCAACTCGTCCCGCAGGCCGTGAGCTTCACTGAGGAAGTCCTCTTGCTTCTCCAATGTATGAACTCACACCTCCGGCGGCGCGCCAGGCGGATTGGTCACGTTCTCGCCGGCAAAGCGACGGTCATTGAGGGACGGGAGAAGCAGATTGCGGACGTGAAGCGCTACCAGGCGCTGCGGGGTAAGGAATGGTGCACCTATGGACTGTTCCATGAACTTGATGGTGTCCGGCGAATCCCCCGGCGCAATGCCAAAGCCATATCCCCAGTTGATCACAAAGTCTACTTTCTCCCTCCGGAACCCGGCGCAGGCCTCAGCCAGACGACCTTTCCTGATCTCAAAGACCGCCTTCAGCCTCTTCATCCATGGCTGGGATCGCCAGGTGGCAGTGTCCTCCTTCCAGTGTTCTTGATCTGGAATGAGGATGCCGACCTTAGGCTCAGCCATGCACATTGTGCTGACGCGCGCCCACTCGGTCATGAGCACCCAAGGCACTAGCATAGGTCGCTGGGAATGAAACGCATCCAGAGGATATTCCTCCGCGCAAAGAAGGATGGTCACATCCACACCTTCCGCCTCAAGGGAATCGACGCACTTTTGGAACAGAGGGATCAAAGGCTTGGTATCAGTGTAGATGAGAGCCCAGCCTGGTCCCATGCGATCCCCGGTGGCACCTGGTAAATGGTAGTGAGAGGCGATCCATCTGTCGCCTGGTTTGGCCGACATAGCCTGGATCTCCACCACGCTGAGGCCGTCCATGGCATTGCGGATCTTGATTTCCACGTCTAGCCCGAGCTCTTTCATGAGCTTCTTGTGGAAGTGAACATATTCGTTCCGGGGGCCCTGTCCTGTAGTAATGAGGCCCAGTTTAGCAACCATACTCATAACTCCTTTTCATCACATTATTACATCACCACACTGGCGTCCGCCAGTCTGCATAGCAGGTATCTATACCCCGCACAATGTCATGATATGCTTTGTCAGTAGCCCTGATGACGGGGCCCATCTTGCCATTGCCCACCGGGAGCCAACCCACCAAGACTACGGGCATGACCCAGCAGATTGACGTGAACTGTGGCCTGCTCCCAAGGAATGATCTTCTTCTCTTTCAGGAACCGGTGGCTCCGTTGGTCGCTGAGCCGGGTCGGAGAATCCGCTGCAGGAAAGTCTTGGTCCTTTCCTGGCGTGGCGCACAAAGGAACTGTTCTGGATGGCCTTCTTCAACGATCACGCCCTGATCCATGAAGATCATCCTATCTGCCACGTCACGAGCGAAGTCCATCTCATGCGATACGACCAGCATAGTCATACCCTCGTCTGCCAGCATACGCATGGTGTTCAAGACCTCACCTACCAACTCCGGATCAAGGGCAGAGGTCGGCTCATCGAAGAGCATTACCTTCGGCTCCATGGCTAGGGCCCGCGCAATGGCCACCCGTTGCTGCTGGCCGCCGGAAAGCTGCAGCGGAAAAGCATTGATCTTATCAGAGAGGCCCACTTTCTTCAGGAGACCGTGGGCTCGCTCCACCGCAGCCTGCCGGGACAGACCGCGAACGCTCATTGGTGCCTCAATGATGTTCTCAAGGACTGTTAAGTGGGGAAAGAGGTTGAAACTCTGAAAGACCATACCCATTTCCGCCCGGTGGCGGCGAAGGTCGCCTTCCTGGGCCTTCGTGAGCTGGCCGTTTGACATCCGATGGCTGATGAGTTCACCATCCAGCCAAACCTCTCCGCTATCTGGACGCTCCAAATGGTTCACGCAGCGCAGCAGGGTCGTCTTGCCGGATCCACTGGGACCGATAATGGCCATCACATCGCCCTTGTTCACCTGCAGGCTCACGCCATGCAGAACGTGGAGCGAGCCGAAGGACTTGTGGATACGGCGCAGTTCCAGCATGACGCCAGCAGGCGGTCGCTCCGGCCATGTAGGCGGCTCAAAGGATGCGCAATAGGTTTCAACCGTTGTCATATCATCACCTGTCACTTTTCAAATTAGATTTTGAAGCTCAATCGCTTCTCTAGAAGGATCTGAATCCCGATCAGTACCGAATTCAGGAAAATGTATATAATTGCTGCTAGCGACAGGATTTCAAACGGGCGCTGAGTGGCGACGACCATAAGATTGGCCGTGTGGGTCACTTCGGCCACCGCTACTACTGAAGCGACGGAGGTGTGCTTACAGATCGCGGTGGCGTTGGTCAAATATGGCGGTACGATGATGCGCAACACCTGCGGCAGGATGATGCGTCTAATCATTCGAGCGTAAGATAGGCCCAAGGCTCTGGCGGCATCAAACTGCCCTTTACCTACGCCCTCAAAGCCACCCCGAAAGATCTCCAGGTTGTATGCCGTGGAGAAGGCCACGAAGGCCAGAATGGCTGCGGGCATGGGTTCCAATCGCAGCCCCACCTGGCCCAGGCCAAAGAAGGCGAGGAACAGGATGATAAGTTCCGGCGTACCACGGGCCGCCCAGCTATAGAGCGCGATAGGCACCCGCACGATGCGCGGCGAAGACATGCTAACCAGAGCAAGGAGCAAAGCTAGCACCGTAGACAGCACCAGCGTCGCGATGGTCAGGGAGACCGTTTGGCCAGTACTGGCCAATAGGATGTTGAAGTTGTGCCACAGAAATGTCCAGTCCACCAGTCACCTCTGCGCTAAAGGCTGAAGCCTTGCCGTCACTGCCAGCGGGTGTGGAAGGATGACACTTTCACACCGATACCAGCAGCCCGCGCTCGACGGGCCAGTTCTGCGCCCACGATCACGTCTTGGACAGCCGACCCGCTGGATTCGAATACTGTGATCTCGTCTGACCTGGCTCGCCCAGGGATCTGGCCCAAGACTACCTGGCCAAGCTCGCCGGCCATAGGTAGCTTGTCAGCAGGCAACTTCCCCCAGACCCTCAGGATGTCGCCGCATTCTCGAGCGGCAAGCTGGCGGGAGTCCACGAAGAGCCGCGCCCGTCGCATGGTTGCCGGTTCCAACTCGTAGTGTGGGTAGCCGCCGCCCATAGCAGCGATATGGACACCCGCAGAAAGCGCTGCGTCCGGAAACAGGGCTGCAGCAGCATCGGTGGCAGTTATGACGATGTCTGCTCCTGTTACAGCCAGGGCTGGGTCTGTTGCAGGCTGTACCTGCCTGTCTGTCGCCAGGTCGTGTTCTGCCGCCAGTTTCTTGGCCAGCGCCTCGCTTCGGTCATGGACAGGATCGTAGATCCGAACCGATTCGATGCGACGGACGGATGCCGCCGCCAGCACGGCCATGTAACCAACAAAGCCGGCTCCAAAGACCGCTACCGTCGCTGCATCGGGACGAGCCAGGAGGTCTACGCTGGCGCCGCAGGCGGCGCCCGTCCGGAAGGCGGTAAGCCAGGTGCCATCCAGCACGGTATCTACAAGGCCGGTCTCTGGGTCAATGATCACCACCATAGCATTGATGCGCATCAATCCTTTCTGTACATTGCCTGCGCATACCGTCAGGAGTTTAGCGCCCACGTACCGATCACCACCGGCAGCCCCAGTCATCACCGTGAACCGCCAGCTAGGGAAGTCCAAGATGTGACGCTCTGGCACTACGGTCTGCCCAGAGGAGGAGAGTATGGCGAAGGCAGTCTTGCTTAGCTCAACCGCCTCTCGCATAGGCATCAGGCCTGGAAGATCAGTGCCACTCAGGATGTTCATGCCGATCCCCTGCCCAATCTCTCGAATAACCGATTGAACCGCTCCAGGAGTTCCTTGGCCCGCTCTTCGGTCTCCAGCACCTGAAAACTCCGGGCGTCGTAGCCCACAACATCGTGCATGAACGCCACCGCCTCTTCTGTGCAGTACACCGTTCCATCGGGGGCGATGCCCTCGATGCCGCCTACCTGCAGGCCGATCCAGTTCATGCGCACGGCCTCTTCCAGGCTGAGGCCGGGTGGGAGCAACACCTCTGCCTTGCCAGGGGAGAGCCGTACTGGATAGCCACCCGGCAAGCCGTTAGGCCCAGGAGCGTGTATGTGAGCGCGGTCTCCCCGGAGAAGCGATACAATCATTTTCACGCCAGAGGAGGCTGGATGCGACTCAGTAGGGATACCATACATGCGCTTTGCGGCGTCTGCTAGCAGATCTTCAGCCTGTACCTCTTTGGTAGCGTCGATTCCGGAGATATAAACGCGGAGGTAGTAGGGGGCTCTGCCTGGGGAAGCAGTCCGCAGGAACGATTCGTTCACGGAGTGCGACGCAATGTAATAAATGTGTACGTCGTGGGGGTCTACGTTGCGTGCCCGGGCGACTAGCAAGCGGGCCAATCCGCTAATGAGGTCCGCATTACCGCAGCCGGCCAGGGGCGCCAGCCCCACCGTGTTCAGGGCGGGGTTCACAAAGTCCGGGAACGGGGCATCAATCACATCCGGCGGCTCCTCCACCTGGCGAACCGCCTGCATAAGCCTCAACGTCAGAAACAGATGGAGCGGCAAGAAGGAACCGAATCCTGCCTCGCGGAGACGCTGGAAAAGCTCGGGCCCCAGCCGGGCAGCCATGGTAGGGACCGATAGGAGCGCTGCCGTATGCAGGATAACTCTGGGGCGAAGCTGTCTGATGAGCGAGGCCGTGGCGTCCACATTGCTCAGGTCAAGTTCATGAAAGGAAAGACGGGGGGCATACCCTGCATGGAGAGCACCTACCGAGGCGCGCAAGGCGATGGCCTCGCCGCGCCTGGTGTTTGCATCGGCCACTGTGATGGTGTGAATCTCAGGCGTCCGCGCCAGGAACTCCAGGGCCCACTCGCCTACCGCGCCGATGCCAATGAGCAAGACATCGGTCCTACCCTCTCCTCTGTCAGTCACAGCCACCCTCCTGCATGAAATCGCGCCCGTTGATCGAGGGATAGAAAAAGTTCCGCACGAAGAGCGTAGAGACGATATGGCCGAGGATGATGGGGCGCCCCAGGATCGCTTCCATCTCGGAGATCAGGCCGGGCGGATCACCGGGGGCCAGGCCGATGCCGTATCCCCAGTAGATCACCAGATCCGGCTTTGTCTCGGCCAGGCGTTTGGCCGCCTCCCCGGGGGTCTCCCCCACCAGTTCGAACTGTAAGTTGAGATTGGCCGTCCAGGGATAGCTACGCCACATCTCTAGTTGCTGCTTGCGTTGTCGCGTGCCGGCAGTGAGGATGCCGATGGTCGCCTTGCCGCCTCGCGAATAGGTCACGGCCTTCGTATACCCTAGCACGACCCGGTAGGGCAGCACCAAGGGCTTTGTGGAGCGGAATGCATCCTCCGGGTATGGCTCTGCGCAGCAGTAGATTATAGCGTCCACACCATCCTTTTCTTCCAGAGCATCTATGCAGGCCTGTATCAGCGTAATGGACCGGCCACGTTCCATCCATACCTCTCCCCAATCCGCCCCAAACCTAGGATTCATCTGGCCTGGGGAGCGCATGTATCCGTGGATGGCCGGGTCCTCTGGCTTGGGTGCCAGTTCCTTAATCTGCGTTGCTGACAGGCCCTCTAGGGCGTGTCGCATCACCACGTCCACCTCAAGACCCAGCCTTCGCAGCAAACCAGTATGAAAGGCGATGTAATCTGAGCGCGGTCCCTGACCGGTGCCGATCAGTCCAAGTTTTGGTTTCTTAGACATATGTCCTCCTGTGAAATGGACATGATCACTTCTTTATCGTCCAGCGTCGCTCGCCCCAGTGCTGTGCCAAGGTCAGCATACTGTTAAGGGCCAGGTAAATCGCCGCCACCGGAAAGAGTATCTCCAAAACTCGATAGGTGATAGAGATGATTCCGTTGCCGATGCCTGTCAGTTCGTTTACTGTAATGATAGATGCCAAGGAAGATCCCTTCAAAATGAGCTGGGTGTTAGAAATGAAGGGCGGCAATGCCACTGGAATCGCCTGCGGCAATATGATGCGCTGCCAGACGCGCAGCGGCGTGAGCCCCAGAGCCTGGGCCGCGTCGTATTGTCCCTTAGGTACTGCCAGAAGCCCACCACGAAGGATCTCCATGTAATATGCACCGGAGGAGAGGCCGCCGCCAATGACGGCCACCTCAAAAGCTGGCAAGCGCAAGCCTAATCGGGGCAGACCGTAGTAGCAGAAGTAAAGTATCAGCAGCACCGGGCAGGTGCGCATTAGCCAACTGTATGCCGCCACGATGCTGACCAGGACCTTATTGGATGATTGCCGGATAATTGCTAAAGGGACCGCGATGATCGCGCCCAACAAGACCGTCAGCACCGTCAATTGGATGGTGCGCATGGCCGCGTACAGCAGGTTCGGCAGATACGTGAGTGTGATCTGCCAATCTAACATGCCTCTCACCTTGCACTATTCCGAGTTCAGTGAGCTTGTTCCTCAGGTCAGGTCTTTCCTGAGACAGCTCTTTGTTCGGAGGAGTGGCGCATCCCCAGAGGCAGAATGCGTCTGGCAGACAGTATTCGCACCTGAGGATGCGCACTCACCGCCACTTTGAGAGAATCCTACTGGCTTCCGACCAGGTGTGCCTGGCCAAACCACTTGACTTGCCACTGCGCCAATTGGCCGCTTTGTTGGAATTCCCAGAAGGCGTTATTGGTCTCCCGGAGAAGGACCCGGGCCTCCTTCCGAATGGCCACACCATAGGGGGTCGGGTTGTATTCTTCCAGGATCACTTTAACCTTGTAAGTGTCCTTGAGTCCCGCTGCGCCCAGGGAACCAAAGGCGGCCGCATCAATACGTTTGTTGTTGAGATCCAGGAACAACTCAGTCTCGCCCGGATAGTCAACAATGTTGGCATTCCCGCCGAGCTTGTTGTCCTTGACCCAGTTCCCGTACCAGGCCCCGCGTACGCAGCCGATGTTCTTGCCTTTCAGGTCGTCCCAGGTCTTGAAACGATCCTCGTCGCCCCGCACGTACATGTAGCCCCCGCCCTGGATCGTCGGGATGCTCATGGCAAAGTCTGGTGAGGTTAGCCGCGCGGTAGTGAGGCCCACGCCGGAGCAGACCATGTCCCAACGGCTAGCCTTAAGGCCTGTCAGCGTGCCCGCCCATCCGATGGTAGTCCACTGGGGAGTGAGGCCGAGCTTCGCAGCAAGGGCGTTGCACACGTCGATGTCGTATCCCACCAGTTTCCCGTCCTTGTCCATTAATGTGAACGGCGTTGCGCTGCCGGTGGTGGCAATCGTCAATTTGCCTGGCGACACGAGTTCGCTGTCAGGGACGATGGATTTAGCCGGCGTAGCTGTCGGACTGGGCGCAGCGGCAGGTGCACAGCCTGCGATAGCCAGCACCGCCATAGCTGCAATCGCGCCAAGGGCGAGGCATCTCAGCCATATGGTCATCTTCATCTTAGTTCATCCTCCCTTCTTTTCTGGAATCTGCCCGTAGTCGTTCGCCCGGAAAACGATCCTGGCGTACTTATGCTCTATGCTCACCTCCTTCCTTTCACGTCTCGGAAGCGCTCAAAGCTCAATCCACTCACGTCCACGCAGGAAGACACGCCATCCAGCACGATCTCGGCAACTGCTTTGCCAATAGCAGGCGAAAGCATCACGCCATGTCCGCTCAGGCCGTTGGCGCAGAGGAAGCCTTCCACGCCCGGAACGGGACCTAGGATGGGCAACTCGTCCGGCGTCATCTCTACCAGGCCGGCCCAAGCTGTCTGCATATCGGCATTCGCTATGCTCGGCAGGCGTCTCGCCCCAGCCGTGGCAATCTCTGCCAGAACATCCCAGTCCACGGCCGTGTTCTTGCTGCTCCGTTCCTCAGGGGGAAGGGTCAGGAGGACACCTTCTCCCTCCGGTGCGACAAACAGGCCCGCGGTTGGCTCCATGGTACACGGTAGTTTGGATGGCAGCCCAGCCACTGGTCCGGTAACAAACACATGCTGCCGTTTGGGGAAGACGGGAAGGTCAATCCCTACCCACGCTGCCACTTCCCGGGCCTCCGGGCCAGCAGCGTTGACCACTATTGGCGCAAAGACCCGGCCTTGCGATGTCTCTACCCCCGTAACCTTGCCATTTGTAGTGCAGATACCACGGACTTCAATATTCTCCAGCAGTTGCACGCCGAGACGACGGGCCACCCGCGTATAGCCGTACACCGCATTAGCTGGCGATGCCCGGCCATCTGTGGGACAGTAAGACGCTGCCAGAATCCCGTCCATGGCCATACAGGGCGCAATGTCAGATACTTCGGCAGGAGTGAGTAAACGACTGGGCACTCCCAGGCGCTGCTGTAGCGCGACCCTGGCCGTGAAATCACGAACCTCATCCGGGGTGGTGAGGAGAAAGAGATAGCCCACCTGCTGGAATTCCAGGTGCACCTCCGTACGCTCCTCAAACTCCCGCCAGAACTTCATGGACGTGATGGCTAGGCGAATCTCCACTTCGCGCCCAAACTGTTGCCGAATCCCACCTGGGGCCTTAGCGGTTGATCCTCCCCCAAGCGAGCCTTTTTCCAGCACAACTACGTCAGACATTCCGCGCATCGCCAGATGGTACGCGATACTGGTGCCAATCACCCCACCGCCTACGATCACCACGTGAGCCGCTCTTCTATCTACTGACAGGACCACTGCATCTCCTCCTACTGTGCCAATTCTTGTATACGCAGCGCCGACCGCTCTAGATGAAGACGCATCAACCCAGCGGCCTGCTCAGGATCGCGTTGTCGTATAGCTTGCAGGATGGCCCGATGCTCTTTAAGGGATTCCACTAGGTGGGGGCCTGGCCGAGACTGAGCAAAACGCCGCACCATGCTGATGCGGTTAGTGAGGCCATCTAAAATTTCCTTCAGCAGCCTGTTGTCGACGAAGTTGAGAATAGTCTCGTGGAAATGGATGTCGGCGGCAAAGTGTTTGCTGGTATCTCCACTATCAAACCGTGCCTGGGTCTCCGTCAGGGACCTGTCCAGTTCATCGAGCACTGGTTCCGGGATCAGGGGAGTAGCCTGCCGTACAGCCTCTGCCTCGAGTAGACGTCGGATCTCATAGACTTCACGGATGTCTTGCCGGGAAACCACGGCCATGAATGCACCGCGATGAGGGCGAACCTCAATAAATCCTTCGGATTCCAGTCTGCTGAGGGCCTCGCGAACTGGCGTGCGACTGACTTTAAGTTCTTCCGCTATCTCATCTTGATCAAGCTTCTCACCAGGCGCGAAGTACCCATTGAGAATCGCTTCTCGAAGGCTTGTGGTCACCCAGTCGGCCAGAACTCTGGCGTTTTGTGCCTGCGGGAGTGGTACTTTCACTATTTC
>Ga0194110_10009870_pt1 | contig 10692 bp, 9 predicted proteins | sample TA2Kig1200mmetaG_FD_146192 | JGI IMG/M metagenome (GOLD analysis project Ga0194110, IMG submission 146192) | Freshwater microbial communities from Lake Tanganyika, Tanzania - TA2015032 Kigoma Deep Cast 1200m | ecosystem: Environmental > Aquatic > Freshwater > Lake | place: Tanzania: Lake... | reverse complement strand
GGTGAATCCAGCCGTTCACCTGCTGGTAGTACGGGACGTACAACTCCCGGAACGTAGCCTCGGAGCAGAACGACGAGGCCTGCGTGCCGAAATCGGTCCCGCAGACCATCACCACATCCACCGCATCGCCGACCACGGCGTGGATCTTGGGCAGGTTGGCCAGCGAGATCTCGGTCTGACGGGCGAATACGGCATGTATGTAATCGCGCCGCGTGGCCGTGGACATGTACCATTCCGCCACGTCCCGGATGCCCTTGGGGTGCTTCATGAACGGCCCCGGCACCAGGGCGATGTCGCCCAGCCCCATTCCTGGGAGCACCATCATCACGCCCCGCCCGGTGGACGCGGCGTACGGCACGGCGTCCCTCAGGTGCTCCAGGTACTCCTCGGTGACCGGCCCGAACTCCTCCAGGTTGTCCTCCGGGTTCAGCTTGTCCTCGTCGAGGGGCGGCTGCCGGATGATGGTGTCGAAGAAGTGTCCGCCCTTGGGCATGCGCCCGCTGGGCGGCGCCGTCAGGTCGCCCTTGGGGTAGATCAGCGCGTCCCCGTTCGCGTCGGTGGTGGTGCGGAAATCCTCCGGGACGAGCACCTCGAGGCCGCTCTCCAGTTTCCAGGGCTTCCAGCCCCGGTTGCGGAAACCGAACAGCGTGTCGTAGGGGAAGACGCCCTCGACGTCGATACCCATGGCCTGCTTGAGGTCTTCATCCAGCCACCCCAGCATCTGGTAAGGCTCGTGGATCTTCACAAGCCGCTTCTCCAGGCCGTAGTGGTCGCGCAGCGCCGCCACGCAGGTCACGTGGATGCCCGACACCGGCGTGCTCGAGAAATCCACCGGCGCCTGGTCCGGCTCGCGGTGGTCCAGCGCCGCCAACAGCCTCTCTCTGCTGCCCATTCGGGGCTCCTTCCCTCGGAACCTGACAGATTACAATAAACCGAGCCGCGAGCGTAAGCGAGCGGCCGGACGGAATCACTATGACCATCGACCTGAACCTGGAACACATGCCGCCCCCGCCGCGCAAGAGGGACTATCGCATCGGCGTCATCGGGGCTGGATTCGTGGTTCGCGACCAGCACCTGGTGGCCTACCAGCGCGCCGGCTACAACGTGGTCGCCATCACCGCGAAGGCCCCCGAGATGGCCCGTGAAGTGGCCGCCGCGCGTGGCATACCCACCGTATATCCGACCAACGAGGAGTTGCTCGCTGACCCCTCCATCGAGGTGCTGGACGTAGCCGTGCCGCCCGCCGAGCAGCTTGGCGTATTCCGCCAGATCGTCCAGCACGCCGATCACATCAAGGGCGTGCTGGCGCAGAAGCCCCTGGGGCGCAACTACGCCGAAGCGCGCGAAGTGGTGGGGCTGTGCCGCGAGGCTGGCATCGTGCTGGCCGTCAATCAAAACATGCGCTACGACCAGTCCATCCGCGCGCTCAAGACCATCCTCAGCCGCGGCTACCTCGGAGAACCTGTGCTGGGCACTATCGAGATGCGCGCCACGCCCCACTGGAAGCCCTGGGCCGCCGAGCTGGGGCGCGTGACCCTGCTCATCATGAGCATCCACCACCTGGACACCTTCCGCTACCTGTTCGGCGACCCGGAGTACGTCTACTGCTCGGCCCGCACCGACCCCCGCACCAAGTTCCCTCACCGCGATGGCGTGGTCCTCTACACCCTCGAGTACGCCAGCGGCCTGCGCGCCGCCGCCTGGGACGACGTGTGGGCCGGCCCCGGCCGCGAAGGGGCCGCCCCGGACATCTACATCAAGTGGCGCGTCGAGGGCACTGACGGAACGGCTCAGGGCTTTATCGGCTGGCCCTCCTACCCCAACGCCACTCCCTCGACTCTCGACTTCACCACCAAGCTCGCCCCCAACACCTGGTTCCAGCCGCGCTGGAAGGAGACCTGGTTCCCCGATGCCTTCCAGGGCGCCATGGGCCAGTTGCTCGAGGCCCTGGCCACCGGTACGGAACCCGCCATCAGCGGCCGCGACAACCTGCACACCCTGGCTCTGGTGGACGCCTGCTACAAATCCATCGCCGACCACCGCCCCGTGGCGCTGGGTGAAATCCTCGCCGAGGAGGTCTGAGATCTGCCATGCTGGCTCTGCTGCTGGCCGCCATCACCGTCTCGGCCAACTTCGAGGCGGGTAGTGTAGCAAAGGTCGAGGTCGTTTCGCCGACGCAGTTGCGCTGTCCCGTCGTAGGAGAGTCCGACCAGGACAAGCGCAACCGCCAGGCAAGCTGGTACTACTTCCGCCTGGACGGGCTACCCTCGACGGAAGTGGTCATCGAGCTCACGAACCTGGTGGGCGAGTACAACTACCGGCCCGGAACGCATCCCGTGAGCGCGCGCACGCGCCCTGTTTACAGCTACGACAACAGCACGTGGCGGCACTTCGGCGACCGCGAGGTCGAATGGGACGAGAAGGAGATCCGCCTGCGGCTGCGCTTCACCCCCGCGCGCCGGCGCATGTGGATCGCCCACGTGCCACCGTACACCACCGCCGACCTGCGCGGCCTGTTGCGGGAGTTCCGGCGCCACCCGCACCTGCGCTCGGGAGTCGTGGGCAAAACGGTCCACGGGCGGGACGTGATGCTCCTCACCATCACCAATCCCAACAGGGCAGATACGGGCAAGAAGGTCATCTGGCTGATGTTTCGCCAGCACGCCTGGGAAGCGCCCACCTCGCACGTCTGCGAGGGCGCGCTGCGGCTTCTGCTCTCCCGCGATCCCGAGGCCGTGCGCCTGCGCGACGAAGTCATCTGGAAGATCTTTCCAATGGCTGATCCCGACGGCGTGGCGCGCGGCGGCGTCCGCTTCAATGCCCACGGCTACGATCTGAACCGCAACTGGGACGCGGTGGACCCCGCCGGGATGCCCGAGATCGCCGCCCAGCGGAAGGCCATCCTGGATTGGGTGGATTCCGGCCGCCGCATCGATCTCTTCATGGCCTTCCACAACACCGAGAGCGGGGAGTTCATCGAAGGGCCGATCCCCGAGGGCGACACCGAGTTCCGGAACCTGGCGGAACGGACCCTCCGGCTGCTCTCGGAGACCACCTCGTTCCACGCCACGCGCCCGTTACGCGCCTCGGGCGCCTCGACTACGCCCGGCCAGCCGGGCCGCATGGCCGTTTACCAGGGTCTCTATCACGAGCGCAAGATCCCGGCGCTGCTGATGGAGCAGATGGTCGAGCACAACTCGAAGCTGGGCCGCCTGCCCACCGTCGCGGACCGCCTCGGCTTCGGCGCCGAGCTGGTGCGCGCCCTGGCCGCGGCGGTGGAGGCTCGCTAGCCGAGCCGCGACCCGCCGACAAGCTGAAGCTTGTCCCACATTGCAGCGCAGGCGCTTGCGTGGCGCCAGTGGCGTAAGCTTCAGCTTGCGCCAGCGACTCTTTCACACCCCTGACGGAGCGGTCCTCACCCCAGCCACGCTCGCGCCGGGTCGGAGGTTTCCTGGATCCGCTGGGCCAGCAGCTCGCGCATCCGGGCCAGCACCTTGGCCTGACCGCTTTCCCCGGCCAGATCCCGCTCTTCACCCGGATCGCTGCGCAGGTCGAACAGCGCCTGCTTCTTCGACTCCCAGAGGATGTACTTGTGCGTGCGCGTGCGCACCACCCGGTAAGGCTCCACCGCGCGCCTCACCACCAGCGCCTCGGGGCGGCCGTCGTTCCAGGCGGCGAACGCCGCCTCGCGCTTCGAGCGCCCGGCCTCGAACTCCCCCCGCAGGCTGCGCCCGGCCAGCGGGTAGGCGGGCCGCGCCCCGGCGTAGTCCAGGAACGTCGCCGGCAGGTCCACCGACGCCACCGGCGCGTCCACATTCCCGCGCGCTCGCACCGGACCGCCGCACGCCAGATACGGCACGCGGATGGACTCCTCCCACGGGTACACCTTGCCCGAAAGCCCCTTTGTGCCGCACAAGTAGCCGTTGTCCCCCAGGAACACGATCAGCGTGTTCTCCCACAGCCCCGCCTTCTCGACCGCCGCGATCAAGCGTCCGATGGCTTCGTCCAGGTGGGTGATCACAGCGTAGTAGGTCTCCCAGTCGAACTTCGCCCCGCCCTTCGGATGCGCCGGCGCGGCAAGCTGATCCCCGCGTCCCGCGTAAGGCTTCTTGTACTTGTCGTCCGCGTACCACGGCGTGTGCGGCGCGTTGTAGGCCAGCCACAGCAGAAACGGCTGTTTGGCGCCGCGCACCGCCTCGATGGCCGCGTCGGTGAACAGGTCGGTGATGTGCCCGGGCGTCTTCTGCGCTTCCCCCTCGAAGCCGCGCCGCAGCATGGGATCGCGGTAGACGCTCGCAGCCGGCGGCAGCCATAACGGGGCTCTGGAAAACCCGCACGTCTCCGGCTGCGGCGTGATGTGCCACTTGCCCACGAGCGTGGTGTCGTAGCCGGCGCGGCGCATCTGCTCGACCACGGTCGGGCCGAGGCCTTCGCGGAAGGAAGTGCGCCCGTTGCTCTCCAAGCCGTTCTGGTACGTCTCCAGGCCGCTCAGCATGACCCCGCGGCTGGGGCAGCACTGGGGCGTGGTGATGATGCCGTTGGAGAAATTCACCCCCCGCGACGCCAGCCGGTCCAGGTTCGGAGTCTGGATATGCGGATTGCCCGCCGCGCCCAGGGCCTGGAAATGGTGGTCGTCGGAGAACAGAAACAGGATGTTGGGCCGGCGCTCGGCCGCCGTCAACACCGGCGCCGCCGCCGTGGCCAGCACCTGCCGTCGGGTGAGTGCGCTCATGGGAACGATCATCCGGATTGCGGACCGTCCGTGTCAAGGGCATTCATGCCCGGACAAGTACACCACCAGCGCCCGAACCGGCAGCGGCGCGCTACCCGAGCTGCTAGCTCTTCTTCTTCGCGACGAACTCGCGGGCTTGTCCCTCTCCGCCCTCGCGCTGGCGGGTCATCTTGATTTCGTTGCCGGAAACCTGTCCCTTGTAGAGGAACTTCATCTGGTTTCCGCCGAACTCGAGGGTTTGGGTGAACGAAAGTTGATCGCCCTGGATCTTTCCGTCCGAGATGGGAGACTCGCCCCGCGGGGTGGCGATGGTCCCGGTCAGCTTCTCACCATCCACCCTGAAGGTGAAGGTATAGGCCTGCATCTGGCCCTCGCGTCCGGGAACCTGGGCCACCCACTGGCCGGTGATGTCCGCGGCCAGGGCCGCGCCCAACCCGGCCAGTACCAACACGACGAGCAGGAAGTTTCTGGTCCTCATGCTGGATAAGGATGGCGCCACGGGCCGGAAGGTTACCGCTCAGGCGGCGATCGTAGTGCCTCGGTCTCGGGGCACACACGCTCCAACCGCTCCCTGACGGTCGCGGCTCGCTAAGAAGCCACTGCCGCGGACAGGGTTACTGAGCCGCGCGCGTCAGCAAGCGGTCCCCGAGACTGAGGCACTACCCGCGATCTCCGCCAGGATGCGCTCGACCTCCGCCCGGGGGTCTTCGGCCCGGGTGACCTGGCGACCGATCACCAGGTAGGTCGCCCCGGCCCGCAGGGCCTCGGCGGGCGTGGCCACGCGCTTCTGGTCGCCCTTCCCCGCCCCCGCTGAGCGCACCCCCGGCGTAACCAGGATGGCCTTCGGACCGGCCAGGGCCCGAACCGTGGCGGCTTCGAGCGGGGAGCAGACGATCCCGTCGATGCCGGCCTCCATGGCCTTGCGCACGCGCAGCGCGACCAGGTCCGCCACCGCGCAGGGATAGCCCAGGTCGGCCAGGTCGTCCTGGTCAAAGCTGGTAAGCACGGTCACCGCCAGCAGCTTCAGCGCGGATTCGCCCCGCCCGGCGACAGCCGCTTCCATCACCGCGCGGCTGCCGTGCACCGTGGTGAAGGCGGCGCCGCTGGCGGCCACCTGCGCCACCGCGCGCTTCACCGTCTCGCCTATGTCGTAGAGCTTCAGGTCCAGGAACACCTTTTTGCCCTGCTCCGCCAGCTCCCGTACGAACGGCATGCCGGCGGCGGCGTACAGCTCCAGGCCGACCTTGTAGACGGAAACCGCGTCGCCGAGGCGGTCCACCAGCTCGCGGGCCTTTCCGGCGGATTCGAAATCCAGAGCAATGATGAGTGGGTTCATACGATGCGAAGGGGCTTGTCCCCGAGCGGCAGCACGCGCCCGATGCGCCAGGCGGAGGCCAGCCGCGCGGCCTTGTCTTCGGGCAGCGAAATGAGCAGACCACCCGAGGTCTGTGGATCATACAGGAGGTTCTCGACCTCGGGCGCCAGCGGCGCAGCCACTTCCACGGCGCAGGAGGCGAATTCACGGTTGTTCTTAAGCCCGCCGGGAATGGCGCCCTGGCGCGAATACTCGAGCGCGCCGGGCAGGAACTCGACCCGCGCGGCCTCGATCTCGAGCGTGACGCCGCTGGCCGCGGCCATCTCGCGGGCGTGGCCGAGGAGGCCGAAGCCGGTCACGTCGGTACAGGCATGTGGCTCCAGCGGCATCATGGCCTCGCACGCGCTCCGGTTCAACTCCAGCATCGAGGCGATCGATACCTCGACGTGAGCCGCTTCTGCGATGCCGCGCTTGAGCGCCGTGGCGATGATCCCGGTCCCGATGCGCTTGGTCAGCACCAGAGCGTCGCCCGGCTGCGCGCGGGCGTTGGTCAGGACCCGCTCCGGGTGGACCAGCCCCGTGATGGCATAGCCGAACTTCATCTCCGGATCCGCCACGCTGTGCCCGCCCAGCAGGACGCAGCCGGCCTCGCGCATCTTCTCCGCGCCGCCCAGCAGGATCTCTTCCAGCACGTCCAGGTCGCCCTGGGCCGGGTAAGCCAGGATGGAGAGCGCGGTCAGGGGACGCCCGCCCATGGCGTAAACGTCGCTGAGGGCGTTGGCTGCGGCAATGGCCCCGAAAAGGCGCGGCTCATCCACGATGGGCGTGAAGAAATCCACCGTCTGCACCAGGGCAGACTCCGACGTCAGCTTGTAGACGCCGGCGTCGTCGGCGGTCGCAAAGCCCACCAGCACGTTCTCGTCACTGATCGCGGGCAGCCGCGCCAGAATGCGGTCCAACACCTTTGGACCCAGCTTCGAGGCTCAACCCGCCGCGGCCACGTGGGCCGTCAGCTTCTTCGAGTGCACCCTTGTAGTTTACCCGCTCCGCACCCGCCAAGGAGGCTGCCGAAAAAGCTCTTCAGCCGGTTCGCCGGGCACAAGCTAAAGCTTATGCTACACGGCAAACCACCGGCATGAGCTCCCACGTGGGGCATGGTTCAGCTTGCCCAACGGCTTTTTTAGCAGGCGCTAGGCTGGACAGTGCAATTGACCAGTGTACTGCGTGCGCGCCGGCAACGAACGGGCTCGCGCCTGCTGCTCCAGCAGTCGCCGCTGTTCGGTGTCCAGGGCCACCGGCCGGGCTACGCGCGTCGTGTCGTCGTCCTCACTGCTGTAAAGACGCACCTCGTCCGTTAGTCGTTGTCGTTGCTAACGCAGTGCGCTAGTTTAGGGGAACGCGGTGCATACTGTTGTTAATGCCTCATCCGGTGGTGGTGGCGATTGACGGGCCCGCGGGAGCGGGCAAGAGCACTATTGCGCGGCGCGTGGCCGCGCGGCTGGGGTTCGTCTACATCGACTCGGGCGCCATGTACCGCGCCGTGGCGCTGTGGGCGGTGCGCGAGAATATGGATCTGGAAGACGCCGCCCGCCTCGAGCGGGTGGCGGACACCGCGCGCATTGAGTTCGCTCCGGGCGGCTCCACGGTCTTCCTCGATGGCGAGGACGTCAGTGAGGCCATCCGCACCCCGGGGGTCTCCCAGGCCGCCTCGATAGTCTCCGCGATTCCCGGCGTGCGGCGCGCGCTGGTCGAGCAGCAGCGGCGGATGGGCGCCACCGAGAGCGTGGTCATGGAGGGCCGCGACATTGGTTCGGTAGTGTTCCCCAACGCCGATGTGAAGGTATTCCTGGACGCCGATCCGGCCGCGCGCACCCAGCGGCGCGCGCTGGAACTGGAGGCCAAGGGCGAACCCGTCTCGTCTGAAGAAGTGGCCCGCGAGCTGGCCGAGCGCGACCGCCGGGACAGCACCCGCGCCGCGGCCCCCCTGGTCGAGGCCCCCGGCGCCATCCGCGTGGACACGACCCGTCTCAGCATCGAGGAAGTGGAACAGGTTATCCTCGAACTAATCGCCCAGCGCGTCTCGACCGCTCGCTAACGCTCGCGGCCCAGTTGCAGCGGTTCCGAGCCGCGACCGCCAGGGAGCGGTCCTGGAGGAGTCATTCGGTGAACGATCTGTTGGTAATGAAATTCGGCGGCACTTCGATGGGCTCGGCCGAGCGCATCCGGGTGGCCGCGGAAATCTGCGCCGCCGAGCAGCGGCGGCGCCCGGTGGCGGCGGTGGTCTCGGCCATGTCCAAGATCACGGACCTGCTGCTGGAGACCATGCGGCGCGCCGAGAGCGGCGACCGGGAGGGCGTCGAGCAGGACATACGCCGCTTGCGCCAGCGGCACGAACAGGCCTGCCTCGAGTTGCTCCCAGCAGACCGCCAGGCCGCGGTGTTGGAGGGAATCCAGAATCTCATCGCCGCCTTCGAGCGCATCACTGGCGGCATCGCCCTGCTCGGCGAGTGGCCCCCGCGCTCGGTGGACGAGGCCCTGAGCATCGGCGAGCGGCTTTCGGCGCTGCTGATGGCCGCCTACCTCGAAAGCCAGGGCGTGCGCGCGGAGGCGGTCAATGCCGCGGAGCTGATCGTCACCGACGCGGTCTTCGGCAACGCCACGCCATTGATGGAGCCCACCAGCGAGAAGGCCCGCGCCCGGCTGCTGCCGTTGCTCGCGGCCGGCGTGCTGCCGGTGGTGACCGGCTTCAATGGGGCAACCGCCGACGGGCGGCCCACTACTCTGGGGCGCGGCGGCTCGGACTTCTCCGCCTCCATCCTGGCAGCGGTGCTGGACGCCGCGGAGTTGTGGATCTGGACCGACGTGGATGGCATCATGACCGCCGACCCGCGTCTCGTGCCGGACGCCTCGATCCTGGAGGAAGTGACTTATTCGGAGGCCGCCGAGCTGGCCTACAACGGGGCCAAGGTGCTGCATCCGCGGACGCTCGCGCCGCTCATCGAGAAGCAGATCCCGGTGTGGAGCAAGAACAGCTTCGCGCTGGACAAGCCGGGCACCAAGATCGTGCCGCGCCTCCAGGTCTCCAGCGGCGCCCGCGCCGTCACTTCGATGGCCAACGTGGCCCTGATCTCGATCGAGCCTGCCAGCGCCGGGCTCCACGGCGCGCAGGTGATGGGCCGCGCCCTGGACGGCCTGGGAAGGGCCGACGTCGAGTTGCTGGCCCTCTCCAGCTCCTCCTATCGCCAGAGCTTCTGTCTGCTGGTGCGGGCGCAGGAGTTGCCCGCGGCGCTGATGGCCCTTGGCGAGAGCCTGGAACTGGAGCTGGCGCACGGCTACCTGAAGCCCCTCGAAGTGGACGACAACGTCGGCCTGCTGGCCGTGGTGGGAGAGGGCATGCGCGGCACGCCGGGCCTGGCCGGGCGCATCTTCACCGCCATTTCGCGGGAGAAGGTCAACATCATCGCCATCGCCCAGGGCTCCAACGAGCTGACCATCGCCATCGTGGTGCACCGCGACGGCCTGGAGAAGGCCGTGCGCGCAGTTCATGCCGAGTGCCACATGACCGAGCAGGCCCATCCGCATCCTGGCGATTGACCCGCTTGCAAAGCGCCGCGAGTCGTCATAGCATCAAGTCCATGCCGTACCTGAAGCTAGGCTTGCTGCTGTCGGCCGGCGCCCTGATGGCCGCCGAGCGCCCGGTGGACCCCACCTGGCTGCGCCGGCACGTCCCGGCCCTGAAAGAGAAGCCCGCCGAAGTAACCACCCCGGCCTGCCACTACAAGCCCATCTTCGGCGCCGGCGATCCGGACGCCCGCTTGCTGCGCGGGATCACGCGCTTCGCCGAGATCACGGTGGATGCGGGCGGCGCCTGCGCGCCAACGAGCTTCCCCGCCGAGGAGCAGGTGTACGTCATTCTGGAGGGCAGCGGAGCGCTGCTTTACGGAGAGGACAAACACCCGGTCCGCAAGAGTGATTTCCTGTACCTTCCTCCGGGCGTGCGGCACGCCATGCAGAACCCGTCCGGGCAGCCCTGCCGGCTGATCGTGATGGGCTTCCGCATCCCCTCCGGCGACAAACCCGCTCCGCCGCCCAAGCTGCTCATCGCCAACATCGACGACGTGCCGAAGCAGGTGGTGGGCGGGCATCCGCCTTCCACTCTGTTCCAGCTCCTGATGGGGGCCACCACCAGTCAGCGTGACAAGATCGCCGCCGGACATGTGCTGACCAGCCTGTTCACCATGGAGTTCGACCCCGGCGGCACCAACTTCCCCCACCACCATGACCGGGAGGAAGAGATCTACCTGGTTCTCGAAGGCCATGGGGAGATGGTCGCGGGCGGCGGCATGGCCGGCGTCGAGGGCAAGCACCCCGCCAAGGTAGGCGATGCCTACTTCTTCCGGCTGAATTGCACCGTGGGGTTTTACGGCGGGAACAAGCCCGGCGAGCCCAAGTCCCGCATCCTGGCGGTGCGCTCGCTGTACCCCTTCCGGCGCTAGCGCCGTGCATGACAAGTGCCTTGACAGACCGCTCGCTGACGCGCGCGGCTCGGCTACGGGTTTGACCGCGTCTGACCGAGCCGCGACCGTCAGGGAGCGGTCTTGCGGATACTCTCACCGTCCCGCAAGCAAGTGGTCCGCCCGGCGCC
>Ga0194110_10009865_pt1 | contig 10694 bp, 9 predicted proteins | sample TA2Kig1200mmetaG_FD_146192 | JGI IMG/M metagenome (GOLD analysis project Ga0194110, IMG submission 146192) | Freshwater microbial communities from Lake Tanganyika, Tanzania - TA2015032 Kigoma Deep Cast 1200m | ecosystem: Environmental > Aquatic > Freshwater > Lake | place: Tanzania: Lake... | reverse complement strand
ACAAGGCACAGGGCACAAGGTACAAGGTACAAGGTACAAGGTACAAGGTACAAGGTACAAGGTACAAGGTACAAGGTACAAGGTACAAGGTACAAGGTACAAGGAGGAAGGTAAAAGACATAAGAAATAATTCAGTTTTCACTATTCACCATTCACGAAAACAACGATTACTTAAATAAAATCTCAAATCATGTCAGAAAAGAATTACAGTTTTTTTGGCGCTGTTGAAAAAAGTTTTGACAAAGCTGCCAAATACACCAAATGGGACAAAGGGGTGCTCGAACAAATTAAGGAATGCAATGCCGTGTACCAGATACGTTTTCCGCTTAAAAGAGATAACGGCGACATAGAAGTGATAGAAGCCTACCGGGTGCAGCACTCCCATCACAAAACTCCCTGCAAAGGGGGTATCCGCTTTGCCGCAGAAGTGAACCAGGATGAAGTGATGGCCCTCGCCGCACTGATGACCTACAAATGCGCCATTGTGAATGTGCCGTTTGGCGGCGCCAAAGGGGGTATCAAGATTAACCCGAGAAAATATTCTCCTTATGAACTGGAAAAAATTACCCGCCGTTATACCGCGGAATTGATCAAGAAGAATTTTATCGGCCCCGGCACCGATGTTCCGGCGCCTGATTACGGAACCGGTGAAAGAGAAATGGCCTGGATACTGGATACCTACGGAGCCATGCACCCGGGAGAAATAGATGCGGCCGGTTGTGTGACCGGCAAACCAATTACACAGGGTGGTGTCCGCGGTCGCCGCGAAGCTACCGGGTTGGGAGTGTTTTTCGGTTTAAGGGAAGTATGTAATATGCCTGACATCATGAAAAGACTTGGGCTCACTACCGGAGTAGAAGGCAAAAGAGTTGTAGTACAGGGATTGGGCAATGTGGGTTATCACTCGGCTAAATTCTTCCAGGATGCAGGGGCCAAAGTGACCGGTCTTGCGGAATACGAAGGGGCTATCAGCAATAATAAGGGGCTGGATGTGGATGCTGTGTTTGAGCACCGCAAAAAGACAGGTTCGATCCTGGGCTTTCCCGGCGCCACAGATCTGGCCAATAACACCGATGCGCTGGAACTGGAATGTGATATACTGATACCCGCAGCGCTTGAAAATGTGGTTGACGGCGACAATGCACCCAATGTAAAGGCAAAAATCATTGGCGAAGCAGCCAACGGGCCGCTTACGCCGGAAGCTGATGAAATATTTGCACAAAGAGGGATCCTGGTGGTGCCGGATATGTACCTGAATGCCGGAGGTGTTACCGTTTCTTATTTTGAATGGCTGAAGAACCTGAGCCATGTCCGTTACGGCCGTCTGGAAAAACGCTTTACTGAAAACCTGAATGCCCATATTCTGAGCCAGATTGAAGAACTTACCGGTAAAAAAGTAAGTGATACGGAAAGGGAATTCATCCTGCATGGCCCGGATGAGGTGGACCTGGTGTACAGCGGGCTGGAAGAAACCATGATCAATGCCACCCATGAGATTATGAATGTATGGAAGGCCAACCCCGAAATACCGGATATGCGTACCGCCGCTTATGTTGTTGCTATCAATAAAGTGGGAACGAGTTATGCGGAACTGGGGATATTCCCATAGCACCACCTCAGCCTCTCTATAAATGGAGAGAGAGCAAAACCAATTGCTTTTTAAATCAACCCCATCTTCAAAAGAGATGGGGTTTTGATTTGTCATATTGTTCGGTTTTGGATAGAAAATAAATTAAATTTGAAGAAGAGCCGGGAGCAATGCCGGTGTTGCCGGCAATTATTTTGCACATACCAGAATTTCTTAGTCTTTCTCATACAATCCAGACAATGAAACAATTATTAATAAGCAGCATTTTCTTTCTTTTAATAACCAACGAACTAAAAGCACAAACAACAGAAGAATATGACGCATATAGTGAGCATCCACTTATATGCCTTGTCCTAAATGCATCGTCCCCGCTCATAAGAGTAAACTCAAATTGACGTTGACAATTGACAGTGTTGAATTTTCAGATAAAACTATCAAAACAAGTTTTAATAAGACGATTATAATAGGATTTGAGAGTGACTACCTGAAAATTAATGACAGCCTGTACATAAAAATATTCATTACGAAAAATCAGGAATATGACAAAAAGTTTTATTCCTGGAACTGGGACTATCTTAAGAAAAGAGGATCGCAGTTTTTTTCCATGGGAAAAAGTTACTACGATGAAATGGAGTACGGTAATACAGTTCCGGCAAACGGAAACTTTGGACGGGATTTGGGAACTTATGGTACACCCGGTTATATTATCTATCACTACCACTACCGGATTGAATAACCGCCTTATGCCGGAGTCTCACAGCCGGGTTTTTGCGCTGCGGAATCAAGGCATCTTCAAAAGAATCCTAACTTCCCTTTTTGTAAACCAAGTGAACTATCTGAACAAATTAATCCTTGACATCGAGCTTCACAACGTGAAGGGGATAAAGGAATCTTTTGCCAATGGTATTGATCCTAATGATACGTACAAAGGCGAACCGCTTATTTATGAACTGACCAGTGAATACACCCGGTCGCAGCAGTTTAAGGATTGTGTAAGGGCTTTTGCGGATGCAGGCCTGCAAATGGAAGATAAAGTGTTATTGGCCGTACTGCTGGATGATGCAGGTTCATTGGATGAACAACTGAAGAAAAAACCCGGTGCACCGAAGCAGCAGTATACTCTTCGCTGTGCCTATACGCCGCTATACAAAGTATCATTGCTGCATATCTGTGCGGAATTCAATCATGCGGTCTGTGCCGGCATACTAGTTAAACATGGCGCTGACATCAATGCAAAAGCAGGAACCGATGAACATGGATTTGGCGGGGAAACTCCAATTTTTCATACAGTGAACCAGAACAATAACCGGTCGGCAGATATGCTGCAGTTTCTTTTGGAACAAAAAGCTGACCTGCATAGCACTGTTCCGGGTTTAATATGGGGCAATGGATATGAGTGGGAAACATTTATTCCGGCTGTGAACCCGGTAAGCTATGCCATGATGGGACTGCTTCCGCAAATGCACCGGGATGAAAAAGCGGTTGCAGAGACTGTATCATTGTTGCTGCAGCATGCTTATGGCATCCGCTATTTACCCGGCAATGTGCCAAATGCTTACCTCCATAAGTAATTTATCGTATCAAAGCAACCGATTGCCCTTTGTTTCAATCATTGGGGTATAAAAGCGTAATTTCGCTTTAAAACATTCAACCTTGTAATTCCTGAAATATAATTACGCTCATGAAAAAACTTTTTCTAGCCCTCTTCCCTCTTGTTTCGCTTTTAACCAATGCCCAAACCGCTGATGAAGTAATTCAGAAATATACGGCTGCTATGGGAGGCCTTGATGCATTTAAAAAAGTGCAAACCGCAAAATTTACCGGCACTGTCAGCGTTCGGGGGTATGATCTGCCGATGACCATACAAATTATCAATGGCAGGGCCATGCGTTCGGATGTGGATGCTATGGGGCAAGCAGTAATAAATGTTTACAAAGACGGAAAAGGATGGGCTGTTAACCCTTTTAACGGCATGGAAACAGCTACGGATGTAGAAGGCGCTGAATTACTTAACCTGAAAGCACAGGCCAGCCTGGTCAATGCCCTGATGGATAATAAAAGCCAGGGACATACAGTGGAACTGCAGGGGCAGGAAGCTGTAGAAGGTATAACGACATGGAAAATAAAACTAACCACCAAAGAGGACGGCCGCATCGTTTTTTACTACATAAGTAATGCGGATAACTATCTGATTAAAGTAACAAATACCCGAGAAATACAGGGGCAGGAAACGGAAGTGGAGACCTGGTTCAGCGATCTGAAAGAATTTGCGGGTTTAAAATTCTACATGACAAGAACGCAAAAAACGGGCGGTCAAACTTTGCAGACCATTGCATACAGCAATGTAGAACTGAATGTACCTGTTGATGAAAAAATTTTTGATAAGTAAAAAAACCATTTATTCAAACGGCAGCTCCTGGCTGCCTTTTATTTTATAAGGAGCGGAAGTTCGAAAATAGCTTCAAGCCTGCTCTCCCTTCGCTCCCATGCAAAACATTGTTTGCCGTTAGTGATGACCATATACTGAACCGGAACGCTGATGTTATAGCGCAACAGTTGCTGTAATACCCGTTCATCCAGCCCCACTTCAATGGATTTACATTCCACCATCATCCAGGGATGATGGCCGGTATCATACACCAGTATATCAAATCGCTTTTTTAATTCACCCAGTTGTATTTCTTTTTCCACAGCAATCAGTGATGAGGGATACTTTTTCACTGCAATAAGGTAACTGATGAAATTCTGGCGCACCCATTCTTCGGGAGTCAGCGCTACCCATTTCTTCCTTACAACATCAAAGATCAGTTCCCGGTTTGTTTCTTTTTTGATCCGGAAAGACGGTTCGGGATATCTGATAATCACCATGCTTCAAAAGTAAATGATTAAATTCGCAGGCATGAAGACCAAAGAAGAGATTGTACAAAACTGGCTGCCCCGCTATACCGGCGCCCCGCTGGAAAGTTTCGGGGAATATATCCTGCTGACCAACTTCAGCAACTATGTAAAACTGTTTGCCGAATGGAACAAAACCATTGTTACCGGTGAAGGCAAACCGATGCAATGCGCCACCGCCGATAATATCACCATCATCAATTTCGGAATGGGCAGCCCCACTGCCGCCACGATAATGGACCTGCTCTCGGCCACTATGCCCAAAGCAGTGCTGTTTCTTGGCAAGTGCGGCGGACTGAAGAAAAGAAACAAGATCGGCGATCTGATACTTCCTATCGCTGCCATCCGGGGCGAGGGTACTTCCAATGATTATTTTCCGGCCGAAGTACCGGCGCTCCCGGCCTTTGCTTTGCAAAAAGCAGTGTCCACCACCATCCGGGATTATGGTGTGGATTACTGGACCGGCACTGTGTACACCACCAACCGCCGGGTTTGGGAGCATGATGAACCCTTTAAAGAATACCTGCAGAAAATAAGGGCCTATGCCATTGATATGGAAACAGCCACCATTTTCACCGTCGGGTTTTATAACAGGATACCCACCGGCGCTTTACTGCTGGTAAGCGACCAGCCGATGATACCCGAAGGAGTGAAAACAGAAGAAAGTGATAAAGCCGTAACAGCTCAGTACGTGGAGAACCACCTGAAAATTGGCATTGACTCACTGAAACAACTGATGAACGATGGAATGACCGTACGACACCTGAAATTTTAAACACCCCTCATGCGACTCTATATTTTTTTAACCGCTATAGCAGGCATGCTGCTGCCGGCCGGCGAATGCAATAATAAATCAACCGGGCAAAAATTCAAAGGCCGGCTTGAAGTGGCCGGCATCTGTATGAACTATACTATCAGCGTCATTGAAGGTAATCCCGGAACTGACGTTATAGTCGCCAACTGGACCGATGAGGTGACCAATAAACAATATACCAATGTATTCCGGCTGGGCAATCCCTGTGATTTTCCTTCTTCCCTTAAACAGGGTGATGAATTTTACTTTGTGATTGATACATCAAAGGGAAAAGAATGTGCAGTATGCATGGCCTATTACCCCACTCCTTCCAAATCACTACCCATAAAAGTGGTGAAATGAGATGGATCCCCTGCTGACCATAAAAAATCTGTCGGTTGATTTTATTACAGAGTCATCAACAGTCACGGCGCTGAAAAATATCTCATTTTCCGTAACCCGTAATGAAATTGTGGCGCTGGTGGGTGAATCGGGTTCTGGTAAATCAGTCACAGCCTTCTCCGTTTTACAACTGCTACCCTCCCCTCCTGCAAAATATGCGTCAGGTGAAATTTTATTTTCCGCCGGCGGAAATACAGTTACCGACTTATTGCGGCTAAAGCAGCAGGAAATGCAGCATATCCGCGGAAACCGTATAGCGATGATCTTCCAGGAACCGATGACATCACTGAACCCGGTGCTTACCAGCGGCGAACAGGTTACCGAAGCCATCCTGCAGCATAAAAAGATTTCATTTGCCGAAGCACAAAAACAAACCATCACCTGGTTTGAAAAAGTAAAACTGCCAGACCCTGCTGCAGTTTTCAGCCGCTATCCGCACCAGTTAAGCGGCGGACAAAAGCAACGGGTAATGATCGCCATGGCCATGTGCTGTGAGCCCTCTTTACTCATCTGCGATGAACCCACCACGGCCCTTGACGTAACGGTGCAGAAAACAATCCTTCAACTGATAAAAGAACTGCAGCAGCAAACCGGTATGGGTGTAATTTTCATTACTCATGATCTTGGCGTAGTGGCTGAAATCGCTGACCGTGCCATAGTGATGTACAAAGGTGAAATAGTGGAGCAGGGTATGGTAAAAATTATCTTCAGCAGCTCGCAGCATCCCTATACAAAAGCATTACTTGCCTGCCGGCCGGTAAATCACCAAAGAGGAAAACGGTTGCCGGTGGTGAGTGACTTTTTGGAAGAAATGAAGCCGGAAGCAGAAAAGCCGAAGTCAGAAGCCGGAAGTCAGAACCCGTTAGCTACCGGGTCAGAAAAAGCCCATCTGGCATCAGACCTCAGCCCTCAGACTTCTGATCTAAAACCTCAGCCCTCTGTCCTCCTCTGTGTACAACATCTCTCGGTTTGGTTTCCAGTCAAAAAACCAATGTTCGGTAAAGCCGTTTTTTTTACCAAAGCAGTTGATGATATAAGTTTTGATGTGTACAAAGGTGAAACGCTTGGCCTTGTGGGTGAAAGCGGATGCGGCAAAACCACATTGGGAAGAACATTGCTCAGGCTGATTGAACCCACCAGAGGAAAGATAATTTACAACGGTATTGACCTGACACATAAAAAAAGAGAAGATCTGCTGCCGCTTCGTAAGGAAATTCAAATCGTTTTTCAGGACCCCTATTCTTCATTAAACCCCCGCATTACGATCGGTTCCGCCATTGCCGAACCCATGAAAGTGCATGGCCTTTATACAACTGCCGCGCAGAGAAAGAACAAAGTGGTTGAGCTGCTGGAAAAAGTAAATCTGCAGGCTGATCATTTTAACCGGTATCCGCATGAGTTCAGCGGCGGTCAGCGGCAGCGAATTGTTATTGCAAGGGCTCTGGCACTGAACCCTTCTTTTATTGTCTGCGATGAATCAGTATCGGCGCTGGATGTAAGTGTGCAGGCCCAGGTGCTTAACCTGCTGAACGATTTGAAAAAGGAATTTGGCTTTACCGTGATATTTATTTCACATGACCTTTCTGTTGTCCGCTACATCAGTGACCGCATTATGGTAATGAACAAAGGTAAGGTCATTGAAACCGGGCCGGCAGATGAAGTGTATTTCAATCCGCAATCGGATTATACGAAACAACTTATTGCCTCGGTACCGAAAGGCATGGTTACAGCATGAACCGCTTTAATATTCAGCTCCCGTACCGGTATCTTCATCTTTGTAAAATTCTTTGGCGCTTTCCCTTGCAGAATACAGCAACCTTTTCAGTTCCTTCTGCAGTTGTTTTTCCAGCGGCTCTTCTTCTTTCAGTTTAATTTCTGAAAAGCGGGTAAATTCATAATCACCCCGGTTCATGTCCCGGAGGTAGACCGAATAAAATTCCGGTCTGGTTTTCTTGTTTTCTTCAAGTTCAAAAACTTCGGGGTCTTCTGGCGTTAAGCCCACGGTGGCCAGCCGCCACGTAAGATCGTCTTTCTTTGTCTTATACTTATAAAAATAAACATAGCCCCTTTTATTTTTGTGCACTGCAGACAGCCGTTGTATAAATACCAGGGAATCCGGTTTCTCATAAGCGATTATGCTATACAAAGTGCTTCGGCCGAGATCGAAGTGATTATTATACTTTGCGGGAAACAGGCCAATCTTTTTGTTTTCTTTTAAATCCCTGTACAATTCATACCTGTATTCATCCAGTCCGGCAAAATAATTTAAAAGCGTATCCGGGAATGATTTACCCTTTTGCAATAACAGCATAAAGGTGTTATACTTTAACCGCTTGTCGGCTGATTTAAGCATTTGTTCAATAACCGGCTTCACTGCCGTATTGCTTTCCGTAAATGGCAGCAGTAATTTGGCGTATAAGCCCAGGTCGGCATTGCCGTCGTCATTGTCATCATCGCTGAGATAAGACGGCTTTTTCTTATCGTTCTTGCTTTCTTCGGCCTTAGCTATGGCTTTCTTTTTTTCCGCTATGGCCTGTTTCTTCAATTCCTGTTTTGCCTCAATGAGAAATTTACTGAACCAAGCTTCATAGTCCCTGGGCTGCACCAGGTTGCTGTCCACCATCTGGCCTATCAATTCCATAATGCCGGGCTTATAATCTTCAAGGTTCAGCAGCGGCAAAAGATCCGGCAAAATGGCAAGCGTCAGCTTTAATGAATCGGAAAGTTCATCGAGGAATTTACCGTTCTTAATCCCGTATGATGAAAGATATTTTTTCAGCAGGCCATAGTTACCGTAAGGTATATAGTCGCTGCCGCTAAAATCAAGTACGGGGGCCCCTGTATTGATTATATCCCGGAAAACAGAATAAGCATAAGTTGTTTTATGCTGTAATAAATTTTCAAGAACAGCGTATTGAAGCTGTACGGTGTCATTAAGTGCATAGTAGAGTTGTTTCAAATAATCAGCGGTTTCCTTTGATTTTATATCAGCCAGTTTATTGATGAATTCCCTTTTGGTTTCCAGGTATTTTTTGTGCTCCCACCCGAGTGATGTGATGGCATTTTTCAGCATTGGCAGGTCAGATGAGTCAAGATAAATATCCGCAATATGATCAACTGCCCGGTTATGCAGCACAGTGTCTTTGCTGCCAAAATCCTCAAAGAACAAATTTGATTTCTTTACAAAGGGATTTATCCCTTTCATCGTATCAGCAGGAGTAAACGATTCAAAGAATTGTTTTATGAAGGAACCGGGTGGTGTCAGCGAGTCTGACTGCGTGGCCAGCGTATAGCCATATCCGTCCTTGTAATACATTTTTGTCCATAAGATGCGGCTGCTGGCTGTATCCGTAATTACAGATTCCCAAACTTTCGTTTTATCAGGAAGTTCTGATTTTTTCTTAAGGCGGAATGTATAGGTGCTGTCGGTAAAAAAAGACAACCGGCTGTCTTTTTCAAACCCTGCGCTGTCCTTCAGGTAAGCGTAGCGGGAAGAACGGAAGAAAGAAACAAATATCCTCTCACCTGTACTGTCATTCCGGATGATTTTATTCCGGTAAATGCCGGATTCCAGCTGGTCTTTTTCTGTTTTTTCACCCTCCTCATCATCCGTTCGGACCCAGCTGTATTGAGGTATGTTCAATTTTATTTTTTTCCCCTCAGGGTACCATGGAGTATTTACGGCATAATAGAACGAAGTGTCTTTTTGCAGCTTATTAGTACCATAAATAAAAGGTTTAATTTCAAAAGAATTCAGGAATCGCTGCGCAGCAGGCGTTTCCTGCCGGCTGCGGGCAACCAATGTATAGTAATGAGGGCCCTGTATCAGGAAACGGGTAAAATAAAGAGCTCCTGATTTGTCCCGGTATTTTCCATCAAGTGCAGGATAACTTTTGTAAATATGCTGCCGGCGGAATAGGGCAGTATCCACAAACTCAGATGTCATAAAGCTCCCTTCCATGAGGCTGAGATCAAAAGTATCTTCACCGGCAAAATGAAAATTGTGAATATCGGTACGGATAACCCGGTAATGAATGCCGTTTGTTTTGTCCGCTGCATCATAAATCCAGCTTCCGTCGTTGCCAACATAAGGCTCATGCGGCAGTTCAACCACAAACCCGCCGTAAGCCGGTGAAAACTTTTTTAAATAAGAACCGTTGCCGTTCTTATACTCCCGGATGCGAATGCTTCCGAAAAATTTTTCCGCTTCAGGGCCATTCTTCACATAATCACCATTACCGCTCATCTTGAAAAAGATAACTTCAAAAGGAGTGATGAAAATATTGTAGCGTTGCATATCACCCCGGCGGGTGCGGTTCACCACATTAAATCCTTTATAGCCGTTCCGGCTGATAGTGGTTTTTGAAATGATCTTACCGGGAACATTTTCATACAGCAAACTGTCCACCACCCGGTAAACATCATCCTCACTGTGGTTCCACATCCAGGCATTGGTCATAATGCGGGTTACGAGATAATAACTGCCGTTGGCCATATCGGCGCACTGTTGCTGGTTCAGTGCGGCGTCATCACCAAACTTGTAAAACCTGCCGGGTATATCCACCTTGAATAATCCGTCATCGGCTGAATCTGCTGTGAAAACAACCGGCACCCTTATTTTTTCCACCAGGTCTTTTTCCCGGCTGGCCCTTTCTCCCATTTTCACCGGGCGAAGTTTATAGCCCTTCCTTCGCAGTATCTCAATCACCCCCCCTGTCGCCCGGCAGGTGGGCAGCGCCCACACCTGCAAATAAAAAAGTGCCGCTTCGCAAAATGGAGTCAATGGAACCGGCCTGTATTTCATTACGGCGGTACAGGAATTTTTCATCAAACGCTGCCGAAAAACTATTGTACTTATTGATGGAGTCCAGCAGGTCAAGATTACCGCGGCGGTAAGCTTCCTGCAGTTGATCGGTTGAATAGGCTTCATCCCAGTCGCCATAGCTTCTTTCTTTCTTGTTTTTATCTTTTGCAGCATCTTTATATGCCTCAGCCATCAGCCGCATACTTTACCCA
>Ga0194110_10009848_pt1 | contig 10703 bp, 4 predicted proteins | sample TA2Kig1200mmetaG_FD_146192 | JGI IMG/M metagenome (GOLD analysis project Ga0194110, IMG submission 146192) | Freshwater microbial communities from Lake Tanganyika, Tanzania - TA2015032 Kigoma Deep Cast 1200m | ecosystem: Environmental > Aquatic > Freshwater > Lake | place: Tanzania: Lake... | reverse complement strand
ACGAGGAAGCGGTCGGTGGCGGTCACGCGGCCGAGGAGGCCGAAGGGCACAGGGGATAGGGCGCGCTCGAAGTCGGCTTGCCGGTCAGGGGCGACCTCGACGACGAAGCGGGAGGGGGATTCGGAGAAGAGCAGCACGTCTTCGCGCCACATCACGCCGTCGAAGGGGACGTTCGAGAGGTCGAGGTCCATGCCGAGGCTGCCGGCGAAGGCCATCTCGGCCGCGGCGACCGCGAGGCCGCCTTCGGAGCAGTCGTGGCAGGAGCGCACGAGGCCAGAGGCGGTGGCTCTGGCGAGCGCGTCGAAGACGGCCTTGCCGAGTTTGGCGTCCACCTTGGGCACTTCGTTGCCGACGTGGCCGTGAAGGGCGAAGTAGTGCGAGCCGCCCAGCTCGGGCTTGGTCAGGCCGACGATGTAGACGAGATTGCCGGGCTGCTTGGCGTCCATCGAGACGGCCTTCGTCACGTCGGGCATGACGCCGATGGCGGAGATGAGCAGGGAAGGGGGGATGACGATGACGCCCGTGCCGGTATTGAACTCGTTGTTGAGGCTGTCCTTGCCGGAGATGAAGGGCGTGCCGTAGGCTTTGGCGAGGTCGTAGCAGGCTTGGGCCGCGCGGACGAGACCGCCGAGCCGGTCGGGCTTGTCCGTGTTGCCCCAGCAGAAGTTGTCGAGGATTGCGACCTGATCGAGGTTGCCGCCGACCGCGATGATGTTGCGCAGCGCCTCGTCAATGCCCGCGGCGGCCATCCAGTAGGGATCAATGTCGCCATACTTGGGGTTCATGCCGTTGGCGATGATGATGCCGCGCTTCGAGCCGAGCACGGGCGCGATGACGCAGGCGTCGCCGGGGCCGTCGTTCGTCGCGCCGACCAGCGGCTTCAGGACGCTTGCACCCTGCACCTCGTGGTCATACTGCCGAATCACCCACTCCTTTGAACAGACATTCCAGGACGACAGGATGCCTTTGAGTTCAGGGCCGTAGTCGGCCTTCTGGGGCAGGTTCGGCTCAAGGTGCAGTTGGCGCTTCCAGACTGCTTTGCGCTCGAACTTGGGCAGGCCGTGGTGCAGGAACTCCATGTCGAGGTCGGCGACTTCTTCGCCATGGAAGCGAAGTCGGAGGCGGCGGTCGCCGGTGAACTTGCCGATGACGGTGGCCTCGACCTCTTCGGCGGCGAATATCTTGGAGATGGCTTTGAGCTTTCGGGGCGGCACGGCGATGACCATGCGCTCTTGGGCCTCGGAAATCCAGATTTCGGTGTAGGTGAGTCCCTCGTACTTGAGGGGGACCTTTTCGAGGTCCACGACCGCGCCGAGGTCTTCGCCCATCTCGCCGACCGCGCTGGAGAGCCCGCCCGCGCCGCAGTCGGTGATGCACGAGTAGAGGCCCTTGTCGCGCGCCTGCAAGAGCGTGTCCACGACCTTCTTCTCGGTGATGGCGTTGCCGATTTGGACCGCGCCGCTGGAGAGGGTCTCGGACTCGGTGTGGAGCTCGACGGACGAGAAGGTTGCGCCGTGGATGCCGTCGCGGCCTGTGCGGCCGCCGACGACCATGATGAGGTCGCCTTTGCGCGCGGCCTTCTCGCACTTGTCGCGCGGCATGAGGCCCACGTTGCCGCAATACACGAGCGGATTGCCGACGTAGCGTTCGTCGAAGTAGATTGCGCCGTTCGCGGTCGGGATGCCCATGCGGTTGCCGTAGTCGCGCACGCCGGCCACGACGCCCTTCATCACGCGCTTGGGGTGCAGGCAGCCCTGCGGCACTTTGTCCCACGGCAGGTCGGGCGGGCCGAAGCAGAAGATGTCGGTGTTGAGGATCGGCTTCGCGCCGAGGCCGGTGCCGAGCGGGTCGCGGATGACGCCGCCGATGCCCGTGCCCGCGCCGCCATACGGCTCAATCGCGGACGGGTGGTTGTGGGTCTCGACCTTGAAGCAGACGTTGTGGTTCTCGTCGAAGCGGATGACGCCCGCGTTGTCCTTGAAGACCGAGACGCACCATGGCTTGTTCAGCTCCTTCGTGGCTCGGGCGATGGTGCTGGCGAGCAGGTTGTCAATGATCTGGCCGTTGTAGTCAATGCGGCCCTTGAGGGTCTTGTGCACGCAGTGCTCGGACCAGGTCTGGGCGAGGGTCTCCAGCTCCACGTCGGTCGGGTTGCGGCCGAGGCGCCTGTAGTGGGCCTGGATCGCCTTCATCTCCTTGATATTGAGCGAAAGCTGGCCCTGTCGGCTGATGCGCTCCAGTTCGGCATCGTCGGCTTCCAGGATGGCCACCGTGACCTTCTTGAACTCCGGCTTGGCGTGGATGGGGTGCAGCGGCGGGGCGGCCGAGTCAATGAACACGTCCTCGATGACCGTGTTGGCGAGGATCTTCGTGGCGACGAGTTGGAGTTGCTCGTCCGTGAGACGGCCGCGGATGAGGTAGCGCCGCGCGGTGCGGACGGATTCGGCCGAGAGGCCGAGGTCTTGGATGCCCTTGAGCGTGCTGGCCTGCACGGGGTCCGTGACGCCAGGCTTGCGGCTGACCTCGACGACCTTGACGCCCGGGCAGGGGGGTGACGCGCCGATGAGATAGTGCTGATCCACGCCGTCTGCCAGAAGCCGCTGGCAGACCGTCTCGACCTGCTCGCGGCCCAAGTCGCCGTCGAGCATATAGACAAACACCGCGCGCACATCCTCGACCGCGGCGTCAATGCCCAAGTCGCGGATGTCGGACTTGACGCCCGCGCCGATGGGGTCGGGGAACTGAGGTTTGGGGGAGACTTCGATGCGCCAGTTCATGGGGGCGGGGTCTCGGTTATGGGTTTTCGGCTATCGGTTGTGGGTTATGGGGTGTTCATTTGGGGTTGAAGGCGGCGTCGCGAAGGCGCTTGGCGGCTTCCAGCTTGACGAGAAGGTCGGCATCGCGGCCATCCTGAAGCGTTTGCGCGAGGGCGGCGATCTCTTGGGCGAAACGGCTGAGGCTGGCGGCGATGGGGCTACGGTTGGCGGCGCAGATGTCGCGCCAAAGCGCGGGGTCGCTGGAAGCGACGCGGGTGGTGTCGCGGAAGCCGCTGGCCACAAAGCGCCAGGCGTGCTCGGGCAGGACGTTGACGAGGGCCGCGGCCGCGAGATGGGGCAGATGGCTGACGAGGGCTACGAGCTCGTCGTGCTGTTCTGGCGACATGAGATGGACGTGCGCGCCGACCTGCGCCCAGAGCGTGGAGACGCGGGCGACTTCGCTCGCTGGCGTTCGCGGCGTCGGGGTGAGGATGCAGATAGAGCCTTCAAAGAGGCCGGCTTGAGCCGCTTCGACCCCGCGCTTCTCCGAGCCTGCCATGGGATGGCCGCCGATGAAGGCCACATCGCCACGCAGACTGGCCTCAATGTGGGTGACGATTTCCCTTTTCACGCTGCCTACGTCGGTGAGCACCGCGCCGGGCTTGACGTGGGGCATGATCTCGGCAGCGAGTCTGGGAATCGCGGCGACCGAGGTGGCGATGACAATGAGATCCGCGTCCTTGACGCCCGCGGCGGCATCCAGCGCGCCCTCGTCAATCGCGCCGAGCCGCTTGGCCGCCGCAAGGGATGTCGCTCGGTGGCCGATACCGACGACGCGCTGGGCGAGGCGTCGCTGCCGCAGCGCTAGGCCGAGCGAGCCGCCGATAAGACCGGGGCCGAGGATCGCGACGACGCTGAATGAACTCCTCTCCATAGCGGCCAGCATGTTAGCGGCTGAGGCGGGCTTTGTCAACAAGGTTCGCCTCGGACGGCATGATTTGTCTTGATTCTGATTCCGGACATGGCTACAATGCCGCCCGTCAATCACGCAGAACTGAGGGACCGAGGTGTCTGGACATGGCAGCCAACTACGCGCTGAGCTTCGAAGAGCCTGTTTTTGAGCTTGAGAAGAAGATCGAGGATCTGCGGAAGACGGCCGCGGCGAAGCAGCTTGACCTGTCGGTGCAGATCACGGGTCTGGAGGCTCAGCGGGACACGCTGCTGCGCGAGACATACGCGAAGCTGTCGGCGTGGGATCGGGTGAAGGTGGCGCGGCATCCTTTGCGGCCGGTGCTGTCGGATTACCTGGCGCTCATGGTGGATGAGTACCTTGAACTGCACGGGGACCGTCGGTTCGGGGATGACAAGGCGATGTTCACGGGGTTCGCGAAGGTGGGCGACGAGAAGGTGATGCTGATTGCCAACCAGAAGGGGAAAACGACGAAGGAGCGGATCGCGCGGAACTTCGGGATGTCGAATCCGGAGGGGTATCGGAAGGCTCTGTCGAAGATGAAGCTGGCGGAGAAGTTCCGTCTGCCCGTGGTCACGTTGATTGATACGCCTGGGGCGAACCCGGACATCGGGGCTGAGGAGCGCGGGCAGGGGTACGCGATCGCAGAGAACCTGCTGGCGATGGCGGCTCTGAGGACGCCGATTGTGTGTGTGGTGACGGGCGAGGGCGGAAGCGGTGGGGCGCTGGGGGTCGGTCTGGGCGACCGTCTCTGCATTCTGGAGAACGCGTACTACTCGGTCATCACGCCTGAAGGCTGCGCGGCGATCCTGTGGAAGAGCGGGGACCAAGCGCCCCAGGCGGCGACGGCGCTACGGCTGACCGCGAAGGACTTGATGGATCTGGGGCTAGTGGATGAGATCATCCCGGAGCCGTTGGGGGGGGCGCACCGGAACCCAAAAGACACGGCGGCAGCGGTCAAAGAGTGCATTCTACGGCACGTCAAGGAACTGAAGGGCCAGGCGGCGGATGGTCTGTTGCGAATGCGGTACGCGAAACACCGGAAGATGGGAGTCTTCCTGGAGGGCGCGGTCGAAGCGGCGAAGCCTGCGGGCGCGGCATCGCCGGTGCAAGCAACTGGTTGAGCACCGGGTCATGGCTGCCCGGATGCGTGGACGCGAGGACGGAGAGCCTGCGTGTGTGCGGGCGGAAGTGGCGGTTGTGGGTGGCGGTGTAATTGGGCTGACGACCGCATTCTGCTTGGCGCGGGCGGGCGTTGAGACGGTCGTGGTCGAGCGCGGGGACGTGGGAGCAGGGGCGTCGGGCGCGTGCAGTGGATTCCTTTGTCTGCAGTCCAAGAAGCCAGGGCGAACTCTTGAGTTGGCGCGTGAAAGCATGCGCCTCTATAGGGAGTTCCTGGATGAGCTTGGTGAGCGTGCGGAGTTCGCGCGGACGGAGAGTCTGGCGGTGGCGCAAACGGCGGAAGAATGGCGAGGGCTTCGGGCGCATGTGCGACGACTCAAGGATGCGGGTGTTGAAGTGGAGTTGCTTGGGAAGAGAGACGCGCGACAGCTTGAGCCGGAGCTGAGCGAGCGTGTGATGGGCGCGTCGTTGGCGCCGGGGGATGCGAGGATCAACCCGCTGAAGCTGCTGGCGGCGCTTGAGGCGGGGTGCGAGCGGCTGGGGGTGAAGATGCTGCGTGGTTGTGAAGTGAAGAACGTGGAGCGCGCGGACAGGATGCTGAGGGTTGATGGGAAGAGCGTGGTTGAAGCAAGGAAGGTGGTGTTGTGCGCGGGCGCATGGACGGGCGAGTTGGCGAGCAGGCTGGGGATAAGGATCGGTGTGCTGCCTCGGCGTGGACAAGTGCTGGTGACGGAGCGGATGCATGAAATGCTGCGGCATCCGATCATCACAGCGGGATACCTAAGCGCGAAGTTCTCGACAAGACGAGTACCGAGAGCTTGGGCAGGATCACTGTCTGTGGAGCAGAGCGAGCAAGGGAGCGTGTTGATCGGCGGCGTGCGTGAGTTTGCGGGGTTCGACATAAGAGTGAGCGCAGGCGCGATGAGGGACTTGGCGCGGGAGGCGGTGGAACTCCTGCCGAGGCTCGGGGGCGCGATGGCCGTGAGGTGTTTTGCGGGCTTGAGGCCGTATACGGAGTCAGGGCAGCCGGTGATGGGCGAGGCGACAGAATGGCCTGGCCTGTTTGTGGCGGCAGGCCACGAGGGGGATGGAATCGCGCTCGCGCCAGTGACTGCCAAGATGGTGGCCAAGCAGATTGTGACCAGCGGATGAGAAGCTGGAAGGCAGAAAAGGATAGCTGCTTGAGCCTCAATGCGTTGGGCAGTAAGGGCTTGTAACTTGGCCAAGTGGATTGCGTGGGGCGAGACTCGCCTGCAAAAATTGTTGAAAAAGGGGGTTGACATATTGGATTTCGTGTGTATAATATGCGTCGCCATTGAGGCACAGATTCACAAGTTGCTCTTTGAAAAATTGGATTGCCTAAGAGCGTGAGAATGTGGGCGGCGGCGAGTTCGCTTCGTGCGAGTCAAGCCGACTCGCGGCGAATGAGCCGACGCCGTTAATGTTTAATGGACACGCATTCTCACCCTGAGAGTGCTGTGCAAACCTTCAATTCCAATTGAAGAGTTTGATCCTGGCTCAGAACGAACGCTGGCGGCGTGGATTAGGCATGCAAGTCGAACGAGGCCGCGCTGGATCGCAAGGTTTAGCGCGAGTCGAGTGGCGAAAGGGTGAGTAACGCACAGATAACCTACCTTCGCGCTCGGGATAACGGCGTTCACCGCAAGGTGAACTAGCGAAAGTGCCGCTAATACCGGATGCTGTTGCGCTGACGCATGTCGGCGCAAGCAAAGGCGGGGACCCGCAAGGGCCTGCCGCGCGCTGAGGGGTCTGTGTCCTATCAGCTAGTTGGTGAGGTAACGGCTCACCAAGGCTTACGGGTAGCCGACCTGAGAGGGTGACCGGCCACATTGGGACTGAGACACTGCCCAGACTCCTACGGGAGGCTGCAGTCGAGGATCTTCTGCAATGGGCGAAAGCCTGACAGAGCGACGCCGCGTGAGGGATGAAGGCCTTCGGGTTGTAAACCTCTTTGAAGCGTTAAGAACGACATCAGCCATAACATGGCCGGTGTTCTGACTAAGGCGCTAGAACAAGCTACGGCTAACTACGTGCCAGCAGCAGCGGTAATACGTAGGTAGCGAGCGTTGTTCGGAATCACTGGGCGTAAAGAGCACGTAGGCGGCCTGGTAAGTCAGATGTGAAAGCCCTCGGCTTAACCGAGGAACAGCATCTGATACTGCCGGGCTTGAGGGTCGGAGGGGGGAGTGGAACTCTAGGTGTAGCGGTGAAATGCGTAGATATCTAGAGGAACGCCGGTGGCGAAAGCGACTCCCTAGAAGACCCCTGACGCTGAGTGTGCGAAAGCTAGGGGAGCAAACGGGATTAGATACCCCGGTAGTCCTAGCTGTAAACGATGGGCACTAAGTAGGTTGTCGTCCGATCGGTGACCTGCCGTAGCCAACGCAATAAGTGCCCCGCCTGGGAAGTACGGTCGCAAGATTAAAACTCAAAGGAATTGACGGGGACTCGCACAAGCGGTGGAGTATGTGGCTTAATTCGAGGCAACGCGAAGAACCTTACCGGGGCTTGACATGTACGTAGTAGGAGCCTGAAAGGGTGACGAGTCCGAGCAATCGGACAGCGTACACAGGTGCTGCATGGCTGTCGTCAGCTCGTGCCGTGAGGTGTCGGGTTAAGTCCCATAACGAGCGAAACCCTTGTCACTAGTTACCATCAGGTCATGCTGGGGACTCTAGTGAGACTGCCCCTGTTAAAGGGGAGGAAGGTGGGGACGACGTCAAGTCATCATGGCCCTTATGTCCCGGGCTGCACACGTACCACAATGGCCGGTACAGAGGGAAGCAAGGCCGCGAGGCGGAGCTAAACCCAAAAAGCCGGTCCCAGTTCGGATCGAGGGCTGCAACCCGCCCTCGTGAAGTCGGAATCGCTAGTAATCGCGGATCAGCTACGCCGCGGTGAATATGTTCCCGAGTCTTGTACACACCGCCCGTCAAGCCATGGAAGCTGGGAGCACCCGAAGTCGCTTGCCCAACCCGCAAGGGAGGACGGCGCCGAAGGTGAGACCGGTGACTGGGACTAAGTCGTAACAAGGTAGCCGTAGGAGAACCTGCGGCTGGATCACCTCCTTTCTAAGGATAGAGGCCCTCGACGCCTGTCTGCCGCACATGGGACAGCGCTGCCGATCGCCTCGATTCGGCACATTCCTCACGCTTTTAGGCGTCCTTTTTTTATCGCCCCATCACGCGGGGCGCGGCTGACGGAAATCAGCCAGTGACGCCGCCCCTTGAACACAGGGGCGCGATTCCTCGACTGGGCCTATAGCTCAGTTGGCTAGAGCGTTCGGCTGATAACCGAAAGGTCAGTGGTCCGAGTCCACTTAGGCCCACCAGTTTTCCGGCGCAAGCGGGTTGATCTCGCTGGAGCGCCGTGCGCGGGGCTATAGCTCAATTGGGAGAGCGCTGCTTTTGCAAGGCAGAGGTTACCGGTTCGATCCCGGTTAGCTCCACCAGCTTGGGCCGCCCGTGGCGTGATGGGATTCCAGCCTCTTGCGATGTGCTCACCCATGAGCGCTTCGCAAGCGGCTGAAAAGTCGCCCGTGGACACAGTAGCGTTGTCCATTGCTCTTTGACAATTTGATGGCGGAAAAGTGGCACAAGACTCTGCGGAGCCACCGCATGTGGCACACTTCGCGTCGAGCGGAGTGCCGTAGAGATCCCGATGCAGATTCGTGATCGTGAGATCAGGAATTTGCGGCCAAGCTACGAAGGGTGTATGGTGGATGTCTTGGCGCCAAAAGTCGAAGAAGGACGTTGCAGGCTGCGATAAGCTCCGGGAAGCTGCCAAGCAAGCCTTGATCCGGAGATGTCCGAATGGGGAAACCCGTCCTGAGCAATCGGGACATCTGCGTCTGAATCCATAGGGCGCAGAAGACAACGGAGGGAAGTGACACATCTCAGTACCTCCAGGAGAAGAGAAAGGGAATTGACTTCCTTAGTAGCGGCGAGCGAAAAGGAACCAGCCCAAACCGAATCCGCGTGATAGCCCTGCGCGTTGCGGGTTCGGGGTAGCGGGAAGCGCATTCGACGGCGAGCAGGAGCCGTCGGAGGAGTTACAAAGGCCAATTCTAGCTGAACGTTTCTGGAAAGTCCGGCCACAGAGGGTGACAGCCCCGTAGGCGAAAGAAACGGCCCTCCTTTTGCGTTCTCCCAAGTATTGCCAGTCTCGTGAAACCTGGCATGAATCCGGCCTGACCACGGGCTAAGGCTAAGTACTCATTGGCGACCGATATCGCACAAGTAGCGCGAGCGAAAGATGAAAAGTACCCCTGTTAGGGGAGTGAAATAGTACCTGAAACCATGCACTTACAAGCTGTCGGAGCCCTATGCCCCGAGGCAACTCGGGGAACGGGTGACGGCGTGCCTGTTGAAAAATGAACCGGCGAGTTACCGTACGTTGCGAGGCTAATCCGCTCAGCGGAGCAGCCGTAGCGAAAGCGAGTGCGAAACGCGCGACCAGTAATGTGCGGTAAACCCGAAACGACGTGATCTACCCTTGGCCAGGGCGAAGTTCACCGAAAGGTGGATGGAGGCCCGAACGCACTTGCGTTGAAAAGCGAGGCGATGAGCTGAGGGTAGGAGTAAAAGGCTAATCAAACGTCGTGATATCTGGTTCTCCCCGAAATAGCTTTAGGGCTAGCCTTGTGTGATCCGCAGCGGTGGTAGAGCACTGAATGAGTTTTGGGGTCCACCAGACTACCGAACTCAATCAAACTCCGAATACCGCTGTGTGCAACACAGGAGTCAGACGGTGGGGGATAAACTCCATCGTCAAAAGGGAAACAGCCCAGACTGCCAGCTAAGGCCCCTAAAAGAGCCTAAGTGCTCAAAGGAAGTGAGAGCGCTAGGACAGCTAGGATGTTGGCTTAGAAGCAGCCATCATTTAAAAAGTGCGTAACAGCTTACTAGTCGAGCGCTTTCGCGCCGATAATACTCGGGACTAAGGCTCTTGCCGAAGCTGCGGACGTTCGGTCACCTGTCTGCCAGGGTCCAGTGGGCGGATTGGCGAACAGGCGAACTTGCGAATGAGCGGACGAAACCCCATTCGCAGATTCGCTGATTCGCGTATTCGCATATTCGCTCACTCGATCCTGGCAGCGGAGGACCGAGCATGGTAGGGGAGCGTTCTACATCAGGTTGAAGGCAGACCGTGAGGACTGCTGGACGAAGTAGAAGTGCTTATGCCGGTACGAGTAGCGATAAGGTGGGTGAGAATCCCACCAGCCGAAAGCCTAAGGTTTCCTGGGGAAGGTAAATCCGCCCAGGGTTAGTCGGGACCTAAGTCGAGGCTGAAAGGCGTAGACGATGGACAGCAGGTTAATATTCCTGCACCGCCTGCGTAGCGTCCGAACAGAAGAGGTGACGGAGACGCGAGGACCATGCCGGGTTGCTAGTGTGTCCCGCCTCTGGCCCGAGGGCGCGCTGTAGGGAAATCCGCAGCGCTGTTCGCCTCACGGCGAATTGAAACGCCCGGAGGTCGGAGTGAGCCCATCAGGGCAAAATGGTCTGACCGTCTTCCACGAAAAGCCCCGTCTGTGAGCGAAACAGGCGCCCGTACTAAAACTGACACAGGTAGGCGAGGAGAATATCCTCAGGCTCTCGAGAGAACCCTCGTTAAGGAACTCGGCAAATTAGCTCCGTAACTTCGGGATAAGGAGCGCCTTCTCAAACGCGTTGATCACTCGATGCGGGCGAGGAGGCCGCAGAGAAATGGCCCAGGCGACTGTTTACTAAAAACACAGGTCTGTGCGAAGACTTACGTCGCAGTATACAGACTGACGCGTGCTCGATGCCAGAAAGTTAAGGGAAGGGGTTAGTGGCCCGCAAGGGCTGCGA
>Ga0194110_10009844_pt1 | contig 10706 bp, 10 predicted proteins | sample TA2Kig1200mmetaG_FD_146192 | JGI IMG/M metagenome (GOLD analysis project Ga0194110, IMG submission 146192) | Freshwater microbial communities from Lake Tanganyika, Tanzania - TA2015032 Kigoma Deep Cast 1200m | ecosystem: Environmental > Aquatic > Freshwater > Lake | place: Tanzania: Lake... | reverse complement strand
GTGTTGGAAAAATTGGCATCAAATCTCTCTGGATTTAAGGGAGCCTCCACGCAAGAGGCTGTTACAAATAGATATTTTAAAGAAATTGTCAGTTGAACACTGATCCTTAAGTTAGCGCTTATGCCCCCGGCGGGGGAGAGGGCTGGGGTGAGGGGGAGAACTTTTCATGCTTTGCGAGTGAGCCCCAGGCTCATGAGTAACTGTCTTGAAAAATCCTGCTGTAGGGTGCGCACCGCGCACCATCGCCTGGGGCTGGCGGCGGACTGCGCCTGGACAGCCCGGAAAACCTGCGCCGCCTCTTCCCCCCCAAATGGCTTGACGTGTCGCCCCCTCCCTCTCATTTTTCCCCAAAAAAAACAGGGCGGGCCATTTGGCCTCACCCTTGCAACTTCCTCTCCCAGGGCACGCCTCTCGGCCGCCCGACCCACTACTTAAGGGGGTGAATCTCTCCAGAAAGAGGTGAACCGGAAATGGAACTTCAATTAAAAAAGAAATTCTTCCGGCCCGATGAAGTGGCGGAGCTCCTCTCCCTCTCCCGCCGCACCGTCTACCGCATGATCAGGGACGGCCGACTCAACGGCATCCGCCTGGGCGCCGGTCCCTGGCGCATTCCCCGGGACCACCTGGCGGCCCTGCTCCCCCGTTTCTGACCGTCCCCCCTGCCAACCGATCGTCCCACCCCCCGGTTCCCCGGATATCTTCCTGAATCTCAGTTTGAACTGGGGAAACCGGGGGGAACACGACCCAGGAAACCCGCAACAAATAGAAATAAGAACCCGACACCTAAAACCAAAAAACCTAACCCCTATTACTACCTCATTTTATTGACAATTAATTTTGGTTTCGCCAACCTGGGTTCGTGGATGCCCACCAGTTGCGGGAATGTCGGGGGCGGCTGGAAAAATACCTGAAAGATCTTCTCGAGCCGCTTGGCCGCGCCGGACGGAGGCGCCGGGCAAACCTTTACGTCCGGGGTCTGCTCCTGGACGGGGAACGGGAATTCATTGAGGCCATGGCCGACCGGATGCCGGAGGGCAACCTCCAGGCCCTGCAGTAACCTATAGATCAGAGTCCCTGCGGTTTTAGGCCGGTGCCGAGGAGGCTGGTAGGGCGGGCTCAGCCCGCCCTCAGCTTCGATGGTCCTCCGGCCAGGCGCAGCCCCGGTAGGCAAGCCGGTTCTCAGCGCAAGCTCGGGAACCGGGGGAACACCCCTGTCAAGGGGGGGTGGGAGGGGAGTTTGAGGGGGGGCGGGGGGCCTGTGGTCCCCCGCCCCTCCCCTCAATATATATTCACCACACCCTCATTCAAGCTGCCAGCTTCTCCACCTTCACGGCGCAGACCTTGAGCTCGGGAATCTTGGCCGCGGGGTCGAAGGCCGGGTTGGTGAGCATGTTGGCCGCAGTCTCGGCAAAGTGGAAGGGGATGAAGACCACGCCCCGGTCCACCTTGGGGCTGAGCTTGGCCTTGATCTGGATCTCCCCACGGCGGGAGGACACCTTGATGCGCTCCCCGTCCTTGATCTTCATGGTCCGGGCGTCGGCGGGGTTGATCTCCACGTACCCCTCGGCCTGTTCCTGGTGCAGGCTGGGGGAGACCCGGGTCATGGTGCCGGTGTGGTAGTGCACAAAGGTGCGGCCGGTGCTGAGCCACATGGGGTAGTCCGCGTCGATCACCTCTGCCGGCGGTTTATAGGGGATGACGGAGAAGGCCCCCTTGCCCCGGGTGAAACGGTCTTTGTGCAGGAACACGGTGCCGGGGTGCTCGGGGGTGGGGCAGGGCCACTGCAGGCCCTTGTCGGCCAGACGGGCGTAGCTCATGCCCGCGTAGCTGGGCGTCAGGGACTTGATCTCCTCAAAAATCTCCTCCGGCGATTGGTAGTTCATGGGATAGCCGAACCGGGTGGACAGATCCCGGATGATTTCCCAGTCCGGACGGGATTCGCCCACGGGCGGGATGGCCTGGCGCACCAGGAGGACCCGGCGCTCCGTGTTGCTGAAGGTGCCTTCTTTCTCCGCAAAGCAGGCCCCGGGCAGCACCACATGGGCCATCCTGGCCGTCTGGGTGGGGAAGATGTCCTGGACGATGAGCAGCTCCACCTTCTTCAGGGACGATTCCACATGGTGCAGGTCCGGGTCGCTGAGCATGGGGTTTTCGCCCACCACGTAGAGTGCCTTGATCTTGCCGTCGTCGATGCCGTTGAACATCTCCAGGATGGTGAGCCCCGGCTTGTTGGGCAGCTCCCGGCCCCAGGCCTTGGAGAACTTGGCGTTGGCGGTCTCGTCGGCCACGGGCTGGTAGCCGGAAAAGACGTTGGGCAGCCCCCCCATGTCGCAGGCGCCCTGCACGTTGTTCTGGCCCCGCAGGGGGTTGACGCCGGCGGAGGCGAAGCCCACGTTGCCGGTGATCATAGCTAGGTTGGCCAGGGATTTGACGTTGTCCACGCCGGTGGTGTGCTGGGTGATGCCCATGCAATAGACGATGCTGGCGGGTTTCTCCTTGGCGAACATCTCAGCCATGCGCCTGAGGGTGGACGCGTCGATGCCGGTGATCTGGGCCACCTTGTCCGGCGGGTACTCCTCCAGCTTGGCCGCCAGTTCCGGGAAGCCTTCGGTGCGCTCGTCGATGTAAGCCTGGTCCTGCCACCCTTCTTTCAGAATGATATGCATCAGGCCGTTCAGCAGGGCCACGTCGGTGCCCAGGCGCTGCTGCACGGCGATATCCGCCAAGTCCGACATCTGGATCCAGCGGGGGTCGGCGACGATGATCTTGGCGCCTTTGGCCTTGGCCCGGAAGATCCATTTGGCGGCAATGGGGTGGTTTTCCGTGGTGTTGGAGCCGGTGATGAAGATGACCTTGGCGTCCTCCAACTCCGGCAGGGAGTTGGTCATGGCGCCCGAACCGAAAGCCGCGGCCAGACCGACCACGGTGGAGGAGTGTCAGAGGCGGGCGCAGTGATCGATATTGTTGGTGCCGATGGCGGCCCGGGAGAATTTGTTGAGCAGGAAATTCTCCTCATTGGTGACTTTGGCCGAAGCCAGGATGGCCACCGCGTCGGGACCATGCTGGTCCACGATGCGCCGCAGCCCCTGGGCGGCCGCGTCCAGGGCCTCGTCCCAGGTGGCCTGCACCTGTTGGCCGTTTTTCCGCACCAAGGGGTGCTTCAGGCGCTGGTCGCTGTTGATGAACTCGTGAATATTCCAACCTTTGATGCAGAGACTGCCCTGGCTCACCGGATGGGTCTTCATCGGCAGGGTGCTGATGACCGTGCCGTCCAGCACCTCCAGGAGCATGCCGCAACCGCAGCCGCAGTAGGAACAGATGGTGGGGACCGTGCGAAAATCCATGGATAAGCTCCTAACCCATTATTTTTCCAAGACTATTAATCTTTTTTCCCTGCAATTGTTCATATTAGCACAAATCAAGCCCCAGTCAAGGGCCGAGGCGCGCTCCGACAGGTTTTTTCTCTGAAATCAGCTTTCCCCGGGCAGCTTTCCCCTTTCAGCAAAAGCTAAAGAAGCTTTTGCAAAAATGATGCCTGCTGTCCTTCAAGACAGCGTCCAAGATCTCAAACATCTAAATATCGTGATTATTTGCTGCACTCAGAATGGCCCCCATGGAATTGAGGCAGGGGGCGGGAGTCTCCGCCCCCCGGCTCCTCCCCCGAAAGGCCGTTTTCAACCTCTTGCCGGACCTGGGCATCGGCTCCGGCGAGTGGTAAAATTATCCGACCATCCAACGCGTTTTTCACCCACGGGGACGACCGGTCCCGCGGTCTTAAGTGGGCCAAGGAGAAATTCTCATGAAATCGCCTGCGGTCTTCCTGGACCGGGACGGCACTATCAACGAAGAGATGGGGTACATCAACCACCTGAGTCGCTTGGTGCTGCTGCCCGGAGTGCCTGCGGCCATCCGGCGGCTGAACCAGGCCGGGTTCAAGGTGGTGGTGGTCACCAATCAATCCGGGGCGGCCCGGGGCTATTTCCCCTTTGAACTGGTGGAGGAGGTGCACCTCCTCCTGCGGGACCTGCTGGCCGCAGAAGGGGCGCACCTGGACGCCATCTATGCCTGCCTGCACCATCCCGGCGCGGGGTGCTCCTGCCGCAAGCCCAAACCCGGCCTGGTGCTGGAGGCGCTCCGGGACCTGGACCTGGACCCGGACCGCTCCTTCCTGGTGGGGGACCGTTACCGGGACATCGAAACCGGGGCCAACGCCGGGGTGGCCGGCATTCTGGTGCTCACCGGCTACGGCCGCGGGGAAAATGAGTACTTCGCCCGCACCGCCCAGGTCCAGCCCGTGCACGTCGCCGACAGCCTCCTGGACGCGGCGGAGTGGATCCTCCGGAACCACGGCGAAAACCGCTGAGAAGGCCACCACGACCCGCCTGGGCAAGGCCTTGTCGGAAACGGCTGGTCGTTGTCCGTGTTCGGCTTTCAGCCAGGAAACCATGCCGGGTGGTCTCTGCCCGCCAGCCGGTGCTCCGGGGCCCGGCTCGGGCCTTTTTCCTGCTTCCTTGAGAGGGCGGCTCCTAACCGTATCGGCATGAAGGTCTCGCCAATTTCATGTTCACCTATTGTGACGTGAGGTATAATAAAAGTGGCAAGATGGTGCGCGCTTGGTGAAAAAGTCAGCGCCGAGGCCGTATGGGGAAGGGGCAGGGTCCTGTGGCTCCCGGTCCGCTTCCCCATCTCACTTTCCGAGTCCTGTGATGGCAACCAACGAATCCTCCCGTCGTTATTGGCTCTGGCTGCGCCGGGCCGTGCAGATTATCCTTTTTCTGCTGTTTGTGGTCCTGTTTCTCAAGGCCGAATACGCCGGCCAGGAAATCCTGGCTTGGCCCGTGGACCTCTTTTTCCGGTTCGACCCCCTCCTCCTCACGGCCCACCTGTTGACCCTGAGCCCCCTGGTGGCGGGACTGTTCTGGTCCCTGGTCTTTGTGGTCCTGACCCTCATCCTGGGCCGCTTCTTCTGCGGCTGGGTCTGTCCCCTGGGCGCCACCCTGGACGCCTGCCGCCGTCTGCTGTTTTCCCCCCGGCCGGACCGGGGCGTGGCTGACCGCTGGCGGCGCGCCAAATACTATCTGCTCATCGCCCTGTTGGCCTCGGCGCCCTTCACCGTGAATCTGGTGGGCCTCTTTGATCCCCTCTCCCTCCTTTATCGAACCCTGGCCATCGTCTTATACCCCGCCTTCGGCTACGCCGTGGAAAGGGCCGGAACCGTGCTCTATCACCTGGGGCCTCCCGTCAGCGCCTTCAGTGAGCCTGTTTATCAGTTTTTCAAGGCCACGGTCCTCCCTTTTAAGCCCCTGGTCTATCTGCTCCCCTTCCTGACCCTGTTCCTCTTCGCCCTGGTGGTGGCCGCGGAGCGCTGGGACCGCCGCTTCTGGTGCCGGGCTCTGTGCCCCCTGGGAGCCCTTTATGGGCTGGTCGCCCGCTTTTCCCTGCTGCGGCGACGGCCCGCGGCGCTCTGCCCTGATTGCAGCGACTGCGCGGTGCTGTGCAAGATGGGGGCGCTGAGTGGGGGAAGGGTCCAGGAGCCGCCGACCCTGGCCCCATCCACCACAGCCCCTCCCCCAACCCCTGAGGGGGAACCGGGAAGGGACGTGAGATCACCAGGCCAACCCCTGAAGGCCCCCCACTCCTCCGCCGAATGCCAGCTCTGCCTGCGCTGCCTGAGTGAATGTGAGAAGGGTCGCGTGAGCTTCGCCTTCGGCGTCAAGGCCCCCCGGGCCCCCCTGGACCTGGGGCGCCGCCAGGTGGTCACCTCCCTGGCCGCGGGCGTAGCCCTGGTCCCCCTGGTGCGCCTGGGCTCCCTGGCCAGACCGCCCGACGAATACCTCATCCGGCCGCCCGGGGCGCAGAACGAGGCCGAGTTCCTCAGCCGCTGCATCCGCTGCGGGCAATGTATGAAAGTCTGTCTCACCAACGGACTGCAGCCGGTCCTCTGGGAAGCGGGGCTGGAAGGCCTCTACACCCCCCGGCTGGTGCCCCGGATGGGCTACTGCGCCCACACCTGCACCCTCTGCGGCCAGGTCTGCCCCACCGGGGCTATCCCCCAACTGACCCTGCCCGTTAAACAGGCCATGGTCCTGGGGGTGGCCGCCTTCGACCGCAACCGCTGCATCCCCTACACCGAAGGGGCGGACTGCCTGGTGTGCGAGGAGCACTGCCCCGTCTCCCCCAAGGCCATCACCTTCACCCTCCAGGAGGTGGTCAATCTCAAGGGCCGGAAAGTGCAGGTGAAACTTCCCGTAGTCCAGCCCGACCGCTGCATCGGCTGCGGCCACTGCGAAAAGGTCTGTCCCGTGGGCGGCGCGGCGGGCATCCGGGTCAGACGCTCCCTGAGGATGGAACTTTAGAGAAGGGGACGGGAGCAGATCACCCGCATGACGGTCCCCGCCGACTGCCCTTCCCTCCCTGGCCTGCAGTTGCTTGAACTCCCTTCGGTTTGCTAGTCCCGCCGGGAAGTTGGTTATCCGATTACAAAGTTCGTGGCAGGTCGATGTACAAACGTCCAGATAGGGCGGCCCGCGGCCGCCGCCCTCGGCGTGCACGGCACGCCCCATGACTGCCCCAGGAGCGGGTTTCAAAACCGCCCCTGCAGAATAGGGGTTTTCACGAAAAAAGTCGTTCCGTAGGGTGCGCCTCACGCACCATTGCCAGGCGCTGACGGCCGGCAGGGACGAGTTGTGTATGTCAAGTTCTGCAAATTGGTATAGGCATACGGTTTTTTAGTGCTCCCGAGCCACCACCGAGCCAAGCCGCGCAGGGCCGCCGAGAATGGGCCCAAATTTAGCTCGTCGGAGGTGGGCCAACGGCCCATGAGGAACTGCTATGAAAAGTTCCTTATCCCCCCTCTCCCCCGGCGGGGGAGAGGGGGGATAAGGGACTTTTCAAGACAGCGAGACCGCTCTTTCCAGTTGTTCCAGGATCTTATGGGCGGCGATGGTCTCATCAAGGTCCGCCCCCACAAATCCCTGGAGTTCCGCCATGGCCTGCCGGGCATACCCCAGCACTTTGCCGGCCAGAGACAACAACTGCCGATACGCCTTGTGCCGCACCTGCTCCTTACGGGCGCCCTGAATCTGCAAGCCCCGTTTCCTGGCGGCCCGTTGATGATCAGCAAAGACGTACCACGGCGTGGGCTGCAGCTCCTTGCCGGCCTGGAGCAGACGGGTGATCACCCGGATGCCGTCCGGCAGCAGGGTGGAATCGGTGGGATGATGGATGTGGGTTTCCACCACCGTGGAATCCAGGCGCACGGCCCGCCCCTTCTCCACCTTTTTTTGGGCCGCCTGCTCCAGGAGCGCCCGGTTCACCGCTTCCCAGGTCTCGGCGCTGATGGCTGTGATGTTCTCCTGCAAGGTGGAGCCGCAGGGATATTGACCCATCTTCAGCCGGGCAAAAGACCGGAAGGCCAGGGAGTCTTCCAGATGAAAGGCCAGCTCCTCGTAGGTCAATTCCCGGTATTGCTTCAGAAGGGCGCAGCGCAACACCTGCTCGGCGCTCATGCCGCTCCGCCCGGTATCCGTCCGCTGGTATTTCACCAGGTCCCGGAACACCGGGTTCAACATCTCCTGATGGGCGTCCAGTTTTTGGAGATGGCCTCCAGTTCCCGGGCCAACTTGTTCCTCGCCATAAGATACAGGAGGTTCCGTTGCGGGTCCCGTTTTTGGCGCATATACCAACCTCGGAAAGTTATCTTTCTAAACCAATTCAACCGGTTAGTTGAAAGAGGTTACCACTTTCCGAAGGAAAACGAGAGCAAAAAATGGCTCTTTATGATATTATTTCAGCCAATTACGTTTCCGGATGAGAACGAGTTAGCAATACAGACCAGTTGCCCTATTGATCCCCCTCCCCCTCCCACCGTGTGGAGGGGGCTTAACAACCACGTTCATGCAAAATCCTTACCGGACGGGCTTGAGGCTGAGGCTAGAAAAATATCGAAGCAGTCGCGCCTGGGCCGTCGGCCCCTACCGGTCACGATGTGCGGGTGAGCTGCGGGCGCAAGGGGAATCTTGCGGTGGCGGACAACATGACGCTGCTGGTGTGTGAAACCTTTTGGAGCCTCCTGGGGGAATCCACCCGGGCGGGTTTGCCGGCCTTCTTCATCCGCCTGGCGGGCTGCAATCTCAGATGCCGCTATTGCGACACCCCTTACGCCTGGGAGGGCGGGGAGGAGCGCAGCGTGGTTTCCCTCCTGGCGGCCGCCGGCGCCCGGCCGGTCCGGCGGGTCCTGGTCACCGGCGGCGAGCCCCTGCTGCAACCCCAGGTCCACCCCCTCCTGGAGGGTCTGCTGGCCGCCGGCTGCACCGTGCTTCTGGAAACCAACGGCTCCCTGCCCATCGCCGGCCTGGACCCCCGGGTGCACCGCATCGTGGACGTCAAATGCCCGGCCAGCGGCATGGCGGAGCGCTGCCACTGGGAGAATCTGGAGGCGCTCACCCCCCGGGACGAAGTGAAATTCGTGGTGGCGGACCGGGAAGACTTCCGTTATGCCCTGGAGGTGGTGCGGACCTATCAATTGTTGGGGCGGGCCCCGGTGCTCATTTCACCGGTCTTCGGGGAGCTGGACCCCCGGGAGGCGGCGGCCTGGATAATGGAGAGCGGCCTTAACCTGCGCCTCAACCTGCAGCTCCACAAATACCTCTGGGGCCCGGCGGCCCGGGGCGTCTAAGTGTAAAAGAAGAAAGGTTTTTATGGGTGGAGGGCCGGGGGAGCAGGGGCTTCCCCCCTTCCCCTCCCAACCCCCTTTATTGGGGGCGGGGATCAAACTTATCAGGAGCAGCAGATATTGCCATGGGCAAACCTTTGGCGGTGGTATTGGCCAGCGGCGGCCTGGACAGTTGCGTCACCGCGGCGGTGGCCCGGGAGCGCTTCGATCTGGCCATGCTGCACGCCGATTACGGCCAGCGCACCGTGGCCCGGGAGTTGACGGCCTTTCTGGCCCAGGCCCGGTTCTTCGGCGCAGCGAAAAAGCTCACCGTGGACCTCTCTTTTCTGGGGGAAATAGGGGGCTCCAGCCTCACCGACACCCGCTTGCCGGTCCCCACGGAGGCGGAGGAGCCCGTGGGCATCCCCTCCACCTACGTGCCCTTCCGCAACTCCCTGCTGCTGGCCGCGGCCACGGCCTGGGGGGAGGTGCTGGGCGCGGCCGCCGTCTTCATCGGCGCCAACGTGCTGGACAACCCCGGCTACCCCGACTGCCGCCCTGAATATTTTCAGGTGTTTCAGCGCCTCATCGAGGTGGGGGCCCGGCCGGAGACCCACCTCACCATCATGACGCCGCTGATCCGCCTGGACAAGGCGGGCATCATCCGCCTGGGGCAGGAACTGGGCGCCCCCTTTCACCTCACCTGGTCCTGCTACGTGGACGAAGAGGCGGCCTGCGGGCGCTGCTCCTCCTGCCGCCTCCGCCTCCAGGGCTTTGCCCGGGCGGGCCTTGCAGACCCCATTCCCTACCGTTGAGTTGCTATCGACCTGTCAGCCGGTGCCGGTTTCCAGGCTCACTTTTGGGAACCCTTGCAAAGTAAAGCGCTGCTGCTCCCGATAAGCGAGCCCAATCGTCAATTGCCTTCCCATGGCCAAGCAGAGCTTGGCGTGCAAGTGCGTTCCCAAGCGGGAGCTTGGGAACGAGGAGGCCCGGAACCCGGAACCTTCAAGCTGCTGTTTGGGAAAAGTTTAGGCAGGACACCCGCCTCCTGGTGTCGCACCTTCACTCTTCGGGGCAGGGTCATTCTTCGAGGGGAAGTTCAGGGGATCGCTACGTCCGCCGGGCCTGCTCCAGGGCCTGGGGCAGGGTGAAGGCCGCGTCGTACAAAGCCCGGCCGATGATGACCCCCGCCACCCCCAGGGGCTCCAGGGGCAGCAGGGCGCGGATGTCCATGAGGGTGCTCACCCCGCCCGAAGCGATGACGGGCAGGTCCACGGCCTGGGCCAGGGCCCGGGTGGCCTCCACGTTGACCCCCCGCTTGACGCCGTCCCGGGAGATGTCCGTGTAGATGACGGCCGCGGGTTTGAGCGCCGCCAGTTCCCGGGCCACCTCGGCCGCGGTGCGGCGGGTGGCCTCGGTCCAACCTTCCACGGAAAGCAGCCCGTCCCGGGCGTCCAGACCCAGGGCGATGCGGCCGGGATAGCGGGTCAGGGCCCGGGCCGCCAGGTCCTGGTCCTTGAGGAGGGCGGTGCCCAGGATGAGGCGGTCCAGCCCCAGGTCGAAATAGAGGTCCAGGGTCTCCAGGCTGCGCAGGCCGCCCCCCAACTGAATGGGGATGGTGACGGCCTCCCGGAGGCGCCGGATGCTCTCCAGATTGCCGGGCCTGGCCTGGAAGGCGCCGTCCAGGTCCACCACGTGGAGCCACTGGGCCCCCTCCTCCTGCCAGCGCCGCCCCATGGCCGCGGGGTCGTCGCCGTACACCGTCTCCTGGGAGGCCAGCCCCTGGCGCAGGCGCACGCACTTGCCGTTGCGGATGTCGATGGCGGGGAAAATGATCATGGGTGATATGGTAACCGAAGGGCTGTCGGCAGACAACCCCCAAGGTCGGTTCATCGAGGATTTACAAAGCGTTGGGGTTTGGGATATGCTTGTGATAGAGGTGTAGGAGCCAAGGGGCGACCTATTATGGCGTCTTCAGAAAAAACTCATCCAAGCCGTCATAGCCGATCGGATCTATCCCCCCTCCCCCCAGCCCCCTCCCACCAGGTGAGGG
>Ga0194110_10009839_pt1 | contig 10710 bp, 3 predicted proteins | sample TA2Kig1200mmetaG_FD_146192 | JGI IMG/M metagenome (GOLD analysis project Ga0194110, IMG submission 146192) | Freshwater microbial communities from Lake Tanganyika, Tanzania - TA2015032 Kigoma Deep Cast 1200m | ecosystem: Environmental > Aquatic > Freshwater > Lake | place: Tanzania: Lake... | reverse complement strand
GCTACACCGACTACCACACCCTCAAGTGAGGATGAGAAGTTGTCGATCGAGGCCATCCCCCTGCTAGAGCCACTGGCTGTGCCACCTGGCCCGGTTAGCCAAGGCCCATACATCCGCCTGGCCATTGGCGAGTTCGACCCCTTGGCCGGGCCAATCCCAATTCTCCTTCCTGGCGATCTGAGGCTGGACAGTTACCCTGCCGATGAAGAGGGATACTACATCCTACAATTCAATGGGCCAATAGTTCAGGCCTGGAAGGACGCCCTAACGGATGTTGGGGCAAGGATATTCGACTACATACCGGAATTCGCTTTCATAGTCAAGATGGGCACGGCCACAAAGGCTACTGTCGAGTCCATGGAGCCAGTCCGCTGGGTAGGGATCTATCAGCCAGGGTACAGGATAGATCCGCAATTGATGAAGGCCTATATCCTGACTGAAAAGTCTGAACCGACAACCCTTGTGATCGTGATTTTCAAAGGGGAAGACCTTGCTGGAATCTCGAAGCAGTTGGAGGAGTTAGGAGGCACAATTCTAGATGTCACCGAGAGCACGTGGAAAGCTAAGATTAAGGTCCAGATAGATTCCTCGAAGATTGGCGATGTTGCCAACATCACAGGTGTAAAGTGGATCGAGCCTGAACCGGTGTGGGAACTGGACAACAACAAGGCCGCTGACATCATGGATGTGCGTAGTGTCTGGAACACCCATGGGCTTTATGGCGCGGGACAGATCGTCGCTGTAGCCGATTCAGGGCTGGATCGGGGCTCTACCTCCCCAGCGACCCTCCACGATGACTTTGAAGATGGCCGCGGAGGATCGAGGGTCATCACTATCTACGACCGGGTTGGCGACGGAGCAAACGACGTCAACAGCGGACACGGCACCCATGTGGCCGGCTCAGTCTTGGGAAATGGGAGCAGATCGGGCAGCAACCCTGCGAGCCATATTTATCCAAGTACCTCTTTTATTGGAATGGCACCCGAAGCCAGCCTTGTGTTTCAAGCAATAGAGAATAATTCTACCGGGGCATTATCGGGCATCCCTACCGATCTGAACATTCTTTTCGACCAAGCGCGCACTGCTGGAGCACGCATCCATAGTAATAGCTGGGGTGCCAGTGCGGCGGGGATGTACACTTCAAATTCCGAAGACGTCGATGAATTCGTTTGGGATCATAAGGATGCTGTCATCCTATTTGCTGCTGGCAATGCGGGTGTTGATAGCAACACGAATGGGGTGGTTGATCTGGTTTCGATAGGGAGCCCTGGGACGGCTAAGAACGGCATTGCCGTCGGGGCCACTGAGAGCGTCAGACCGCCATGGGAGTCAGGTGGAAGCATTGGTCTCGATATCACATGGGGGCCACCACGGTTTCCGGCCACGCCGATAAGCGGTGATCACGTATCTAATAACCCCGCCGGCATGGCAGCCTTCAGCAGCCGTGGTCCTTGTCTCGATGGAAGATTCAAGCCAGACCTCGTAGCCCCTGGAACGAACATTCTTTCCACCAGATCCTCCGTTGCCCAGACTAATGGTCTTTGGAAGGATTTTAATACTTACTATGCCTGGAGCGGCGGTACCAGCATGTCCACCCCGCTGGTAGCCGGTGCTGCCGCCCTGGTGAGGGAATTCTACACCGATCAGGGCCTCACCCCCAGCGCTGCTTTGATCAAGGCAATCCTCATCAACGGGGCGCGAGACATCACTCCCGGCCAGTATGGCACAGGGGCTTCACGAGAAATCCCACCTCCCCCGCCGCCCAACAACGTCGAGGGCTGGGGCAGGGTGGATGTGGAGAACTCTATCTTCCCGGCTGCCACGCGAAGGATATATCACCTTGACGAGACTTCGGGGCTCAGCACAGGTGGAAGCAGGACCTACAATTACACTGTTAACAGCTCAGCGGTGCCATTGCGGGTGAGCCTGGGGTGGAGCGACTATCCGGGGAGTACTGTGGCCGCAGGAGGCCTGGTCAATGATCTTGATCTCACCGTCACTGACCCATCAGGGACGGTCCACTATCCCAACCATGCCAGCCAGCGGGGAGTTACCAAGGTCCTCAGTTATGATGATGGAATAGATGACGGTGGCTACGCTTGGGGCGCGGGGAAGGGGCTTGCGGTCAGGTTCACGCCCACGTCGTACCCCGTCAAGCTCGATAAGGCCCTGTTCGCCCTGGGGGCTCGCACTGGATACGGGTACCCCAGGAGCTTCACCGCCAACGTCTGGGACGACGACGGCGCTGGGGGCGCTCCCGGCACCAAGCTGGCCGCGGTGCCCTCCAGCATCCGCACCGTGGGCTGGTATGTGGTCGATTTCTCCGACAAGAACATCACCATAACCAGCGGAGACTTCTATATCGAGGTGCGCTTTTCAGATGCATATTTGGTGCTGGCCTATGACGATGATCCCCCCATTGACGGCCGCAGCTGGGATTTCAACGGTACCTCTTGGTCCCCATGGACTCAGGAAGATTACATGATCCGGGCTGTGGTAATGTCTCCTGATTATAGCACTTCTGCGGACAAGGTGAACAATGTTGAGGGAGTAGATATAGACACTCCATCCACTGGCAACTACACGATTAGGGTCGCGGGATACAATGTGCCCCAAGGGCCTCAGCCCTATGCCTTGGTCATCGCAGGTGATATCGCTGTGGCTCCAACGGTCACGCCCACGCCGACACCAACCGATACACCCACGCCCACGGCGACCGCTACCCCAACCCCTACCAGTAGCGCAACACCCACACCTACGGCTACCGCTACCCCTACCCCCACGGGCACTTCTACTCCTAGCCCTACTCCTACTAGCACCTTAACACCCTCGCCTACGGCGACCACTACTCCCACTTACAAGTACAAAATCTACTTGCCCGTGCTCCTGAAGAACTGGCCGTCAACACCGACACCAACACCAACAATGACTAACACCGCCACAGTTACCAGCACGCCCACGCCAACGGCTACGGCTACACCAACAGCGACCTACACGCCTACACCGACGCCAACCAACACGCCCACGGCTACGCCGACCGAGACGCCTATGCCAACATCAACAGCCACTCCTACGCCGACCGAGACGCCGACGTCAACAGCCACTCCTACGCCGACACCCGCCGACTGGACAATCCTGTCCACGGGCGTTGCAAACACTCTCGAGTCAGTGTATTTCGTTGACCCACAGACCGGGTGGGTGGCAGGTAGCAATGGCACTATCCTGCATACTACCGACGGCGGCTTGAGTTGGCAGCGCCAGAATGGTGGAATCACCGAGGAACTGCGTGACATGTTCTTTCTAGACCGAAGCCGAGGCTGGATAGTAGGCTACAACAAACAACTAATTTTGAGGACCACCGATGGCGGGAATATCTGGCAAACCCAGGCAAGTCCTGTTGACACTTTTCTTGAGGCCATTCACTTCGCCGATGAGAATCATGGGTGGATAGCGGGTTGCCACTTTACCGTATCAGGGTCACCACCTTATTATACCTTTACAGCCCACGGCTACGTTTTGCGGTCGACGAATGGGGGTGACTCTTGGTCTCTCGCCAGCCAGGTATACAATAGATGCCCTCTTGATCTCCACTTTGTTGACGCAAATCGCGGCTGGCTCGCCACGCATTACACAGGTTCCTTCCCCTATCCCAACTATCCCAGAGTTTATATGACGACGGACGGAGGCAATAGTTGGACAAATCAAGCCCTTCCAGTTTCTAATGGAACCCTCGAGGCTGTCACCTTCGTTGACGCCAACACGGGCTGGATAGTCGGAAGCGGTGGGCTAGTATTGCATACAAGCGATGGAGGCGCCCTGTGGAGCCAACAAGCTAGTGGGGTAACGGGTAGCCTTAACGCTGTCCAGTTCGTGAGCCCCACCGTGGGCTGGATCGCTTCGAGTGGACCAATTCTGCATACAACAGATGGTGGGCAGACCTGGGTCGCCCAAACGGCTGAACCGGGCTGCACTGGCTTGCTAGACCTGCATTTCATCGACATAGACCACGGGTGGGCTGCTGGATACAATGGCGTAGTGTGTAAATATCACCGGCAGTGAACATATTGAGAAAACCACCGTCTTCTCTGGATAGATTCTGGTGGCTTTTCCCACTTTGCTGTATAAACTCTACCTTCGGCTAACTGGGAGACGCTCTTGGGCAAGTGAAACTGACCTTCTACGAGGGCCTGCAAAAGCTGCAACCGGATTCCTACATCACCGAGGTGGCCGAGGAGCGGGTCGAGTTGGGCACGCTGGGCTGGGACATCACACCATCGGTGGAGCAGTACGCCCCCTCGCCGACTTCCTGAGCGCCGAGGCCCGGTGCGCGCCGGCGCGGGGTCTTGGCCGCTTCACCGCCGCCTTCCGGGCCGCGTACTACCAGCTCGCCAAACGCGTTCTGACCGAGAGGCGGCAGGTCATCTCCTGCTACGCTGGCTGGGCCTCGGCGCACATCGCCCCTAATGGCGACGTCTGGACCTGCTGCGTGCGCGCCGATCCGGTGGGCAACCTGCGCCAGACCGGCTATGACCTGCGGCCCATCTGGTTTGAGCAGACTGGTCGCTTGCGAGAGTTGCGCCGCAGCATCCGCGCCCAGGAGTGCGCCTGCCCCATGGCCAACGCCAGCTACGCCAACATGCTCCTGCACCCGCCAACGCTGCTGCTGGTGGCGAGCGCTATGCTGTGGCGTTAATAGACTCAGACTGCCCTCAGAGAAGGGGACAGCTCTTACACCAGTCCGTCGGGCGCTGCCTTCAGGGCATCTGAGAGAATTGTCGGGTAAGATCCTGCATGAGACAACGATGCCTCCAAAGTAGAATTCTTTATTAAACTATTGTTCTATTGACAAAAAGGGCTTCCCCTGATATAATAGCTTCAATGAAATCACATCCTGGTTTGCGTAAAACAGTGAACATGTAATCAAGAGGAAGGGAAAAGGAGATGGAACCCACATCCGGATGCCCGGGTTTCATCAGAGCAAGAATTCCTGATGGGCAAGTACAGGCTTACTGTAAAAGCCAGCTTTCAAGCACCCATGCGCTTGGAAGCTGGCTTTTTGTTTGCATGGAAAGAGTGGAGGTAGAGAAATGGCAATGAAACTCAGGCCAGCTTTAGGCGCCCTGCTCCTGCTTAGCATAACCCTGTTAACGCTGCTGAGCGCAGGGGGCAGCCTGTCCGCCGTTAGTCTTTCAGCTACACCGACTACCACACCCTCAAGTGAGGATGAGAAGTTGTCGATCGAGGCCATCCCCCTGCTAGAGCCACTGGCTGTGCCACCTGGCCCGGTTAGCCAAGGCCCATACATCCGCCTGGCCATTGGCGAGTTCGACCCCTTGGCCGGGCCAATCCCAATTCTCCTTCCTGGCGATCTGAGGCTGGACAGTTACCCTGCCGATGAAGAGGGATACTACATCCTACAATTCAATGGGCCAATAGTTCAGGCCTGGAAGGACGCCCTAACGGATGTTGGGGCAAGGATATTCGACTACATACCGGAATTCGCTTTCATAGTCAAGATGGGCACGGCCACAAAGGCTACTGTCGAGTCCATGGAGCCAGTCCGCTGGGTAGGGATCTATCAGCCAGGGTACAGGATAGATCCGCAATTGATGAAGGCCTATATCCTGACTGAAAAGTCTGAACCGACAACCCTTGTGATCGTGATTTTCAAAGGGGAAGACCTTGTTGAAATCTCGAAACAGTTGGAGGATCTCGGAGGCACGATTTTAGACATCACCGAGAGCACGTGGAAGGGGAAGATAAAGGTTCAGATAGATTCTTCGAAGATCGGCAATGTCGCCAATATCACGGGTGTAAAGTGGATCGAGCCTGAACCGGTGTGGGAGCTGGACAACAACAAGGCCACTGACATCATGGATGTGCGTAGTGTCTGGAACACCCATGGGCTTTATGGTGCAGGGCAGATCGTCGCTGTAGCCGATTCAGGGCTGGATCGGGGCTCTACCTCCCCCGCATCCCTCCACGATGACTTTGAAGATGGCCGCGGAGGCTCGAGGGTCATCGCCATCTACGACCGGGTTGGCGACGGAGCGAATGACGTCAACAGTGGCCATGGCACCCATGTATCAGGTTCAGTGTTGGGAAACGGGATCAGGTCGGGAAGTAACCCTGTGAACCATATTTACCCGAGCACTTCTTATGCGGGAATGGCACCCGAAGCCAGCCTCGTGTTTCAGGCGATAGAGAATAATTCTACGGGGGCATTATCGGGCATCCCCACCGACCTGAACGTTCTGTTCAATCAGGCACGCACTGCTGGAGCACGCATCCATAGTAATAGCTGGAGTGCGCGTGTGGTGGGGATGTATACTTCAGATTCCGAATCCGTTGACGAATTCGTTTGGGATCATAAAGATGCTGTCATCCTCTTCTGTGCTGGTAATGCGGGTGTTGACAGCAATGCGGATGGGATGGTCGATCTGGGGTCTATGGACAGCCCCTCGACAGCCAAAAACAACATCACCGTTGGGGGTACAGAGAGTGACCGAATGAGCGGTGGCTACAACCCTGGTGGACCTTGTAGCACCTGGGGAAGCTGCTGGCCCCCTTACTTCCCCGCCAACCCAATTAAAGATGATCGCCTTTCGAATAACCCCAGTGGGATGGCCGCTTTCAGCAGCCGTGGTTCCACTCTTGATGGTCGCTTCAAGCCGGATGTGGTAGCTCCTGGGACTAACATTGCCTCCACCAGATCATCGATGATCAGCGGAAACGGCTGGGGGCCGATTGACAGTTATTACATGTACATGGGCGGCACCAGCATGTCCACCCCTTTGGTAGCCGGTGCTACCGCCTTGGTGAGGGAATTCTACACCGATCAGGGCCTCACCCCCAGCGCAGCCTTGATCAAGGCAACTCTCGTCAACGGGGCACGTGACATCACTCCCGGCCAGTATGGCACAGGGGCCTTTCGGGAGATCCCGCCCCCGCCACCGCCCAACAACGTCGAAGGTTGGGGCAGGGTGGATGTGGAGAACTCTATCTTCCCGGCTGCCCCGAAAAGGATCTACTACTTTGACGAGACCTCGGGGCTCAGCACAGGTGGAAGCAAGATCTACAATTACACTGTTAACAGTTCAGCAGTGCCGCTGAAGGTGACCCTCACATGGAGCGATTGGCCTGGCAGTACTGTGGCCGCGGGAGGCCTGGTCAACGATCTTGACCTCACCGTCACCGACCCGTCGGGGACGGTCCACTATCCCAACCATGCCAGTCAACGAGGAGTTACTCGGTTCCTCTACTATGACGATGGCACTTATAGCAGCACTGTGTATCGGCGGTCTGTGCCCAACACCAGCTTCGCCGTGCGCTTCACTCCGACCTCCTACCCGGTGACGGTGGACAAGGCCCAGTTCTTTCTCGTTGTTACTAATGTCTCCTCACCCCGCTTTCGCGCCCGGGTGCGGGATGATGACGGCAGCGGCGGGCTGCCGGGGACGGTGTTATTCTCCCAAGATGTTACGCCCGTGACCAATGGCTGGTTCGTTGTGGACATCGAAGGGGTGACGATCACCGCGGGGGATTTCTACATCGAGCTGCACTACATTGGCGGCACAAGTAACAACCCCTTTGTGGCCATCGACACCACTTCCCCGACTGGCCGCAGCTACTACTACGATGGGACATCATGGCAGGTGTTGCCCGCTTACATCTACCCAGCAGGCAACTGGGCCATCCGCGCCTCGGTTGTGGGGCCGAATTACGTCACCTCGGCCGACCGGGTGAACAACGTTGAGGGGGTAGACATAGACACTCCATCCACTGGCAATTACACGATTAGGGTCGCGGGATACAATGTGCCCCAAGGGCCTCAGCCCTATGCCTTGGTCATCGCAGGTGATATCGCTGTAGCTCCAACGGTCACGCCCACGCCGACACCAACCGGTACACCCACATCTACGGCGACCGCTACTCCCACCCGCACGGGCACTGCCACTCCAACCCCCACCCGGACTGCAACACCCACGTCTACGGCGATTGCTACTCCCACCCGTACTGCAACACCCACGTCTACGGCGACCACTACTCCCACCCGCACGAGCACTGCTATACCGACAGCCACTCGCACTCTGACGCCTACGCCCACCCCCACCCAGTTCATAAGGTACAAAGTCTACCTGCCTGTGCTCCTGAAAAACTGGCCAGCAGCACCGACGCCAACACCAACGGTGACCAACACCCCCACAGTGACCAGTACGCCGACGAAGACAGGCGTGCCGACGCGTACACCAACAGCAACCTACACACCGACGCCGACGTCAACGGCTACAACCACATCAACAGCCACGCGAACGCCCACAGCCACACCGACAGGCACGCCCGCCGCCGGCACCATCTGCGTGCTGGCTTTCAATGACCTGAATGGCAACAGCCAGCGCGACGACGGCGAGCCCCTCCTCGCCGGAGCCACTATCACCGTCAGCACCATCAGTGGCATATTAATCGGCGTATACACCACGGACGGCGTGCATGAGCCCTACTGCTTTACCGGCCTAGTACCTGACACCTATCGGGTAGAGGAGCGGAACCCGGCCGATTATCCCACCTCGACGACGCCGGATGTCTGGGCTGTGCCCTTGTTTGCTGGTGCCACTGTCACCGTGGCCTTCGGTGACCACGCCTTGCCCACGGCCACGCCTACTGCCACAGTCACGAGGACGCCCACAGCTACGCCCACTGGTACCGTCACACCTACCCGAACGCCTACAGCCACACCGACAGCGACCCAGACACCGACGCCGATAGCCACGCCCACTGAGACGCCGACCGAGACGCCGACGCCCACCGAGACGCCAATCCAGCCTCCAGGTCCTCGCCCCGGTTTCTGGGAAGGGTATGCAATGGAATTCTACGTCACTTCGGACCGTCTATATATCCACAACTTTGCTGTCTATATTTACGTCCCAGGTTGTGGAAGCTATAAAGTCACTCACATCATAGACGAACCAATCACGAACAACTACTTCTCTTTTAGTGGGCCTTTCTATGCATCCGGCACTTTCAACACGGAAACGACTGCCTCGGGGTGGATGGGGTTAGACATGCTCTACATCCCGGGTTGCGGCTATGTGAGCGGTGGCCCTTGGGACTGGAATGCCACTTGGCAATATTATACAGCCGTCCAACTTCAGGTGAACACTAACGAGATCAACATTGTCATGCCCGGTGAATGGCCCAATCCGGTATTCGTCACTGAGGTAACACCTGAATAGGGGTAACAGTGGGAGGTACTGGGAGGTACCAACTTGGGTATAGCAGCACCCTGGTCAGCGTCCAGTTCCCCAAGGAAGGCATACCATACGCCTCAAGTAGTGATTTCGCAGTAAGCCCGAGACAGATACGAGCAGCAAAAGCCACCAACTCTCTCCGGAGTTCGGTGGCTTTCTCTCCTTCTTGACCCTGTTAAGTCGTAGCTACCTGCGCTCGTCTGCGTCGCCTACGCCCCTACTTGAACCGTTCCCGCAAGAAGCGCAGCACTACGGCGTCTATCTGCGGCCCCTCTTGCAGGCGCTCCTCCAGGTTCTCCCGGCCGGCCAGGGCGCGGAAGGCCTTCTGCGTCGCCTCGTCCCAGAGGCCGCTGAACTGGCCACGGTAGTCGCCAGTGCGCTGCATCAGCGCCTGCAACTCCTGGGCGATGGCGGCGTCAATGGGCAGCAGGTCGTTGGGGTCGCTCTTGTTGAGGTAGAGGCGATGCAGCTTGAGCAGCTCGCCCAGGGCGGCGACGGGCTGCGGGCTGTCGTCGACGCGCAGGTCCAGGTAGCGGTCGTTCCAGCCGCCGTAGCCCCCCTTAGGACGCACCACCAGCAGCGCCGCCGATTGCCGGCCCCGGCTATCGCCGCCAGCCTCCTGTCCCGCGGCCAGGGCGGCAAACAATCGCTCGGCCAGGTCGCCGCTGGCCCGCTGGAACGTCTCGGCCATCGCTTTTATGGTGGCCTCGCTGACCAGGATGTTGCCCTGGCAGGCAAAGTTCGGCCCAGTGAGACCGCCGGCCCAGGCGTAGCAGCCCGTGCCCGTGTAGGTGGCGGCGCGCCCCTGTGCATCCACGATGCCCGCCTGGCGCTGGGCGCGATCCTTGTCGCGGCGCACCAGCCGCTCCAGCGCCTCTGCGGCGGAGAGCCCCCGTGCCAGCAGGCGCAGGCCGCGCGGCCCGTAGCTCGTATTGGCCCAGGATTGTGTAGCTATGGCCCCCACGCCGGCTTGGGCCCAGGGCACCACGGCCCCCACAGCCAGAAACTTGGACGCCACGGCCACACCCAGGTCGCCATTGGCCGGGTCGCGGGCGACAATGGAGAACGTGGCCACCGGCTCCTCTCGCCGGGGCGAGGTCGAAATCGTCAAACGCATGAGATAACTCCTCGGCGATTTACGATTGCAGATTTCAGATTTTAGATTACAAATATTGCACCACCAAGACGCGAAGACACAAAGATAAAAAAACTTGGTGTTCTTGGTGCCTTGGTGGTTAATGCCCTGGCTAACTGTCACTGTCTGCTCTTGTCGGCTGGGGAAAGCGACCTACGAATTCGTATTCTCAATCTGCAATCTACAATTGGAGTGATAGTACGCGGGAGACGCTGTCCTCGCCCATGGAGACGCCGTAGAGGGCATCGGCGATTTCCATGGTGCCGCGGTTGTGCGTGATGACGATGAACTGCGTGCGCTGAACCAGGCTCTGCAGCACCTCGCAGA
>Ga0194110_10009835_pt1 | contig 10712 bp, 10 predicted proteins | sample TA2Kig1200mmetaG_FD_146192 | JGI IMG/M metagenome (GOLD analysis project Ga0194110, IMG submission 146192) | Freshwater microbial communities from Lake Tanganyika, Tanzania - TA2015032 Kigoma Deep Cast 1200m | ecosystem: Environmental > Aquatic > Freshwater > Lake | place: Tanzania: Lake... | reverse complement strand
GGCTGCACCGCGGTGGCGGGGGCCGGGTCGAAATCGGGCGTGATGACCGGGATGGACGCGGTGCGGATCTTCTCCTGCGCCCGTACCTGACGACGGGTCAGGCCGCCCACGCCCATGTCGAGACCGGCATCGGTCATCGGCGGGGCGAAGGAGACGGGGGCGGCAGCGCGGGCCAGCGGGGCCGACGGGCCGGCCGGGGTCATGGTGGGCTCGTCGTCGCGGTCCGCGGCGCCGGTGTCACCCTCCGCTGCGGGAGCGGCGTCATCGGTGGCGGGCTCCTCCGTGAGGTCGTCGCCGTCCCCTTCCGCGCGGGCGTCCGCGTCCGTCGAGGCGGGGTCGTCGGCGTCCGTCGGGGCGGGAGTGTCGGCGTCCGTCGGGGCGGGTACAGCGCCCTCGTCCTCGGCGGTGGGGACCGCGTCGATGACGGTCTCGTCGGAAGCGGACGGCTCCGCGGGGGCGGCACCCGCCGGGGTCATGTCCGGGGTGATGACCGGCGTCGCTCCGGTGTTGCGCAGCTCGCGCAACTGGCGACGCGTCAGCGGGGGCGTCGAGGAATCGGATGTGCTCATGCCTTGCTCCGGTAGAGGTGGTGCTTCGCGATGTACTGCACGACGCCGTCCGGGACGAGGTACCACACGGGGTGGCCTCGGCGGACGCGGGCGCGGCAGTCGGTGGACGAGATCGACAGCGCGGGGATCTCGAGCTGGCTGACGTCGTCGCTCGGCAGCCCCTCCGTCGAGAGGACGTGACCGGGACGGGAGACGGCGACGAAGTGCGCCAGCTCCCACAGCTCCTCGTGGTCGCGCCATCCGAGGATCTGCGCGACCGCGTCGGCGCCCGAGATGAAGAACAGGTCGGCGCCGGGGCGCTCGCGCTGCAGGTCGCGCAGCGTGTCGATCGTGTAGGTGGGGCCCTCGCGGTCGATGTCGACGCGGCTCACGGTGAACTGCGGGTTCGCCGCGGTCGCGATGACCGTCATGAGGTAGCGGTGCTCGCTCGAGGTGACCTGGTCCTTCTGCCACGGGCGGCCCGTGGGGACGAAGACGACCTCGTCGAGGTCGAACGACTGGGCGACCTCGCTGGCGGCGACCAGGTGACCATGATGGATGGGATCGAACGTCCCACCCATGACCCCGATGCGAGGGGCGCGCGTCACCGACATATGGTCGGCCTCAGTGGCCGTGCGCCTCGGGAGTGGGCGTGCCGTTCTTGCGCGTCCAGGCGTCGGCCTTGTTCGCGTGACGGTTGGCGACGTTGCGGTACGACAGGGTCACGAGGCTCAGCGCGACGAACGCCACGAAGGCGATGACGCCGAAGATGAACGTCTCGGCCTGGACGTTGCCGCCGTGGTGCTCGGCCCCTTCGGCGGCCAGGGCGGTCAGCGTGGCGAAAGTCATCGGTGCTCCGTTCGGGAAGTCTGCGGCGTGAGCCACAGTCATTTTAGGCGGTCAGGGGCGGATCTGCCCGTCGCCGCGCCCGAGCCACTTGGTGCTCGTCAGCTCGGCGAGGCCCATGGGGCCGCGGGCGTGCAGTTTCTGGGTCGAGATGCCCACCTCGGCGCCGAAGCCGAACTCGCCGCCGTCGGTGAAACGGGTGGAGGCGTTCACGAGCACCACGGCGGAGTCGACCTCGGCGAGGAAGCGGGAGGCGGATGCCGCGTCCTCGGTGATGATCGACTCAGTGTGCTGCGTCGAGTAGCGGCGGATGTGGTCGAGGGCGGCGTCGAGGTCGTCCACGACGCGGACGGCAAGATCGAGGCTGAGGTACTCGGCGGCCCAGTCGTCCTCGGTCGCGGGGATGACGCGCGCGTCGAAGCCCGCGACGGTCTCATCGCCGTGCACGCGCACGCCGGCGTCGGACAGCGCGGCGACGAGCTCGGGCACCAGACGGTCGGCGGCGGCGCGGTGGACCAGGACGGTCTCGACCGCGTTGCACACGCTCGGACGCTGCGTCTTCGCGTTGAGGACGATGTCGCGGGCCCACGCGTCGCGGGCCGTTGCGTCGAGGTAGATGTGCACGACGCCGGCCCCGGTCTCGATGACCGGCACCGTCGACTCCGTGACGACCGTCTCGATGAGTCCGGCGCTGCCCCGCGGGACGAGCACGTCGACGAGGCCGCGCGCGTTCATGAGCGCCCGCGCCCCCTCGCGGCCGAAGTCGTCGACCGTCTGGATGGCCTCGGGCGAGACCCCCCGCGTCTCCAGCGCGGCGCGCATGACGTCCACGAGCGCGGCGTTGGAGCTCTGGGCGGCCGACCCGCCGCGGAGGACCACGGCGTTGCCGGAGCGCAGGGCGAGAGCGGCGATGTCGACGGTCACGTTGGGACGCGCCTCGTAGATCGACCCCACCACGCCGAACGGCACGGCGACCTTCTGCAGGGCCAGGCCGTTCGGGAGGGTGCGGCTGTCGAGGACGCGACCGACGGGGTCCGGCAGCACGGCGACGGCGCGCACGGCGGATGCGAGCGCCGCGACGCGCTCCGCGTCCAGGCGCAGCCGGTCGAGCAGGGCGTCGCCGATGCCGTCGCGGCGACCGCGCTCCACGTCGTCCGCGTTCGCCGTGACGATGTCGTCGGTGGCGGCCTCGAGCCCGTCGGCGATCGCCATCAGCAGAGCCGTCTTCGCGGCGGCATCCAGGAGCCCGATCTCGCGGGCGGCGTCCTTCGCCAGGCGCAGGCGGTCCTCGACGGAGGCGGCGATCGTGGTCATCGGCTCAGTCTACCGCCGGGGGGACGGCCCCCACCGGGCCCGTCGCCAGGGTCACCGGGTCGGGGTTGGGGGCGAACCACGTGCCGACGTCGTCTCCGGAGAGGGCGGATGCCACCAGGTCGGCGCTCGTGACGAGGACGCCGACGCCGGCCGTGGACGCGAGCTTGGCCGCGGAGGCCTTGGTCGCCGCTCCGCCGGTGCCCACGCCGTTGACCACGCCCGCACCGAACTCGAACTCCTCGAGGTCGTCGCCCCACGCCACGTGGGTGATGGGCTGGGCCCCGGGCTCGCTCGGCGGCCGCGTGTACAGGCAGGCGATGTCGCTGAGCAGCACCAGCGCGTCCGCGCCGATGAGGCGGGCGACCAGCGCGGCGAGGCGGTCGTTGTCGCCGAAGCGGATCTCGTGCGTCGCGACGGTGTCGTTCTCGTTGACGATCGGCAGGATGCCCAGGCCCAGCAGGCGCTCCATCGCGCGGCGCGCGTTCGACCGCGAGGTCGCGTTCTCGAGGTCGCCGGCCGTGAGGAGGACCTGCCCGGCGAGGAGGCCGAACCGGTCGAGGGACGTCTGGTACCGCCACATGAGGACGTTCTGACCCACCGCGGCCGCGGCCTGCTGGGTCGCGAGGTCGTTGGGGCGCTCCCCCAGGTCGAGGAGCGGGAGGGCTGTGGCGATCGCGCCGGACGACACCAGCACGACCTCCGTCCCGGTCGCGACGAGGTCCGACAGCGCGGCGACGATCGTGTCGATGCGGTGCGCGCCATCGCCGCTGATCGAGGACGAGCCGACCTTCACCACGACGCGTGCGGAGCGCGGGATGTCGGCGCGGGTCGTCGCGGTCACCGCTCCTCGTCCTCGGACGAGAGCGCCGAGGAGTCGCCGTCGGGCGAGATGCCCGCGGCCCGCGCAGCGCGGCGTTCGGCCTCGAGCTCGGCGCGGGCGTCGGCCTTGGCATCCATCCGCTCGTGATACTGCTCGCGTCGCTCGGAGGAGGTCCGGCGCGAGTTCTGCACGAGGCGCGGGTCCGTGCCGCGGGGGGCCGTCATGAGCTCGGCCGCGGAGGTGAGGGTGGGCTCCCAGTCGAAGACGATGCCGTCGCCGGGACCGATGACGACCGTGGCGCCGGCGACCGCGCCCGCGCGGAACAGGCCGTCCTCGACGCCGAGGCGGGCGAGACGGTCGGCGAGGTAGCCGACGGCCTCCTCGTTCTGGAAGTCGGTCTGCTGCACCCACTTGACCGGCTTGTCGCCGAGGATCCGGTACACGGGCCCGTAGGTGCCGCCCTCGACCTTGATCGTGAAGTCCTTCTCGGAGCCGCGGGGGCGGATGACGACGCGCTCCGCCGGGGCCTGGTCGATGGTCGCGAGGCGGTGCTGCTCGACGATCTCGCCGAGGGCGAAGGTGAGCTCGCGCAGGCCCGCGCGGCTGACGGTGGAGATCTCGAACACGCGGAACCCGCGGGCCTCGAGGTCCGGCCGGACGAAGTCGGCCAGCTCGTGCGCTTCGGGGACGTCGACCTTGTTCAGCGCGACGATCTGCGGCCGTTCCAGGAGCGGCGTCTGGCCCTCGGGGACCGGGTAGGCGGCGAGCTCGGCGAGGATGACGTCGAGGTCGCTCAGCGGGTCGCGTCCGGGGTCGAGCGTGGCGCAGTCGAGCACGTGGACGAGCGCCGTGCAGCGCTCGACGTGACGGAGGAACTCCAGGCCGAGGCCCTTGCCCTCGCTCGCGCCCTCGATGAGCCCGGGGACGTCGGCGATCGTGAACCGCGCGTCGCCCGCCTGGACCACGCCGAGGTTGGGGTGGAGGGTCGTGAAAGGGTAGTCGGCGATCTTCGGGCGCGCGGCCGAGACCGCGGCGATCAGGCTCGACTTGCCGGCGGAGGGGAAGCCCACCAGGGCCACGTCCGCGACGGTCTTGAGCTCGAGGACGACGTCGCCCTCGTAGCCGGGGGTGCCGAGCAGCGCGAAGCCCGGCGCCTTGCGCTTGGGCGAGGCCAGCGCCGCGTTTCCGAGGCCGCCGAGACCACCGGGAGCGGCGACGAAGCGCATCCCCGGGGTGAGCATGTCGACGAGCACGGTGCCGTCGGCGTCCTTGACCACGGTGCCCAGCGGGACGGGAAGCTCGAGGTCCTCGCCGAGGGCGCCCGACCGGTGGTCGCCCATGCCGAACCCGCCGTTGCCCGCCGCGCGGTGCGGCGAGTGGTGGTACGACAGCAGCGTCGTCGTCTGCGGGTCGGCGACGAGGACGACGTCGCCGCCGCTCCCGCCGTTGCCCCCGTCAGGACCGGCCAGCGGCTTGAACTTCTCACGGCGCACCGAGACGCAGCCGTTGCCGCCCTTTCCCGCACGCAGGTGCAGGGTCACGCGGTCGACGAAGGTGACCATGGCGGGTCCTTCCGGATGGGGCCGGCGGAGCCGACGCGGGAAAACGAAGAGGGGGTGGGCAGCGCCCACCCCCTCGAGCGCCGAAGCGCGGGAATTACTCCGCTGCTGCGGCGACGATGTTGACGACCTTGCGGCCGCCCTTGGTGCCGAACTCGACCGCGCCGGGGGCGAGGGCGAAGAGGGTGTCGTCGCCACCGCGGCCGACGTTGGCGCCGGGGTGGAAGTGCGTGCCGCGCTGGCGGACGATGATCTCGCCGGCCAGGACGACCTGACCGCCGAAGCGCTTCACGCCGAGGCGCTGTGCGTTGGAGTCACGACCGTTACGGGTGGAGCTTGCGCCCTTTTTGTGTGCCATCTCTGCGTCTCCTGGCTCTTACTTGATGCCGGTGATCTTGACGCGCGTGAGGTCCTGGCGGTGGCCCTGGCGCTTCTTGTAGCCGGTCTTGTTCTTGAACTTCTGGATCACGATCTTGGGGCCGCGCTCCTCGCCGAGGACCTCGGCCGTGACCGAGACCTTCGCGAGCTTGTCGGCGTCGGTCGTGACCGCGTCGCCGTCGACGAACAGGACGGCGGGCAGCTGAATGCTCTCGCCGATCTTCGCCTTCTGGCGGTCGAGCACGACGATGGTGCCGACCTGGACCTTCTCCTGGCGGCCGCCGGCGCGCACAACTGCGTAAACCACTTCACACCTGTTTTCGTTCGGGAGCGCGGAGCTCCGGTTGTCTGATGACGTTGGGAGGGCCCTTGCGGACCCAAGTCTCGGTGCGATCCGGCGGGCGGAGCCCGGGGGGTCACGCTCCTATCAGAAGCGGACGCGACGCACCAAGGGTCAAGTTTAGCTCACCGGGCGGCATCCGGCAAAAGCATCCGACCCGCGTGTCGACCGTAGGATTCCGGAATGGCGATCCTGATCGACGACCCGCAGTGGCCCGCGCACGGTCGCCTGTGGGCGCACCTCGTGAGCGACAGCGATCTCGCCGAGCTGCACGCCTTCGCCGCCGCCGCGGGGATCCCACGTCGGGCCTTCGACCTCGACCACTACGACGTGCCCGACGAGCGGCACGCCGATCTCGTGCGCGCGGGGGCGGAGCACGTCGGCGGCAAGGAGCTCGTGCGCCGACTGCGCGCGTCCGGGTTGCGGATCACGGCGCGGGAGCGACGCGGACGCTCCTGAGACGGACGGGTCCGCCGCCCCGAGGGGACGGCGGACCCGACCGCGGAGGTCGTCAGGACTCGTCGGACGGCTGCGCGTTGACCGGGGTGCCCGTGAGGGCCGCGGTCGTCACGCGGCGGCGCGACCGGCCCTGTCCGGGCGCCTTCGGCTCGGGCAGCGCCTCCAGCACGGACTCGAGCAGCAGGTCCTTCTCGGTACGCGGCGTCTTGGGCTCGCGCTTCTTGCGCGGGCGCTTCTCGCGCACGGGCGCCTCGGGCGCGGCCTCCATCACGGCCTCGACCGACGCCACGACGGCCGCCTCGACGACGGCGGGGTCGTCGACGGTCGGGTGGATCGTGGATGCCGCGATCTGCGCGAGCGCGGACTTCACGCCCTCGGTGATGACGTGCGTGCCGCCGGCGGGCGCCGCCGCTCCCCCGCCGTTGCCGGCGCCGTTCGCGCCGTTGCTGCCGTTCGCGTTGCCGTTCCCGGAGCCGCCGTTGCCGTTGGCGTTGCCGTTCCCGCCGCGTCCGCGGCGGTTGTTCGACCCGTTGCCGTTGCCGCTGCCGTTGCCGTTCCCGCCGGCGGGGCGGTGCTTGACCACCGGGTCGTGGTGGACGATGACGCCGCGACCGGCGCACACCTCGCACGCCTCGCTGAACGTCTCGAGCAGACCGAGGCCGAGCTTCTTGCGGGTCATCTGCACGAGACCCAGCGAGGTGACCTCGGCGACCTGGTGCTTCGTCCGGTCGCGGCTCAGGCATTCGATGAGGCGGCGCAGCACGAGGTCGCGGTTGGACTCCAGCACCATGTCGATGAAGTCGACGACGATGATGCCGCCGATGTCGCGCAGGCGGAGCTGCCGGACGATCTCCTCCGCGGCCTCGAGGTTGTTTTTGGTGACGGTCTCCTCGAGGTTGCCGCCCGAGCCGACGAACTTGCCCGTGTTGACGTCGACGACGGTCATCGCCTCGGTGCGGTCGATGACGAGCGAGCCGCCGGAGGGCAGCCAGACCTTGCGGTCCAACGCCTTCTCGATCTGCTCGGTGATGCGGAACTCGTCGAACGGGTCGTGGTCGCCCTCGTACTTCTCGACGCGCTCCAGAAGGTCGGGGGCCACGCTCGCCAGGTAGCTGGAGATCGTGGTGAGCGCCTCGTCGCCCTGGATGAGCATGCGCGTGAAGTCCTCGTTGAAGACGTCGCGGACGATCTTGACGAGCAGGTCGGGCTCGGAGTGCAGCAGCGCGGGGGCCTGGATGCTCTGCACCTGCGAGCTGATGTGCTCCCACTGCGAGGTGAGGCGCTGCACGTCGCGGGTCAGCTGGTCCTCGGTCGCGCCCTCGGCGGCCGTGCGCACGATGACGCCGGACGACTCCGGGAGGACCTCCTTGAGGATCTTCTTCAGGCGGGCGCGCTCGGTGTCGGGGAGCTTGCGGGAGATGCCGTTCATGGCGCCGCCCGGGACGTACACGAGGTAGCGGCCGGGGAGCGAGATCTGGCTCGTCAGCCGCGCGCCCTTGTGCCCCACGGGGTCCTTGGTCACCTGGACGAGCACGCGGTCGCCGGACTTGAGGGCGAGCTCGATGCGACGCGGCTGATTGCCCGTGTCGATGCCGTCCCAGTCGACCTCGCCCGAGTACAGCACGGCGTTGCGGCCGCGGCCGATGTCGACGAAGGCGGCCTCCATGCTGGGCAGCACGTTCTGCACGCGGCCGAGGTAGACGTTGCCGATGAGCGAGGCGTCCTGATTGCGCGCGACGTAGTGCTCGACGAGGACATTGTCCTCGAGCACGCCGATCTGGATGCGTCCGGCCTTCGACCGCACGACCATGACGCGGTCGACGGCCTCGCGGCGGGCGAGGAACTCGGCCTCGGTGACGACGGGGCGGCGGCGGCCGGCCTCCCGACCGTCGCGACGGCGCTGCTTCTTGGCCTCGAGGCGGGTGGAGCCCTTGATGCGCTGCGGCTCGGTGATGAGCTCGACGGCGCGCTGGCGCGCGGGCGGGGCCTCGTTCTCCTCCGGCTCGTCGGCGGCCGTGCTCTGTCCGCCGCGGCGGCGGTTGCGGCGGCGGGCGTTGGCGGAGCCGCGCTCGGCGCGGTCCTCGCCGCGGTCGTCGTCCTCGTCCTCCTCGTCCCGCACGGGCAGCGGCGGGAGCTCGGGGGCGTAGAAGTGCAGCTGCGTCGACACGGCCGACACGAAGACCTCGGGCAGCAGGCCGAGCGAGACGGCCGTGGGGCGCTCCGGCTTCGCCGCGGCGGAGGGAGCGGATGCCGCCGGCGTCGCGGCCGCATCGGCCTCCGGCGCGGCGGGGGTCTCCGACTCCGCGGCGGGGGCGTCCTGCGTCGCGGCGGGGCTCGGCGCGGCGTCGGCCGGCGCGGAGACCTCGACAGCGCGGGCCGCGGCATCCGTGGCCGTGTCGTCGGCCAGCACCGCGGGGGGTGCGGTGTCGGTCGCGGCGGCCTCCTCGGCCTCCTGCACGTCCGCGACCTCCTCCTCGGCGTCGACGACGTCGGCGGGCGCGTCGGCGGCGGGGGCCGCGTCGACGGCGTCGGTCGCTTCCACGTGCTGCGCGTCGGCCGCGGGGGCGTCGGGGCTCGGGGCCTCCGCGCTCTGCGTGTCGGCGAGCTGCGTGTCGTCGGTCACCGCGGTCGTGTCGTCGGTGCTGTTCTGTTCGTCCGTTGCATCGGCCATCTCTGGCAAACTCCTCGGCCGGCGACACCGCGCGTCGCCCGGCGAAATCTCGTGCGGCGCCGCACCCGGCGGCGCCGCGAACTCACTCGGTCTGCAGCAGGCCCGGTGGCTCGTGCTGCGAGGGCGGTCATCGCCCGAAGTCTTCTGGTGATGATCCTGCGGCGCGGCCGCGGCTCATCGAGACTCCAGTATCGCACGGACCGGTCCCGGATCGGGAAGGCACGTCGACGGCCCAGTCGCGGCCACCCGCGCGGACACAGCGCCCCCATGGGCAGCGGTGGAAGAATCGGACCATGACCGACAACGCCCCCCGTCGTCCGTCCGTGCTCGCGGTCTGGCTCATCATCGCCGGGATCATCGGGTGGTACGCGGCGTTCTCGTTGACGATGGACCGTTTCACGCTGCTCGCGGACCCGACCGCGTCGGCTTCCTGCGACATCAACATCCTCGTGCAGTGCTCGGCGAACCTCACGTCGGCGCAGGGCAGCGTCTTCGGCTTCCCGAACCCGATCATCGGCCTGGCGGCATGGGTCGCCCCCGTCGTGGTGGGATTTGCGCTGCTCGCCGGGGCCCGCTTCGCGCGCTGGTTCTGGGTGGCCTTCTGGGCCGGGATGCTGTTCGCGTTCGGCTTCGTCTGCTGGCTGATCTCGCAGAGCATCTTCGTGCTGGGCACGCTCTGCCCGTGGTGCATGGTGACCTGGTCGGTCGTCATCCCGTCCTTCTACGCTGTGACGCTGCACCTCCTGCGCACGGGCGTCGTCCCCGTGGGGGAACGCGGGCGCGAGGTCGCGGACCGCCTGATGGCGTGGGTGCCGCTCATGGCGCTCGCCAGCTACGTCGTCATCGCCGTCCTCGCCCAGGTGCGGCTCGACGTCCTGGCATCCTTCGCCTGACCCTCCCCGCTTCCCCGTCGCTGGGACGACGAAGACCCCCTCCGGGAACGATGACGGCCGCCGCCCCACGGGGCGACGGCCGTCATGCGGACCGGGCTCAGTCGAACCAGATGCCGAGCTCGCGCGCGGCGGACTCGGGGCTGTCGCTGCCGTGGACGAGGTTCTGCTGCACCTTCAGACCCCAGTCGCGGCCGAAGTCGCCGCGGATCGTGCCGGGCGCCGCCGTCGTCGGGTCGGTCGTGCCGGCGAGGGAGCGGAAGCCCTCGATGACGCGGTTGCCGGCCAGACGGATCGCGACGGACGGGCCGGAGAGCATGAAGTCCAGCAGCGGCTCGTAGAACGGCTTGCCCTCGTGCTCGGCGTAGTGCTGAGCGAGGAGCTCGCGGTCGGGCTCCATGAGGCGGATGTCGACGAGGGCGTACCCCTTCGCCTCGATGCGGGCGAGGATCGCGCCGGTCAGGCCGCGGGCGACGCCGTCGGGCTTCACCAGGACGAGGGTCTCTTCGGTGGCCATGGGTCATTCTCCGTTCGAGAGGTCGGGGTCGGCGGCACGGCGGGCGTTCTGCCGGTCCAGTGCCGCTCCCTTGATGGTGGCATACGCCCACATGCCGCCGAAAACCAGCGCGACGAACAGGAGCGCGGGGGCGAGGAAAGCGCCGAGGGCGAGGACGACCTGCAGCGCCCAGCCGACGACGATCGCCCACCGGTGGCGCAACAGGCCCGCGGTGGCGGCCATCGCGAGGGCGAGCAGCGCGCCACCGACGATGCCCCACCAGGGCTCGATCCCGGCGGGCACCGCCCGCGTGCCGAACACCACGAGACCGCCGAGGAAGACGATCACGGACTCGAAGCCGAGGACGACGGCGCCCAGGGACTCCTGAGCG
>Ga0194110_10009828_pt1 | contig 10716 bp, 10 predicted proteins | sample TA2Kig1200mmetaG_FD_146192 | JGI IMG/M metagenome (GOLD analysis project Ga0194110, IMG submission 146192) | Freshwater microbial communities from Lake Tanganyika, Tanzania - TA2015032 Kigoma Deep Cast 1200m | ecosystem: Environmental > Aquatic > Freshwater > Lake | place: Tanzania: Lake... | reverse complement strand
CCGGGCTGCCGGCGCAGCCGAACGCCTACGACATCGACCTCACCAGAGACGGCGAGGTCGTGGGGCTGCTCGGCACCTAGGCGGGCGGGTGCGGCCCGCCGCCTCAGGCGGGCTGGAAGATCTCGACCGCGTTCCCGGACGGGCCCTCGACGAGCACCTGCGTGCCGCCGGGTCCGGTGAGCGGCTCGTTGCGGAACGTCGCCCCGGCCGCGCGCAGCGCGGCGACGGTGGCGGCGATGTCGCCCACCTCGATGACGAGGCGGTTCCAGCCGCCGGGCGCGGGCGCCGCGCCGCTCGGCATCGGCCGTCGCGCGGAGGTGCCGGGGCCGCTCAGCCAGAGCCGCAGGCCGTCGCGCTCGACGATCGCGAAGGGCGGGCCCAGGCGCTCGGCGAGCGCGAAGCCGAGACGCCCCAGGTAGAAGTCGACCGCTGGGTCGACGTCGTCCACGATGTACCGCACGGTGGGCACGCGAGCCCGCCTCCCCCGGCCCGCCGCCGTCAGTCGCCGGCCGCGTGCTCCGGCACGCGCGCACGCTTGATCGTCCCCGCGCGCTCGAGCGCGTCGAGCGCGGCCGCGTCGAGCGCGAGGTCGGAGCGCAGCACCGCCTCCGTGTCGGCGCCGAGGATTGGCGACGGCTGCAGCGGGACCGCGCCCTCCATGCGGATCGGGTTCCGCATCAGCTTGACCTCGCCGGCGATGGGGTGCTGGACCGTCTGGATGAAGTCACGCGACTGCAGGTGCGGATCCGTGAAGAGGTCGAGCGAGCTGAAGACGTAGCTGCAGGGCACGCCGGCGGGGCCGAGCACCGCCATCGCCTCGTGCTTGGTCCGCTGGCGCGTCCATCGCGCGATCTCCTCCCAGAGCTCGAGCTTGTGCTCCATGCGCGTGATCGGGTCGGCGAAGCGTGGGTCGGTGAGGAGGTCGGCACGGTCGATCGCGAGGCAGAGACTGTCCCACATGCGCGGGGTCGTGACCATGATGAAGACGTGGTCGTTCGGGTCGTCGCCCCTGCAGGGGTAGGTGCTCGTGATCGCGCCGCCATGGTGGATGCCCGTGCGCGGCGCGGGCCTCGTGCCCCAGTCCTGGAGCCCGAGCGTGCGCATGAAGATCGTCACGGCCTCCTGCATCGAGAGCTCGATGAACTGGCCCTTCCCGGTGCGCAGCTTCTCGACGTAGGCGGCGGTGATCGCGAGCGCCGTCTGGATGCCGGTGCCAGAGTCCCCGATCGTGGGGCCGGGGTGCAGGGGCGGGCCGTCGGGCTCACCGGTCACGGAGAACGTGCCCGCCGCGGCCTGGGCGACCCAGTCGTACGACTTGTAGTCCGCGTAGGGTCCCGAGAGCCCGAAGCCCTTGATGCGCGCGTAGATCAGGCCGGGGTTGCGCGCGCGCATCACGTCGTAGCCGAGGTCGAGGTCTTCGATCACCCCGGGGCCGTAGTTCTCGACGAAGACGTCGTGGTGCTCGGCCAGCTCGAGCAGCAGCTCGCGCCCGCGCGGCTGCTTGAGGTCGATCACGATGCTGCGCTTGTTCGCGTTGTAGTTCATGAAGTACTGGGTGTGGTCGAGGTTGCGCCCAACGCCGCGGCCCGGGTCGCCGTGCGGGGGCTCGACCTTCACGACCTCGGCGCCGAGCCAGGCGAGCATCTGCGTGCACGAGGTGCCGGCCTCGTACTGGGTCATGTCGAGTACGCGCATGCCTGCGAGGGCGGGCATCCTCAGCTCCTTCCGGCCTCGAGCGAGCCTCGATGTGCGTGGACGCATCGTACCCCGACGCGACGGCCGGCGGGCGCGGGGGCGGGGGCGGGGCGCGCGTACGCTCAGGCCATGGGGCGCGCGGGCGGCGGTCCGTCGCCGGGTCGCCGCCGCATCGGGTGCGGCGTGTCGAGCGCGGCGCCGGCCAGCTCGCCGTGCACCTGGCGCTGGCGGCGGTTCTCGAACCGCGCGATTGGCACGGCCGGCAGCGTCGTGATGTGCGCCCCGGCGCGCACGCCAAGCTCGAGGGAGAAGCGCGCGGCCGCCTCGTTGTCGGGCGCCTCGACGATGCTGACGAAGTCGTAGTCGCCGAGCACCCCGTAGAGGCCCAGCGATTGGATCTCCTCGGTGGAGCAGGCCGCCTCCGCGCGGATCAGACTCTCGGGATCTTCGAGCATCGCCTCGCGACCCTCGGTCGTGAGCGTAAGGAGCAGGATGTACGTGGGCATACGCACTCCCCTTCACACGCAGTATGCGCGATGGAGGCGACCTCCGGGCCGCTGCGCGTCGCCGACAGGGGGCGCTCCGACGCTCCGGGTCTCCGTGCGGCCTCCCGCGCGGCGGAGGTCGCCCCGCCGGAGCGCCTCGCCCACCTCGCACGCGGCGATGTGGTAGATGCCGACCGCCATCGTCGATGACTCGCGCTCGGCGCGCCGCCGGTTGACGCGCCCGCGCCGCCGGCCAGCGGCGCCGGTGAGCCCGGCGCGCGCAGCGGCCCTCGCCGACCATCCTCCCGCTCCGCGCGACGATCGCGCCGCCTCCACGCTCGCCTGTTGCGGCTGTCGTCGCTCCGCGCGCATGGGCTCGCCTGCGTGAGCGGCGCGACTATGATGCGACCCTCCTCGACACGTCACCGATGTCGCGCGATCGCGCGAACGAGTCGGCATGGCGGCGCAGGAGCAGCCGGGGCGGACGTGCCTGCGGATCCGGCGAGCCGGCCGGGGACTCGGCGCGCTCCGATGCGCGGGAGGGTGCGGCGATGCAGCTGGGCGTGATGTCGCTCGGGGGGAGCCTCGATGAGATCGTGCAGGGCGCGGTCGACGCCGAGGCGGCGGGCTTCGCGACGTGCTCGATCGCGAACATCTTCGGTCACGACGCGATCGGCGCGCTCACGCTGGCGGGGGCGCGCACGTCGCGCATCGAGCTGCTCAGCGCGGTCGTGCCGATCTATCCTCGCCACCCCGCGGCGATGGCGCAGCAGGCGCTCACGGCGGCGGCAGCCTCGCGCGGGCGGTTCACGCTCGGGATCGGCCTCTCGCACCAGATCGTGATCGAGGGGATGTTCGGGCTCTCCTTCGACCGCCCGGCGCGGCCGATGCGCGAGTACCTGTCGGTGCTGACGCCGCTGCTGCGCGGCGAGCCGGTGCGCTTCGAGGGAGACGCGTACACGTTCCGCGGCGCGCTGCGCGTCCCGGACGCGGGCGGGCCCGTGCCGTGCGTGATCGCGGCGATGGGGCCGGCGATGCTGCGGCTCGCCGGCGAGATGACGGACGGCACCGTGCTCTGGATGACCGGCGCGAGCGCGATCCGCGATCACGTGGCGCCCCGGGTGCGGCTCGCGGCCGCGCGGGCCGGGCGGCCGGAGCCGCGCGTGATCTGCTCGCTCCCGGTCGCGCTCACCTCGGACACGCGCACCGCGCGTGAGCGCGCCAACGCGCAGTTCGAGACGTACGGGCGGTTGCCGTCCTACCGCGCGATGCTCGACCGGCAGGGCGCGCCCACCCCCGGCGACGCCGCGCTGGTCGGCGACGAACGCGCGCTCGACGCGGCGCTCCGCGAGCTCGAGGAGGCCGGCGCGACCGCGTTTCACGGCGCGCCGTTCGACGACGGCACCGGCTCCGAGGAACGCACGCGGGAGTTCCTCGCCTCGCGCGCGCGGGAGCGGGCGGCGGCTCGTGCCTGAGTCGCTGCGCATCTGGCGCGTCTACACCGGCGACGATGCGCAGACGCACGTCGAGCCGCTCGAGGTGCCGCTCGGCGAGCCCCGGCGTGGCGGGGCTATCTCCGAGCTCTTTGCGGGCGGCGGGGTGCTCTTCCGGCGCACCGGGCTCGACTACGACCTCGAGTGGCACCCGGCACCGCGGCGTCAGCTCGTCGTCACGCTCTCGGGGCGCGGGGAGATCGAGACGAGCGACGGCACCGTGCTCCCGCTCGAACCGGGGACGATCGTGCTCGTCGAGGACGTGGACGGCATCGGGCACAGGTCGCGTGCGGTTGGCGAGGAGCCGCGCGTCTCGCTCTTCCTGCCGCTCGATCCTGGAACGCGTTTCGCCTGACCGCGTCGCGCGGCCGGAACCGTTGACCGGAGTGCAGCACTCTCCGCGCGCACGCGGCGGCCGCCGCGCGCCGGTGCGGCCCGGTCTCGGCGGGCGGAGCGGAGGTGGCCCCGAGCCCACGGGCCGGTAGGGGCCGGTAGATCGGGCGAGGCGTGCGACGCGCGCTCGCGTCTACGGCAGTTCTGGCCGCGCTCGTCTTCGCGCCGCCGTCGTCGAGGCCGATCACCCGGACGACGGCCTCGACACGAACGATGTCCGGCCGCACGCAACTCCCCGTGGATCTACGCGTCCGGCCGGAACGGCGACCTCTACATCCTGAAGGAGTTCGGCGCGGGCTCGTCCAAGCAGGGGAAGCCGTAGCGCGGCGGGTGCCGGCGCGGCCGCCGGCTCGACGCCACGCAGCGAGCGGGGAGGGCGCCGCCCTCCCCGCTCCGCGTCTCCGCGCGCGAGGCGCGGGGTAGCGCGAAGACGCTACGCGGAGGCCACGTGCTCCCGCGATCCCTCAGAGCACCCGCGCGGCGTCGTTGTCGAGGATCGCCTCCGCGAGGCGCCCGAGACCGACCTCGTGCACGAGCCGCATGCGCTCGTCGGCGTGCGCGCCCGCCGCGCCGATCGCGAACGTCGCGAAGGCGAGCAGCAGCGCGACCGCGTACATGCGCTGCGCAGCGCCACGCTCGTATCCCGCGACGCCGTCCGCGGCAAGCGCCTCGAGGTAGGCGTCGAGCAGCGGGCGCTCGAGCGTCCGACGATCGTCGGGCGGGAGGTCGAGGCCGAGGAAGTACGCCACGTCGTACACGCCGCGGCAGCGGCACGTGAACTGCCAGTCGATCGCGGTGACCCGCGTGGCCGCGGCGTCCCCGCCCGCGGCGGCGTCGGGCTCGTCGAAGAAGAGGTTGTCGAGCCGGTAGTCGCCGTGCACGACCGTGAGCGGGGGCGTGGCCGCCTCTTCGAGCAGCGCCGGGTAGCGCTCGACGGCGCGGTCGGCGATCGGGCGAAACCGCGCGGGGAGCGCGACCGCCTGGCGCGCGAGGCCCCAACCGCGCGCGAACGCGCCCTGCACCCCCTGCGCGCGGTCGAGCCCCACGGTCGTCAGCGGTAGCCACGCGAGGTCGCGCTCGAGCGCGGGCGCACCCCACCAGCGCGCGTGCACGCGCGCGATCGCGCGGAGCGCGGCATCCGCCTCCCGCTTCGAGCAGCCGGCGAGCTGGTCGCCATGACGCCGTGCGCCGAGGTCCTCGAGCAGCAGGAGGAGCCCGCCGTCGTCCGTGAGCCCCGCGACGTAGCAGGTGGGCGCCGGTAGCGCACCGGCGGTAGCGAGTTCCCGGTAGGCGCGCACCTCGCGCTCGTACCAGCGCTGGAATCGCGCGACCCCGCGTGACGCCGCGGCGGACGCCGGGAACTTCACGATCAGGCTGGCGGGACCGCTCCCGGTCGCGTACCCGGGAGTGATCCGGTAGACGTCGCCGTTCACCCCGCCGAGGTCGACCGGCGCGATGCGCAGACTCGCGATGCGGGCGCTCGACGCGAGCGCCCGCGCCTCGACGAGCCGCGCCTCGAGCCACTCCGGGGTGATCGCGGCGGGCGACCGAGGCAGGAGGGCGTCGCTCACGGCCGCGGGCTCAGCCCGTCCGGCGGAACAGCGCCGCGATCGGCGTCGCCCACGCGAGCAACGCCTCGTCCGCGCCGAAGCGACCGGCGATCTGCAGCCCGAGCGGGCGGCCGTCGCGCGTGCGCCCCGCCGGGACGGTCACCACTGGCAGCCCCGCGTGCGTCCAGGGGAGGTTCATCGACGGGTCGCCGGTGCTACCCAGCCCCTCAGGCGCGGGCCCGGTGGCGGCCGGGCTCACCCACGCGTCGATCCCGTGCGCCGCCATCAGCGCGTACAGCGCCTCGCGGAGCGCCGCGCGCCCGGCGAGCCCCGCCACGCGCGCCTGCTCGGGGATCGCCGCCGCCAGGTCGAGAAGCATCGCGCTGCGCGGCCGGAACAGCGCCGCGTAGTCGCGGAAGCGGTCGCGGTGCACCTCCGCGAACTCGGCGGTCGTGAGCGCTCGGTGCCGCGCGGCGATCCCGGCGATGTCGCCGAGCGCCTCGACGCGGCGCACCCCGTACCCGGCGCCCTCGAGCTGCGTGAGCTGCTCGTCGAACGCGGCGCGCGCCGCCGGTTCGGCCTGATCGAGGTACGCCCCGAGCGGCACGCCGAGCACCGGCCGCGCCGTAACGGCGGCGGCCGCGCTCTCGTCCCAGCCGTCGACGAGCACCGCGGCGGCGAGCCGCGCGCCCTCCACGTCCTGCGTGAACCACCCGAGCGTGTCGACCGAGCGCGAGTACGGGAGCACGCCGTCGATCGGGACGCGGCCGTAGCTCGGCTTCACCCCGACGATGCCGCAGAACGCGGCGGGTCGGATCACCGAGCCGACCGTCTGCGAGCCCAGCGCGAGCGCGACGCTTCCGGCGGCGACCGCGGCGGCCGAGCCGCTGCTCGACCCCCCCGGCGTGTGCCCGGTGGCGTGCGGGTTCGCGGTAGGCCCGGGGTCGAAGAAGGCGAACTCCGTGGTGACCGTCTTCCCCGCGATCAGCGCGCCGGCCTCGCGTAGCCGTCGCACCACCGCCCCCTCGGCCATCGCAAACGACTCCGCGGGCACCGCGGAGCCGGCGCGCGTGGCGAAGCCGTCGGCCGCGATGATGTCCTTGAGCCCGACGGGCACGCCGTAGAGCGGCGGCCGGCGCGCGGGGTCGGGCCAGCGCTCCCGCAGCGCCGCGGCCTCGCGCAGCAATCGCTCGCGACGCCCCGGCTCCGGCAGGAACGCGCGCACGCGCGGCTCGACCGCGGCGAGGCGCTCGCACAGCGCCTCGACCGTCGCGCCGAGCGCGCGGTCCTCCGCGCGCAGCCGCGCCGCGAGCGGCGCGAGCGGCTGCGCGGCGGTGAGGGCGACCTCCGCGCCGGCCAGCGTCATGCGCAGATGATAGCGAGCGCCCGCGCTACCATCCGGCGATGGCGGAGAGCGGCGACACCGGCGCGCGCACGCACGCTTCCCCGCTGCGCTCCCTCATCCTCACGGTCTACGGCCCCGCTTTCCTGATTGCCCTCGGCCAGGGCGCCGGGCTCCTCATGATCCCGCTCCTCGCGATCGACCTCGGCGCGAGCGTGGCGCTCGCTGGCCTCGTCTTCGCGCTGCGCGGCTTCGGGACGATCGTCTTCGACGTGCCGGCGGGCCTCGCGGAGTCGCGCTTCGGCGATCGCCGCACGCTCGCCGCCGGCGCCGCCCTGATCGTGATCGTCGGCGTGGGCTCGGCGCTCAGCGGGAACGTGTGGCAGCTCGCGTTCTTCACGTTCCTGTACGGCGGTGGCAACGCCGTCTTCCAGGTCGCGCGGCTGTCGTACATCGCGGAGGTGACGCCGGTCGAGTACCGCGCGCGCGCGATCGCCCTGCTCGGCGGCGCCAACCGGGTCGGCACCTTCGCCGGCCCGATCCTCGGCGGCGTGCTCGCGCAGGCGTTGGGCTTTCCGTCGGTGTTTCTCTTCCAGGCCGCGACGGCGGCGCTCGCGCTGGTGCTCGTGCTGCTCCTCATCCGCGGCGGCGCCGCCGCGACCGCATCCGGGCACAGCGTCTACGCGCGGCTCGGGCGCACGCTCGTCGACCACCGCCGCAGCTTCCTCACGTGGGGGCTGGCGGTGATCACGCTGCAGGTGATCCGCAGCGGCCGCCAGATCCTGCTCCCGCTCTGGGGCGCTCACATCGAGCTCGACGTCGCGGCCATCGGGGTCGTCGTCGGGCTCTCGTCGGGGATCGACATGCTGCTGTTCTACCCGGTCGGGGTGATGATGGACCGCTGGGGACGGAAGGGGGTCGCGCTCTCGAGCCTGCTCATGCTCTCGATCGGGCTCGCGCTGATCCCGCTCGCACGCGGCTTCGAGGCGCTGCTGCTCGTCGGCGTCGTGACGGGCTTCGGCAACGGGCTCGGCACGGGCATCGTGATGACGCTCGGCGCGGACCTCTCGCCGCCGACGGGGCGCGGGGAGTTCCTGGGTGTCTGGCGGCTCGTCGGGGACGTCGGTCACGCGGGCGGGCCGTTCGTCATCGGCGCCGTCGCGCAGGCGCTCACGCTCGCGGTGGCGGCAGCGGTCACTGCCGGGGTCGGCCTCGTGGGCGCGGTCTTCCTCGCGCTCGTCGCCGCGGAGACGCTCCGGCGCGCGCCCCCGCGTCCCGCGGAGCCGGCCCGCGAGCGCTCGACCGCGGGCGAGTAGGCCGGGGTCAGCCGGAGACGAAGGAGAGGCGCACCCGTCGCAGCGGGTTGTCGCGGTTCAGGTCGATCAGCACGACGCTCTGCCACGAGCCGAGCGCGGGGGCGCCGCCGACGACCGGGATCACGAGCGAGGGGCTGACGAGCGCGGGCAGCAGGTGATCGGCGCCGTGGCCGGCGGACCCGTGCGCGTGCGTGTACGGACGGTCGCGCGGCAGGAGCCGCTCCAGCGCCGCCTCGAGGTCGCCTTCCGAGCCGGACCCCACCTCGATCAGGGCGAGGCCGACGGTGGCGTGGGGGGCGAAGACGCTCACGAGCCCGTCGCCGCGCCCGCGGCAGAACGCGACGACGTCGCGCGTGAGGTCGACCACCTGGCGCTGCGAAGTGTCAACCTGGAATTCGGTGGTGTGCACCGGGGGCGGCGCCCTCGCGTGCCGTCAGCGCGCGCGGGCGACGGGCGCGTCCTCGCTCACGCGGAGACGCGCCCGAACGGCTCGATCTGCCCGGCGACGCGCGAGGCGTCCCCCACGACCACGATCGCCATCTCCTCGGGGCGAAGGCAGCGCTCGACCACGGAGCGGACCTCCTCCGGGGTGACCGCGTTGGCGCGCTCGACGGTCGCCTCTGCGTAGCTCGCGTCCAGGCCCTGCAGGTCGAGGCTGGCGAGCTGTTCCGAGATCCCCGCGGGCGTGGCGAAGCGGGTGAGATAGGTGCCGGTCACGTAGCGCTGGATGCCCTCGAGCTCGGCGGTCGGAGGCGCCTCGGCGCGCAGCCGGTCGATCTCGCGGAAGATCTCCACGAGCGAGGCGCCCGTCACCTCGGTCGTCACGTCGGCGATCTGCATCCAGTTGGCGTCGCGCCGGCGCGTGGAGATGAACCCGAACGGCGAGTAGCTGTAGCCCTTGTCCTCGCGCAGGTTGAGCAAGATCCGCGAGATGAACGAGCCGCCGAGCAGCGCGTTCGCCACCCAGAGCGGGATCCAGTCCTCGTGGCCGGCGGCCGGCACCGGCAACCCCATGTAGATCGTCGACTGCTCGCTCTGTGCTCGGTCGACGAGGTGGACCGCCCGCTCGTGCCGGGGCTGGGGCGGGCGCACGGTCGAGTCGGCGCCGGCCGGCCAGCCGTCGAACGCCTCGGCGACCGCGGCGCCCACGGCCCGCTCGTCGAAGCGGCCGGCGACGTAGAGCGTCGCGCGGGCGGCGCCCCCGTGCGCCTCGTAGAAGGCGCGCGCGGCGTCGGTCGTGAAGCGGCCGATCAGGCCCGGCCGCGGGAAGACGCGACCGTAGGGGTGGTCGCCGTAGAGCGCGGCGCGGAAGCGCTCGAGCGCGAGCATGTGCGGCTGCACCTGCGCGAGCGCGAGGCGGCGCTCGAGGTCGCTGCGCAGGCGGGGGAGGTCGCCCGGGGGGAAGCGCGGGGTGCGCACGAGCTCGGCGAGCAGGCGGACGAACGCGGGCGCGTGCTCCGAGAGCACGCGCCCGCGCAGCGTCGTCGTGTCGTCGTCGCTGTCGACAGCGAGGTCGCCGCCGAGCGCCGCCACCGCCTGCGCGTAGGCGTCCGAGTCGCGCGTGGCGCTCCCCTCTCGCAGGTATTCGGCGACGAGCCGGGAGAGCCACGTCTCGTCGAGGCTCTCCTGCGCGTCCCCGATGTCGAGCACGAGGCGCACGTCGGCCTTCGGCACCGATCCCGACTCGACGAGCACGGCGCGCAGGCCGTTGTCCAGCTTCAGCCGCTCGATGCGCGGAAGGGCGAAGCCGGGCAGCCGCGAGGCGGGCGGGTGGGGCGTCGTCACTCGCGGTGGCCGTTCTTGGGGAGCCCAGGCTCGAGTTCGAGCACGGTGCGGTTGCGCGGCGCGAGCACCTCGCGCGCGGTCTCGTGCACGAGCTCCGGGGTGAGCGCGTCGAAGCGCGCGGGCACCGCGTTGATCAGCCGGGGGTCGTCGTCGAAGAGGGCGAAACTGGCGAGCAGGTCGGCGCGCCCCAGCGACGGGTAGAAGAACCCGGTGATGGTGTCGTAGTACGCGGACCGCGCCTTGACGAGCGCGCGCGCGAAGGTGGCCTCGTCGAGCGGAGCGACGCGCACCTCCTCGAGCACGCCGTCGAAGGCGTCGAGGATCGCGTCCGCGGCCACGTGCGGGTCGTGGACGAGCGACGAGGTCCAGAGCAGCGGCGTGCGCGCGTTGAACGCGTTGCCGAGGAAGTTGATCCCGCCGTCGACGCTGCTGCTGAACGCGTGGCGTCTTACGAGCTCCTGGTGCAGGCGCGAGTCATCGCCCTGCAGCAGGACGTGATCGAGCAGCGCGAGCCCGTCGAACGCGCGCGAGCCACGCGGCGGCGTGTGGTAAGAGATGGCGAGCGCGGGCCGGTTCGCTCGGGGGTCGTGGTACGTGGCGCGGAGCTCGGCCTCACGAGGAGGCTCGCTCAGGTCCGCGGGCGGCGGGACGGGGCGG
>Ga0194110_10009827_pt1 | contig 10718 bp, 9 predicted proteins | sample TA2Kig1200mmetaG_FD_146192 | JGI IMG/M metagenome (GOLD analysis project Ga0194110, IMG submission 146192) | Freshwater microbial communities from Lake Tanganyika, Tanzania - TA2015032 Kigoma Deep Cast 1200m | ecosystem: Environmental > Aquatic > Freshwater > Lake | place: Tanzania: Lake... | reverse complement strand
TGGATCGCCTCAACGGTGGGCGTCAAGGGGTCGGTTTCGGGCGCCGGCTTCGGCGCGTCGGGCGGCGGACCGCCGGCATAGCCGCCGCCGAGCGTCTGATAAAGGTCTACGGCGGCGATAAGCCTGTCGCCTTCGAGCGCACGTTGCGTAAAGCCTGATTCGAACAGATCGGCGCGTTCGACGACGATTTCGCGGCGATCTTTCAGCCCGTCGCGCAGGCGCGTTTGCGCGAGATCGTATTGCGCGCGCGCCGCGCGCAGAAAGCGGGTCTGCGCCTCATATTCAGTGCACGCGCGTTTGAGATTGGCGCTTGCGTCGGCGACCTGCTGCGCGGCCTGCAGCAGCGTCTCATTATAGGAATCGACGGCCTGGTCATAATCGGCGTGCTGAACCTCGAGATTTCCGCTGAGCCTGCCGCCTTGAAAAACCGGCAGCCGCAGGGTGGGCGAGACGGCGTAGCCGATCGCCGAAGGCGTGAAGAGATAGCCCGCGAGCTTGCTGATTTTCGTCGAGGTCACCGAGCCTTCGAAGCCGCCGGAAATCGCAAGGTCGATCGAGGGAAGAAACAGCGTCTTGGCGACGTGAACGCGGGCCGCCGCCGCCTCGGCGCGGCGCAAAGCGGCGGCGAGATCCGGGCGGTGGACGAGCAGTTCGATCGGCAGGCTGCGCGGCAGCGCCGGCGCGGCGGGCGACGGCGCTCTTCGTCCGGCGTAAAGATCGTGCGCGGCGTCGGGTCCCTCGCCCATGAGACGGGCGAGCGCATCCTTCTGGAGCGTCAGAAGCGCCTGAACGGCCGCTTCGCGCCGTACGGCGTTTTCAAATTCGGCGCGGGCGACCTGCACCCCGTCCAAGGAGTCGAGGCCGGTACGATAACGGGTCTCGGCAAGCGACACCAAATCGCGCCGCATCCGCGTCAGGGCTTTCGCCACCTCAAGTTGGCGCGCGGTGGCGTAGCCGCGCAGATAGGCGCGCGCGACCGAAGCGGTCAGCAGCAGGCGCGCCTGCTCCAGTTCGGCCTCCTGGGCCGCAGACTCGCCGATCGCCGCATCGAGCAACGCACGGTTCTTCTGCCAGAAATCGAGCTCATAGCTCATCACCAGCGGATTGATGAAGGCCATGGTCTTCTCCAATCCGCCCTGCGCCGGATTGTAGGAGGCCACGACGCCATGCAGAGGGTTGCGGGATTGCCGCATGCCGAAGGTCGCCTGAACTTCTGGAAGAAGCCTTGCGCCGGCGACCTGCGCCAATGCGTCGGCGCCGCGCAGCGCATCTTCCGCCTTTCTCAGGCTTTGATTGTCCCGCAACGCCTTATCGATGACGGCGTCGAGCTCGGGGCTGCGGAAGGCGCGCCACCATTCTTCGCGCGGCCAGGACGTTTCGTCGGCGACCCTGAGCCCGGATCTTGCAATCGTGCGCTCCATCGCCGGCGGGCCGAGAAACTGCGCGCGCTCGTCCTGCGCGGTCGGCGCGCAGCCGGCGAGAATGACGGCGAACGGGAGTCCGCAAAACAGGCGTCCGCGCCGCGCGCCGAATCGCATCGCGCCGCTGCGCCGGGCGACGGTTAACCCGTTGCTGGGGCGCAAGCCGGACGGCGCACGACAAGCTACGGGCTGCTGGTGCACGAAACGCTCCTACCCTGCGCCAACATTCGGTGAACGCGGCGACGAGTTCGTAGGAGTCATCAGCCTTTCGGCGGTTATCGGGGGAACCCCATCCCCATCCGTCAATATTTAGTTTACAAGAGCTCCGCCGGTCAATAAGTCCAGACCGCGCCCGCGCTATCCCCACAGCTTTGCGTCCGGCGGCGTGAGCGTCGAACCCTCATAAAGCAGTCGGGGAATGCGGTCGCGGGCGAGAAGCAGCGGCCCGTCGAGGTCGACGTATTTCGCCATCTGACCCACAATGACGGCCGGCGCCATGGCGAGCGAGGTCCCCACCATGCAGCCGGCCATGATTGAAAAGCCCATGTCCTGCGCCGCACGGCAAAGCGCCAGCGCTTCGGTCAGCCCGCCGGTCTTGTCGAGCTTGACGTTGACCGCGTCGTAGCGACCCTTGAGCGGCGCCAGCGACGCCCGGTCATGCACGCTTTCGTCGGCGCAGATCGGCACGGGCGACCGAATATCCGCAAGCGCTTCGTCTGCGCCGGCCGGCAGAGGCTGCTCGACGAGCGCGACGCTGTAATCAGCGCAGGCGGCGAGTCGGCGGGGCAGCGATTCCTCGCTCCATGATTCGTTGGCGTCGACGATGAGCGTGGAATCAGGCGCGCCGTCGCGCACGGCCGCCAGACGCGCTTCGTCGCCTTCTCCGGCAAGCTTGATCTTCAGCAGAGGCCGGTCTGCCGCCTTTTTCGCAGCCTCGCGCATTTCCTCTGGCGCGCCCACCGAGAGCGTATAGGCCGTCACGAGCGGCGAAAGCGCGTCGAAGCCGGCCGTCGCATAGGCCGGGACGCCCGAAAGCTTGGCCTCGAGGTCCCACAGCGCGCAGTCGAGCGCGTTACGCGCCGCGCTGGCGGGCAGAAGACGCTGCAAGGCGGCGCGGCCGACGCCGGCCTCGAGAGCGTCGCGCGCGCGCTCGATCGTCGCGACGACGCTTTCGACGCTTTCCCCATATCGGGCGTAGGGCACGCATTCGCCCCGCCCCAGGCCGCGGTCCTCAACCAAAGTCGCGGTCACGACTATCGCTTCGGTCTTGGCGCCGCGTGAAATCACGAAACGGCCGGCGATCGGATAAGTCTCTACCGCTACGGACAATTTCCGCGTCAATTGGCTCTCCGACGTCCACATTGCGTAAGCCGCGTTCGACAAGCTGTGCGTCGACGCGCTTGCTGGCGTCAATTCACGGGGTTATCACGTTTTTCATGCGGCCGCGCCTGCCGGCGTCGGCGGCGCGCCACAATCGGCGGATAAGATGACGCCATTCATGAGCCGATCGTCGACGGTAGAGCGCGCTGCGAAAAAGTGGAATCCGGTTTTTCGCATAAAGCGCGCTCTAATCTTTTGGAATCGATCACGTTATCTGCATTTGGGCGATTCCGCCCAAATGCAGCGTGATCTAGCGCAGAGCGAAATCCGATGACCGTCGCAGCGACGGAGCGTCCGCCCAAACTCATGCGCCAGTCTTCGCCGGAGGGCGTGCGGCTGTCGCTTTCGGGCGACTGGACTCTCGTCGCCTCTCATCGCCTCGAAGAGGAGGCGCGACGGATCGTCGAGGAGGGCCACCGCAACCGGATGATCGCCATCGATCTTTCGCAGGTCTCGCAGCTCGACACCGCCGGCGCCTGGCTCATCAATCGCGCGCGGCATGATCTCGCGCATAGAGGGGTCGCGGTTGCGATCGAACATGTGCGCCCGGAATATTCGACCCTGCTCGACGAGGCGCATTATCGCGACTTCGAGGCGCCGGCCCGGCCGCGCTTCAATCTGGTCTTCGTCCTGCTTTCGGACCTCGGCGAATCGACCGTTGAGGCTCTTCGCGAATTCTATCGTGGGGTCAGCTTTCTCGGCGAATTCGTTGCGTCGATGATCTATGTGGCTGGAAATCCGCACAGATTCCGGTTCACGTCGCTTGTCGCGCAAATCGAGCTCATCGGCTTTCGTAGCGTTCCGATTATCGTTCTCATCAACGTGCTGGTTGGCGGCATCGTCGCGCAGCAGGGCATCTTCCAGCTGCTCAAGTTTGGCGCGTCGAGCTACACCGTCAGCTTGATCGGCATTCTGGTGTTGCGAGAACTCGGCGTGCTGCTCACCTCGATCATGATCGCCGGCCGTTCCGGCTCGGCGATCACCGCCGAACTCGGTTCGATGAAAATGAGAGAGGAGATCGACGCGCTGCTGGTGATGGGACTTTCTCCCATCGAGGTGCTGATCGCGCCGCGCGTGCTCGGCCTCATCATCTCCCTGCCGATTCTGACCTTTATCGCCGACATGGCGGCGCTCTTTGGCGGCATGATCGTGTCCTGGTGGTATGGCGGCATCAGCCCCGTGGCTTTCGCGTCATTGCTCAAGGAAGCGATCGCGCTGCACACGTTCCTCGTCGGCATTATCAAGGCGCCCTTCATGGCGCTGGTGATCGGACTCATCGCCTCGATGGATGGGCTCGCGACGAAGGGGTCCGCCGAGTCGCTTGGCCGCCAGGTCACGTCCTCGGTGGTTAAGTCCATCTTCATGGTCATCGTGATGGATGGCTTGTTCGCCGTATTTTTCGCGTCGATCGACTATTGAGCGCGGGTATGAGCAGCTTCTCGACCTATGCGAACGGCGCCGCGGATCAGCGGCCAAATCGCGATGTCGTCATCAGCGTGCGCGATCTCGTCGTCGGCTTCGGCGACAGGACTGTCGTCAAAGGGCTCAATCTCGACGTCTTCCGCGGCGAGGTGCTCGGCGTCGTCGGCGGGTCCGGCCAGGGCAAATCGGTGCTGACCCGCACGATACTCGGACTCGTGCCGGCCCGGGCGGGCGCCATTCGGATTTTTGGAAAGGACCGGGACGCCCTGGGGCCGGTTGAACGCCGGGCCCTGGAGCAGCGCTGGGGCGTGCTGTTTCAGAACGGGGCGCTGTTCTCCGGCCTCACGGTCAAGCAGAACATTCAAATGCCGATGCGAGAAACGCGCGACCTCTCGCAGCGATTGATGGACGAGCTGGCCATGTTCAAGCTCGAGCTTGTCGGCCTCAGTCCAGACGCCGCCGACAAATTTCCGTCAGAATTGTCGGGCGGCATGGTGAAGCGCGCGGCCCTGGCGCGCGCCTTGGCGCTTGATCCCGAGCTCGTGTTCCTGGACGAGCCGACATCGGGACTCGATCCGATCAGCGCCGCCGAATTCGACGAGCTGATCGGCACGCTGCAGCAGACCCTCGGGCTGACCGTGTTCATGGTGACGCATGATCTCGATAGTCTGTATTCGATCTGCGACCGGGTGGCGGCGCTTGCTGAAGGTCGGGTGATCGCCGCAGGGCCGTTGGAAACCTTACTCGAATCCGACCACCCGTGGCTGAAAGCCTATTTCCACGGCGTGCGCGGCGGCCGGCTGACCGCTACGCGCATCGAGCACAAGGACGAAGAATGGAAACCCGCGCCAACTACGCGCTGATCGGCGCTTTCACGCTGGCGGTGGCCTTCGCCGCCTTCCTTTTCGTCTACTGGTTTTCTGGACCCAGTCAGCTTGGCCGGCAGGAAACTTACCAGATTGTCTTCACCGGGGCGGTTTCCGGACTGACCCGCGGCTCCTCGGTGCTGTTCAACGGCGTGAAAGTCGGCGAGGTCACGCATCTTGGAATTTCCGAACAGGATCCGAGCAAGGTCGACGTGCTGGTCAGGATCGACAGCAGAACGCCGGTCAAGACCGATACGCGCGCGCGTCTGGAGACGCGGGGATTCACGGGCGTCTCCGACGTCCTGCTCGTCGGCGGCACGCATGGCGCGCCGCCCCTGACGGCGCAGAAGGATCAAAAATATCCTCAAATTCAGGCCGAGCGTTCCGAAATCCAGAATCTGCTCGGCAATGTTCAGAACCTGTCGACGAAGGCCGCCGAAGTCCTCACCAAGCTCGACAAACTGATCGACGACAATGGTCCGTCCATCACGGCGACGCTCAAGAACGCCGAGACGGTGAGCAAGACTCTCGCCGACAACTCCGCGTCGATCACAAGTTTCATCCGCGACGCCTCCGATATCGCGCAGTCGATGAAGCCCGTAGCGGCGCGGCTCGACAAGGTTCTCGCCGCCGGCGAGAAATTAATCGCGGCGATCGACCCCAGACAGATCAAGTCGATCACCGGCAACATCGCGGGAGCGTCGGAACGCATCAACCGCTTCGCCGCGACGGGGCTTCGCGAATATGAACAGCTTGCCGTCGACGGCCGCAAGGCGGTCGACACATTCGACCGCACGCTGCGCTCGGTCGAGAAGAACCCCTCGCAATTCATCTTCGGACCGTCTCAGTCCGTGCCGGAATACCAGGGCCAGTAGCGCGCGGCTCGCGAAAAGGCGGATGCCGGTTTCGCGTTAAGCGCGCTCTAAGCTTTGAGAACGATCATGTCATGCGCATTTGAGCGATTGCGTCCAAATGCAGCGTGACCCAAGACCTCCAAGCGTGGCTTTGAGTCGCAGCGCGGATCGGATAGAAGGACGAAGCCCGACTCGGCGCGCGGGCGAGATGGGGCGACGGGTCGGCATGAAACTGAAGGCGTCCACGTCGACGCAACGGGAGGCGACGCGGACGACAGCCCTCGCATTGCTGACGCTGTTCGTCGCGGCCTGCGCCTCTGCTCCGCGCGAGACGTTCGATCTGACTGCCGACACCGGCGCATTGCGCAGCATCGCCTTGCGCGGCGGTCCCCCAATCTATGTTCCTGAGCCTGCCGCGGTCGCTCCAACCTCCTCCGATCGAATCGTCGTACGTGCGGCCGGCGACAGCGTCGCCGTTCTTCCCGGCGTGCAATGGTCCGATCCATTGCCGCGCCTTTTTCAGCGCCGCCTGATCGAAGCGCTACAGCGATGCGGTCTATCCGCCTCTTCCAATATTGGCGCCCAAACGAAATTGGGGACGGACGTGCGGCGCTTCGAGATCGACATCGCCCGCAATCTTGCCGTCATTGAAGTTTCCGTCGAACTCGTGGATGGCGGCGGGCAGGCGCGGTCGGCGCGAATTTTTGTCGAAGAGGGTCCCGCCCCGGAGCATGTGGGCTCTCAGGCGGCCCGGTCGCTCAGCGACGCCGCCGCGCGCATCGCGCTGCGTATCGGGCAATGGACAAAGGCTCGGCTGTAGCGCGTGAAGGCCGCTCGCCTTTCAGCGGACTGACCCGTCCCACAGCATGATGTTGAGGCACGCGAGAAACGCGCCGCTTCGGCAGGCCGCTTGCGTCGCCTCTCGCCAGATTTTCGCCTCCGCTTCCGTCAACGCGCCCGCCGCCACGCAATTGTCCATCACGCGTTGAAGGTCGAAGATGATGTCCGCCGCCTCCCCGCTCCTTACGGCGAGCGCATGCGTCCGGCAGCCGATGTTCTCGACGCCGCAGCGTTGGAGCAGAACGCCGGCTTCTCGGCCGATGTAAGGATTGGCGAACGACTTTTCCCAAAATCCGGCGATCGTGGCGCCGGTTTCGAAATTCCCGTTGTAAACGAAAAACGTTCCCCAATCTGGTTCGGCGACGACGATTTTCCCGCCCCGGCGCGTCACCCGAACCATTTCACGCAGCGCGTCGTCGGGGCCGCCGATGTGCTGCAGGGAGCGGTCGATCCGCACGGCGTCGGCCTTATGTGCAATTGCACATAAGACCGATTATGTTGCGTTGCCGGTTATGTTGTGGCGCTCCTGACTGGGTGCTTTTCCACAGGCGGCTGATGGCTTCTACGCAACATAATTTTCTTCACGCCGCCCTGTAAGCAAGGTCGCGCCTCCATCAACACGGAGGCGATACATTGCTTGAAGAACTCTTCACACTTCCCAGAACTTTCGAGAAGCAAAGAGCGGCGCCGTTTGCGGAGCAGCGGTTGCGATATCTCCAGCATCTCAAAGAGACCGGCGCCAGCCGATCAACCTTGCTAAAATGTGCAAACGATCTTCTTAGCGTGGTTCGGCTTCTGGATTTGACAGCAGGCGACGCGGTGAAGGTTTCCGGGATCGAGGCGGCGGCCACGATCTGGTCGCTGCCTAAAGGACGCAGGTGCGTTCGGTCGGCGTCACGCAAGGCGAAAAAACGGTTCGTCAATTGCGCGGTTCGATGGCTGCGCTTTCTCGGCTGGCTCGATGAACCCGCGCCGCTACTCCATCCCCATGGCGCCGAAGTTGACGCCTATGAAGCATGGCTGCGTGCGACACATGGATTGTCCGAAGCGACGATTGAAAGTTACTGCACGGCTGCCGATCGATTCTTCACCTGGCTTGCGAAAAGCGATGTTCCGCTGACCTCGGTCAATATCACCGATATCGATCGCGCCATCGCGGCGGAAAAAGCTCGAGGAGCCTGCAACCGCAGAACGATGCACGATTACGCACAGCGTCTTCGGTCGTTCTTTCGGTTTGCCGAAGCGCGCGGCTGGTGCGCGCCAGGCATGGCCGATGGGATCATGCCCCCGCGCTTCAAGCAAGACGAGGACGTGCCGAGGGGGCTGAAGCGGGATGACGTGCTGCGCCTCTTAGCCACGACCGAAGGCGATCGGCCGGCCGACAAGCGCGACCGCGCGGTTCTGATGCTGTTCATCGCTTACGGTTTGAGAGCGGGCGAAGTCGGCGGCTTGCGCCTGGACGATTTCGACTGGGAGAACGAGATGCTCCGGGTCCGCTGTCCGAAGCCGGGACGGATACATTCGTATCCCCTATCCCGGCCGGTAGGAGACGCCGTACTCCGCTATCTACGCGAAGTTCGCCGGTCCGGCTACGGACGCACGCTCTTCTTCACCATGCGCGCGCCGATCCGGCCTCTCTGCCGCCGCACATTAGGGAAAATCGTCAAAGACCGACTGGCGCGCATCGGCATCGTCAGCGGGAAACGGGGAACGCATGCGCTGCGGCATGCGGCCGCCCAACATCTTCTCGACCATGGCATGTCGATGAAGGTGATCGGCGACTTTCTGGGACATCGCGATCCGGCGTCTACCGCCATCTACGCCAAGGTCAATCTACCTGCGCTGCGTGAAGTCGCGAACTTTGATCTGGGGGGTCTCGTATGACGCTCCGGGAAGCAATAAATCAATACATCGCGTGGCGCCGAGCCCATGGCGCGATCTACAAGGGCAGTTCGCTCCTCTTGAATCGCTTCGTCAAAAGCGTCGGCGAGCCAGCCGACTGCGGCGCCGTTACGACGGCGCAGATCGTCTCCTTCCTGGCCGGCAACGGCCCGCTGACTCGAAACCGTGAAAACAAATACGGCGCCCTGGCCGGGTTCTATCGTTATGCGATCAGTCGTGGCTTCGTGACGTGTTCGCCGTTGCCGAACAACGAGCCGAAGCCGCCCGCATCTGCGCCGCCTCACATATACTCGCGCGATGAATTACACCGCCTGTTGGAAGCGATCGAGAACAGCCAAGGACCTGCGGCTCATTTGGAAGCGGAAACGCTCCGAACCTTGCTTCTTCTGCTCTATGGAACCGGCTTGCGCGTTGGAGAAGCGCAGCGGCTCACTTTGGCGGATGTCGATCTGCAAGAGGCGCTGCTGACCATACGCGCCACGAAGTTCTTCAAGAGCCGCCTCGTTCCAATCGGGCCACAGCTCGTCCATGTGCTGAAATCATACGCGGCATTGCGTGCAGACCGTCCGCTTCCGCAAGGGCGGAGCTCACACTTTCTCGCGAACCGTGATGGAACGCCGCTCGCCAAGAGCACGCTCCAAAGCGCATTTTCAAAGTTGCGATGCGCTGCCGGAATCTCAGGCCCAGGCAGTGGGCGCAAATCTCCGCGCCTGCATGACCTCAGGCACAGCTTCGCCGTCCATAGACTGACCGAGTGGTACCATCAGGGCGCCGATGTGCAACGGCTGCTGCCCGTGCTTTCAATTTATCTCGGCCACACGGATCTTTCCGGCACGCAGGTTTACCTGTCGATGACGCCGGAGCTGCTGCAGCAGGCTTCGTCTCGCTTCGAGCTTTATGCACGCGGAGGGATCGATGCCTGATCTTCAGACGCTGGGTCCTTGGCTTCGTCGCTTCCTTTGCGAACACATCGTCACCGAGCGCAACCTGGCCAGAAACACCCAGAAAAGCTATCGTGACACGTTCAACCTCTTGCTGCCCTTCGTCAGCCGTAAGCTCCGGAAGCCAGTGGATCGGTTGGCCCTCTGCGACCTCACATCCAAACATGTGTTGCAGTTCCTCGCGCATCTTGAAAATGAGCGAGAATGTTCCGCCCAAACCCGCAACCAGCGTTTGGCCGCTGTTCGCGCCTTTGCTCGCTTTGTCGCCAGTCGCGATCCGGCGCATGTCGAATGGTACGGTCACATCGGCGCCATCCCCGCGAAGAAAGCCGCCCCGGAGCCAATCGGGTGGCTGGCGAAGCCGGAAATGGACGCCATGCTGAAGGTTCTCGATCGGAAGACGCGACAGGGCCGGAGCGAATATGCTCTTCTCCTATTCCTCTATAATACCGGGGCGCGCGTCTCCGAAGCGACGCAGATGAGAGTGAGCGATCTACAGCTCGGGCGTCGTGATGGCGGCCATACTCTCGCGACCCTGCATGGGAAAGGCGGGAAGATACGCCAATGTCCGCTGTGGCCGGAAACCGAACGCGTATTGATGGAACTGATCGAGGGCCGCGCGGCCGATGACGTCGTATTCCTCAGCAGACTGCACAAATCCTTCACGCGCTTCGGCGTCTATCGGTTGGTCGAGCGTTGCGCCGCGCGCGTGCCGTCGTTGAACGGCAGAAAGATAACGCCGCACGTGCTCAGGCACACAACAGCCTGTCACTTACTTCTCGCCGGAGTGGACATCAACACGGTCCGCGCATGGCTCGGTCACGTCTCGATCAACACGACCAACGTCTATGCCGAAATCGACATAAAACTAAAGGCCAAGGCCGTGGCGCTCTGCGATGTCGGCCAACCGCAGCCCAACCGCTCATGGAAGCAAAACAAGGACCTGATGGCCTTTCTGAAATCCTTGTGAAGGAGAAAATTATGTTGCGGCGAATCCGGTACAGCCAATGGAAAAAGGCGCTATCGGGAACGCCGCAACATAACTAGCAACGCAACATAATCGGTCTTATGTGCAATTGCACATAAGACCGA
>Ga0194110_10009820_pt1 | contig 10724 bp, 3 predicted proteins | sample TA2Kig1200mmetaG_FD_146192 | JGI IMG/M metagenome (GOLD analysis project Ga0194110, IMG submission 146192) | Freshwater microbial communities from Lake Tanganyika, Tanzania - TA2015032 Kigoma Deep Cast 1200m | ecosystem: Environmental > Aquatic > Freshwater > Lake | place: Tanzania: Lake... | reverse complement strand
ACCACCGCTGCCGGCCGAACCAGACGAGGCCCGTAGCCGCTTATTTGAGGCCCTGTGTCAGATCGTCCTGGGACTGGCTACCTCACCCCTGCTCCTGTTCCTTCGCTCCGCTCAGGACTTCGGCCCACCTGCTCCCCTGCTCCTCTGCCTGGACGACCTCCACTGGGCCGACGGCGCCACCCTGGACTGGCTGGCCTACCTTGGGAGTCATGTCCGGGGCAGCCCATTGCTCATCATCGGCAGCTATCGGAGCGAAGAGGCTAACGCCATGGCCAAGCTGCGCCAGGGCCTGGCCCGGCTGAGCGTCCTCTCCGAATTGAGGCTATCGGGCCTGGAGACGGGAGACATCCTCCAACTTCTGCATCACCTGGTCGGCCCTGTGCCTGGCGCCGAGGTCCTGGCCGAGCGGCTGCAACGGGCCACGGGCGGCAACCCCTTCTTCCTGCTGGAGACGCTGCGGGTGCTGATAGAGTCCGGCCAGCCGCTGGAGAAACTGGTCAACCTGGCAGATCTGCCCCTGCCCGATACCGTTCGAGAGGCGGTGGAGGCGCGCCTGGCGCGACTCAGCCCGGTGGCCCGCCAGGTGCTGGAAGCGGCTACCATCCTGAGCCCCACTTTTGGCTTCGACCTGGTGCGCCTGACGGCGGGTCGCCGCGAATTGGAAATCATGGACGGCCTGGATGAACTGGTGGCCCGGCAACTGCTGGTGGAGCAGCCTCCCGGCTACCGGTTTCACCACGACCTGACCCAACGGGTGGTGGAGGCGGGCCTGAGCCCGATGCGGCGCCAATTGCTGCACCGGCGCGCCGGGGAGGCCCTGGAACGGCTGCAGCCCGACGAGGTGACAGCCCTGGCTTGGCATTTCGAGCAGGCCGGGGAACTACCACGCGCTGCACGGTATGCCTTGCAGGCGGGGCTGGCCGCCAAGGCCGTCTTTGCCCACATAGAAGCCTGTGCCTGCTTCGATCGCGTTCTGGCCCTGTTGGAGCGAGAAGCTGCACAACTGCGCGATGCAGAAGCACTGACGGCTAACCGGCGCTTGAGAATCCAGGCGCTCTATGAGCGCGGCTGGGCGCTCCGGCTGTTGGGCGACATGGAAGCTTACGAACGCGATTTGCAGGAGGTGGCTCAGTTAGCCAAACTGCTGGGCGATCAGCATACGCTGGCCCATTTGCGCTGGCGAGAGGCATATACCCACCGCTGGTTCTGCCGTTACGCCGAAGCCCGCCAGGCCGCTGAGGAAGGCTTGTGCCTGGCTCAAGCCTCCGCCGACCCATTCCTGGAGGCACTGTGCTGGCGCGAGGTGGGGATGGCGGCGCGGGCGACGGGTGACTATGCTCAGGCGCGGGCGGCGCTGGAGCGAGCCCTGGCCCTGTTTGTGGAGCTGCGCGAGGTCGTGTACGAGCTGCATGCGCTGGGGAACCTCTCGACCCTCTACTGGTACATGAGCGAGCACGATCAGGCAATGGACTTAGCGCGCCAGGCCTTGGCCTGCTGCGACGCGGCGGGACTGTCCCTGGAACGCCGATTGCCTCTGGGCGATATGGGGGTAGCGGCAGCTGCCCTCGGCGACGGCGACCTGGCCCGGCGTTGTCTCCTGGAAAGCCTAGCCATCGCCCAGCAGATTGCCGACCGCACCCAGGAGATCTTCTGCCTGGGCCACCTGGGTTGGCTGGGCGTGCAGGAGCAGCAATTGAGCGAGGCACTGGACTATTTGCGAGCGGCGCTGGCCCTGGCCGAGAGAATTGACTCGCGCACCGAGCAATCCTGGCTGCACTCCGGGCTGGCCGAGGCGCATCGCCTGGGCGGCGATCGGGGGCAAGCGGAGATGCACGCCCGCCGGGCGTTGGAACTGGCCCAGATGTATGGGCGGGCCTACGACGAAGCATTGGCGTGCCGTATCCTGGAAGGGCTGGAGCAGGATTGCGGCTTCGACGAGGGCACAGTAGAATAGTTCTCGGTACAAAACGCTCAAAGCCCCCGTCCCGGGGGCGGCCCAGGCGGTGAAATTGGGCTGTTTTCGAGCCCATTTGTAGATAGTTTGTAGACACCCATGTGGTATGCTTCAATAGATCACAGGATACACCCTCTGGACTGTCAAATCCGTCATAGACATTTCGTGAACTTTCGTGATTTATCGAAAGGAGAAGTGTACGTCTATGAAACGTATCGTGAGATCAATTGTCTATTGGACACCAACTATCCTGACCGGGCTGCTCCTGGCTTATTGCATCGGCGCTTCCAATGCGGAGAATCAAATCTCGTCTGCCCCCCTTTCTTCCCCGACCAATGGTACCGTGTACTACGTCGCCGTGAACGAACCAGGAGCCAGCGATGGCAATAACGGCCTCTCCCCCACCTACCAGGGTGGGCAAGATGGCCCTTGGCTGACCATTCAGTATGCGGCCAATACGATGATGGCGGGGGACACAGCCTACGTTCGCGCCGGAACCTATTATGAATCGGGCATCATCTTTGCCCACTCCGGCGCACCGGGCGCGCCCATCACCCTCGCCAATTACCAATCAGAAGAGGTCGTCATTGACGGGTCACAGTCCACAGATGGGTACCCAGGCATTTGGATTGTAGAGGGCCGCGGCCATTACGTCATCCAGGGCTTTACCATCCACAATATGGACGTTAGTGGGATTGCTACCGATGCCGATACGACAGAACTCTTCCAGAACATCACCATTCGGGATTGCATCCTCCACGACAATGGCTGGTCAGGCATTGACCTGGCTGCGGTGGATGGCTTTGTGGTGGACAACGTCCAGGCCTACAATAACGCTTACTATGGCCTGGACATCACCGGTTCCGCTGATGGGACGCTGTCGGCTGCAAACGGCGTCGTGAGGAATTCTAGTTTTTGCAACCACACGGGCGACGAGGGGCACGGCTTGGCCATCAACCAGGGGCATGACATCACAGTGAGCTACAGCGTGGCTTATCACAACACCATACACGGCTTTGACGTTTCCGATTGGCCGAAACACGGGGAGTTGTCTTACAATATCACCTTCGAGCGTAACTTTTCCTACGACAATGGCGTCGCCGGCTTTGCCGTCAATTCCGATTCGCATCACGTCGTCTACCGGAACAATGTCGCCTGGAAGAATGGCGCCGCCTGGGCTGGACACGGTGTAGCGTCAGGCTTTTGGTGCTACGAAGGCTGCTGGCACGTCGAATGGTATAACAACGTGTCACTTGAGAACTCGGACGCCGGGTTCTGGGTCGAAGATCAGCTTGGCATCTACGGCACGCCCGAGGATAATCTGCTGGTTTTCAAGAACAATATCGCCTACAATAACGATCCCAGGGGGTATGCAGCGTCTCTGGTCATTATGGGAGACAATACCTGGCAGGTGGTTGCCACGCATAATGACTGGAGTGTGTCGCCTGGCTACGAGGTGGCCGTCATCAATCAGGGCACAGAGTATACGCCGCAGGCTATCAATAATGGAGCCTTTCAGACAGGCAATATCTCCGTGGACCCACAGTTCGTAGACCCTACGGGATCTGACGTTCACCTTCAGCTTGGTTCGCCTTGTATTGACACAGGAGTAGATGTGGGGTTACCTTACCTGGGCTTGGCTCCCGATATGGGTGCTTTTGAGTTTGGTGCCAACCAGATGTACCTGCCATTGGTCCTTCATTGGTAACCTACGAGTTCGCCGACCTGGCGGCCTGGGCTGCTTTCTACGCCCATGAGGAAATCCAGAAGGTCCTGGATGAACTGCGAACCCTCACGCTCAACGTGACCACCGAACTCTGGGGTCCGTCACTGGTGGTGCCCAAGCCCATCCGGCCCGGCGGGTAGGCTGTGTCCTCAATCGAGAGGCGGGGCCTGGTGGTCTTCGCTACTCCGTCTCCTGCACCAGGTCCCGTTCTAGCGAAGCTTAGCCTCAAACCGACGAGGTAGGGCAAGATGGCATCTTGCCCTACGAATGTCCCGCGAAGCCAAGTCAACTGGCAAAGCTTGCTCCTGTATCTGGTATTTGCCGCCGCAGACGCTGTGATTGGCGCGGTGGTCGCCGGCATACTGGCTTCACTTTAGACGAGAAGAATCTGACCAAGTTGCATCCATGTCCACATCCATCGAGTACGCCTCATTCCTCATCCGGGTGTTGCGCGATCGGAACCCGGAGCGGGGAGAGCCAACCGCCGACTGGTGCGGTGAGGTCGAACACATCCAGACGGGAGAGCGCTGGACCTTCGGCACCCTGGACGAACTGCTGGGCTTCCTGCGCCGGCAGACGGAGAACCCGGAGGTGCCGGAACGATCGTAATGAGAGGAATATGAATCCCCAAGTGGAGGTGCAATCATGCTAACGAAACACGTTCTTACACGAAAAGCTCTGGCCATCACGGCGCTGCTGGCTGTGATCCTGTTCCTGGGGGCCATGGGCCTCGCTGGAACGAGAGGGCAGACGGCCGCGGCCAACGTTGACCCGGCCGTAGCACAGAGCCTCGCGGCCGACCGGACCTTCGCCAGCAGCATGACTTTCTACGCCGTGGCCGACGCGACGGTGCGGAGTGCGCAGCCGAACACCAACTTTGGCAACGAGCATTACCTGGAAGTGTCGTACAACACCATTGAGGGGCCGATGGAAGAGGTCGTGCTGGTGCGCTTCGACCTCTCGGCCCTGCCCGCCAACGCGGTGATTGATTCTGCCGTCATGGAGCTCTACCTGGTGTACGCAGCCGGCGAGAATCCCAAGTCACTGGGAATCTACCGCGTCACCAGTGCCTGGTCGGAAAGCACGGTGACCTGGAACACTTTCCCCACGGCAGATCCGTGGGGCCTTACCTTCTCGGTGGACAGTGTAACATACCAATATAAGTCGCGGGCAATCACGGGTTGGGCCAGTTACTGGCAGAACAATCCGACGCAGAACCATGGGGTCTTTATTCGTGGCTCCGGGGAGACGACTTACTTCGAGCGGACGTTCGAGAGCAAGGATCATATGGAGAACAGGCCGCGGCTGGTGGTCAACTACCACATCCCCACGCCCACGCCGACGATCACCCCGACCCGGACGCGCACCCCAACCTTCACGCCTACCAACACGTCAACGCCCACGTCCACTAACACGCCGACCCGTACCCCCACCCGCACCCCGACACACACCTCGACCTTCACACCAACCTTCACGCCCACCAATACGCCGACCCGTACCCCCACCCGCACATCCACGCCGACGGACACCCCTACACGTACTCCCACTCCGACAGAGACGTCCACTCCTACGCCGACACGCACCCCGACACAGACGCCCACGGGCACCGTGCCGCCGACTCATACCCCCACGCATACGCCTACCCCGACGGCCACCTCTACCCCAACGCAGACACCGACGCCCTCCACGACTTTCACGCCTACCTCGACCTCCACCCCCACAGCCACACCCACCGGCGAGGCCCGCACGTGGATAGTGAACACCACTGCTGACCACGATGACAGCTCGTGTGATCACCCCCGTACGGAGACGCAGGACTGTACCCTGCGGGAGGCTATGCGCAGGGCCAACGTGGAGGAAGGCCCCGACACCATTCTCTTCGACATCCCCACCGACGATCCTGGCTATGATTCGGACACGAGGATGTGGACCATCGTGGCTCTCACCGCCCTGCCGGAGATTACAGACCACGGGACGACCATTGACGGCAGTGGTATCAGCGATGAGGGCGGCCAGGTCGGCGCGGCGGGAGTACCTTGGTCCGTATGCGGTTGTGGTGATTACTTGCCGAAGATAAAGGTTAAGACGCTGACCGATGCCGTGGTCATCAAGGCCGCCAACACGGTGTGGCAGTACATGGCCATCTTTGCCTCCCATTCGGGTTCCTCTATCTATATCACAGGAGCCCAGGCCGGTGGAAACATCATTCGTTGCAGCTATTTCCTGCGCGATGGCCCATTTGACATCAACACCGCTGGTGTGCGGATCACGTCCGATGCCCATAGCAACTTTGTTCAGTGCAATGTGATAGAGGAGCACGGTATTGGGGTGGCCATCGCTATGGGCGCGCATGACAACGGTGTATACTCCAACAGCATTCTCGGCAACAACTATGGCGTGGAAATCTGCTGTGGCGCTCACCACAACTGGGTGGGGCACCCCAATGACCCCGACAAGCGAAACAGCATTGGGCTTAGCAAAGAGCATGGTGTTCAGATCAGAACGTTTGCCGAGACGGCGAACAACATAATAAGCAACAACACGATCGGGGTCGAATTCGGCGGGGTTGACCAGGCAAATGATGGCGCTGGGGTGTTTCTCACAGAAGAGGTGGCTGGCAATACAATTGGTCCGAACAACGCGATCGCCTACAACCAGGCGGGGGGAGTCATCTTCGATGCCGCCAACATGCCCGGCCCGAACGTGGTGACGTGGAACAAGATCTTCGACAACGAGGTTACGGGCATCGCCAACCAGCGTTTGGCGCCGCCGGTGATTACGGACGTCGGCCTGACCGGTGTGAAGGGGGCAACTAACCCAGTGTGCTCGTCATGCAACATAGAGCTCTTCACCAATTTCGTGCACACTGCGGCCCAGCCCGCGCAGGGAGAGATCCCCCTGGGTAAGACTACCACTAAGAGCAACGGCACCTGGGAATGGGCAGGGACGGTGCCGCCGGGGAGGTGGGTCACCGCCACCCTGACCAAGGATGGCGACACCTCAGGATTTTCGTCCCCCGCGCAACCCATACAGGCGGTGACCTTCGGTGGAAAGACCTGCTCGGCGATCCAGCCCACCGGCCCCTGTCTGATCGGTGTACAAGTCAAGCTGCTGGCCAACAAGCCCGAATGGGAGGAGATCTCCTGGACTCAGTCGGCCGCAGAAGGCGATTTCCTGCTGCACGATCAGTCGGAGACCCTGGCGAGCGAGTATCTGCTGGTGGTAAGCGACCCGCGCTATCGGGTGGAACAGGTCGAGGCTGGGAGTGGCGGCGAGGTGTTGCCCGATGGATCCATCTACTTCTCGAACGTTGAGCCGGGCTTCTACGGGGATAACACGTTCTACGTAGAAGAAGTAGCATCCTCACAACTGATCGTCAACACAACGGCCGACCACGACGATGGGGCATGCCATCACCCGCGCACCGAGACACAGGATTGCACCCTGCGCGAGGCCATCCGTGAGGCCAACGAGCGCGATGGTCCAGACACCATCGTCTTCGAAATCCCTACCACAGACTCAGGATACGGCGAGATCGCTGGCCAGTGGACGATTGAGCCCACCAGCACCCTGCCCGCGCTGGTGGATCCAGGCACGATGGTGGCGGGGGATCGTCTATCGGGTCCCTGCCCCCAGAACTGGCCCATTCTCCTGCTTGGCGACAGTGCGAGTGGTAGCGGGCTGGAGCTGTTGGGAAGCAGCCAGACGGTGAGGGGCCTGGTCATCGGGCACTGGACAGACGGCGGCATTTGGATCCACGGCGCGGGCGCCCATCACAACCTGGTCACCTGCAACAAGATCGTCTACAACGAGAGCCACGGGGTGCGCATTGAGGGCGGAGCGCACCACAACCACGTGGGCGCAGGCTCCGGCCTCGGCAACCTGATCTCCGGCAACAGCGACGATGGGGTGCGCATCGAGGGGGCTGGCTCGGATTCCAATGTGGTGATGGGCAACCACATCGGCACGGATCCATCTGGGACGAGCGCTGCGGGGAACTGGGTAGGCGTTTCCATTGTTGGCGGTTCGACCAACGTGGTAGGCCCCGACAACGTGATCTCGGGCAACCACAGCGACGGGGTGTGGGTTGAGGGCAACAGCGCAACCGACAACCAGATAACGGGGAACTACATCGGTACCGATGCCAGCGGCGCAGCCGCCCTGCCCAATGGAGGCACCGGGGTAGGTATCTGGATAGCCCAGTATACGTGGGTGGGGCCCGGCAACGTGATTGCGGGCAATGAGTGGGATGGGGTGTTCATCGGCGGAGGCCAAGCTCTGGGCAATGTGGTCAAGGGAAACGCCATCGGCCTCAATGCGGCACGGACGGCCCCACTGGGCAACGCACGCTTTGGCGTGGAGATCAACCATGGCGCCCACCACAACTACGTCGGACCCGACAACGTTGTTGGCGGCAATGGCATGGACGGGGTGCACATCTCCGGTGGGTCCAGCTACAACATGGTGACGGGCAACGCCATCGGCACGGACCCGACAGGGGCTGCATATCTGCCCAACGCTGGCTCAGGGATCGGGGTCTGCTGCGGCGCTCATGACAACTATATTGCTGGCACCTGGCGTTATGTTGGAATTGCTGCCTTCCCGTTCGCCGAAGACAACCTGATTGCCCACAACAGCGGCCATGGGGTGGCCGTGTTTGATGGGGCGGTGAGGAATGAGATTGGCTCTAACCACATCACCGACAACGGCGGCCTGGGCATCGAGACCTACGGTGGGGGCAACATGGAGCTAACGCCACCTGTGGTCAGCTATGCTGGTACCTTTGGGGTGAGCGGCACGTCCACCTGTGGCGGCTGCTGGGTGCGGATCTTCTCTGATCCATCCGATGAGGGTGCAGAGCCCGAGGGGGGAGTCAGCACCGAGGCTGATGGCAGTTGGAGCTGGCTAGGCGTGCCGACGGGCCCCAACGTGACGGCCACCGTCACTGACCCGCAGGGCAATACCTCTGAGTTCTCCTTACCAAAGGCTGTGTCCACCCTGACGCTGCCATCCCGCACGCACACCTTTGCTGGCAGGGTGTACCGCAGTGTGGGGCAGGTCAGCGAGGCCCTGCGAGGAGCGCAGGTCAGTCTGTACGCATCTTCCAGTCCATCGGGGGTGGGAACGCTGTTGGGAACGGCCTACACCAGCCGCAATGGGTCTTTCCTGCTGGAGGTGAGGAGGAACCCTGAGGAGGAGCATGCCTACTACTTTCTGGCCCTCAACGATCCGAACCTGGATCTTGTGGAGGCTACCGCCGGTCCGGATGGCGAGGAGGCGGAGGGGCGCATCCGCTTCAGCGGGCCGGAGCCTGGCGACCACATAGACAACATCTTCACCGTGCGCCAGTCGGGGCCTGAACCTGTGCCGACGGTGCCGCCTGACCTCATCGCTCTGCGAGATGCCCCACCCGTCCTTTATTTTGGGGGTTCCGTGGACCTGTATATCCTGGGCATCGAGGTAACGCAGGCCATCCAGTGCTTTGACGACACACAGGGTTATAAGCAGTGCCCCGACAATTTTCTGGAACTAACCTCTGGCAAGGACACCTACGTGCGGGTGTATATCGGCTGCAATGGATGCCAGGGCACGGTCCTCCAGGGGGTAACCGTGGGCCTGACTCATAAGGTTGCTCCGCCATGCACGAGCACAACGGTCCCGTGCGGATGGGGCTGGTGGCATGGGCCGGGGGCGCCCTCAACGGTTGACGTGCCCGTGAACAAGAGTCTTGCCCAACTGCGGGCTGACAAATCGGGGGCGATCAACTATTTTGTAAAGGCACCGACCGGTATGGCCATCGCCTTTGCCGCACACGTCAACTTCGACCAGAAGATCCTGGAGTCTGATTACAGCAACAACCAGAAGACTGTGTTGGTGCCGCTTCACAACCGCAAGCCGCTCAATATCAAGTGGGTGTACGTTGATCCCTACACGCCCGCAGACTCCAAGAGTTATCCCCCGTACGTACCAGGAAGCCTGCCTGCTGCCAGTGTCGTTGGTGGGGCTGCCTCGCTGATGCAGAGGACCTGGCCGCAGCCAGTCAGCTACAGTCAAAGCCCCAACATGTCCTATCCGGCCGGGGTCGATGTGCGGGACGATGGCTGTAAGTACCTGTTGCAGAAGCTGGAATCGTGGCGGACGAAGATGATTAGCCCGGCCCCTGATGTCCTCTTTGGCTGGCTGCCAAAGAGTGCGCTAGGGGGTGGGTATCCATCCATAGGATGGGGCGGGGGAAACACAGGCTGTGGCGTCGAACCCACGTGGGGAGACATCGCCGGGTTGCTGGCCCACGAGGTTGGACACACGCAAGGTCTTGGTCATCCCGCTGGCGGCGATCCCAAATCGATCGACCCCTGTTGGCCTTTCGCGGGGAACGCCGACATCCAGGAGATCGGCTTCGACGTGGTGAGCAAGTCTACCATAGCTGGAACCATTGATGACTTCATGGTTACGCCGTTGGGGACCAGCCATTGGATCTCGCCCTACAGTTGGAGTCGGCTGGCTGGCAACAAGTACTCCAAGGAGTGGGCCAAAGTCGGGCAATGGTGTGCACCGGCCTCCTCGTCAATGTCCTGTCAACAGACTGACGGCCGGGAGCGAGCGACAGCGTCAGCTCAGGCCAGTTCAGAACTCCAGCCGGCCATTCTAGTCAGCGGCCTCGTGTTTGAGGACGGCAGCGCTGAACTCGGCATTCCCTATCAGTTTACTAGCGAAGGGCCCTTCCCCGCCTTCGATCCCGGAGGCGACTATTGCCTGGATCTTCAGAGCGGCTCCGGTTCTATCCTGTCCCGCCATTGCTTCGAGCTGACCTACGCCACGTCAAGCAATGGGGCGAGCAGCGGCACGGGGAGATTCTCCTTCGTCCTGCCGCTGCCGGCTGACGCACGTCGTATCGTCCTGCGGCATGGTCCCACCGTACTCGCCGAGCGCGTCGCCACTGCTCATGCCCCGTCTGTGAGCATCGTCGCACCCCTCGCTGGGGAGGTGCTGGGCGACATGGCGACCATCTCGTGGACAGCCAGCGATGAAGATGGGGATACCCTC
>Ga0194110_10009818_pt1 | contig 10726 bp, 8 predicted proteins | sample TA2Kig1200mmetaG_FD_146192 | JGI IMG/M metagenome (GOLD analysis project Ga0194110, IMG submission 146192) | Freshwater microbial communities from Lake Tanganyika, Tanzania - TA2015032 Kigoma Deep Cast 1200m | ecosystem: Environmental > Aquatic > Freshwater > Lake | place: Tanzania: Lake... | reverse complement strand
TGGCAGAACATGCGAAATGAACGAAGAGCAAAGATTAACTGGAGATTTACAAGGGAAAAAGCAAGTGAGAAGTTTGGGCTCTCAACCCGATAGAATTAAAATGTTAGGTTACTAGTGTACCTGAGTGTAAAGTGGACGGTGATGTCAAACTTACACCTTTTAAGTTTGAAAAAGATGTGGGGGCTCTGTTAGAAACTTGTCCTAGTGCTGCATTTTACGCTCACGTTTACGTCTCTGCTATGATAATCAATGGATACTCACGACAGAGTCAGTATGATGCCTCCGCTACACTGGCTTTTGCTTGACCCTAGTTGAAGGTCCAGAACAAAGATTCTAACAGGAAGAATAGGTATGGGAATAGAAATGATGCTCATTCATGCAGGAGGTGGTATATCGTATGACATGAGGTTTTGTAATGTAACTTTTTAATCGACATTTTGGACAATTTGAGAATGTGTAATAAAAAACTAATTTTAAGAAGGAGGTAAATGTATGAATACAAAGAATTACAATTTAAATCCAGAAATAACGTTGCCAATGTTGCCAGATCGCATTCCATCGCTTCCTGAACCATCATTAACAAAACTGGAAGTTCCACATACATTACCAGGATCGATTTGGCCTCGCATTCGTAATCTCCGGTGTGGATGCTATTTAATCAATTACAAGCCTAAGGGTAGTTCACTTTTGAATTATGAAGGTACATTGCGTGTTGAATGCCACAACAACGGCAGAACCGCGAGCGGAGACCTGTATCAGAGCAAAGTTCTTTGCATACCGATATTCCCACCAATACCAAAGCTTGGCATTCCAAAGGAACCGATACCCAAAAAACCAAGAATCAAGTGTTTTCTCCTACCTGGCCCCAACCCGGGTGATGGTATACCAATTTTTGCACGTGGGCATTATCGTTACTATTTGAGCGTTACCCAGATTCCCGAGTGGTTAACAAAGGGAAATTCTTTCACTCTTGGGTTCGAAATGTGGCGTTTTGACAGCAACACAAAAAAATGGACAAATGAGGGCACCTACACGGCACAGATGTCCTGGACTGCGGCACCGGCAGGCTATCCTTCCAGTGGCGACTATCTTGAAGGAGATGTAAAAAACAGTGCCGGTGCAGTAGTAGGCAGGTTGACAATGGGTTGGGTATCCAAATATCTACGCAAAGCGACAGTGGAGATCGACCGTGTTACTGCCTCAGAAACACCGCTAAATAACGGCGCTGGAGTGGACTGGCGCTCCATTTTTGATCAAATTGGATGGGATGTTAAGGTGTACGAAAGTAACACAAACATGCCTGAACCGAGCGGTGAGAGTTGGAGTGATGCTGAATGCCACGATAGTATGCTAAAGTGGCGTGATTCAGCTAATTTAGACGCTGAATGGCGTTATCACCTACTATGCGTCCGGCGGCTCGACAGTACTTCGCGCGGTATAATGTACGATGCCTATGGTGGAGACAGCAACAAAATACCTCGAGAAGGGGCTGCGATGTCATCCCACTGGCAGTTTACAAATGATCCAATGCATCCAGAGAACTACCCTTGGGGAAAATGTGCAAAAAAACGCTATGGTCAGTGCACAGCTGCTTATTTCCGCACTGCAGTACATGAAATCGGCCATGCCATGATGGAGTATCATCCTTCCAGCACTACTGGCAACCATATCATGCAAGTGACCCCGCGAATTGCTGTAAATTGCCCATCAAACCAATTCCCAGACTGTATTGAATGGGCCTTCTCACCGGACGACCAGTATCGACTTCGCCACTTACCAGACGTAGTTGTGCGCCCAGGAAGCGTTCTCGGTTTTGGGGAAGATGTCGGGGCACCTATCAGCCCACAGGATGTCAAATCTGAGATCGAAGGGCTCAGGGTGCAGGTATCACCATTATTAGAAACTGTACCGATGGGTGCACCTGTCAGAGTTAACTTCCGTCTGGTCAATAATGGATCTTTGCCTGTGCCTGTTCCTGGCCGCTTGAACATGAAAGCAGGTCATATAACAGGAAAGGTTATCGATTCCTCTGGGACTGTAAGAATATTTTCTACTATAGTCAGAGACCTGGATGAATATGACCTGCAGATGCTGGAGCCAGAACAAGATCTAGCAGATTCACTCACACTCTTGCGGGGGCCGGATGGGGCACTTTTCCAAACACCTGGAATCCATCAGGTGATCGTTACGATCACTTGGGATGTGGACGGCAACTTAGTCCAGCTTTCCGGTGATACCAGTGTCATGGTGACCCCACCTGTAGACGAAGACCACGCAAAAACCACATATAAAGTCCTTACCACCCCCGACACGCTGGTTACGCTGGTAGTTGGCGGTGACCACTTGACTGACGGCATTAAAGCCATTCAAGTCGCCATCAAAAATCCAGTCCTACGCCCTCACTTTGCTTACATCGAGGGCAAACGACTCGCCCAGCGATTCGGAAAGCGCAAAGCCGATCTGAAGGCGGCAGCTGTGTTGATTACCGACGAAACTGTCATGAGTCCTGCTGAGATCAAAAAATCAGTCAAATTGGTCAAGGCTGAGGGGGCTGACAGTGCTCCAGGGAAGAGCATCGCCAAGATTCTGAAAAACAAGGCGAAAGAACTTGATGTTGGTGATGAAATCAAAAGCATGGTGGATTCGCTTTAGAAATAAACAGACAAACAAAGCAGATAAGTGATCGATTTAGAGCCAAATTTCCTTGATGCGGGCCGCGTGGCCCGTGTCAAGGCCTACAATAAGGTGTAATATGACAGAATGGAGAGCAAAATTTATTGGTACTTGGGAAAAGATAACAGATTTGCTTTGCAGTCAAGTTTATCCCACTCTAATTGAATTCCACAAAAACGGTTTATATTCTGGCACAGGAGCACAACCTGGTCGATCTCCAGGGTGGGACATAGGCACCTGGAATATTGTGAGCCCGAACCAAGTAAAGATCTCAACCGCTCACGACGCCATTATCACTTACGAATTTTCCTTCTCAGATGATATACTCACATTTGTTGATCCTGATGGATGTGAGTTCAAATATCAAAAAGTGAAATAACAAAAAGATGAGTAAAAAATGACTAAAACGAATTTTGACCTCGCACCACCCACGAAATTGGTTGATGGTTTATTGGCAGTTCCAATTGACATTGACGTCGATAAACTAAAGTTAGGTAATTTACTGATGGAAAGGAAGTGATTCACATGAGTAATTCTGTGCCGAGCGTAATTTTCTTTGATCTAAATGATACACTCATAAATAGCCGGGGACAGCTATATAGTGATGTCCTAGACACTATACAGATACTTCATGAACGAGGCTATAGGCTTGGCCTGATTTCAAACTGGTACCCAGCAACCGTTGCCGAAGTATATGCATCCTTGAATAACCTCGGTCTGGCTCTTTACATAGAATATGATCTAGTTACTATCCCTTCGGAAGTCCCTGGCAACATCCCAAAACCTCAAAAGCCAATCTTTGACAAAGCTTTGGAAAAGGCTGGACACCCGAATGCCAGCAGTCAAAGCATTTTTGTGACAGAAACCTTGGACCATATTCAAAAGGCTCGCACTTATGGTTGGCGAGCCATCCTGAAGCGCGACACCGGAATCTGCCAACCTGGTGACGGAGAATGCGTGGTTGGTCTCGTTGGACTTCTGGATCTGTTGCCAGACCTTGGGAGCGTCACTGGAACCAATCTGCACCTTGCCCCACACCCGAAAAAGGTAGACGGTCTCTGGGCTGTACCCATTGACATCTCCAGGATAAGTGGGAAGTTGATATTTGACGGTCAAACATCGTCGGCCACTGGTGATGTTACGATAGAATTCAGGACGGGCCGCCATACCGGAAATCCAATATTCGATCTTCGCCAGACCATCACCGCCGCTTGGCTAGATGGTATTTCTCTGCCGGTCTCGAAAATCGCTTTTCATGATTTTGGGGGAGGGCCTGATGCCCAGGTCAGGGTAGTTGAAAAGGTTGTAGATGCGACTTCTCTACATACCCTTCGTCTTACTTATACGATCGGGCAGCCCCGATCACCTCCCGGGGGCCAATACCTGCCTCAGATCGAATGGACAACCGGACCTCGCCTGAATTTCAATTTTGGTTTTACTGATCTGGCGCCAGCGCGTTATCTTGAGGCATGGATTCCAGCAAATCTGATTTATGACCAGTATGAGATCAATCTTGAAATTGAAATCATGAATACAACCATTACTCATACCCTGATTACAAACGGGACGAGCACACAAATCGGTCTCAACCATTGGACAGTGGTTTTTCCTTCTCGGTTTTCTGCCCTTTCCCCCCTTCTCAAAATCCACCCAAGCGACTCCCTGACTTCATTGACCAGTAGTGTAACATTACCCGTTTCCTGTAAAACGGTATTGATAGAGGCCTGGAAATTCAAGACTAATCCCCTAAATCTCTCCACCGAGATCAATTTTCTGAAAACATGGCTTACTGAAAACGAGAATTCAATCGGACCATATATCCATGGAAACCGGTTCGTTGCGTTTTTACATATTGGAGGAATGGAATACGAAGGAGGCACGACAAGCGATTCCGGCAACCTGCGCCACGAAACATTCCACAGCTGGTGGGCACGTGGTGTGAAACCGGCAAGTCAGCCGGATGCTTGGGCTGATGAGGGGTTGGCTGAATACCATGATGCCGGCTCATCCACATCCATTCCATTTAACTTCTCTAGCCAGCCAGTCAAACTGTGTTCACGAAATTTCTGGGAGCGATCTACGGCTGATAATGCATATACGGCTGGTGAACTGTTCTGGGATGGAATTGCAGCATTAATCGGAGTAACCACACTCAATTCCTTATTAAGTGAGTATTACAAATCAAACCGGGGAAATTTCTACACGACATCCAGTCTTGAAGAATTCCTTTTGAGTAAAACCGGAAATACCCAGATTGTCGATGCCTTCCACCGGTTTGCGTATGGATTCAGCGATGTATCACCTTCACCAGACCTATGGATCCGTGATGCGCCAGCTCATGGTGGTGCAGACCTCTGGAGCGGTGTATTCTGGAATTCACCGGATCTGTGGGTGAGAAATTCTGATGATGGTGGGCTGACGCACCAGAATCCGGAATACAGTCAGGATAACTGGATCTATGCAAGAGTACGGAACAGGGGATCCTCCACAGCCAGCCACTTTGTTGTCACATTTAATGTTAAACAGTTTGCTGGAACCCAATTTTATTACCCGAATGACTTTTTACCATGTGTAGCTGCAGCTTCAGGGTTTGACTTGGCACCAGGCGCTTCCATGATTGTCAAAGCTCGCTGGCCTAGAAATCTTGTTCCACCTCCGGGCGCTCATGCTTGCCTGCTAGCTGCTGTGTTAACTCGAGGTGATCATCCTACTATCGGTCGTCACGTGTGGGAACACAACAATCTTGCACAGAAGAATCTCACAATTGTCGATTTGTTGCCGAATGCTTGGATTGTACTACCTTTTGTGGTGTCTAACTTACAATCCCTCGAAGCCAAAAATTTTTCGCTAGAATTGATTCGTCCCAAAGATCACATATACTTAGAAGCAAGTCTCTTGCATCGCTCTAAAACAGTGTTCAAACAAATAAAAGGTCTTAAATTCAAAAAATTTGATTTTCTACCCTCTCCTATGATTGACAATTCCGAGACACGACTGGATTGTGGTGGACATGTATATTCTCATGTTAAAAACCAAGAAGTTCATATGAAAGAGATACTCACGTCAGAACGGCCAGAATCATTGGCAAGGCAGTTTGAACGTGGTGTTGAAGCCTTCTTCACCAGTGGCACAACAGCACATATACCCATCTTGGTTCAACCACAGGGACAGCTGATGTTTGGCTTAAAACTTAAAGTTCCCAAGAACGCAAAAAGCGGCGAAACACTACATCTGGACTTAATTCAGCGCGACACAAAAATTAAGAGAATTCTTGGTGGCATTGCCATTAAGATCAATGTGACTTAATAATGTGAGAGGCCTGAAATGGAAGAGAGATAAAAAGGATGATAGAGATTTATATCTCAAAATAAACAACTTCCTTCTCAGCATAGTTTGAGGTAGCTAAAATAGAAAAATCTTTGATTTATAGTTTTTAGACTATGAAAGCCAACGAATGAAGAAATAAGTGCTTATATGTTGGTATCAGCCGATAGGAAACAATCTCAGCATTAGTGGAACCAATAGATCGGAACCGATTTACATCTAAATTCTACGGTGTTTGAATATATGGGTAAATGATGGAATTAAATAAAAGGAGGAAAATATATGGCAAAAATTGATGAACGTGTGTTGAGGAAATGGATTCTTCCAGATCCTGCCAGAATTTTAAGGGATCCTGTAATTTGGGAGGCTTTAAATCAACAACAACAGAAACAAATATTCAAGAATGAAATAGAGGTAGCTATTGAAACAGCGAAAACAACGATAAGACAGGCCGAAATAACAATAAAACAAGCAAAAACAATAATAAAACAGCAGCAAAACAATATTAAAAACCTAAAAATGGCTCAAAGCATGATAAAAGAAAAAGGATAACGAGATCCAAATATATAACACAATTAAAGGCTAATGGACGTTAATTTGTCTATTAGTCCATTTTTTATGATGATGTGTATGAATGTACCAAATGGTTCTAATGTTCTTTTCGTGGCGTGTGAGGAGGAAGAAAATCTTGGTGTTCGTTCTATTATGGCTGTTCTAAATGAAAATCAAATAACAGCAGGTATAGAACCCTATGAAAATTTGGATAAAGAGAAGGTTTTAAAACGAATTCTTCTTGAAAACCCAAAAATAGTGGGGTTTTCTTTAATATTTCAGGGTATGATCCCTGATTTTGCAGATCTAATAAGATTCCTTCGAGAAAATGGTGTAAAAATCCATTTTACAATGGGTGGACATTTCCCCACAATTCAGCCTGTAACGACATTACAAGAAATAGTTAATTTAGATAGTGTAGTCCGTCATGAAGGAGAAAAAACTCTTTTAGAATTATATCATCATATTGAAAATCCATCAATGTGGTCAAATATCAAAGGTTTAGCTTATAGAGTTGATGGAAAGATCAAAGTGAATCCTTCAAGACCTTTAATAAATAATTTAGATGATCTTCCATTTCCCGTAAGAAATGATGTAATTTTGAATCATAGAGGTCTAGGAATCTGTTCAATTCTAACAAGTCGAGGATGTCACTATAATTGTAGTTTCTGCAGCATTCGTAGTTTTTTTACTGACACACTAGGTCCAAAAAGAAGAGCAAGAACACCAGCTAATGTTGTTAGAGAAATGGAAATTCTTTTTAAACGAGGTGTTCGATTTTTCAAATTCAATGATGACGATTTAGGCACTAAAAGCCCTTCCCAAAAGCAGTGGATAATAAATTTCGCTCGGAAACTGGAATTAAAAGGTTTAGCCAATGAAATATCTTGGAGAATCCCTTGTCGTGTTGACCAGATAGATCCAGAGCTTTTAAGTATATTAAAAGCTGTTGGTTTGGACTTTGTGTATATGGGGATCGAATCAGGATATGATCATGGATTAATGATTTTTAATAAACATTACTCAACCAAAGATATTTACAAGGCCTTGAAAATCCTCAATGACATTAATATGGAGTTTGAGTATGGTTTTATGCTTCTTGATCCTGATAGCACTCTGGAATCGGTGAAACAGAATGTAGACTTTCTTGAAAAATTATGTAAAGATGGAAGAGTAGCTGTTCACTTTACTAAAGTGTTTCCTTATGCAGGTACCATGTTAGAAAAAAAACTTAGAGAAGAGGAGAGAATTAAAGGTACATTAGCATTTCCTGATTACAGTTTCAATGATCCAAGAATAGATTTACTGGAGATCTTTTTTTCTAAAGCCTTTGGTAATGTGTTTTTTGAAAAAACCGGGTTGATTAACAAGTTTCAATTATATAAATTTGATAGTGTGATAATTGAAAAATTCTTCCAAGAAAAGTATGACGTTCAAACGTATTCAGAAAATATTAGGAAATTAATAAAAAGATTCAACGATTCGGTTTTTGAAACGATAAATAAAGCTTTAATGTTTTTTGAAGATAGAACTTATGAAGAAATAGTATATAACTGGGATATGATCGATTTTTTAGTAAGCCAAGAACTGGAAGTCCATCGGCAAATTAATGTCGAATTAGATAGTTTAGAACCATATAAGTTATAATTATTCTCAGTAATTCGTAAGTGTTTTGTAGATTAGTTTAAAATGCTTTTAATTTAAAAGCGGGTATTTAATGCTATTTAATCTTATGGAGAATGAATCTGTTTGTTGTATAATATAACAGAACAACTACATGTCCTTTTCGAACTGTTTAGTCTGCCAATATCTTTGATATTATTTAAATCGGCTCTGTAGAAAACATACAAATTTGTACATAAGCCAGTATCAAGTAAGATGATCTATAAGTGTTTTGGTCGAAATGATATCCATTAAAGCTTATTTATGCATTTAGAGTGCTAAAACATCTTTACGGTCTTATAATCACGATTATTTCAAAGCATTATATGTTTATCATCAACTTTTGATGATGATTTCTACAGAGCCTTTAAATCTTTATTCTCGAAACAATGCCCTTTTAAGGCTTTTAAGATTAGTTTCTAAGAAAGATACAGCTTCAACACTGGCTAAGATTTCAAATTGACTCGCACCAGTCTCTCCATATACTTCTTGCAGTAATTTTTGTACTTCCCTTACCGGCATATCCACCAATTTTCTTATTTTCAATCTGTCTTCGTCGTCCAGACCAGATCCATATTCTTCGAGTTGATCCGTGAATCTGGAGACCACATCCTCATTTTTATGCACTACCCGTCTTAATATAAATGTGGGTACCCTTCTAAATATACCTAAGACCCTTAAAACATCTTCTTTGGTTATTTCCACATCATCAGATGAATTATACGACATTTATATCACAAATATTAACTTAATAGGAATTTAAAATATTATATTTATTTTATAATTATTTTCATTAAATTTTTTTCATGAAAATTTCATAAAAAAATGAATCATTTTTCTATAAAGTAACGGAAAATATAGTTGAAATAAAAATTTAAAAACTTTTAACTATCTAAAAATATCTAAAACCTTTATTTTCAGTCATCCTGTAAACTTACCCTCTCAAACTTCTCTTTCCCATCCAATGGCTTTGTAGCGTCCACCCCCACCTTGGTAGTGGTTCCATCAGGCAATGCACACGGATCCAGAGATGAACCCCTCGCCTTTGGCACGATCAATATATCATCATCGCCTTTAACCCTTGTTGCTATGGCATATTCAATATCTTCCGGATTAAATATATCGATGTCCTCATCCACAACAACAACATGCTTCAGTGACGGGTGAGCTGAAAGTGCAGCCATTATCACGTTTTTCCCATCGCCCTGGGTCTGTTTCTGGATGGATATTGCGGCATGTAGCCAGCAACATCCTCCTTCTGTTAAAATCACATTTTTGAGTGTGGGAACTGTGTTTAAAACTGCATTATATATCCTTGGCTCCTGAGGAAGACCCTGTAAATATTTATGCTCTGATCCTGCAGGGAGTATGGCATGATAGAGTGGATCTTTTTTGAAATGAATTCTCTCAAGCTCTATTACAGGTTCATCCCTCACCACATCATATGTGTCAGTTAAATCCACGAATGGCCCTTCTTTTGCTCTTTCATGTGGCAGGATCTTTCCTTCCATGACTATCTCAGCTTCTGGAACTTCAATATCCACATTTTCACACTTTATTAGCTTCATCTCACCATTATGGAAGTTGTTAGCAACCTCCATTTCATCTGTGGTTATTGGTACTGATGTGCAGGAAGCCAGAAGGGTTGCTGGATGCATACCTATTGCTATCGCTATCTCAAGAGGTTTATCCATTTCCTCTGCCTTCTGGTGGTATGTGTAGAGATGTCGTGGGACCAGTCTGGCTGTGAGCCTATTTTTACCTAGTACCAGCATTCTGTGGATGGATGCATTTGGGATGTTGGTTTCAGGGTCTTTGGCTATTATAACTCCTGCAGTTATGTAGGGTCCTGCATCCCTCTGATAGTAGGTTAATATGGGAAATTCGCTTAAATCTGGTTTCTTTGAAATTTCATAATTATCCCTGATTTTTTCGATTTTTACTATTTCTCGAGGATTTTCTGTTGCATTTATCATTCGTTTGTTAATATCCCCTATGTTGGATGAAATGCTGCGTGCTATTTTTTCTCGACTGTTGCAGATACCAGATACGATTTTCATGTCATGTCCTTCAATATTTTCAAATATAACAGTCTTTTTATCATGCTCTTTCAGGATTTTTGCAGCCTCGTATTTGGTTGAAACTTCTTGCTGGATTTTTACAACCTCAAATTCTTCTTCAAGGATTTTTAGAAAACCTCTCATAGAATCACCCAAAATAACTTAAAGATATTGTAATAATTTTATTAGTATTTTTTTGGTTCTTTAGCTGATTAGTTGTTTTTTATGGAATAAATTCGATTAAATCTATTTAAGTCCAATAATCCAGAATATAATCTGGATATTTATTGAAGACGGTTTATATTGCTTTTGAAACTTAAAATATTTTCCATTATATTTTTATCTCCAATTCCAAGCATCTCTGAAGCTAAGAAAGCCGCATTTCCACCATTCCCTATTCCCACTGTTGCAACAGGAACTCCAGGAGGCATATTCACCATTGAAAAGAGTGCGTC
>Ga0194110_10009816_pt1 | contig 10727 bp, 10 predicted proteins | sample TA2Kig1200mmetaG_FD_146192 | JGI IMG/M metagenome (GOLD analysis project Ga0194110, IMG submission 146192) | Freshwater microbial communities from Lake Tanganyika, Tanzania - TA2015032 Kigoma Deep Cast 1200m | ecosystem: Environmental > Aquatic > Freshwater > Lake | place: Tanzania: Lake... | reverse complement strand
GCGATGCCGGCAGACGTTATGCAATGCGCGGATAGTGCCATCGCGAGCGCGAACCACAATGATTGAGTCTGCATCCACGTCGATTGTGAAGTAATCGCCTGGTTTTGGAATCTCGCAGGCGTGGCCAACAAAGAGCCATCCCCGGCGCCAGACAGCTTCGAGATCAGCGCGGTACACTGTCTCCTCGGAGTAAAAGCCTTGTGGCAACGACCAGCCGGAACGGTGCTGCGAAACCAAGGTTGCCAAACGATCACAGCGCCGCTCGTCGAATGCGGAATTCTTCCGTTCAGGTTCGCTATGCGGCAAAGAAATCATGTCGTGGAGAATAGAAGCTTTATCCGAGCAATCCTACCTTTTTTGAGGACACGGATTCATCGAAGGAGATTTGAGGTGGGCGATGCAACCCTTTCAGGGTTGATAAATCTTGGCTCGGAAAACCAGGATAGCGCGTATCGCGCAACCCTGGGCTGAAATGATTGCAATCCCGTTGGGATTGCCTGAGCAAAGTGTCCAGACTCTGCGCTACGATCAAAACGCCCGTTGAGCAGCGTCGTGCCGATGGGCCGCGTTGACGGCTTGGCCTCTCAACCGGGAATAGTAAGACTCGCCCGAAGGTCTGTTTTGGAACATGAAAGGTTGGCAGGTCTGGCGGATTCCATTAGGTTTCGGCATGCTGATTTTTCATGAATGCCAGCGCTCCACGGCCTGTTGCCGATGGCCGGGCGAAGTTCGCCTCACAGACGCTGAAATCACGAGATTAGCGGCGTTCAAAGGGTTGAGTGAATTTGATTTCATTCAACGGTTCACTGGGCTTTCGGGAACTCGGCAATGTCTGACGCTAATCGATCAACCGAGTGGCGCCTGCGTTTTTCTGGAAGGCGACGATTGCTCGGTCCAGCCCGTTAAGCCGCAGCAATGCCGCGATTTTCCCAATCTCTGGAACTTTCCTGGGTTTGAAAAAGCCTGCCGGGCCGTGCCACAACTCGTGAGCGCCGACGAGTACGCACGCCTCGTTGAACGCGCCACTGGCCGTGCGGCAGCGCATCAACTCAACCAAGTCTGTCCCCCAATCCACTATGAAAATCATCACCGATGAACGCTGCACGGGTTATTCAACACCGGGACATCCGGAACGGCCCGCGCGCGTCAGCAAAACATTAGAAAAGCTCCGAGCCCAAAAGGAATTAGAGATAGCGTGGGTGGAACCGCTCGCGGTGGATGAGGAAGTGCTGCGCCGCGCGCATTCGTCCGAACACTTGGCGCGCATCAAAGCGGCTGCGGCGGATTTCGATGGCGACACACCGGCGCATAAGAACATTTTCGAGCATGCGCTTCGTTCGGTGGGTGGCGGCCTGCACGCGTTAAAAGCGGCCCGCAACGGCGAGATCGCCTTCAGCCTGCTGCGCCCGCCGGGGCACCATGCCCTGCGCGACCGCGCGATGGGCTTTTGTTATTTGAACTCGATTGCGATTGTGGCATTCGAAGCTCTCGCAACAGGCACGGCGAACTTGGCCGTTTTCGATTTCGACGTCCATCACGGCAATGGCACGGAAGCGATTCTCCTCGATCACCCTCACGCGGCCTTTTACTCGATCCATCAGCATCCGTGCTATCCGGGCACGGGCACAAAGAATGTTGGGCGCAATTGCTTCAATTATCCTGTCGCTCCGCGCACACCACGCGACGAATACCGCAAAATCCTGACACGGGCACTTGACGATTTGAAGAAGTTCAAGCCCGATCTCGTCGCGGTCTCGGCTGGTTTTGACGCTTATGTGCGCGACCCGATTGCTCAGGAAACTCTTGAAGCGGAAGATTTCTATTGGCTGGGCCAGTCGATCCGCCAGCTTGGCGTTCCCGCGTTCAGTCTCTTGGAAGGCGGTTACAGCAATGATCTGCCGGAGCTGATTCTTTCGTATCTGAAAGGTCTCGAAGGGAAATAACAAGAGTTGTTCGCTCTCAAGCCAGGAGCTCCTTTGCTACCTGTCCGTGCACATCGGTCAACCGATACTGACGTCCTTGAAAGGTGTAAGTCAGACGTTCGTGATCAAAGCCGAGCAGGTGCAGGATGGTCGCTTGCAGATCGTGGACGTGAATCGGGTCTTTAACGACATGAAAACCCAACTCGTCTGTCTCGCCAATAATAAGTCCCGGCTTAATCCCACCACCCGCCATCCACATCGTAAAGGCCTGTGGATGATGATCCCGTCCTTGCTTGCGTCCCAAAGCGGGATTCGTCTCAACCATGGGCGTCCGGCCAAATTCGCCGCCCCAAATTACGAGCGTTTCATCGAGCAAACCGCGCGCCTTCAAATCTTCGATCAGCGCAGCCGACGCACGATCGGTTGCCGCGCAATTATTCTTGAGATTGCCGGCGACGTCCGAGTGCGCGTCCCACCCCTCGTGATAGATGTTCACGAAACGAACGCCGCGTTCGATCATGCGCCGAGCCAGCAAACAAGCGCGGGCGAACGAAGGTTTGTCGGGGTCTGCACCGTACATCTCGAGCGTCGCTTTGCTCTCGCTCTTTAGATTCATCAATTCGGGCGCGGAAGTTTGAAGGCGATAGGCCATCTCGTAAGAAGAAATGCGCGTGGCGATTTCAGGATCGCCCTCCGCACCGAGCCGATGTCGATTCAGCGCACCAATCAAATCCAGCGTGTCGCGCTGTAATCGCGCATCAATCCCTTTCGGACTGCTCACATTAAGGATCGGGTCGCCTTGGTTGCGGAAGCGGACGCCGGTATAAACCGTCGGGAGAAAACCGCTGGACCAATTCGCTGCGCCTCCGCTGATGCCGGCGCCCGTGGACATCACAATAAAGGCCGGCAAGTCACTCGTCTCGGCGCCGAGGCCATAAGTCACCCACGAACCGAGGCTCGGACGGCCCGGCTGCGAAAATCCGGTGTTAAAGAAAAGCTGCGCTGGGGCATGATTGAACTGATCCGTGCGGACCGATTTGATCAAGCAGATGTCGTCCACCACGGTCGCCAAGTGCGGCAACATTTCCGACAATTCAGCGCCGCATTGCCCGTGTTTCGAGAACTTGTAGCGCGGGCCCAAAACGGCAGCGTCGTGACGAATGAACGCGTACCGCTGATTGCCGATGATCGAGGGCGGAATCGGCTGTCCCTCGAGTTCGGCCAGCTTCGGCTTGTAATCGAACAAATCGAGCTGGCTGGGAGCGCCGGCCATGAACAAGTGAATGACATGTTTGGCTTTGGGCGAAAAGTGTGGCGGCTTCACGGCCATGGGATTCGCGGCTGGCAAAGCAGCGGCAACTGAAACGCCAGAGGCAAACGCATCCGTGAGCAACGATGCGAGCGCGATTTTCCCAACACCGACACCACATTCCTTAAAGAAATGACGGCGCGTGATTTGGAGCAGATGTTGATGGTTCGTGTTCATAAATCAGTCTCTTTTTCCTCTCTCTTCGCGAGCGAGGGTTGAGAGATTTCTCCGAAACGAAATCTCGCGCATTGAACCCATGAACGCGGCAGGACAGCGCGTCTCGCCTGTCCTGCTTTTGGTGTACGCAAATCCTGGACAGGCGGGACGCCTCTCCTACGACGCCAGTTGATGGAGCGACTTCTCCGAAACACATTTTTGCGCATTGCGCCCATGAACCTGGCGTTGCGACATCTAGTCCCGGCTTTAGCCGGAGCGATTGCCATCCGCAAAAGCTGTTTCGCTGCCAGCAAATGCTCCCGCCTAAAGGCGGGACTACATACCCGGAGGTGCATGAGGATGGGCTGCAATTGCATTCTCATGACTTCGTTATTGTTTCATCAAGGTTTAGCAGAGCGCGCGCTACGGAGGTCCAAGCCGCGCGCTCAGTCACATCGCCTTCGCCCGGTCCGCCCACCGGCGTGGCATCAAGTTCCTTGGTTTCGAAACGCTTTTTCTGCGCGTGATAGAACCGAAGCACGGACGCCAGTTCCTCCTGATCTGGAGGCCGGCTTAGACAGCGCCTAAACAATTCGGCCACGCGAACCTCCGGCGCTGATGTCCGTGTTGCCATGGCCCCGCCCAATGCTTGGGCCGCCTCGACGAATACGGTGTCGTTCATCACGGTCAATGATTGCAGAGGCGTATTGGACACTTCTCGCCGCGCCACGCATGCTTCGCCCGTCGGGGCGTCAAACGTTGTGAACATAGCAAAGGGCGCGGTTCGCTTGCTGAACGTGTAAAGACCGCGACGATAGCGATCCGCTCCTTCACTAACTTTCCACTCGAGCGCGCCGTAAGCTCCTTCCGTCGTTACGCCCGGAGGTTGCGGCGGGAAAACGCTCGGTCCCCCAAGTTTCGGCGCATAAAGGCCGCTTGCACGGAGCGCGAGATCACGAATCAATTCGCCTTCCAAGCGCACGCGCGGGCTCCGGGCAAGCAGGCGATTTTGTGGATCCTTCTCCAAAAGTTGCGGCGTAACTTGAGATGATTGCCGATAGGTCGCACTGGTCACGATCAGTCGATGCATCTTCTTCAATGACCAGCCTTGCTTGATAAATTCGACGGCGAGCCAATCGAGCAACTCTGGATGACTGGGCAGTTCGCCTTGAAACCCAAAATCCTCAATCGTCCGCACCAAGCCGCTTCCGAAGAATGCTGCCCACTGGCGATTCATCACGACGCGGCCAACGAGCGGATTACGCGCATCAACCAGCCAGCGGGCAAAATTTAATCGATTTCGCGGCGCGTCGTTCGGAAATGAGTGCAATGCCGCAGGCACGCCAGGATCGACGCGCTCCAACGCTTGCAGAAATTCGCCGCGCTTCTGGACATGCGTGCGGCGCGGGTTCTCCGGCGGACGTTCGGCCATTACAAGCGTGGTCGGAAACGCGGGTATATCTCTGCGAAGTCGATTGATCTCTTGACGGGCGTCCGCAAGCTCGGGAACGACGGTTACGAAGTATTCAAGCAAACGTTGATATTGGACAGGCGAGACGCCTGTCCTGCCGGCCGCGGACAAGAGCAAATCCTCGATTTCACGGGGCAGGTCTGAAGCATCCGCGGGCTCGCGCGAGTCTGTTGCCCAAATACGGAATCGGCCCAACCCGGCCGAATAATGCCGCTCGAACAGCATTTTGAGCGTGAATTCCTGCGCGCTCTCCAGTGGCGACACCAAACTGAACACGGCTGAATGCTCTCGGCCTTGCCCCCCGTCAACGCCCCACCCCGACTGCGGGTCGCCGTCGATGGCGGCAGCGGCAATAAACTGGCCAGTGGAAAAACTGTGCGAGGCGCGCGCGAATCGTTTGGGCTGGCCATTCGACAACAGTGTGAATTCCGTCAGTGTGAAATCACCGATAGGCCCCTCATAATAAACCCGGCCAGGACCTCTCTTTGGCAGCCGCTCGTCCGGCAAAGCTTCCACACGAATCGCCGTGATCCCGCGTAGTTCTGTCTGAAACTTCAGCTCGTATGTGTCGCTCTTGGTTTGGTCTCCGCTGGCCAGAATGGAATTGTCATCGAGCACGGTGAGCAACGGCAAATTGCTCTTGGCCTCAGTTGGTCGAAGCAGCGTCCAGCGAACGACGCGGGCTCGTTCGCGCTGCATCCAGGCCTCGAATTTCCGTTCGAAATGCTCGCGCCGGCGAACTTCCACGGAACGATCATCCATCACTTGTGTTCCGAAATTCACCCGCAAACGCCCAATTGTCTGGCTTTTGCCCGCTTGTTGTTCCAGCCGAATGACCCAATGCGTCCCGTTCGTCGATCCGATAGGCTCTGCCAAAGTAAACGTGCCAATGCGGACGGCGCTTGAGCTCGGCGCTTTTCTGAGGAGCCAGCCGGTGTCCGCTTTGCCGTCAACGGCCTGCGCGGCAAGGCGGTCATTGGATGAGAAATCGCCCTTGGCGCTCGAGAACTTGATCGCCTGTAGCTCAGACCCGGCGGCGCGATTGGCAGCGCTCACTCTCAACTCGCTCAAGACAAGATCACCCTCGGGCGACCGTCCTGGACCGGTCCTTGGCAATGCTGGATCGGACAGAATTTCGAGCTGAATCGCGCTGACCTTTTCCAATTCTGTGCCGAACTCGAACGTGTAAACATCCTTGTCCGCATTCTTCCCGGAGAAACGAATCGAACCATCCTTGAGCTTTTCGACCGTCGCTCCCTCGGCCGAAACGACGCTGCGCGGGACAATTTCATGCCAGCGAGTTTCTTCGACTGGAAAGCGATTCGGCAACTCTGCCGTCAAGGCCCCGATTTTCGCTTCGAGTTCTCCACCCCGTCGAGCCAGCTCCTCGTTCGGCACTTCGATCTCGGGTTCGTCCGCATTATTCATGAAGGCCATGAATTGGTAATACTCTTGATGTTGGATCGGATCGAACTTGTGCGTGTGGCATTGCGCGCATCCCATCGTCAGCCCAAGCCACGTGGCAGCCGTCGTGCTCACGCGATCTGTCATCGCGTGAAATCGAAATTCCAGCGGATCGATGCCGCCTTCCTCATTGAGCATCGTGTTGCGATGAAAACCGGTGGCGACGCGCTGCGAGACAGCGGCGTTCGGCAGCATATCACCTGCGATCTGCTCGATGGTGAATTGGTCGAAAGGCATGTCGGCGTTGATGGCGCGTATGACCCAATCGCGGTACGGCCAAATGGAACGTCGCCTGTCCTTTTCGTAGCCGTTGGTGTCGGCGTAACGCGCCAGATCAAGCCAGCGCCGCGCCCAGCGTTCGCCGTAATGGGGCGACGCCAGCAAACTCTCGACAAGTTTGTCATGAGCTTCCGGCGAATTGTCGTGAACAAAAGCATCCAGTTCCTCCGGTGTTGGGGGAAGACCGATCAAGTCGAGGTACAAGCGCCGAACGAGCGTGTATTTGTTTGCGGCCGGCGAAGGTTGCAAACCCTCCTTTTCCAAGCGCGCCAGAACAAAGTGATCGATCGTGTTACGCGGCCAATCGGTCTGCTTCACTTTGAGAGGTTCGATTTGTTTGGGCGGGACAAAGGCCCAATGCGGAGTGTACTCAGCGCCTGACGCAATCCACTTCTTCAGCATCGCCTTTTGCCCATCCGACAAAGGACGCTTCGCTTCGGGGGGAGGCATGACATCGTCGGCACTGTTGGCAAAGATGCGCCGCGCCAACTCGCTTTCATCCGGTTTCCCAGCCACAATCGCGCGCCCGCCAGATTTCGCGGGAGCCAAGGCCGCATCACGCAGATCGAGTCGAAGGTTGGCCTTGCGCGCTTTGTCATCCGGCCCGTGGCATTTGAAACAATGGCCCGACAGAATGGGACGAATGTCGCGTTGGAAGTCTATCGCAGGCTCTGCGACGGATCTTGCGTCCGCCGCAAGCGAAGCAAAGTCAGGGGCCGCCGCTAAGATGGTGAGGCTTGCAACGCGCGCCAGCCAAGTGCCAGTCGTGAACATCGATACGGTCATAGCTGAAACCTTAACATAGCTCGTCGTTCTTGGGAACCGGTCATACACATCGGAGCGCGGCGTTTACGCAGCTTCGGTGACGGCAACCAAGCTGGCATGCGGTTTCGCCTTTGAATCTCGAACCGGCTGCCGAGCATCTCCTCGACAATCAATGACGGGTCGGCGCTGAACGCCTCCGATTCCTTGGAATCAAGGTGTTTGTCGTCGTCCGTTCCCGTTGAGCCAAACAGATGCGGTGTACGCGGGTATTTGATGAGATCGTCGCGGGTTGCACCCATAAACGTTATTCCATGTTGATCGATTCCGAACGGGAGAGCGAGCATCTGTGCCCGCCCTCCCGTGATCTCAGTCGCTTGCGAACAGCTTCCAGTCCGCGATGCCCAGCGCGTTGCGGATAAGGGCGGTCACTGGCAGTTCCTTCGGCGCGCGCGGCACGTTGAGCAGCTTCAATCCGGCTTCGTGCGGCAGGCGGTTGCCCTTCTTCGCGTTCACCGCCTTGTCTGCCCACACGAGGTTCTCCCATGCGTCTTTGCCGCCACGCGAACGGGGCAAAACGTGATCAAGGCTGCCCTCATCCGAGCGCAGCAGCTTGCCGGTGTGCTGGCAACGATTGCCGTCACGCTCACGAATCGCCTTCGCGCAGAGCTTTGGGCGCTTCTTCGGCACCTTGGCGAAGTTCAACGCCACGATAACCGTTGGGACGCGGATCGGGCCGCGCACCGTGCGCACGGCGTTGTCGCCAGCACGGATCGGCAGCGTGATCCATTCATCCCACGTCACGGGACGGATGTGATTCTCGCCGTCAATCTCCAGCGCGGTCGCAACGTTCGTTGCCATTTGGCAGAACGCCTCCTGCGGCGGGCGCACATTGATCACCTGCCAGTTACGGTTCAGCACCAGCACGATTGTCTTATTCAGGATGTCGGTCATAAATAGGTGTCAGGTGTCAAGTGCCAGGTGTCACGTGAGACCTGACACGTGGCATCTGACACTTTTATTTCGGGGTTTGTTCTTTGTTGTTCTTTTCTCAAATCGCAAATTGCAAATCGGCAATCGAAAATGAAATTGGCTGCCTCGCCTGGCTTTGCTCCAGGGTGCTTGCGCACGGCCACTATTCGGTGTCAGAGACAGGCGCACTGCTGATCATGCCACGAGGCAAATGGTCGCCCGGGAAGGTTCTGCCCCTCCGACTTCTGGGTGTAGGCCAGACGCGATGCTATTGGGCTTCCCAAGCCCTGCAAGTCAGTTGCCCAACAAGAGACGTTCGCTTCGCGAATTGCAGTCTCACCTGCAACCACCGCGTTCGAAGCGGGGCGCTCTGATAGTTTGAGCTGCGGGAGCAACGCAGGAATGGAGTGATGGATGGCTGGAGTGTTGGATCAGTGGAACACGCGCATTATTAAGCCGAAGTTCCATCAATCCACGAATCCATTACTCCACTATTCCGTTCCGAAAGAGGCGACGCGAAGGCGGAGTTGAACCGCCGCAGCCAGGCCTGTGAGGTCCTGACCGGCACCGGTATTCGCGTCGCGAAAAATTGGCCTGGCCGCCATAGCCGACAGGCGAAGGAGGCTCGAGCATCAGGGTAGCACGCCCTGTATTCCGGTCTGGAAGGTGCTAGCGCACGGCCACGAAGCGTGTATCTCTCAACATTTATGCTCGGAGAAAATGGCCCGCCAACCGAAGCCCGCCTCCGCTCGGAAGCTATGGCGGGCAACCTTCGCGGGCGAAGGTTGGAGTCCCGTGGGGGAATGGACTTCTCAAGTCCTGCAAATCACTTGCCCCAAAATGACGTTCGCTTCGCGAAATGCAGTGCACCCACGTAAGCGGTTTTGCAGACCGCCGCCTGAACTACTCGGCTAACGGGACGTGCAATGCTCGTTTGCACGCTTGAAGACCGCCGCATAATCAGCGATTCTCTGAACGATGAGCACTGTTAGCGAAATTGAATCTGCGATTTCAAAGCTGTCTTTGGACGAAAAGCAGTCCATCCGCGACTGGTTGGACGACATCATCGAGGACCAATTGGAAGTCACAGATGACTTCAAGGCCAAGGTTGATCGGGCAAAGCGAGAGATTGCCCAGGGTGTTTACTCCCGCACCCGCAAGCCAGAAGCCAGCCGGTGAGCGCTGCGCTCCAGATTTATTCGCGTGATTTCGACGCGGACTTCTTCAAACTCCCAGTTGCCGTTCAAGCCAGAATCGAAGCCGGCGTTGATCGGTTAGGATTAATGCTCGATAGCCATTCTCATCATCGAATGAGCGGACTTGATGCGTATCGGCTGCGAGTGGGCGATTACCGGGTGATCTACGACTTCGACCGGGCCAAAGGGGTTCTGTATTTGCTGGCAGTGGGCCATCGACGCGAAGTGTATCGCAAGTAATCCAGTGTGGCGGCGCACCCGCGTAAACGGCTTTGCAGACCTCCGCCTGAGCAGCTCGGCTAACGGGATACTATAGCCTGCGGCGAAAGATCGACTTAGACCCGACCGTTGCCGTCAGAAGATTTGCGTAATGTCCACTCGCCTGGCGAGACCTCGGTAAGCAAGACAGAATCGCCACCTCGAACACGTGCGTCGCGATAGAAACGGTTGATAGCGCCTCATTTTTTGCAGTTTGCTTCCGCTCGCCAACAAGATCCGCTTGAATCACTCACCACTCGGCAGAGCCTCAATGGTAAATTCCTCACCTGGCTTCACCAATCCCCGTTTTAAAGGCTCGGTCATGGTCAGCAGGTTCTGCCGAATTGTACCATCGGTGACTTCCATATTGAATTCGCGAAGCTTCGATCCGGTGGAAGTCGGAGCCGAAACCATTCGCGCATTTGTAGGTTGAGGATTCAGCCTCGCCAACCTCGCGCCAACATTTGAAACCTTCTCTTTGATCTCTTTGAGGTCGCTAGCCGCCCACGTAAGCGTTTCAATTGAAGTGAGGTCGTGTTTGCTCGCGGCTTCGGTGATTCGGCTCATCACCTGAGCAGCGAGCCCGTCGACGGATTCAATTGTTTTTCAGCTGAAATTGCAATTGGGTCGCATCTATTCATTATTCATTTGACTGGTTGCCGTCAGCAGCGCCTGTGCGCAGGCGGATCGCGAAACCTTTGCGGATCGAGTAAATCGGCGATGGGAAATGAACGGCGCGAGGTTTCTCGCGATGACAAAGACCGGAGAACAATTGAATAATGAATAGACACGACCCCAATTTGATGGAACGAAAGCGGTCAAGAAACTGGGGTGGATGTGGGAGGTGGTTTTAAAGCAGGAACGGATGGAGGTCTTTGGCGAAGCGCGCCAATTGAGCGCGGGAAAGAAGCCGGATCAGAGATTTGGCGACGAAACCC
>Ga0194110_10009799_pt1 | contig 10733 bp, 7 predicted proteins | sample TA2Kig1200mmetaG_FD_146192 | JGI IMG/M metagenome (GOLD analysis project Ga0194110, IMG submission 146192) | Freshwater microbial communities from Lake Tanganyika, Tanzania - TA2015032 Kigoma Deep Cast 1200m | ecosystem: Environmental > Aquatic > Freshwater > Lake | place: Tanzania: Lake... | reverse complement strand
CGGCCTGCCGGGCGGTCTCCACGACGTCGAGGTCGTCACCGGCCAGTTCGAGGAGGCTCTCGACGGGGCGTTGTGCGCTCTTGGCCGCAGCCAGCAACAGCGCCGCCTCTCCCAGGCCCAACGCATGGTCCTGGCGGAAGGCGCGCGCCCGGGCCGGATCGGCCTGGGTGTAGTACGCCACCAGGTTGTCGCACGCGTCGGCTCGCTCGGCGCCCAGCACGATCCCCGCCGTATCGATCTCCGCAACCAGGGACCGCGCACGCGCTTGCGCCGCCCGCAGGGCCGCCTCGCGCGTCTTGTCGCGCGTCTTCTCTCCCCTCTGCTGCGACAGCTTCACGGAGTCGAACGCGATCTGGCGCTCGGCAAGCGTTGAGCCCGGAAGCAGGGCATCCCCCACCCGGTTCGCAGCGCCCTCGGCCACACGGCCCGCGTTCTGCACCGTCTTCACGAGGTCCGGAATCCCGCCGGCCAGTGCCTGGACCTCGGTCGCGCACTTGCCGAGCTGCTCGCCCGCGCGCGCCAGAACCGCCGCCTGGCGGGCGTCGAGGGCCCCCGGGCCGAGCCCCTGCGCCGCCTCCGCCATCCGCTTGCCGCTGGTCACCGTGGCGCTCAGGAGCTGGCTCAGCCGCTCCAGGCAGTACAGGCTCTCGCTCGCATCGGCGATGGCCAGGCCCGTGGTCACCGTAACCTCCCGGGCTGCGGGGGGCAGTTGTGGCACGCGGCTGCCGACGCCCACCAGCGTGTCGGTGCTGCGCTGCATCGCCTCCGCCGTCGGCCGCAACTGCCTCGGCAGGTTCTGTGTGGCCGCAGCCACGGCCTCGCCCGCCACTGCCAGTTCGGCGGAGGCCTGCGTGACCGCGCTCTTCGCAGCCGTCGTCGCCTCACCGGAGCCGGCCGCCTCAGGAGGCGGCGGCGCCTGGGCCGCCTGCAGACCCTCCTGCGCCGACAGCAGTCCGGGATCGAGCTTCAGGACCGCGGCGTACTCCTCGCCGGCCTCCGTCCGCTCGCCGCGCACCAAGTAGCAGTTCGCCAGCAGCAGCCGGGTCGCCACATTGTCCCCATCCAGCTCGACCGCCTTCGATAGCCTCTGGATGGCCTCCGCATACCGCGCCCGTCGTGCATAGCCCGCGCCCACCTGCGCCAGCGCCTTCGCGTCGCCCTGCACCACTTCCGGCTTGGCGCTCTGCCGCTCGATTCGGTCCTTGGTGGGCGGGTGAGTCAGAAACAGCGTCTCCAGCCGCGAGGGGTGGTCCTTCTCGATCTCATCCATCAGGCGCTGGAAGAAGTGCGTCTGCGCCGCCGGGTCGTAGCCCACGGCGTAGATGACGGCGTTGCTGTAGTCATCCGCCTGGGTCTCGTCCTGGCGGCTGTGCTTCAGCTGCAGTAGGTCCGAGCCCACATCCGCGATGTTGCCGCCCAGGCGCGTCTGGCGACCGATCAGGATCGTCGCCAGCGAGAGCAGGATGTTCTCCTTGACCGCCCTCACGGAATCCCGCCCGACCTGGTGCCCCAACTCATGGCCGGTAATGGCCCAGAGCTCATCCTCGGAATCCACGAAGTCCAGTAGCCCCGTCGTCAGGTACACGTACCCCCACGGCACCGCCGCCGCGTTGACGATGTCCGTGTCGATGACCTTGAACTCGTAGGGAATGTCCTGACGCTTGGAGTGGCCGACGAGGATGTGCCCCATCGTGTCGATGTAGTCGGACATCAAGGGGTCGTCAACGACCCGGTAGCTGGACTCGATCGCCGCCGCCGTCTGCTTGCCGATGGTCTCCTCGATCTCCTTGTCGCTACACCCGCCGAGGACCACCAGCGCTCCCACGCAGGCGAACGCCCATGCCACAAGCCTTGTCAGTGTGCGCATTCAGTATCCCCCCTCACTACCCCTTCGACTCGCTGTCCCGATTCCGTGTTCCTGCCGTTCCCCCAAGCTCCCAGACTCCTACACTCCTGCCTCCTCACCTCGCCGCCCACACCAGCCCCCGCGTCACCATCGTCAACACCGGCGGCATCTCCAGCACATCCGGCGTGTGCCCCAGAGAGCAGTAGAAGACGCGGCCCTCGCCGTAGGTCTTGGTCCAGGTGACCGGCATGACCACCGGCTTCGGTGCGACACCCTCGAAGACCGTGGTCGCCAGCACTTCGATGACGGGATCGACGTGCAGGTAGTACTGCTCGCTCGTCACCTCGAAGTCCTCGATCCCCTCGGTGATCGGGCTCGGCACGTCCTCGATGTGCACCGAGTAGGACACGAGGCCGCCCGGGTGCGCCACCCACTGGCCGCCGCACGCGAACTGGTATTCCGTCTGCTCGCGGAACGCGTCGCACATGCCCCCGTGGATCCCGCCCAGGCCCACCCCCGCGCGCACCGCCTCCAGCAACGGGTTGAGCTGCTCCGCCTCGATCCTGCCCATCGTCCACTGCGGCACAATGAGGTTCAGCGCCTTCAGCTTCTCGACATCGCGCAGCGCATCGAGCGTATCGGCCACCTCGACCTCGAAGCCCTGCCCCCGCAGGGCCCCCGCCATGATGGCGGCCGTCTCCTTTGGGTAGTGGCCGTCCCATCCGCCCTGAACGATCAAAGCCTGCTTCATCCAACTGCCTCCCAGCAGCTTACTTGCGCCCAGCGAGAACTGCCTTCTCGTACGCATTCATGTCGGCGACCCAACCCGCGCCGACCGGTACGCCCGCCGTCAGACACGCGTAGTCCCACACCGCCCCGAACGGCAACTCCTTGCTGCGCTCCAGCAGCGCCAGCTTCTCCGCGCCTCGCCCCGCGGCCTCCGCCTTCGCCAGGAGCGGCGTCGGCTCCAAGAGCGCATACAGTAGGGCCTTGCGCAGCGCCCTCGTACCCACCACCCACGCGCCGATTCGGTTGATGCTGGCATCGAAGAAGTCGAGCGACCAGTAGATGCGGTTGACGACCTTCCCGCGCACGGCCTCCTGGCAGAGCGCTCGCACCTCGTCGTTGAAGAGGACGACGTGGTCGCTGTCCCAGCGCACGCCGCGACTCACATGCACGAGGATGCGGTCCAGGAACTGCATCGTGGAGGATAGCTTGTCGGCGATGCTCTCGGTCGGGTGGAAGTGCCCGAGGTCGTAGCACAGCACCACGCCCCGGCTCAACGCATAGAGAAGGTAGAATTCGTGCGACCCGACGGTGTAGTCCTCGCAGCCGATCCCGAACAGCTTGCTCTCGACCGCATCGACCACGCCCGCCATCTTCCCGTCGAGGATCGCGTCCAGCGATTCCACGAGCCGCTCGCGCGGGCTCCAGCGATCGACGGTGCTGTCCTTCATCCCATCGGGAATCCAGATGTTGCAGACCGACGGGCCCAGCTCCTTGGCGAAGCTCCGCGCGATCCGGCGGCACGCGCGTGCGTGCTCGACCCAGAACTCGCGCACCGCCTTGTCCTGATGCGCCAGCGTCATCCCGCTTTCCGCCAGCGGATGCGCGAAGAAGGTGGGGTTGAAGTCCAGGCCGTAGCCGCGCTCCTTCGCCCACTGCAGCCAGGCCGCGAAGTGCCGGGGCTGAATCGCGTCCCGATCGACGACCTTCTCGCCCGTCTCGGCGTAGCTCGCGTGGAGGTTGAACCGCAGCTTGCCCGGGATGAGCCCCGCGGCCACCTCGAAGTCCCGGCGTATCTCATCACCCGTCCGCGCTGCGCCGGGGTAGTTGCCGGTCGCCTGGATGCCACCCGTGCTGAGGCCCGCCGACTTGGTCTCCAGGCCCTTCACATCGTCGCCCTGCCAGCAGTGCGCCGAGATCGGGAGCCCCAGAGCCAGCTTCACAGCGAGGTCGGCCTTCACGCCGACTGCCGCGAACTGCTCCTTCGCCAGCCGGAAGGCCGTTTCGATCGTCTTGTCCGTTCGCTGAGTCCTCGCGGCTGTGGGCATCTCGGTTCCTTCCCGTCGCCCCGTAGGTTGCGGCAGCACATCCCACCGGTGGGATAATAGCGCAAAACCTCGACTCCGCCAAGTCTGTCGCCGTGAGGTGCCCGCTTCGTCCTCTGCAGGCAGCAACGGGGCCGGCCCCCTGGCGAGAGCCAGCCCCGTCGTTGCCGTCCCGTTGGTTCCTACCCGCCTTTACCCCGCATCCTCTCCGCCTCCATTCGAATCTCCGCCAGGTCCTTGTTCATCGGCGCCCAGCCATACCAGTGCTGATAGTCGGGGTTCATGTGGAACGCCCCCTGGAACGTGCGCATGCGGTGCTCCATGAACATCTCGTACAGCGTCTGCTCGATGGGTGTGCGCGCGTCGTAGAAGTTCAGGATGTCCGGGTACGCGAACGGCTGGTAGGGCTGAGGCTCGATCAGCTTGTCGTCATAGAGCTTCGCGACCGTGTTGATCGCCTCGGCCATCAGGCGGTCCGACCAACGGATCATGTTGTCGGCCGCCTCCAGGTTCTCGTTCACATGACGCGTCGAGTGGCACTGGCGGCAGGTGTCGGTCATCTTGTCCCGCTCTGCCTGCCACTCCTCGGCGGTCAGGCGCGCGACCTTGCCTGCCTTCACCACGTCCAGGCGCGGGGTCGGGTTGCCCTGCGGGTCAAGCACGCCCAGGCCCTTGAGGATCACCGCCCGGTCGGCCATCCACGCCTCGTCCTTCTCCGGCAGCCGCACCCCCAGGAAGCCCCACGCCGTCATGACTCGGTGGTTGCCCTTTTGCATGTGGCAGGTCTGGCACGTCGGTGCGCGCCCGGTGGTCGGCTCGAGCGCATTGATGATGCCGTGCTTCGAGGTCGAGTACATCTCGTACTGCGGGTGATCGAAGCCCATGTGGCACGTACTGCAGGCCAGTGGGTTGCGCGCTTCGTTCGCATCGAACTTGTGCCGCGTGTGGCACGAGTCGCACTTGCCCCCGTCCTTGCCCATGCGATGGCAGCCGCCGCAGCCCTTCAGCCCGCCCACGATCGGGCCCGGCTGGTGGGCCGTGCGCGGCATCGCCTCCATCGCCACCCACGCCAGCGCGTGCTTGCCCTCACCGAACTGCTCCGCCTGCTCCTTGTGGCACATCGCGCAGTCCTTCGCCGCGGGCATCTTCAGCTTCGCGATGTCGTCCGGGCCGGTGTGCTCGCCGTGGCAGACCGAGCAGTCCAGCGTCGCCGACATCTTCGACGCCTCCCAGTCCTTCACGACCCCCGGCGTCACCATGCGGTGACAGACGATGCAGTCACTCTCCTTCTTCTCCTGCGTGGAGGCCAACTGCCCCAGCACGGCCAGAAAGACCGAGGCGAGCATCGTCGCAACCACAAGCCGCCCATGGGTACTCCTCATGCTGGCATCACCCTTCCCGATGGTCGGTAGGACAGGCCGCGGGGCCTGCCCATGCATCTACTGGGCCTTTCGCAGGTACGCAAACAGTGGGGCGGGCATTCTTGCCCGCCACGCCCCGCTGGCGGGCAAGAATGCCCGCCCCACTGTTTCCGTGTTTCTGCAAGGCTCTATAACTCCGTAAACGGTACCACTTTTCCTCATTGTGCGCAAGACGCCTTTTCACTCGAACCCTCGCGCCGACGGCCATCCTTGGGCGGCGCTTCTCACGGCACCTTGGCTGCCGCCCGGGGCGAGGCCCTGCTGCGTTGTCTCTCTCCCGCGGATTACTGGGCCTTTCGTAGGTACGGAAACAGTGGGGCGGGCATTCTTGCCCGCCACGCCCCGCTGGCGGGCAAGAATGCCCGCCCCACTGTTTCCGTGTTTCTGCAAGGCTCTATAGGTTACGCCGCGCCCCGGGATGGGTATGAATCCCGGAGGGGGATGTCAGATGGCGCGGAGGGTGCTTGGCGCGCTGTTGCCGTTCATCCTCGCGAGCGCCCTGGTTTGCTGTGCGTGGAGGCATCTGGCCCGCGGGGCGGGCTATCGGCGCAATGTCGCGACCGTGCGGCGCGCGGACGGCGCGTTGGCGGACGGACGTCCCGTGGTGGCTCTGCAGCTCCTCGCCGCGGCAGGCGAGCCGGGCCAAGAGCGCCTGGGGCGGCTGGTCGTTGCCTCACGCACGCCGGCGCGCTGGCCGGCCCTCGTAGACGCTGCGCAGGCCGCGGGCCGGGACGCCCGCGAGGCGTTGGCCTCGGTCCTCGGGCGGTCCCCTGAGGAAAGCCTCTGCGCCGCAGAGGTGCTCGCCGCGTTGGGCGATCCGCGTGGCGTCGAAGCGCTTGGGAGCGCCCTTGTGCAGCCGTCGGCGGAGGCTCACGACCCAGCCGACCTGGCCTCGCTTGGTGCTCCCAGCGCTCGGGCTCTGGTCAACGTTGCTCGGTCCCGGGCGCCCCTGGCGGGGAAGCGCGCGGTGGCCTTGCTCGGGAGTCTTGAGACGCCCGGGGCGCACCAAGCCCTCTTGAGGCTGGTCTCCGACCGCCGATTCCGTCATCGAGCCGAGGCGCTCCGGGCCGTCTGTCGGTGTCGCAACATACCCCAGCAGCCGCAGTTCGCCGAGTTGCTCACTGATCCCGATCCCGCCTTCCGCGCTGAGGCTGCGTATCAGTACGGCGCCGTGACCGGGGCCTCGGCCTTGCCCGCGCTGCGCAAGGCGCTGCGTGACCCCGATCCGGCGGTGCGCGTCGCCGTGGTCGAGGCCGCGGCCCTCATCGACGGTCCCGAAGCCGACGCCCTTCTCATCCGCGCCCTCCGCGATCCTGAGCCGCGGATCGTGCAGAGGGCCGTCTGCTCCCTCGGCTGCCGCCGCTGTCTCGCCGCCGAGAGCGCGCTCGTGCGTCTGTACCCTAGGGCCATGCCGGACCTCCAACGCGACATCGTCACCGCCCTGAACTGGATCGGCTCACCCCTCGCGCCGGAGTACACACGGCTCTGGGAAGAGCAGACCGGCCGCAAGCTGGTGCTCTCGTCGAACTGGGGTCGGTAGACGGCTGGCGCCTCCCGGGGACCCTCACGCCTCCGCCACAATTGCCCATTCCGTTGCGTGTCGGCGACCCCGCCGTCATCTGTCCATGTTACGAAGGGGGCAGTCGCTGCCCGTCCGGAAGCCTGACTCAACGTCGGGGACGGGCAAGCCCAGCAGTCCCGTCGGCCCGGCCAACGCAAAGGCGCGCAACCGAATGAGTGGCGCAGCCTCACAGGCAGTGTCTGCAAGGTCGCCTTGTCTCCCGCGGCCGGCCTCGCTGTTGATCGGCGGCGTGACGGCGATCGCGTTGGCGGTCCTGCTCACAGCTTGGGTCGGCCATCCGCTCGCCCACCCGGTGGAGTTGGGCGTTGCCTTGGTCGCGGGGTTCCTGTGTGGCTCCCGCAGGCTGGAGATCTCCCGCCACGCCACAATCTCGACCGGTTTCGTCATCGTCTACCTGGCACTGATCCGCCTGGGCACGGCCGAAGCCTGTCTGGTGGCCTTGGTCAGCGGGTTGGCCGTCGCGGTGTTCCCGCCCTCCGGCCGGCGCAACGCCCCTGTCGTCGTCCTCTTCGCTGCGGCGAGCCTCGCGGTGACCGCCTGGGCGGCGGCGCAGGCCTTCGTGCTCGCCGGCGGTCAGACCAGCGCGATCGGCCCGCGGTCGTTGTTGCTGCCGGGAGGCTGTGCCGTCGTCACGTACCACTTCGTGAACTGCTTCCTCGTGTCGGCGGTGGCCAGTCTCGCTTCGTCTGCCCCGTTCGCGCGGCTCCTGCGCGACAACCTGCGCTCCACGGTGATCGGTTTCTACCCCGGAGCCGGCTGGGCGCTCCTGGTCCACCTGGCCTTGGAGTCGTCGGGTGCTTGGGTTCTCCCCGCCGCGCTCCCTCCGCTCCTGGCGCTGCACCGCGCCTTGCGTGCCCGCCCGGTGCCCCAGGCCGAGTGATCCTCGTGCCGTGCCGTGAGCCTTGTCGTTCCGTGCCTGCAGCTCACCAGAGCCGCGCCGTCATGGGGAGGGGCCGCATGGCCGCCCGCCGTGGGAGGGGCCGCATGGCCGAAGGCCATCCGGCCCGCTGTCTGGGGTTCCCTCAGTCGAAGGCCAGATCGCTCACACCGATGGTGCAGAGCACCTGGTCCTTCTCGTCGGAGGCGACGATGCTCTCCAGGGCTGCGGCGGGGGGTGAGGCGGTCAGGTGGAAGACGACCTTGCGCACTCCAGCGGGGATCGGGGCGGACCAGCGCTCCTCGGTCGGCGCCTGCTCAGTGCCGTGCTTCACGCGCATCGTGACGCCGCCCATCAGCGTCCGCGGGCCGAGTTCGAGCGTGATCTGCGACGGCGTGCCCTTGAGCGCAGCCTCGCGGAATCCGTACTCGCAACGTACCGTGCCGACCTCCTGGCCCTCCGCCGAGAGCAGGCGCACGGCGTCTCCGGCCTTCGCGCGCTCGAACCGCTGGACGGCCGGTGTCGCCAGGAAGGGCAGCACTCCGATGCCCGCGGCCAGGTCCGTCGCGCCGGTCTTGTCGGCGTCACCGTCGGCACGCCGCACGTACGCCCCCAACGCCTGCCAGAACTGCAGGGAAGCCGTGGCCTGGGCCGCCAGGGCCTTCGCCCAATCCTGCTCGGCGAAGTGCACCAGTTCCATCGGCGGCGGAGCCTCCAGCGGCACCCACAACTGCCCTCCCACCGGCGCCTCCCGGACGTAGAGGCGCTCGGCATCGACCTCCAGGTCGCGGTTCTCCCAGCGCCACTTGCTCGGCGAGGGGTCGGCGACGCGCGGCGTGCGCAGGATCACCGAGCCACTCTCCGTCTCCTCAGCCCACACCGCCACGACCGCCCGCGTCCCGACCTCAACCTCGAAGCAGCACGCCCACTCCCTGCCCCCGCCCGCGATCCGCTGCACCTCCGCTGCGTCCAACATCAGGCTCCACGCCTCGAGGTCCTCGCGCTTGCCCGATAGTTGGTCGCGCATCACGGTCGAGCGGAAGGTCTGCTCATGTGCGGCAATGCGCTTGTCCATCTCACGCCCGATTGACGCGACCATCGCGTCCTGCGCCCGTTTGACGTTCTCGGGGAGGGGCTCGAACGGAGGGCGGGCGGCCCGCTTGGTGAGTTCGCCGAAGGCCATGCCGGCGGCCCACTCCTCCGGGTCACCGGGCTGCGGCCGCGCCAACTCGCGCGCATACCACTCGTCGAAGGCCGCCTTCGCTGCTTCGATGTCGGACTGGGCCACCGGGTGCAAGGCGGTCCTGTGGCGGAAGCTGGTGGCCATCTCACGGCAGTGGACGCGGGAGCGTTCGAGCTGGGCCTGCGCGTCGGAACTCAGGGGCTCTCCCCGCAAGTGCGCGCGCACCCGGGTCTCCATCCACCCGGCGAGGTCGTCGATCTGGCCCAGCAGCAGCTCGGTCTCCCTCTCGGTGGGGGGATCGGAGAGGAACCGCGGGAGGCCCCACTTTATCGCCTCAACCTCGTAGGCTACCTTCTCTTCGCAGGGCAAGGCCTCGGCGGCGTGCAACTCCAAGGTCCGCGCGATCATGTCCGCGTGGTGCGCGGAGAGGGTCTCGACGCCCTCAGCCCTGAGCGTCTCGCCCACCGTTGCGACGAGGCGGGTCCACCACGCTTCGTTGTAGTCCGTGGGCCGACGCTGTTGGAGTAGGGCCAGCACTTGGTCCGTGGTGAGAGGAGTCTGGGCAGGCGCACGGGGCCAGGAGGTGAGCCCCCCGAGCAAGACCAGCCCCGCGGCCCCGCCGACCAGGGCGGCCGCGCGCCATGTCATGATTCCGCACCCCCTTCAACCCAACACGCCTCCAAGAGCCCTCGCGCCCTTGTCCTCTACCTGTGGTGCCTACTGCGTCACCCAGAAGTTCGTCAACGTGTTCCCCACACGGCTGTCCGCGTAGGCCTCCCCAGCCTGCCCCCACGGGCCGAACGCGGTCGCGTATGCGTTGACGAAAAGGTACACCTTCACATTCCCGTCCTCCGAGAACACCACCGGTTTGGGCGTCGCGACCAGGCTCCAGCCCTGTTCAAGCGGGTACCAGATCTGCTCACCGATCCCCAGTTGCTCTTGCGCCTCGGGGGGAGGATTGCCACTGGGGAACCGCCTCTCCCAGTAGTCCCCGGGCCCTGGAGAGGTCATGAGATGGGACTGGGCCTTCCACATCCCCCGCGCGATCCCGTCCTGCATCCCTATGACCCTCAGAGTCATCTCGGAGTCGATATGTCCGTATGCCTCCGCCATGATGGTGACGTCCGGACACGGTGCCTGGGTCTTGCCCACGGGCACCAGAGCATGACCCAAGACGAACGCCTCCCCCGATACGGTCCCGGCGCCCCCTCCCGCACGGGCGTGTGCCCGGCACCACACGTACCTGTTCTCCGACACCCATTCTGCGTGGCCAGCAGGTTCCGCTTGGAATTGGTCAAGCGCCCACGTCTCCGAACCGATGTCCCAACATGGACAGACCTGCTCTGGCGGCGGATCGCCCGGGGGTGGTGGTGGCGGGTCCTGCGCGAACCCCGCGGCGGACAGAAAGAGAATCCCAACAGCAATGCCAACACATAGTACGCCTCTCACGGCCAGCCCTCCTTCCGAGCACATGAGATTCCTACTTTCGCCATCAGTGTACACCCCCGTGAGATTGCCAAGATGGGATTCCCTGAGAGGCGCTCTGGAGCCGGCTGCAGGCACCAGAGTCGGTCAGAGCAAGAGCGACCCCGCCGACCCATACACGACGGAGGTCCATCCGTGCGCGGGTCGAAGAAGCGCCCATGCACGCCGCCGATCCGCGCCGCCTGCGAGGTGATGCTTCGTGCTCGCAATCGCCCTCTTCCATCACTGCGTGCTGATCTACGATGCGCCGAAGCGCCCGGCCGAGGGCTACATGCCCCTCGTCGCGCA
>Ga0194110_10009798_pt1 | contig 10733 bp, 10 predicted proteins | sample TA2Kig1200mmetaG_FD_146192 | JGI IMG/M metagenome (GOLD analysis project Ga0194110, IMG submission 146192) | Freshwater microbial communities from Lake Tanganyika, Tanzania - TA2015032 Kigoma Deep Cast 1200m | ecosystem: Environmental > Aquatic > Freshwater > Lake | place: Tanzania: Lake... | reverse complement strand
AAGTTTTGTCAAGCTTTTTATGCTATTAACGTGGCACTATGTTTTAGCGGTTTTTTGAAATGCTTTTCTCGTAGATTGGCTTAAATACTATGTTTTTAATTTCTCTAATAGGCTCTTTTAGGTCGCAACTGTAGAAGATGGGTCAAAGCTTAGCAGAGTTCTTTTTATTATTGCAGAAAGAAGATTTAATGCGGATGGGAGTGAAGAGTTTTTATACGATGAAGCGCATATACTTACCGATCCCATACCGAGAAACTTCATAAATGCGTTTAAAGCCGGCAAGGTTGGAATTGATTTGAGAATGCACCTTAAAGAAAATGGTTCGGTAAGAAACCGAGGAACAGCATTTCGGATTACAGAAATAGATTTATGGGATTTATACTCTAACATCAGAAATCTTGGAATTTAGTTACGGAAGGAGGATAAATGGTAAGCAAAACATTTGCTGATAAAGAAACAGACATTATCTATTATGAATTACCTAACCCATGTAATGCAAAATTTATGATAGTGGCAGCGGAAGGCGGCAAGGTTGTTGAAATCAATCATTTTGGTTCTTTTAAAGACGCCAAGCAGGTCTTTGATGAAATTGCAAGTGATCATTGCTGCGAACCTGAGACTGTAAATAAGTCCGGCTTTTATGATGTTTCTATTTGGCGCTGGACAGAAAATAGGTATGTGAGATTGAGTTATACAGATAAGCTGAGGTGATTTATGAAATGCACAGGATGTTTTAAGGAATTTAGTGAAAGGGACAAGATTTATGACACCTAAAAGCACTATAATCATCGGCATCGGAACAAATAAACAGAATATTGATGTTGAAGCAACTTTAAGAAACAATCTCTTATATCAATTTGAATATGAAACGACCCTAAAACCAAAATCAGATGTTAAAATAATTAAAATTGAAAGACTAAAAGATGATTGATACTGTAACAAAAAAAGTAATCGAGGACGTTCTATCTGCTGATAAATTAATACTGCTGAGTTCTCGACTGAACTTGCAGAACGGAATGGTTTTAGAATAACCAACAAGTGGGGCTACAAAATCAAAAACCGTTATATGAGATTCGATAGAAATGGACGCGGTGGAATAATTGAAATTGATTGGGTTTTAGATTTCAAGAAAATTTAAGATGTATTAAATTATCTCTATTAACAATGGAAATAAGAAAAGGGACATAATACTGTTTTTCTGTTTTGCCTCAATAATGTGACAGTGTTAGGCCTTGGAATGTGGCATTTAAATTTTCTTCCCGATAACACTCTCCAAACAATAAACAGTAAGCACGGCTTCTTTGCACAGGTATCCTATATCGCAATCTTTGCATAGGCGTTCAAGGTCAGCACGGCCTGCATCCAATATGCCTTTTTCTTCATGAAGCTTATAAAGGAGTTTCAGGTATTGTCTTTACAGCAGATGGAGGCATAAATATCTCTCATTAAATTTATATTAAAACTTTGAGGGTGGTCAAAGATGAGCGGAAGAATCCAAAATATAATCTTCAATGTCTGATAGGTGAGATCCTGTCTTTTACAATTTATAGCCCTTCTCTCACAGTTATTGTTTTTTGATGTGCCTCTAAGCCTTCGATAGATGCAATTGTTTTTACAGTTTTAGCAAGTTTCATAAATCCATTTTTTGTAAACCATAAAAGGCTCGAGCGTTTTATAAAGTCATAGACTCCGAGTGGTGATGAAAATCTTGCGGTCCCTCCAGTAGGAAGGGTGTGGTTCGGGCCTGCTGAATAATCACCCAATGTCTCGGGTGTCCATTTTCCAAGGAATATTGCTCCTGCATTTTTAATCATGGGCAACACATTCATTGGCTCTTCAGTCATAATCTCGAGGTGTTCAGGTGCAATAAGATTTGACAGCTCCACCGCATCTTTGAGATCCTTTGTGAGTAGTATCGCACCATAATTTTTAATAGATTTTCCTGCAATCTCTTTTCTTTTCAGCGCAGCGAGTTGTCTCCTGATTTCCTTATCAACAGCATCAGCTAACCTCTTCGAAGAAGTGATTAATAGAGATGATGCAAGTTCATCATGCTCTGCCTGTCCGAGTAAGTCAGCAGCAACAAAAGCCGGATCTGCTGAGTCATCAGCAATAATCAGTATTTCACTTGGACCTGCTATCATATCGATGTCTACCTCTCCAAAGACCATCTTCTTTGCAGTAGCAACATAGATATTACCCGGACCGACAATCTTATCAACTTTCTTCACTGTCTCTGTTCCATATGCCATTGCTCCAATCGCCTGGGCTCCACCGACACAGTAGACCTCTCTCACCTCAAGCATTTTAATTGCTGCCATGACATAAGGGTTTATCTCTCCTTTCGGAGCAGGAACACAGAGGGCTATTTCTTTTACCCCTGCAACCTGTGCAGGAATGACATTCATCAAGACAGTGGATGGATATGATGCCTTGCCACCTGGTACATAGACACCGACTCTTTCAAGAGGTCTTATCACCTGTCCTAAAAGACTATCTTTTTCAGAAAATGACCATGACTCCTCTTTCTGTCTCTCATGGAATGCCTGTATTCTGCTGGCTGAAAATTCAAGAGCCTTAACTCCATTTTTATCGGCTTTCCTTGCATATCTCGATATTTCGTGCGGCATTATCCGTAATCTTTTTACGTCTTGAAAGTCAAATGCCTTTGTATAGTTGAAGACTGCTCTGTCACCATTTTTTCTCACATCATCAAGGATGGCCTTAACCCTCGGCTCAATCTCCGGGCTGCTCCCTGATGCACGTTCCCTGAGAACCTTACAAAAGGCAACTATTTCCTTGTTGTTTTTAAGCACCTTCATGTGAGGTAATTTTAGCCTGTAAGCTCTAATTATTCAAGAACCTTTATGAAGGGCTAACATTTGACATTCTCTACTGTTCTCAAGTAAAGTGATATTCGTGGGGAAAGAATCAGGCTCAGGGAAAAAATCCATAATAACTGAGATTAAACAAAAGATACGGCTCTTCAATACGGTAACCACATTTGTCATTATTGTACTTCTTGCCATAATCGTAAGATACCTTTTTGAACCTGTCAGTGAGGCACTCGACTTCCTGCCAGATATCTCCGTGACCATAATAATAGTAATAGTTCTCTGCCTCACTATTATAGGGCTTTATATCTCAAGGTTGGTGACAAGCCAGACTGTACAGAGTATTGAAAAGTACAGTAGCAGGCTCGACCGTATTCTTCATATCACAAGAGATTTGAGAGAGGAGCTCTATGGCGATGTCCTTCTTAATAAGATAATGGAATATTCACTCTTGATCACAGATTCCGAGGCAGGCTCTATCCTTCTTATTGAGAACGACAGTCTTGTCTTTAAGAAAGTAAAGGGCAAGAGGGCATCTGAGTTCTTTGGTACATCGATACCAAAAGGCAAAGGTATTGCAGGATGGGTTGCTGAAAACGGGAAACCAGTGCGCATAGAAAACGCAAAGAATGATGAGAGGTTTGACCCTGATGTGGATGGCATAGCAGGCCAACAGGTAGACACTATCCTTTGTGTGCCTCTTATGATGAAGACAGGTGTCGTAGGTGTTATAGCTCTCCTGAATAAAAAGGGTGGACTTTATACTGCGAGAGAAGAGGAGATGATCACCTATCTTGCAGATCAGGCAGCTATATCAATAGCAAGAGCAAAGTTTTATGAAGATCAAAAAAACTATGAGATACACCTTACCAATATACTCCTTGAGACTATAGACACCCAGATTGCTGAAAAGATGGGTCATTCAAAGAATGTGGCAAGGTATAGTAACATTATCGCAAAGGCTATAAATATGTCAGAACAGGAGAGAAAAAGATTGTATTTTGCCTGTCTCCTTCACGATGTTGGATTTTTAAAGATAAAGGCTGAGGATAATTTTAAACCCGAGGAGTTTAAGAAACATCCCGTCATCGGATATGAGATGATAAAACCAATAAACTTTTATGCAGATATCGCCCCATTCATCCTCTACCATCATGAGAGGTATGATGGTTTTGGCTATCCAACGAAACTCAAGGGAGAGGCTATCCCACTTGAGGCTAGGATAATAGCAATAGCAGATGCATTTGATGCAATGATAGGCGATACCTCGTATAAGGTGCCTCTTAATTTTGATTCTGCTATAGAAGAGTTAAAACGCAATGCTGGTACTCAGTTTGACTTCTGGCTTGTTGAGGTATTCGTCAACAATATAACACCTGAGCACTTAAGATAGTCTGCTGAGTATTTCAGTTTCTACATATTTGGAGAACCAATTCTTATCTGTTCTGTAAAGTGAAATTAATTTTTCTGCATATGCTTCAGCCTTTGTGTACCCGGTCTTCCGGGCGTCTTCAATAAGTCCCCAGTCTCTTTCATCCATAAATCTTTTTGACGCCTCAAGCATTTCAGGAAAGAGAAGTCTCCTGTAACCACCAAGGAATACGATATAAAAACCAAGCGAACCTTCTTTCTGGTTCTCGATAATGTAGTGAATCATGCCTTTTTCAGAGGTATCTGAGAGGAGGTCTTTTATCCCACGAGCAAAAAGTTCGCCCTTGCTGTATGAGAGATTCATGAGCAAGGATTTCCATTCACCCCCGAATTTTTCTCCTTCAAATACTTCGCCAAGCTCATGATGTATAAATGTTTCTGTCTCGGAAGATGCAATCAAGGAAAGCTCTCTGTCAATATCTTCTGACGGCTCATCTTCAGGTGTGATGCCGTATCTCGAAAATGCAAAGGTAAGAAACCCCTTTGCTCCCCTGAGTTTTAACTCATCAAATTTTTCCCAGAGGAGTAGTTTCGTTGTGTCAACCCGTGCAAAGATGACACCATCCTGTAACATCGCTGGATAAGCTGATAAATCTCTTACATGTTCGGTGCCTGCTATGTAAATAGCATAGCTGTCCACTGTTTTCTTGGATATGAGGTCTGCAAGGAAAAAAGAGGGTTTCATATGAGCACCATAGCCAGCACCGTAAATGAGGCCCTCCTTCTCTAATACATTATTGATTTTATAAACCTCAAATGGATCATAGGTGTTCCTGTCAACAGCAATATCAATGAAGCCTTTATCTTCAAGTTCCTGCCACAGGTTTTCTCTCTCTGATATCCACTCGGCAACCTCTTGTTTAGAGGTCTTTTCCCATGGTTTTATACCTTTTTCAATACGACAAAGCTCTCTTAATCTCAGCAAAAGGCCACATATTGAATAAGTCCCCCAGTATTTTGCATCAGAGATGTTGCAGTTTCTCTTGATCTGTAAGGTAAGTGTTTCGATATCCATTATTTTATTCTCTTAAGATATTCTATCAGAAGGAGAGAAGAAGGAGTAAGGTTTAACGTCAGCAATTCTCGGTGAAATTAAAAACCCTTGAGAACAGCCTTCCATCCTCGTCATTCCCGCGAAAGCGGGAATCCAGGAATGTAGCTCTGTGAAAAATACCGAAAATACTGGATTCCTGCCTCCGCAGGAATGACAAATTAAATGACATATACTATTTTGTCCCTCTTTCATCTGCCATATGCTGTCCAAGAAATTTTATTTTGGACAAGTATGATGAAGAGTGATATATTGTTAGACAATGAAACACATTAAACTTCTCCTTGAGTATGACGGAACAGCCTATCAGGGCTGGCAGATACAAAAAAAAGGCCTGACTATCCAGGGAGTCATTGAAGACAGGATATTTAAAATAACCGGAAGACAATCAAGGGTTATTGGTGCGAGCAGGACTGATGCAGGTGTGCATGCACTCGGCCAGGTGGCTACGTTCAGGACAGAATCAAGACTTGACGCCGAAACAATAAAAAAGGCATTGAATGCAGTACTCCCCGAGGATATCCGGGTTCTTGATTCATCAGTAGTTGATGATTCATTTCATCCGAGAGAAGACGCTGTGAGGAAACGCTATTTTTATATCATTACAAACCAGAGGATATCTTCAGCATTTCTCTTCAGATATACATGGATAGTCCCGCAAGCGCTTAATCTGAATTCCATGTCAGAGGCATCAGAGTCACTTGTCGGTAAACATAATTTTTCTGCTTTTATGGGAACCGGGAGCGATATAAAAGATCCCGTGAGAGAGATTTATTCATTGAATATAGAGAAGCTCGAAAAAGTTGATTTTTTGACCGCCTGTCTGAAGGGTAACTTCATGAAGATAAGCATAGAGGCAAATGGTTTTCTCAAACATATGGTCAGGAATATTGTGGGTATCCTCGTTGAAATCGGTAGGGGGAAGATTTTATCAGATAGGATGAAAGAGATTCTCGAATTACATGACAGGAGACTTGCTGGCCCAACCGCCCCTCCACAGGGTCTTTTTCTGGAAAGAATCCTATATTGATACCTTTCATAAAATAGAACTTGACAAGATGCTACTCAATTTATATGATATGAAATATAGGAGGATAAAATGTCTCCTGCAGTGAAAGATTATTATGAGATACTCGGAGTGAGCAAGGGTGCCTCTTTGGATGAGATAAAGAAGGCATATAGGAAACTTGCGCGCAAATACCATCCTGATTTAAACCCGGGAAACAAGGTTGCAGAGCAGAAATTCAAAGAGCTGAGTGAAGCGTATGGAGTTTTGAGTGACCCGAAGAAGAAGTCGGAATATGACCAGTTCGGCCGTTCTCCCTTTGAGTCAGGAGGCCCCTGGTATGAAGGGGCTAAGACGTATAATTTCAGGGATGTCTTTGATGTAGGTGGTTTTGGCGATGCCTTCTCAGATATTTTTGGCAGAAAGATGAGAGCAGATACTGTACATGAAAAAGGACATGACATGGTCATTGGTCTTGAACTTTCTCTCGAAGAGGCATTCTCAGGCGTCACAAAACCAATTACTTTTAACAGGGAAATTACCTGCCGGTCATGTAATGGTTCAGGTGCGGAGTCATCTCAGGTCTGTGATACCTGTAAGGGTACAGGGAACGTGAAAGTCTCAAAAGGATTTTTCAGGATGTCACAACTGTGTACTGACTGTAGAGGAACAGGCAGAAAAATAACAAAGGTCTGTCATTCCTGCGGTGGCAGAGGCAAGACACTCCAGGGCGAGTCAATGAAAGTGAAAATCCCAAGAGGCGTAGATACAGGTTCCATGGTGAAGCTCAGAGGTATGGGAGGTGCCGGAGCGGGAGGCGGACATGCAGGAGACCTTCATATAGAAATCACTGTGAGTCCTCATCGGATATTTAAAAGAAAAGGAGATGATGTTTACCTTGATCTGCCCGTGACCTTTGGCGAGGCAGCACTTGGGGCAAAGATTGAAATTCCTACGATAGATGGTACGGCAGTAATGACGCTCCCCTCAGGAACACAGGGTGGACAGAGGTTCAAACTTTCAGGAAAAGGGTTTCCATCACCCAAGACAGGGCTGAGGGGTGACCAGTATGTTGATATAAAGATAGTGGTGCCTAAGGATATCACAGGCAAGGCGAAAGAGGCAATACGAGATATAGAATCCCTTTATAGGGAAAATCCCCGAAAAGATATGGTGAGGAAATAATGGCGATAAAAGATAAAAAACAGCCTCTTTATACAATAAGCATTGTGGCTGAGATGCTCGATGTGCATCCACAGACTCTAAGACTATATGAGAAAGAAGGTCTTGTCACACCGAAACGCACTAATAGATTAAGGCTCTATTCAGAAGAGGATGTGGAGAGGCTCGGCATGATCATAAGACTTACAAGAGAACTTGGGGTGAACAAGGCAGGAGTTGAGGTAATACTCAGGATGATGTACAGGCTCGAAGTCATGCAAAGAGAGATGGAGGAAATGATGAATTTTCTTGAAGATGAAATACGAAGTGACTTTACTGAGAGGCTTAAGAAGATTTTTTATGGAGATTAAGATCCGCCTCAGGCGGGCGGAAGGAGGACTTTCATGGATAAACTTACGATAAAGAGTCAGGAGGCGATACAGGCTGCTCAGCGGCTTGCAGAGAGAAAGGGCAACCAGCAACTTGATGCTGAGCACCTCCTCTGGGCATTGCTCGAAGACGATGAAGGTGTAGCCTCTCAGATACTCAAAAGACTCGGGATTAATACAGCTGCACTACAGCAGGACGTCGAAGAGGCGATAGAGAGATTTCCGAAGGTTATTGGTGCAACACCTATAGGGCAGATTTATGTGTCACCGAGATTAAAAGAGGTATTGGAAAATGCTACAAAAGAAGCAGAACATCTCAAAGATGAATATGTGAGTGTTGAGCATCTTCTTTTATCCCTTCTCTCAATAGGTGGGTCATGTTCTGAACTCTTAAAAAGATATGGGACAACTGCTGATAAAGTCCTTTTGGAAATGAGAGAGATAAGAGGTGCACAGCGCGTCACAGACCCTACTCCTGAAGAAAAATATCAGGCACTGAAGAGATATAGCCGTGACCTCACAGAGCTTGCAAGAAAAGGAAAGCTCGACCCTGTTATCGGGAGGGATGATGAGATAAGAAGGATAATACAGGTCCTTTCAAGAAGGACAAAGAACAATCCTGTGCTTATTGGTGACCCGGGTGTGGGAAAGACCGCTATAGTAGAGGGGCTCGCACAGAGGATAGTTACAGGGGATGTGCCTGAAACATTGAAAGACAAGAAAGTAGTTGCACTCGATATGGGTGCAATCGTTGCCGGTTCAAAATATAGAGGAGAGTTTGAAGAAAGGTTAAAAGCAGTTCTAAAGGATATAGAGCAGGCAGAAGGGAAAGTGATTTTATTCATAGATGAACTTCATACCCTTGTTGGTGCTGGTGCAGCAGAGGGTGCAATTGATGCGTCGAACATGCTCAAACCCGCACTTGCGAGAGGAGACCTCAGATGTGTTGGCGCAACTACTATTGATGAATACAGAAAACATATAGAAAAAGATCCCGCACTCGAAAGGAGATTCCAGCCTGTCCTTATTAAAGAGCCGAGTGTTGAGGACACGATATCAATCCTTCGCGGTCTCAAAGAAAGATATGAGGTTCATCATGGTGTGAAGATCAAAGACTCTGCACTGATATCTGCGGCGGTGCTCTCAAACAGGTATATTACAGACAGGTTTCTTCCTGATAAGGCAATTGACCTTATTGATGAGTCTGCATCAAAACTCAGAATGGAGATTGACAGCATGCCTGTAGAGCTTGATGAGATAGAGAGGAAGCTGCGTCAGCATGAGATTGAAAAGCAGGCAGTGATGAGAGAGGATTCAAAAGATAAACTCCAGAAAATAATGAAAGAGATGGCTGAACTCCAGGAGAAGCGTGATGAACTAAGAGCTCAATGGATGAGTGAAAAGGAAATCATTGCAAAGATACGAGAACATAAGGAACAGATCGAAAAGACAAAGATAGAGTCAGAGAGAGCAGAGCGAGAAGGAAATCTGGCAAAGGCAGCAGAGCTCAGATATGGAAGATTGCTTGAGCTGCAGAAGGCTCTTGATGAGGAAAATAAAAAGCTTGTCGAGACCCAGAAGAAGAGAAAGATGCTCAAAGAAGAGGTAGATGAAGAGGATATTGCAGAGGTTGTTTCAAAATGGACGGGAATACCTCTAAGCAGAATGCTTGAAGGCGAGATACAGAAACTACTCCACATGGATGAACGTCTCAGGCAAAGGGTTGTTGGACAGGATGAGGCAATTGAGGCAGTGTCAAATGCAGTGAGACGGGCACGTGCAGGAATTCAGGACCCGAACAGACCTATCGGCTCTTTCATATTCCTTGGTCCAACTGGTGTGGGCAAAACTGAACTTGCAAGGGCACTTGCAGAATTCCTTTTTGACGACGAAAACGCAATGATAAGGATTGATATGTCCGAATATCAGGAAAGACATACAGTCTCAAGACTTATCGGTGCACCTCCAGGATATGTTGGATATGAAGAGGGCGGTCAGCTCACCGAGGCTGTAAGGAGGAAACCCTATTCAGTAATCTTGTTTGATGAGGTTGAGAAAGCCCATCCAGAGGTATTTAACCTTCTGCTTCAGTTGCTGGATGACGGAAGGCTTACTGACAGCCATGGGAGGACAGTGGATTTCAGAAACACAGTCGTGATTATGACATCAAACATAGGGGGTACACATATACAGGAGATGCTTGAAGAGAGGGCAAAAAGGCCGGAAGCATACTGGGTAGGGAGCAATGCTGACCTGAAAGAAAAAGTTCTGGAGGATCTTAAAATCTTTTTCAGGCCAGAATTCCTCAACAGAGTTGACGAGATTATTATCTTTAACCCATTGACCAGGGAGCTACTGAAACAGATTGTGGATATACAGGTGAACAGGATGAAGAAATATATCAAGGAGAAAAATGTTGATATAAAACTGACAGAGAGTGCGAAAGAACATTTTGCAGAGGTTGGCTTTGATCCTGTTTATGGGGCAAGGCCATTGAAGAGAGCCCTCCAGAGAGAGATATTAAACCCCCTTGCACTGAAGATCCTTGATGGGACTTTCAAGGAAGGTGACACGGTTGAGGTTGATTGTGAAGGTGACAGGATTATATTCAGGAAGGAGGTGGGAGCAAAAGTAGGAGTGTAAAGACAGTTTTCAGTTTTTAGTTTCCAGCTTTTCAGGCTAATAACTAATACCTAAATTGAGCGATTCTAATACTTTGTCATTCCCCGACTTGGAGACTGTGTCGCAATTATGTATGTGAGTTGTCTGTTCATGGAAAACACACAAAAAATATGTCATTCCCTGGCTTGACCAGGGAATCCAGGTTTCTTTCTAAGTAATCACCTAAGCAATTCGAGCTG